>OFGM01000014.1_pt1 | contig 202269 bp, 221 predicted proteins | sample 1521741 | NCBI WGS metagenome assembly OFGM01 (sample SAMEA3504079, study PRJEB24116) | mouse gut metagenome | biome: mouse gut; feature: mouse-associated habitat; material: faeces | place: Denmark | collected 2011
TGAACTTTGCTGCTCAGTATCAGGGTAAAAATGACCGCACTGACGTAACTGAAGCCAATGGTGATGGTTTCGGTTTCTCCACTACTTATGAGTATGAAGGATTCGGCGTGGGTGCAACCTATGCTAAATCAGATCGCACTGACGGTCAGGTCGCCTATGGTAAGAGCAAATTCAATGCCTCCGGCAAAAATGCGGAAGTATGGGCTGCAGGCCTGAAATATGATGCGAACAATATCTATCTGGCTACCACATATTCTGAAACTCAGAATATGACCGTTTTTGGTAATAACCATATTGCAAACAAAGCACAAAACTTTGAAGCAGTAGCACAATATCAGTTTGACTTCGGTCTGCGACCATCTGTTGCTTACCTTCAGTCAAAAGGTAAAGACCTTGGTGTTCATGGTGACCGAGACTTAGTCAAGTATGTCGATGTCGGTGCTACTTACTACTTTAATAAAAACATGTCCACTTTTGTTGATTACAAAATCAACTTAATTGACGATAGTAAGTTTACCAAAACAGCTGGTATTGATACCGACGACATCGTCGCTGTAGGTCTGGTTTATCAGTTCTAATCTGACTTACGAAAAAGATATGTTGCGGGAGGCTTTGCCTCCGCAACATATAAGTGGAGCCCTCAAGCCACTTCCTTTAGAAGCACTACCTTGCTTCTTACTATATAAACCTTCTGTTATATATTACCCTTTATTTTGGGGGCGTTTCCACGCCCCATTTTTAATAACTTTTAGTAAACAATTGCATATCAATTAGAATTATTAGCAACGATATCCATATCTAACCGGATATCTAATGCCATTAACATCCCTTCAATTATGCCCTCAGCCTTCTGTAACCTTTTCCCGATATAACCATCCGAGCAGCAATGCTTACTTGCCAGTGACATGAATGTCATACCACATACATAATAATCTACTAATAAATCGTGTAAATCGCTGTTGTTCTTTTTCAGACGGGCCATGCACCCGCAAATGATCATCGCGTCATCGTCACAACATTGCGGGCGAGATTTTACTTTTGAAGGAATTAATCCCTTAAAACCGGCGGCAACGGACGACCAGGTCACATCTTCATGATTATTAGCCGCCCACGCTCCCCAACGCTCAAGAACCATCTGAATATCACGCATCAACTTACTCCACAAAAATCAGACCAGAACGCCAATTACAAGCAAAAATCAACAAAACAGTATTAGTTGATTGTTATCTCTGACTTCATACTCCTGCTCCTGTCAGGGTTTTGGCGTAATTCTTCAGTATTCGGTAATCGGTCAAAACAGAACCAGGAAAACGATATAAGCGCAGGCGCACCCAGCGGCGGCGAAGACGCTCTGCCATATAAGACTCAAACATCATTCATCTCCCAGTTCAGTGATAGTCAGCTCCAGTTTCCCACCTTTGGTAACGGGCATCTTCACAACGTGGTAATCAACAACCTGAGCATCATCCAGCCAGAAACCTGCTTTGGTGAGTGCGTCAAAAGCGGCCTTTTGCAGATTATCAAGGTCACGGCGACGGCGATCCGGCATGTGGCACTCAATGCTGATTTTCACTGGCATAGCCAAGCCGATATCCAGCATTGCGTTTTTAATGATTCGGGCGACGTTATCGCAGTATGCCTGCCCCTCTGCGCTGACGTGCGTGCGCCCACGATTATGGCGGTAATAGCGATTATTGCTCGGAGGCCAGGGTAATGTGATGCTGTAGGTATTCACGCCTCAATAACCCCCTCTTTCAACCAGATAACCTGTGTTCTCGCCATACCTTCCAGCGCGCATTCTTTTGCATATCCAGCGTCAACAAAATGCGTGCGACGGTCGATTTCGTCGTGGCAGGCAGAACATGCAATGGTGGCAATCAGGTCTGGCGGTTTGATACCGGTACCGCACAATCCAGCCAGCCGGATATGTGCCAGTACTGACGTTTCAGGATTGCCATTACATACGCCAGGGATTCTTACCTGGCATTCCCGACCACGCGCTGCTTTTCTTAAATCAGCCATGATTCCTCCTTGCTGCCAGTCGCAACCATTTTTTATCAACCAGGCTGGCGGTATACCCGAGCAGTGTTGGTATTTCGGATGGCTTCAGCTCAGGTTTACGCTTACGACGATTTGGTACTTTGTAGATGTGTCCGTTCATGACACGAATAAGCGGTGTAGCCATTACGCCTCCTGCTTGTCGCGCAGCAGCTGGAACTCGCAGCTCTGCGGAATAGTCAGGTGGCAGCCAATATTCATCGCCCAGGCTTCAACCTTACACAGGAAGACATACATCTCTCCGGTATCAAGATCGGAGGTATGGCGTAACGACTGGATAGTAGTGATTTCGCCGGTTACGACATCAACCAGGTCCTTGGTTTCATAACCGAGGTATGTGTGTTTGAGAGCATCTTTTACCCATGCTGCGGTAGCGAACGATTTCCCCCTGCTGATGAGGTATTCACTGATTTCGCTGTACCACATATGGCTGAGTGCATTCTGGGAAAGACTGCGTTTCTCACGCCACGGTTTAAGCACCATGCGAAAGCATTTTCCGTCCTCCAGATAAGGCTGGATCTGCTGGCCGATAGCGATGAAGTTACCGCGATGCAGTTTGATGCCATCTTGTGGTAGGTTCACGCTTCACCTCCACAGAGGTCAGACGCTGGATGCAAAAAAACGCAGGTGCATTTCTGCATCTGTGAAGGGAGAAGAGAGTTTGGATTGTGTGTGCGCATAAACGTCCCCGTTTAGCGCAGAAGTCACCGGAGTTGTTCAGGCTCCGGTGATACAATTATGGCGAATTGATTATTCATAATCAAACAAGATAAGGTCTCAAACTTCATGCAAGCCAAGATTTATTTCTGACAGAATTATACAAAGAAGCTATTGGTCAGAATCTACTCGGACTGTAAAACATACGCATAACCTTAAGCTCTCACTTTAAGCATTGTTGAAATAATAGCCGTCAAGTACAACCTTAACCACGACTGGGATATTTCCCTGGCTACCACGAGTTGTACGGCTATTAAACTGCCGTTAAATTCAGTAAGAGAATTTCATCCGATAAGTCAAGGCATGTAAAACATGAAAATTAACAAGATATTATCATCTGCAACACTATTGTATGGTATGTCAATGGCCATGTCGGTCGGGAGTTGTGCAACACCTGTCCAGACTAATCTTCCTGGTTACACCCCGGGTGCAGATATCATTAGTGTTTCACCGACCAGAAACCAAGTCGATCTCATTGGTGATGTTGTTTATTCCCAGATAAAAGGAACTCGTTCTGTCAGACAGCTTCACATGTCAGTTCTTGTCCCGCGAACAAATGATTTAAAACCAGCCATTATTTATTATCCCGGCGGCGGATTCATGTCTTCTGAACATGACAAATTTATTGAAATGAGAATGGCTCTGGCAGAAGCTGGTTTTGTTGTGGCCGCTGTAGAATACAGAACAATTCCTGATACATTTCCAGCACCAGTTGAGGATGGAAAAGCTGCAATACGTTACCTGAGAGAGCATGCCAGCAATTATGGGATTGATCCTCAAAGAATCGGAGTTCTGGGTGACTCTGCCGGTGGATGGCTTGCTCAGATGATGGGAACTACAAATGGTGACAAAACCTTTGATAAAGGTGACTTTCTTCAGCAATCCTCAGATGTTCAGGCAGTTGCCACACTTTATGGGATTTCTGACTTGTTGAATATTGGCGAGGGGTTCCCTGAATCAGTGCAGGAGGTTCATCGCTCTCCTGCCGTAACCGAAGCCTTAATGATCAATGGCCCTGCATTCAGAAATTTTGCGGGAGCCCCCATCACAGCGTCAAAAGAAAAAGCGCTAAACGCCAGTCCAATCGGACATATGAAAGGAGTAAAACCCCCATTTCTTATTATGCATGGTAGCAAAGACACTCTGGTTTCACCTGAGCAAAGCGCCAAACTATTCAGGATGTTGAAGAAGAACGGCGATAACGCTGAGTACGTGCTGGTAGAAGGGGCCGAGCATGGCGATAAGACATGGTATCAGCCAATTATTATAAACAGAGTCGTTGAGTGGTTTACTAAAAACCTGGGAGCGCCTATAAAAACAGCTCCCCAACAACAAAACCCAAACGCTAACCTGTAAAAAGAGGGAGGGCTAAGCCCTCCCCATTCAATTTTGTTAACTATCCTTTTCAGGTAGTTTTACAACATAAGTCCTTATTGTTTTCTCATATGTATTTTTGCTATTCGTTATTTTGGCCTTAATCCAGTGATAACCACTTTCATAGGTGCTGAATTCCGAAGCTGCATTACCTGTCCAGTGTAACGTTACTGTAGCAGGCTCCATTTTGACCCGTTGAGAGTCTGGACTATCTTCACTACCAGCAGAAAACTCAACCGTACCAGATAATGGGTTTCCAAAATGATCGACAAATCGAGCATAAATACCTACTGGAGAGCCATCGTTTGTCTCATAACCAGGATCTTTTGTTAGAGTCAATACTCCATTTGCGTCATCAGCGTACAGGGAGAATGATTTCACCGCGCTAACATCACTGCCAAGTTCGTTTAAGGTCGCCGTTAATTTATACGAACCAACCGTTCGACCATGTACGCTTACCGTAGCCTGACCGTTCTCATCAGTCGTTACTGTGGTTTTATCAACCACCAACGCACCATATTTAGACGGCCCAGATGTCTTAACATTCAATGCTCGACCACTTAATGCTTCGCCTGACTTACTTTTCAACAGTAACGTAAATACCAGATTGTTGGTATCGCTCACTACAGCCGAAGATGCAGATGATGTGATCTCCAACACAGCCCCCTTCACATCCGTCACGGCATCAATATTCTGGCTTGCGGTTATGCGTTTCCCATCCAGAACATACTCGGCCTGAATTGTGTACTGGCCTGATTTCGATGCAGTGAACTGCGTTGTTGCCTGTCCATGAGCATCCAGTTGCAGATTACTACTGGTCAATGATGCTCCCGTCGATGGTGTAATCGTTAAATCCACCTCACCTGTAAACGCATTGTTATTCGCATCAACCAACTGAATGTTTACTGTTGCGTTTTCACTGCCATCGGCCACAATCTCCTGTTTTGATACACTCATAGTAAGTTCTGCAGAAGCAACATCGGGCACAAAAGTTAACTTAACGCTGCCAGATTCCACGCTATGGGAACCGTCAGTCACCCGTGCAGTCACCGTGTACTCACCAGCTTTCACCGTTGTAAGCGGAACAGAAACATGCCCTGTTGAATCAGTCACGATATTTGTTGGTACAGATAATCCTTCAGATGAGGTGATGAGCTGAATCTTTTGCCCATTGACCGACGCATTCGTATTTGTCAGCTGCACATCTAATACCGCTGCATCCTTACCATTAGCAGGAATATTGGAAATTAAACTACTGCTTTCAGGCGTCAGTGACAGTGAAGCTCCGGTCATATTTGATGCAAAGGTCACTGTTAACTCAGTAGACATCTGAGAACCAGCATGAGCTGTAATCACGTAAGACCCCGGAGTGGAGCTTATTAACGCAAAAATAGCATTACCATTTTCGTCAGTTGAAACAGCATGTTCACCACCAACTTGAGTTATCCCTGCTGGTAAAGACAATGTGACAGCATAACCAGGAACAACATTGCCGAAACGGTCCGCAAGGCTTACAGTTACCATATTTCTCTGTTTTCCATCAGCCAATGCATTATTTTGGCTGGCTTCAAACTGAGAGAATGTAACCTGCTGCCGGTCCTCAATAAAGGTGATTTCTTTCTTAACACCTGAGAAATCATGACTATCAGATTTAACACCGATAGTAATCTTACCAGCTCGTTTTGAAGTTACTGTCGCGCTATAGACACCGTCTTTTTCCGTTACAGTCCCAAACTCGACTCCTTCTGCCTGGTTAAGAGCATAAAAGCTCAGAGTGTTATCACCAGTGATTGCATTTCCTTGTGAATCCTTCACTGCCAGTTGTAGATTGATATTGTAACCAACTACCTGTTCTGCTGGTGCAGCGGTTAAAACAGCACTGACCTCAGAATCAGGTTCTGTTGCTGCTGTTTGCTTAATACTGAGAGTAAATGTTTTTCCCTGAACTTTTGCAGTTACACGTACCGTCCCAGCCTGCGAACCAGCAGCCAGAACAGAGCGATATACACCAGCAGAGATTTCCTCTACCGCGCCTAATGACGGAGCAGTTACCGTTTCACGCTGTCGAGCACTATTGCTATCCGCAGTAAATTCCACAGACATTTCAATGTTATCAGCCAGTCCGGTTAATGCCTTACCGTTACTGTCTTTCAGGCTTAATACTATTGGATAAGTGGATTGACCATCAGCAGAGATCGTCGGAGACGAATCCCCATCCAGCGTAAAAGATGAATCCGCTGTCGAGACACCACTATTATTAACGCTGATATTCATAACGGCATAGTTGGAAACATTGCCTCTGTTATCCTGGACTGTGGCTCCAACATTCCACGAATTTACACCTTCGCTTTTATAAGCCGGTAAAGTGATCTGCCATGATGTGCCATTTCCACTGATCTTGCCGCCAGCCGCAGTGAATGCACTATCATTCCACTGTACAGACTTGATACCACCACTAGCATTGTTGATTGTCAGTGTTACAGGGATGATTGATTCCCCCTCCCCCTGAACAGACTCTGGCAAACTGATTTTCAGTGCATGCTTCTTCTTGTACTCCAGAACAATGTTGTTATTTCGTTCAACAAAATCATAACGCCGATTCTGGACTTCTCGCATAACTGCAACATTATCGCTGCTAAGCTGTTCAGCCAGGGAAACGCCCGGGCGATAATTAAACTCAACACCGAAGGTTGTATCGTGAACGTTGCTCTGTCCTTGCTTATGCTGTGCAGAAAACTTAATCAGAGGAACTGGTGTATAAGAAATTCCCCCAGTAACTGCGTAAGGGTTTTCCTGAAGGTTATCGCTTCCAAATAACCCGACATTTTTACCATAATATTTTTCAAACTGAATAGATGCCCCTAATTGCGGATAAGCAGGTAGCCATCCTTCAGCAGAAAAATCCCAGCCATTTGCAGGTCTTTCCAGATAATCATCAATATCCCGACTGTTCTTCCAGTCAGATAGACCAAAATAGGTATTTACACCAAGCCTGAAATAATCCCTCCAGTACTCAACCCCAAAACCTGCACGAGAGTGACTGCGACTTAAATCGTAATCATAAAAAACATTCGCACCCAACATTGCGTTATCAGGAGTGAAATGACGAATCCCCAAACCAATATTGGTCTGATTTCGGTCATCAGTACGATGTAGTGATGTCTGACTGAATAACACATAATCCTGAGTATCCAGCCATGGATATAAAAAGTCGAATGATGAATCCTTCAAGGAAAAAGAATCATCGACATTAAGCTTGATGCGCGCATTGCCATATTGTTGCAACCAGTCGACGACCTCTTTTGTCCCCTGAGTTGATAAAGTATTTACAGCAAAACTACTTGCATTATTATTCGCCAGGCTCTGACCTGCACTTGCTGCAAATGAGGCCACTTTATTTGCATGCTCATCGCTGGCATAAGTTTGCGTAACATCTTTATTACCAGATGATGCAAAACTGTTTGCTGGGATCAAAGAAAGAGAAACTGGAGATAATATCTGGGTAACAATTACCGACCATGTAATCGCGCCAGATGCAGTTTTTTTTAACTTTTTATTCACAGTGGTCATAGTTCAATCAACGTTATGAATATAATGAAAAAAATAACTGGTATGACAAGAGGCGCGAAATATACAGATCGTTACAAAAAAATCAACTCAAAAATAAAATAAAATCTCTGCATAAACTTTATGGCTAAATGATTTCACAACAATGGAAGAGACACTTTGTTACTCACGCAATCAATCATTTCGGGCATAACAACTAGTCCTAGATTATATTCGCTAGGTATACTTTATTTTTAAGCTAATACTTTAGCTCTATTTCATCACTCCTTTCAGCCCGAACTTAGCTTTGATTTCTGCGATCTTCGCCAGCGCCTGAACACGATTTAGAGGTCTACCGCCCATGACAGGAAGTTGTTTTACTGGTTCAGGTATCGCCTCACCACGGTTAATTCGCGCGGTCATACAAGTCAGTTCATCGGCAGCCTTGCGCCGTAATTCCGTATCAGTAAGCGCATTGGCCCGCATATTCTGGTACAGGCTAGTAACCAGCCAGTAGTGCGCGTTTGATTTCCACGGATAAGACTCTGCATCCGGATACAGGCCACGCTTCCGGCAATACTCGTAAACCATATCAACCAGCTCGCTGGCGTTTGGCAGTCCGGCAATAACGGATGCTTCTTCACGGCACCATGCAACAAACTGCCCGGGTGATGGCAGGAATGGTCGATTCTGCCGACGGGCTACGCGCATTCCTGCGTTAACCTGTTCCATTGTGGTGATCCCGTTTTCCCGGAAAGCCAGCACCCACTGGCGGCGAATTTCGTTCAGTTCGTTCTGGTCCCGGTTAGCCAGGCTCGCCGGGAAAGTTGCCAGTAACTGGCTGAACACACCATTGATGATCTGCGCTACCTGTTGTACCTGCGGCTTTTCGTCGTACTGTTCCGGCATATTGTTGGCGATCCGACGCATCTGCTCACGGTCAAAGTTAACCATCTGTGCGGCGATGTTTTTCATAAATCCACCCCGTAAATCCAGTCAGTGTTTGTCAGGTCGAGTTTTGGTTTTCCGGCTGTCACGCCAGCCTGTTGTTTGTTACGGTTGATTTCGAGTTGGGTCCACTTGTCGCGAAGTTTGGCCGGGCTCAGCACGTTACCAGACCAAAAGTTGTCCTGGCATGCCCAGCGGAACAGTACACACATGTCGCGGTGGTTACGTCCGTCACGTTCACGCATCAGGCGGATATCGTTAGCCCACCCTGCAAATTCGGTTTTCTGGCTGATGGCGCGATGGTCTTCACCATGTCAAACATCCACTCTGCGGCGATCAGGTCTTCTGCTGTCCCCCACTTGCTGCCGCTCTGAATTGCAGCATCCGGTTTCACCACAGGAAGATCGTTTTCTGGCTGGTCAGAGGATTCGTCAGAATTCTCGGACGAAAAAGGTTTTATATTGTCTTTTGTTAGTTTGTCTTTTGTGTTTACCTGATTCGGGTAAACGCCTTTACCTGATTTGGGTAAACTTTTCTTACCTGATTCAGGTAAATTTACCTCTTTCAGGTAAACTTTATTTTTCTTACCTGATTCGGGTAATGTTGACCATTCACTGACCACATTATTAATGCCGATATTCCGCCCGCTCTGAATAAAAATCCCACGCTTTACCAGAACGCTTTTTGCAGCAGAACACTTGTGCGGCAATATCCCGGTCAATTCGGAAAGTTGCTCGTTGCTCACCCAATCCAGTCTTTTATTAAAGCCATATGTTTTGCGCATGACAGCCAGGAAGACCAGAAACTGGTGCTGTGTTAATCCGGCCAGCATCACAGCTTCCAGCAACTCATTTGCAATGCGCGTATAACCATCGTCGAGATCTGCCACGCGCCGCTCCTTTTGTGCCACATCCGGCACTGGAAAATTGAATATCTCAGCAGTGTTTTGTAGTGGTCAACAAAAACTGGCCACCGCTTTAGAGTTTTTCCAGTATCGGTTTTCCGATTCATTTGGTGGCAACCCACCGTTATATTCGTGCGGCCTGAGCGCGTTGTAATACCCAACGATATAGTCCGTTATTTCATGGGCAGCATCGCTGAAGTTCATGTAACCCGTCACCGGTATCCACTCGTTTTTCAGACTCCTGAAGAAGCGCTCCATCGGGCTGTTATCCCAGCAATTTCCTCGTCGACTCAGACTCTGTTTGATCTGGTAACGCCACAGTAACTGCCGGAACTGCCTGCTTGTATAGTGGCTGCCCCGGACGCCCTTCTAAGAGTCAAGCCGTTATCGGGATGCTGTTGAGCTGCCTGTTTTGATTACGCAGTAATGTATAAACTTCGCGTGAGATATAGCGCTTCAGGCAGCGTATTGCTTCCATTTTTGTATGCCCTTCCGCTACTCGTCTGGCGACATATTCCTTCGTTTTATCGTCAGTTCGCAAACGTCCGATGGCAATGATGTGAAGTGCACTATTTGCAGCACGATCTCCACCCCGGTTAAGTCGATAACGATTCGTTTTTCCTGAAGATACGGGAACAGGGCTGACACCACACAGTGCCGCAAAACCTGATTCTGATCTTAATCGTTGGGGATTGTCTCCTGCCGTGATCAGCAACTGCGAAGCGCTTTCGTATCCAATAGCATTACGTTTAATCAGTTCAGGCGCCAGCTCATCGACAATTGCCGCAATCATGACATCCAAATCAGCGATTTCGTCATGTAACTCGAGATAGCGTCGGGCAAGGGACTTTAATGAAATACGATAAACGTTGGTAACATTGCGGTATTCACTGGCATCAGGCCGCCAGGATCCCAGAGTCCTGATGAGCTGCATGCGCGTCATATTTCTGAGCTGTTCACGTAATTCATCCGGGGCAGAGATAATATTGGAATGGATAATCTGGAGAGCGACTCTGCGGGCTGATATTGCTGTTTTTCGGCAAGTTTTTAATACCCGCAGAGACTCAATCATGCCATTGCGCGTTTTGGGTGTGACGGTTCTTATTCGGGAGAATGCGGCGTGAGCGGCACATTCAGCATCAATCGTGTCACTTTTACCCCGTTTGCGTCGCTCCATCCGATCTGGCGCAGTCACCTCAAGAACGTCTAACCCGGCATTCTGTAAATAGCGAAGCAGACCTGATCCATAGGTGCCAGTACACTCAACACCAATTCGCTTTAATGCCCCAAACGAAGTCATCCATGCCAGCATCTGCCGGTAACCTTGCCGTATTGTGGAGAAAAACTGGGTCCCCAGAACTTTATTGTTCTGATCTACGACAGCGGCAACGTGCAGATCTTTATGTGTATCCACGCCACCCACAACAGCGGTTTCCGTAACTTTACCTGCCATAACAGAGCTCCTGTGAGGAAACAGAGTTGAATCTCCAGACAGATAACCCGGACAGGACAGTAACGAGACAAACCGTCAGGCCCTTCTTGAGTCACGCGCATCGGTGAGGAGACGCCTCGCATGAAGGCGCTTCCGGCAACCGACAGGTCCAGGGCAGGACACAAAGGGTCGATCGCTGTGTGAGTCAGGATGCGGGAAGGTCTTCACTGCATCAGTAATCACACCAGTCTGGTTAAACAGCAAACAGAGTGATGATAAAAACTGATACCGGCATTATTACTATCGCTGTGGAACATTACCCCGGCTGGTTTACTGCGGATTTCCTAGGCCATTTTCAGCGCTTTGATGGTCAGTCTGCTGTCCGGAGAGAACGACATTGCCCAACCTACCGGTTTCCTTGCAAACAGGTCGAGAACAACGGCAAGGTATGCCCAACGTTTCCCCGTCCAGATGTACGTCACGTCGCCGCACCATACCTGATTTGGCTCTGTCACTGCGAACTGCCGCCCAAGGTGATTCGGGATAGTGACATGTTCACGACCACCTCGTTTATAACGGTGCGCAGGCTGCTGGCAACTGACCAGTCCCAGTTCTTTCATGAGCCTGCCGGCAAGCCAGCGCCCCATTCTGAAGCCTCTCAGGGTTGCCATTGTGGCGATGCTTCTTGCCCCGGCAGAACCTGATGTTATGCAACTCAAGTACCTGACTGCGTAATACAGCCCGTCTGCCGTCTGGTTTTTCAGGACGGTTTTTCCAGTATCTGTAGCTGCTGCGATGAACCCCGAACACATGGCAGAGTGTGACCACAGGATAATGCGCTCTGAGTTTCCCGATTATCGAGAACTGTTCAGGGAGTCTGACATCAAGAGCGCGGTAGCCTTTTTTAATATTTCATTCTCCATTTCAATGCGTTGTAGCTTTTTCCTCAGCTCACGTATTTCGATTTGTTCTGGTGTTATCGGAGAGGCTTTTGGTGTTTTGCCCTGACGCTCATCACGCAGTTGTTTGACCCATCTTGTCATTGTGGAAAGGCCGATATCCATAGCTTTGGCGGCATCTGCCACCGTGTAGTTCTGGTCAACAACCAGTTGAGCGGATTCGCGTTTAAACTCTGCGCTGAAATTTCTTTTTTTCATTGGAGCACCTGTGTTGTTCTGAGGTGAGCATATCACCTCTGTTCAGGTGGCCAAATTCAGTGTGCCACTACACACCGGCAATGAAACAAGGTCGACTATGGCGAGTACGTGAGGACGCAGAGTTAGTTGGAGAATTAGTTACTCCTGTCATTAAGAAAAGTGATTCTATTATTCTACAAAGGATTTTAAGTAATGGCAGCCAGACCACGTAAGAATAATGTTTCAGTCCCGAACTTGTATCCGCTCTATAGCAGAAAAGTAAATAAAGTTTATTGGCGATATAAGCATCCAGTGACCGGGAAGTTTCATTCTTTGGGCACAAACGAAGCTGAAGCCATTGCTATTGCCACTGAGGCCAATACACGCCTAGCTGAGCAAAGAACCCGGCAGATTCTAGCTATCAGTGACAGGATCGCAACCAGCAAAGGAAAAGCAATCACAACGTCAACCTGGTTAGATCGCTATCAAGCAATCCAGGAAGACAGACTGAAAAGTGGCGATATAAAGCTCAACACCTATAAACAGAAAGCCAAACCAGTATCCTTGCTCAGGGAACGAGCAGGACTGAAGTTAATTTCAGCCGTTGATGTCAGGGATATAGCCCAGTTGCTTGACGAGTATATCGCCGCCGGACAGCCGAGAATGGCGCAAGTAGTTCGTTCCGTACTGATTGATGTTTTCAAAGAGGCGCAACACTACGGAGAAGTCCCCCTGGCTATAACCCGGCATTAGCCACCAAACAGCCCAGAAGAAAAATTACCCGACAACGGTTAAGTCTTGAAGAGTGGCAAAAAATCTTTGATATCGCTGATGCCAGTCATCGTTATATGGGGAATGCCATGCTGTTAGCACTGGTTACCGGCCAGAGGTTAGGTGATATCTCGCGTATGAAATTTAGCGATATTTGGGATGATCATCTCCATGTCATCCAGGAAAAAACCGGGAGCAAAATCGCCATCCCGCTTTCCCTGCGTCTCAATGCGATTAAATGGAGTTTGCGCGATGTAGTAGCCCGCTGCCGTGACTATGCTGTCAGCCCATACCTTGTACATTTTTTTCGTACTACCTCACAGGCTGAACGCGGCGCGCAGGTTAAAGCCAATACATTGACGATGAATTTCAGTAAAGCGAGGGATTTAGCAGGAATTAACTGGGGTGAAGGTTCTCCCGCAACATTTCATGAACAAAGGTCTTTATCAGAACGTTTGTATAAAGAACAGGGTTTAAATACACAAAAACTACTTGGTCATAAAACGCAACAGCAAACCGATCGTTATCATGATGATCGAGGTAAAGGATGGAGTAAAGTAGCGTTGTAAAGCATTAAGTGCCTTAACGCCACCTTGAATTTCGAACTACACTTGAAAAAGAACCAAACAGTCCACTTTGAGCAAAAAGCAGAAGTTCGCAGTTAATCTCGAAACCTAATAGTTACATTACTAATATTGTGACGTGTTAATCAATGGAGAGCAGATCAGTTATTGAGCTTAATTTCAATAGATACCAAGCTCTTATGCATAGAGCTTGGTATCTATTTAATAAAATGGAACTACGAAATTAGAACAGAAATAAAAACTTCAAGCATTACTACAAGTCTGACATAAGAGCCAAACACATAACCCGTTCCCAATGATTCACAAAAGGCGATTTATTAATTATTGTTTGAAATATAAGGTGTTTAGCAGCATTTTTATCTCTGGAGAGTGGTAGCACTGAGTTATATAGAGCTAAAAGTACAACTAATCTCGCACTAGCCTCTTTCGAATATCTTAAAGACAAATCAAAATCGTTAAAATGTTTTTCCACTCTTTGTTTGTGTGCTTCATCCCAATCAGCCGGTGGAGAAACAAAATACTCAATAACTCCTGGCTCATCATTTTTGCCAGCCAAGTATCTAGCCGATATCCACTGTTCATCATAATAACGGCTATCGTCTAAATAGGGATGTATGATCTGTTCTGCTTCATTTCTTGCAAAAACTTCCCCTTTGCCATCCATATTACAGTCTCGACAAGCAGGCACCAGATTAACTGGCAATATAGAAAACTGAGGATAGTAAGCTTTAGGCAAATAATGATCTAAATTTCGAGGGCGCCCAATTCCACCACAATATGGACATTTTTCATTAGCAGCAGTAATCAGGGAATCATAAATAGCTCGAGCAGGCTTTTTCTTCCCAACAACATAATTGCCATAAAGCTTAACAAAGTCAGATTTCTTTAACCGACCGACAACAATAGGGTCTTCCTTATCTTTGTTTTTCAATGGTTGTATTGTATAAAGCTCACCAGTTGATGCCGATGCGCTATATGAAGCTGCCAGTGTTTGCAAATCAGTTATTGCTTCATTTACTTTCAGCAACAAGCCCGGATTACCGGTTATGCCTTCGCGGCAACTAGTCAGCATATCGGCATATGTGTAAGCAGGTTGTTTAAGTTTCAACATTACTTAACACTCCGATCTCTGTGTGTGACAAGCGCTTTTAATAGAGCTCGAGCTTCAACACCAAGCTGGTTACGATACTCATCAACTATCTCCTCATATGTTCCACCTGACTTAACTGATTGGACTAATAAATCGTGAAAACCAGATTTGACAACTTCAAGACCAAACACCTCTCTTGTTAAGATTCCTACATTCTCACCAAATGTTTCAATGTCTGGCCTGCGAGATTCGGTAGATAATCTAGAACGATTAATTTTCCAAACACATCGTTTAGGGACCTCTTGAAGTACCACAGGTGAGTGAGTAGCAATAATAGAAAGACCATTTCTGTCAAGTAGCAAATCAGACAGCGCACGAATAAAAGCAGACAGCAACGGAGGATGAAGATGGCTCTCTGGTTCATCAATTAGCACTAACGTTTTTTCTTCTACCGTTGCGACTAAACGTGTGAGTGTTAATAACACAACCGCATGACCGGAACTCATCCTTTTTATACATTTCCGTGCATTACTAACGAGCATCTCATCATTGTATTCCGCTAGATTTTTCAGCTCCATGCTTGCAAAATTTTCATCAGACTCCAAAGTATCAATGGCCTTCAGCCATCTTTCACGCTTAGGATGCTGGCTAAAGCATAGCGTCAAAGCTTCTAGAAAGTCTTCATGAATATCATTTAGCCCTTTCAGCGACTCTCCTTTTTTTTTCAAACCTATATAGAAGTAGCAAGTTCCCTTTGATGGATCAGGTTGTTCACTTGGTGGCTCGAATGGATCGAATGCGCTAAATGACACAGAGACTAAACTACTAAAGTAATCATTATCAATCGGGTCTTCTCTCCACCCCTCCAGATCATAAAATTTTGCGTTCGACGTACCTTTACTGGTAACAGCTTCAATCATTCCATTTAGAATCGTCGTTTTCCCCACACCATTACGACCTATGATCGCATGAATATTGGTACTTGGTTTTTCTCCTACTTTTACCTTAAATGATAATTCAATATCGGAAATTTTGTCTTGTGCAGGGCGAATGAACTTAAACTCAAAATTAGTCAGTGGACTCTTTCCCTCAAGCACTCGCGCAAACTGTCCTTTAATAACAGACAGGCTAACATACCGAAGCAAAGACGTTTTAAAGACCGCTTCATTCTTAACAAAATCTATAAGTTCTGGCGTATAAGCAATATCTTTGAGCGCCTCAAGTAACGAAACTTTGACGGATTCTGGTAAATTTGAAATCCTCTGATAATAGTCGACATCCTGACCAACGGAAAAATATCCTTCTGGGAGAATTTTAAACCTGTCCCCTAATGTGGAGTAAGTTGATTGTTGAGTTGTTTGTCCTTGAAAACCAATCTTGACATTCCCAATTTCATGGCGTTCACCTTTCTGATCAAACAGATACATGTAAAACATTGTAATGAATGAAAAGTCATTCCAATGATCCACATGCAAGTAAGCCGTACTAATGCCTGAGGCAGGAATACGTTGGTCTCGGGGTACAATAATGATATCCATATAATTTCCGAAAATCTTGTTTTGTTGAGACTCATTGAATTATATCAAAAACAACAACAGAAACGTAAATGTATATTGCGAGAAAGTTAAATATATAAGAAAACTCGAGTACCCTCAGAAATTTTAATTATTAGTTAAAATGATTTACATATTAGCCACAATCAGAGTATACCAAACCATTTGACACAACAATATTCTAGTAAGCACAGCGTCTGGCGCATAACAGATCTTAAATATTAACGGCCATCCACCAGCAATAATAAAAAGCTGAGGAATGCCCCGAGGGAACCTAGCAGGAGAACTGCCATCTGGCAGCCCCCCAACAACCAAGGGGTTTTGATAACTTATTTTGATAAAATTTTGATAACCGTTAGCAGGCTAACAAAAAACAACGGGCGTGTTATACGCCCGTTATAATATTTAACACATGTAGTGATTACATATTCTTGATGATCGCGTTACCAAACTCTGAACATTTCAGCAGTTTAGCGCCTTCCATCAGACGTTCGAAGTCATAGGTTACAGTCTTCGCGTTGATCGCGCCTTCCATACCTTTAACAATCAGGTCTGCGGCTTCAGTCCAACCCATATGGCGCAGCATCATCTCAGCGGAGAGAATAATAGAGCCTGGGTTTACTTTGTCCTGTCCGGCATATTTCGGCGCAGTACCGTGGGTGGCTTCAAACAGGGCGCATTCGTCACCGATGTTTGCGCCAGGGGCGATACCGATACCACCAACCTGCGCTGCCAGGGCGTCAGAAATGTAGTCACCGTTCAGGTTCATACAGGCGATAACATCATATTCAGCCGGACGCAGCAGGATCTGTTGCAGGAATGCATCAGCAATCACGTCTTTAATGACGATCTCTTTGCCGGTATTCGGGTTTTTAACTTTCAGCCACGGGCCGCCGTCGATCAGTTCACCGCCAAATTCTTCACGCGCCAGCTGGTAGCCCCAGTCTTTAAACGCGCCTTCGGTGAACTTCATGATGTTGCCTTTGTGAACCAGGGTCACAGAGTCACGATCGTTAGCAATTGCGTATTCGATCGCTGCACGAACCAGACGTTTGGTGCCTTCTTCCGAACACGGCTTAATACCGATACCGCAATGTTCCGGGAAGCGAATTTTCTTCACGCCCATCTCTTCACGCAGGAATTTAATCACTTTCTCAGCGTCGGCAGAGTCTGCTTTCCATTCGATACCCGCATAAATGTCTTCCGAGTTTTCACGGAAGATAACCATATCGGTCAGTTCAGGGTGTTTAACCGGGCTTGGAGTGCCCTGATAGTAACGTACCGGACGCAGGCAGATGTAGAGATCCAGTTCCTGGCGCAGGGCAACATTCAGAGAGCGAATACCGCCACCAACCGGAGTGGTCAGCGGGCCTTTAATGGCAACGCGATATTCACGAATCAGATCAAGGGTTTCAGCAGGCAACCAGACGTCCTGACCATAAACCTGTGTGGATTTTTCACCGGTGTAAATTTCCATCCAGGAGATTTTACGCTCGCCTTTATAGGCTTTCTCGACTGCAGCGTCGACCACTTTCAGCATGGCTGGGGTTACATCTACACCGATTCCATCACCTTCAATGTAAGGGATAATCGGATTTTCAGGAACGTTGAGTTTGCCGTTTTGCAGGGTGATCTTCTTGCCTTGTGCCGGAACAACTACTTTACTTTCCATTCACCTCTCCTTCGAGCGCTACTGGTTTGCTCGTCTACCACCACGTTGCATATGCGTTTGCGTCCTGCGATACGGATGCTTTAGAGCAATTTTTTGTTAATGATTTGTAATTGGCTTGTCAATACTACCCTATTGTTTGCCGTCATGAAAGATGCGCGTTATTAGGCTATAATGCGGCAATTCATAATCTCTGAAAATACCATGCAAAAAACTTCTTTTAGAAATCACCAGGTTAAGCGATTCAGCTCGCAACGTTCTACCAGACGAAAACCTGACAACCAGCCCACGCGTGTGATCCTGTTCAATAAACCCTACGATGTTCTTCCGCAGTTCACCGATGAAGCCGGACGCAAAACATTAAAAGAATTCATCCCGGTTCAAGGCGTTTATGCAGCAGGTCGCCTTGACCGCGATAGCGAAGGGTTACTGGTGCTGACCAATAACGGCGCGTTGCAGGCGCGTTTAACCCAGCCGGGTAAACGCACCGGAAAAATCTATTATGTGCAGGTGGAAGGTATTCCCACACAAGACGCACTTGAAGCCTTGCGCAATGGTGTAACCTTAAATGATGGCCCTACCCTGCCCGCAGGCGCGGAGCTGGTTGAAGAACCCGCGTGGTTATGGCCGCGGAATCCACCAATTCGTGAGCGCAAAAGTATTCCCACCAGCTGGCTGAAGATCACCTTATATGAAGGACGTAATCGCCAGGTGCGCCGCATGACCGCCCATGTTGGTTTCCCCACGCTGCGACTGATTCGCTATGCGATGGGGAATTACTCTTTGGATAATCTTGCCAATGGCGAATGGCGAGAAGCGACAGATTAAGGATGCAAAATGTTTAAACCGCACGTTACCGTTGCCTGCGTGGTGCACGCAGAAGGCAAATTTTTAGTCGTTGAAGAGACGATTAATGGTAAAGCGTTATGGAACCAGCCTGCCGGGCACCTGGAAGCCGATGAAACCTTAGTGGAAGCCGCCGCCCGTGAGCTGTGGGAAGAAACCGGCATCAGCGCGCAGCCGCAACACTTTATTCGTATGCATCAGTGGATTGCGCCAGATAAAACGCCGTTTTTGCGTTTCCTCTTTGCCATTGAGCTTGAGCAAATATGCCCGACGCAGCCTCATGACAGCGATATCGACTGCTGCCGTTGGGTCAGCGCCGAAGAAATTTTACAGGCGTCAAATCTTCGTTCGCCGCTGGTGGCGGAAAGTATTCGTTGTTATCAAAGCGGGCAACGCTATCCGCTGGAGATGATTGGCGATTTTAACTGGCCTTTTACAAAGGGTGTCATCTAAAAGGCTGCGTGATAGAATACGCCGCCTTGAAGTTCAATGTCGTGAGTGATCCAATGTCTGAAACCGCAAAAAAAGTAATCGTCGGCATGTCCGGCGGTGTCGATTCCTCCGTTTCTGCCTGGCTGTTGCAACAACAGGGATATCAGGTCGAAGGCCTGTTTATGAAGAACTGGGAAGAAGACGACGGTGAGGAATATTGCACAGCGGCAGCGGATCTGGCTGATGCCCAGGCTGTCTGCGACAAGCTCGGCATTGAACTGCACACCGTTAACTTTGCTGCCGAGTACTGGGACAACGTCTTCGAACTGTTCCTTGCCGAATATAAAGCCGGCCGCACGCCAAATCCGGATATTCTGTGCAACAAAGAGATCAAATTTAAAGCTTTCCTCGAATTTGCCGCCGAAGATTTAGGTGCCGATTATATCGCTACCGGTCATTACGTACGTCGGGCAGATGTCGATGGCAAGAGCCGCCTGCTGCGTGGTCTGGACAGCAATAAAGACCAGAGCTACTTCCTTTATACGCTCAGCCATGAGCAAATTGCGCAAAGCCTGTTCCCGGTCGGCGAACTGGAAAAACCGCAGGTGCGTAAGATTGCTGAAGATCTCGGTCTGGTCACCGCGAAGAAAAAAGATTCTACCGGTATCTGCTTTATCGGCGAGCGTAAATTCCGCGAGTTCCTGGGCCGTTATCTCCCGGCGCAACCGGGCAAAATCATTACCGTCGATGGCGATGAAATTGGTGAGCACCAGGGGCTGATGTATCACACCCTCGGTCAGCGTAAAGGTCTGGGTATCGGTGGCACCAAAGACGGCACCGAAGAACCGTGGTATGTGGTCGATAAAGACGTCGAAAACAACATTCTGATTGTTGCGCAAGGCCATGAACACCCGCGTCTGATGTCTGTCGGTCTGATTGCCCAGCAGCTGCACTGGGTCGATCGCGAGCCGTTCACCGGTACTATGCGTTGCACAGTAAAAACCCGCTATCGCCAGACCGACATCCCGTGCACCGTCAAGGCGCTGGACGCTGATCGCATTGAAGTGATTTTCGATGAGCCGGTTGCCGCCGTGACGCCGGGCCAGTCTGCCGTTTTCTATAACGGTGAAGTGTGCCTCGGTGGCGGTATTATTGAGCAGCGTCTGCCGCTGCCGGTCTGATTATTATCTTTACTTAAAACAAGGAAGCAGTGAACGTGGCAAAGAATTACTATGACATCACCCTCGCCCTTGCCGGTATTTGTCAGTCGGCACGCCTGGTGCAACAACTCGCTCACCAGGGGCATTGTGATGGCGATGCGCTACACGTCTCACTCAACAGTATTATCGATATGAACCCCAGCTCAACGCTGGCGGTTTTTGGCGGTAGCGAAGCCAACCTGCGCGTCGGGCTGGAAACCTTGCTCGGCGTACTCAATGCCAGCAGTCGCCAGGGCTTAAACGCCGAATTAACCCGCTACACACTCAGTCTGATGGTGCTTGAGCGCAAACTCTCCTCAGCGAAAGGTGCGCTCGACACTCTGGGCAACCGGATCAACGGCCTGCAACGCCAGCTCGAACACTTCGATTTACAGTCCGAAACGCTGATGAGCGCGATGGCTGCCATCTATGTTGATGTTATCAGCCCGCTTGGCCCGCGCATTCAGGTCACTGGTTCCCCTGCTGTACTGCAAAGCCCACAGGTGCAGGCGAAAGTTCGCGCAACCCTGCTGGCAGGCATTCGCGCCGCCGTGCTCTGGCACCAGGTCGGCGGCGGTCGTCTGCAACTGATGTTTTCTCGTAATCGCCTGACCACTCAGGCAAAACAAATTCTTGCTCATTTAACCCCGGAGTTGTGATCTATGGAATTATCCTCACTGACCGCCGTTTCCCCTGTCGATGGACGCTACGGCGATAAAGTCAGCGCGCTGCGCGGGATTTTCAGCGAATACGGTTTGCTGAAATTCCGTGTACAAGTTGAAGTACGTTGGCTGCAAAAACTGGCCGCGCACGCAGCGATCAAGGAAGTTCCTGCTTTTGCTGCCGACGCAATCGGTTACCTTGATGCAATTGTCGCCAGTTTCAGCGAAGAAGATGCAGCACGCATCAAAACCATCGAGCGTACCACTAACCACGACGTTAAAGCGGTTGAGTATTTCCTGAAAGAAAAAGTGGCGGAGATCCCGGAACTGCACGCGGTTTCTGAATTCATCCACTTTGCCTGTACTTCGGAAGATATCAATAACCTCTCCCACGCATTAATGCTGAAAACCGCGCGTGATGAAGTGATCCTGCCGTACTGGCGTCAACTGATTGATGGCATTAAAGATCTCGCCGTTCAGTATCGCGATATCCCGCTGCTGTCCCGTACCCACGGTCAGCCAGCCACGCCGTCAACCATCGGTAAAGAGATGGCAAACGTCGCCTACCGTATGGAGCGCCAGTACCGCCAGCTTAATCAGGTGGAGATCCTCGGCAAAATCAATGGTGCGGTCGGTAACTACAACGCCCACATCGCCGCTTACCCGGAAGTTGACTGGCATCAGTTCAGCGAAGAGTTCGTCACCTCGCTGGGTATTCAGTGGAACCCGTACACCACCCAGATCGAACCGCACGACTACATTGCCGAACTGTTTGATTGCGTTGCGCGCTTCAACACCATTCTGATCGACTTTGACCGTGACGTCTGGGGTTATATCGCCCTTAACCACTTCAAACAGAAAACCATTGCTGGTGAGATTGGTTCTTCCACCATGCCGCATAAAGTTAACCCGATCGACTTCGAAAACTCCGAAGGAAACCTGGGGCTTTCCAACGCGGTATTGCAGCACCTGGCAAGCAAACTGCCAGTTTCCCGCTGGCAGCGTGACCTGACCGACTCCACCGTGCTGCGTAACCTCGGCGTGGGTATCGGTTATGCGCTGATTGCGTATCAATCCACCCTGAAAGGCGTGAGTAAACTGGAAGTGAACCGTGACCATCTACTGGATGAACTGGATCACAACTGGGAAGTGCTGGCTGAACCAATCCAGACAGTTATGCGTCGCTATGGCATCGAAAAACCGTACGAGAAGCTGAAAGAGCTGACTCGCGGTAAGCGCGTTGACGCCGAAGGCATGAAGCAGTTTATCGATGGTCTGGCGTTGCCAGAAGAAGAGAAAGCCCGCCTGAAAGCGATGACGCCGGCTAACTACATTGGTCGCGCCATCACCATGGTTGATGAGCTGAAATAAGCCTCAAAACAGTGCCGGATGGCGATGCTGTCCGGCCTGCTTATTAAGATTATCCACTTTTTATTTTTTCACTTTACCTCCCCTCCCCGCTGGTTTATTTAATGTTTACCCCCATAACCACATAATCGCGTTACACTATTTTAATAATTAAGACAGGGAGAAATAAAAAATGCGCGTACTGGTTGTTGAAGACAATGCGTTGTTACGTCACCATCTTAAAGTTCAGATTCAGGATGCTGGTCATCAGGTCGATGACGCAGAAGATGCCAAAGAAGCCGATTATTATCTCAATGAACATTTACCGGATATTGCGATTGTCGATCTCGGTTTGCCCGACGAGGACGGTCTGTCACTGATTCGCCGCTGGCGTAGCAATGATTTTTCACTGCCGATTCTGGTATTAACCGCCCGTGAAAGCTGGCAGGACAAAGTCGAAGTATTAAGTGCCGGTGCTGATGATTACGTGACTAAACCGTTTCATATTGAAGAGGTGATGGCGCGAATGCAGGCATTAATGCGGCGTAATAGCGGTCTGGCTTCACAGGTCATTTCGCTACCCCCGTTTCAGGTTGATCTCTCCCGCCGTGAATTATCTATTAATGACGAAGTGATCAAACTGACCGCGTTCGAATACACCATTATGGAAACGTTGATACGCAATAATGGCAAAGTGGTGAGCAAAGATTCGTTAATGCTCCAACTCTATCCGGATGCGGAGCTGCGGGAAAGTCATACCATAGATGTACTGATGGGACGTCTGCGCAAAAAAATACAGGCACAATATCCGCAAGAAGTGATTACCACCGTTCGCGGCCAGGGCTATCTGTTCGAATTGCGCTGATGATAAAATTACTGCGTCTTTTTTTCCCGCTCTCGCTGCGGGTACGTTTTCTGTTAGCAACGGCAGCAGTAGTATTGGTGCTTTCGCTTGCCTACGGAATGGTTGCGCTGATCGGTTATAGCGTCAGTTTCGATAAAACCACGTTTCGGCTGTTACGTGGCGAGAGCAATCTGTTCTATACCCTTGCGAAGTGGGAAAACAATAAGTTGCATGTCGAGTTACCCGAAAATATCGACAAGCAAAGCCCCACGATGACACTAATTTATGATGAGAACGGGCAGCTTTTATGGGCGCAACGTGACGTGCCCTGGCTGATGAAGATGATCCAGCCTGACTGGCTGAAATCGAATGGTTTTCATGAAATTGAAGCGGATGTTAACGATACCAGCCTCTTGCTGAGTGGAGATCATTCGATACAGCAACAGTTGCAGGAAGTGCGGGAAGATGATGACGACGCGGAGATGACCCACTCGGTGGCGGTAAACGTCTACCCGGCAACATCGCGGATGCCAAAGTTAACCATTGTGGTGGTGGATACCATTCCGGTGGAGCTAAAAAGTTCCTATATGGTCTGGAGCTGGTTTATCTATGTGCTCTCAGCCAATCTGCTGTTAGTGATCCCGCTGCTGTGGGTCGCCGCCTGGTGGAGTTTACGCCCCATCGAAGCCCTGGCAAAAGAAGTCCGCGAACTGGAAGAACATAACCGTGAATTGCTCAATCCAGCCACAACGCGAGAACTGACCAGTCTGGTACGAAACCTGAACCGACTGTTAAAAAGTGAACGCGAACGTTACGACAAATATCGTACGACGCTCACCGACCTGACCCATAGTCTGAAAACGCCACTGGCGGTGCTGCAAAGTACGCTGCGTTCTCTGCGTAGTGAGAAGATGAGCGTCAGTGATGCTGAGCCGGTAATGCTGGAGCAAATCAGCCGCATTTCACAGCAAATTGGCTACTACCTGCATCGTGCCAGTATGCGCGGCGGGACATTGCTTAGCCGCGAGCTGCATCCGGTCGCCCCACTGTTGGACAATCTCACCTCGGCGCTGAACAAAGTGTATCAACGCAAAGGGGTCAATATCTCTCTCGATATCTCGCCAGAAATCAGCTTTGTTGGTGAGCAGAATGATTTTGTCGAAGTGATGGGCAACGTGCTGGATAACGCCTGTAAATATTGCCTCGAGTTTGTCGAAATTTCTGCAAGGCAAACCGACGAGCATCTCTATATTGTGGTCGAGGATGATGGCCCCGGTATTCCATTAAGCAAGCGAGAGGTCATTTTCGACCGTGGTCAACGGGTTGATACTTTACGCCCTGGGCAAGGTGTGGGGCTGGCGGTAGCCCGCGAAATCACCGAGCAATATGAGGGTAAAATCGTCGCCGGAGAGAGCATGCTGGGCGGTGCGCGGATGGAAGTGATTTTTGGTCGCCAGCATTCTGCGCCGAAAGATGAATAAATATGTCCATACTTCACGCATTACGTTAAGCATCCGTTATAATCGGTTGCAGATACCAGCCTGTGGATGCTTAACATGGAATACCAACTCACTCTTAACTGGCCCGATTTTCTTGAACGTCACTGGCAGAAACGCCCGGTGGTGTTAAAACGCGGCTTTAATAATTTTATTGACCCAATCTCTCCAGACGAGTTGGCGGGTCTGGCGATGGAAAGCGAAGTCGACAGTCGACTGGTCAGTCATCAGGATGGCAAATGGCAGGTCAGCCACGGTCCATTCGAAAGCTACGATCATCTCGGTGAAACTAACTGGTCATTGTTAGTGCAAGCAGTGAACCACTGGCATGAGCCGACCGCCGCGCTAATGCGACCGTTCCGTGAACTACCGGACTGGCGTATTGATGATCTGATGATCTCTTTTTCTGTACCGGGCGGCGGCGTCGGCCCGCATCTCGATCAGTACGACGTGTTTATCATTCAGGGTACCGGTCGTCGTCGCTGGCGAGTGGGCGAAAAGCTGCAAATGAAACAGCACTGCCCGCACCCGGACCTGTTACAGGTCGATCCGTTCGAAGCCATCATCGATGAAGAGCTGGAGCCTGGCGATATTCTTTATATTCCGCCAGGATTCCCGCATGAAGGCTACGCGCTGGAAAATGCGATGAACTATTCCGTGGGTTTTCGCGCGCCAAATACGCGGGAACTGATTAGCGGATTTGCCGATTATGTGCTGCAACGTGAACTGGGCGGCAACTACTACAGCGATCCTGATGTTCCACCTCGCGCTCATCCTGCGGACGTTCTGCCGCAAGAGATGGATAAACTGCGTGAGATGATGCTCGAATTGATCAACCAGCCGGAACACTTTAAACAATGGTTTGGCGAGTTTATATCCCAGTCACGTCATGAACTGGACATCGCGCCGCCAGAGCCGCCTTATCAGCCGGATGAAATCTACGATGCGCTGAAACAAGGTGATGTGCTGGTGCGCCTGGGGGGTCTGCGCGTATTGCGCATTGGCGACGACGTGTATGCCAATGGTGAGAAGATCGATTCCCCGCACCGTCCGGCACTGGATGCGCTCGCCAGCAACATTGCGCTGACCGCGGAGAATTTTGGCGATGCGCTGGAAGATCCGTCATTCCTCGCGATGCTCGCGGCGCTGGTCAATAGCGGATACTGGTTCTTCGAAGGGTAAGTTTGGATTTAAGCCGGATGCGGCATCACATGCCGCATCCCTTTTCGCTTACTTCCGTTGCGCCGTCAACTCGGCAATACGGACGATCACCTGCACCGCTTTTTCCATACCTTCCAGAGTCACAAACTCATGCTTACCATGATAGTTGTAACCGCCAGTGAACAGGTTCGGGCACGGTAATCCCATAAACGACAACTGCGCGCCGTCGGTACCGCCGCGGATCGGTTTCAGTTCCGGTTCAATATCGCAGTCACGCATCGCCTGCTGGGCGATATCGAGAATATGCGGATGCTCAACCACTTTCTCGCGCATATTGTAGTAACTGTCTTCAATCACCAGTTCAATGTAGCAATCAGGATGTAACCCTTTGCCCACTTTTTTGGCGATCTCCATCATTTTACGTTTACGCGCTTCAAACTGTTTACGGTCGAAATCACGGATGATGTAGTGCATATCGGCCCGTTCAACGGTGCCTTTCATGCTCGCCAGGTGATAGAAACCTTCATAGCCTTCTGTCATTTCCGGGCTTTCATCCGCCGGAACTTCCGCATGAATACGTGCCGCCAGCGACAGCGCATTTACCATCACTCCTTTCGCCGTGCCCGGGTGAACATTGTTACCGACAATTTTGATATTGACCGACGCGGCGTTGAAGTTTTCAAACTCCAGTTCGCCGACGCCACCACCATCAACGGTGTATGCCCAGCGGGCATCGAAGGCGTCAACATCAAAATGCTTCGCCCCTTTGCCCACTTCTTCATCCGGGGTAAAGGCGACGCGAATATCACCATGCGGAATGTTTTTTTGTTGCAATACCGCCAGCGCGGTCATGATTTCTGCAATACCTGCTTTGTCATCGGCACCTAACAAGGTTTTACCATCGGTGGTAATCAGCGTCTGACCCAGTAGCTGATGCAGCACCGGGAACATAACCGGTGATAAAACTTCATCGCCGATACCCAGCGCAATATCGCCACCGCGATAGTTTTCAACAATTTGCGGATTCACATTTTTGCCGCTGCAATCCGGTGAGGTATCCACATGAGAAATAAAGCCAATCGCCGGGATATCGCCAGGGACGTTAGCCGGTAACGTCGCCATCAAAGTGCCCTTCTCACTTAAGGTCACATTGATAAGCCCCATCTCTTCGAGCTGCTCTTTCAGCAGATGCAATAACTTCCATTGGCCTTCCGTGCTGGGAACCTGTCTCACCCCTGCCTTTGATTGGGTATCCAGAGACACGTAGTTCAAAAATCGCTCAAGTAGTTTATCCATGTAGTCACCCTCACTTTTTGTGACAACATTATTAAGAAGCAAGAAAAGACAAATATTGCGTCAGGTCACTTTTAGCCCTGCAAGCGGGAATATTTATCAGCATTACCTTAATGAATATAAAGCTAAGCCAGTAATTCACAACAAAGATTGGCGATTCAAGCGGTTTGCCGTAGAATTACCGCCCTCATTAAGAGTCACCAAGGTGGTTAACCACAAACCCCGCATCGGTAAGCCATCCGTTGCGTTTACATGGGACAGAGTAAAAAATTGAATAAACAACCGAATTCGCTTTCACCGCTGGTGCAATTGGCGGGAATTCGCAAATGCTTTGATGGTAAAGAGGTCATTCCCCAGCTGGATCTGACTATCAACAATGGCGAGTTCCTCACGCTGCTTGGCCCTTCTGGCTGCGGTAAAACAACCGTTCTTCGCCTGATTGCAGGTCTGGAAACTGTTGATTCCGGACGCATCATGCTGGATAACGAGGACATCACCCACGTTCCGGCGGAAAACCGCTATGTGAACACTGTTTTCCAAAGCTACGCACTTTTCCCCCACATGACCGTGTTCGAAAATGTGGCCTTTGGGTTGCGCATGCAAAAAACCCCCGCTGCTGAAATTACGCCCCGCGTGATGGAAGCCCTGCGGATGGTGCAGCTGGAAACCTTCGCTCAACGCAAACCGCATCAGCTCTCTGGTGGTCAACAGCAACGCGTCGCCATTGCTCGCGCGGTGGTTAACAAGCCTCGTCTGTTGTTGCTGGATGAGTCGCTCTCAGCGCTGGATTACAAACTGCGCAAGCAAATGCAGAACGAGCTGAAAGCGTTACAGCGTAAGCTTGGCATTACATTCGTGTTCGTAACTCACGACCAGGAAGAAGCACTTACCATGTCGGACAGGATCGTGGTGATGCGCGATGGTCGCATTGAGCAAGACGGCACGCCGCGTGAAATCTACGAAGAGCCGAAAAACCTGTTTGTTGCCGGGTTTATTGGCGAAATCAATATGTTTAACGCCACTGTCATCGAACGTCTCGACGAGCAGCGCGTACGCGCCAACGTTGAAGGCCGCGAATGTAATATCTACGTTAACTTCGCCGTTGAACCGGGGCAAAAACTGCATGTTCTGCTGCGCCCGGAAGACTTACGTGTTGAAGAGATTAACGACGACAACCACGCCGAAGGGCTGATTGGTTACGTTCGCGAGCGTAACTACAAAGGCATGACGCTGGAGTCGGTTGTTGAGCTGGAAAATGGCAAGATGGTGATGGTCAGCGAATTCTTCAATGAAGACGATCCTGACTTTGACCACTCTCTCGACCAAAAAATGGCCATTAATTGGGTAGAAAGCTGGGAGGTCGTACTGGCTGATGAAGAACACAAGTAAGTTCCAGAATGTAGTGATTGTCACTATTGTCGGTTGGCTTGTGTTGTTTGTCTTTCTGCCCAACCTGATGATCATTGGCACCAGCTTTTTGACCCGCGACGACGCCAGTTTCGTCAAAATGGTCTTTACGCTGGATAACTACACGCGTCTGCTCGATCCGCTCTATTTTGAAGTGCTATTGCACTCGCTGAATATGGCGCTGATCGCCACCCTCGCCTGCCTGGTGCTGGGCTATCCTTTTGCCTGGTTTCTGGCGAAGCTGCCACACAAGGTGCGTCCGCTGCTGCTGTTTCTGCTGATTGTTCCGTTCTGGACCAACTCATTGATTCGTATTTACGGGCTGAAAATTTTCCTCAGCACCAAAGGCTATCTCAACGAGTTTTTGCTCTGGCTGGGCGTTATCGATACACCAATTCGCATCATGTTCACGCCTGGTGCGGTGATTATCGGTCTGGTTTACATTCTGCTGCCGTTTATGGTGATGCCGCTGTACTCCAGTATCGAAAAACTGGATAAGCCGTTGCTTGAGGCGGCGCGCGATCTCGGTGCCAGCAAGTTGCAGACCTTTATCCGCATCATTATCCCACTAACGATGCCGGGAATTATTGCCGGATGTCTGCTGGTGATGCTGCCAGCGATGGGCCTGTTCTATGTGTCCGACCTGATGGGCGGTGCGAAAAACCTGCTGATCGGTAACGTCATCAAGGTACAGTTCCTCAATATTCGTGACTGGCCGTTTGGTGCAGCCACCAGCATTACGCTGACTATCGTAATGGGCCTGATGTTGCTGGTTTACTGGCGCGCTTCTCGTCTGCTGAATAAGAAGGCAACCGAAATAGATGATTAGTGCTGAGTATTCAAAGAGTTAATGGCAAACTTGGCATGCTTTTTACTCTTGCGTAAAAAGCATGCATCTATCCATAAAATCAAACAATTATAATCTAATTTTGGAGAATGTTTTTTCAGCCCCCTTTTATCTAATCGCTGCAAAAAACAACAAATAGTATAAAAATGAGCAATCCTAATCCATACATGACGTGTGGTGCCTGTTGTGCATTTTTTCGTGTCTCTTTTTACTGGGCTGAAGCTGACGATTCTGGCGGAAACGTCCCGGCCAGTCTCACTGAGCAAACATCCCCCTTTCATCGCTGTATGCGCGGCACCAATCAGAAAAATCCCCGATGTGTCGCTCTGGCCGGCACCCCGGTGAAAACGCATATTGCTCTGTTTACAAAAACCGTCCGTCCACATGCAGGGAATTCGCAATGTCCGGCGAAAATGGCGAAATCAATGAGGCATGTAACCGCGCACGAGCAATATATTGACTTCCGAAAATCTGAAAAATACTGATGCCCGCGAAAATACGAGCAGCATCACAGTTACAGCAGAATTTCCTGTGGCAGTATCTGGTTGCATTCGTAACTATCTACACTAAGTCATCATTATGACCTTCTTTTATGGGGGATGGTTTCTCCCCCCTTTTTTTATTATTTCATCTCCCAGCCAACCGGATATGCCAGTATTTCATCCGCACTAGTCAGCTTTTCCAGCTCTTTCTTCATCGTGCGCTGGCGAATGTGGATTTCCATCCCTTTCTGAAACATCGCCTTTTCTGCCGCAGCACTGAGCGCGATCAAAGCCTCCGCTGTCATCGGCACGTCATTATTTTCTGCATCTGTCCAGAAAAATCCCTCCGGCAGTATTCCCGCTTTTGCTGCTGCCACCGACGGCTCAAGACGAACCTGAGTCACCTTGCCGTAGTCCCACTTCCGTCCATTGTACTCAAACACATACTCCGCATTTTCCATGGCACTTCGCCAGGCATTTATTTCTGCCCCCTTCTGTTCACGGGCTCTGTCAGCCGTCAGCAGGTCGGTGATTTTTTCCCCGTCAAACCCCCAGCGTCCGCTCAGGTCAATTTTCAGGCTCTCCGGTGTGTCCGGCACTTCAGCCACACTCTGGTTCACCGGCCACAACAACTTAATGTCCTTACCATATCCCGTAATCACACCACGGCTGTCATACACCACCTTCAGCGTGTCTTCCGCAAACCTGGACTGGCATTCATACCAGTCCTGACCATCCTCAGATTTCAGGTATATCGCACCCGCCACATCCGGCTCTGCCGGTGTGTAATACGAAAAATTTCTGACATGCATCATTTTCCCGTGCCCTCTTCCGATACCGGCACCCAGACCGGCATTTTTTCCGTACCGACGCCCCGCTTCATGCCCGCCGGTGCAGCATCCGCTGCAAAAACTTTATACACGGCATAGTCCACCACGATACCATCCACAGGCCAGTTCCCGGCGGCCTCATAAACGGCACGCAGGGATACCGGATAAAACATATTCGCGGACGGTGAAAAAACATAACTCTCCATAATCCCTCCTCAGTATCCGGTCGCTTCCCAGAAAAATGTCCCGTAACTCCCCTTTATAGTCCGAAGTGTCACCGTCTGTAATGACGGTTCTGACAGGGTATACATCTGAATGGTATGCTGGTCTCCCACTGCAGATACCTGAACATTCAGTACAGCACTCGGAAAAGCAACAGGGAAACGAACGGAGTGCAGGGACAGTGCTTTACCATCAGCCTGACTCACGTCAATACGCCCCCATTGCCGTATCCGGCCTGTGGCCTCATCACGTTCCCAGCCATTGACAGCCAGACTCGCCGTCGTGGGTTTATTCCTGGTACTGTAATCCACCCGCCAGTGGTATTTCCGGGTATCGCCATAAACAGTACAGGTGCAGACCGTTCCGTTGAGAAACCCCGTTGCGGCGTATTCCCCGATGGTCACACGGACAATCGCAGCGTTATATGTTCCTGCCACCTCTACAGCACATCCGCCCAGGTTAATTTTCCCGAGTCCCGTATCTGTAATAACCTTATTCATCGCCGCAGGCAGTGCCACCTTCATCATCCAGAAGGTGTGGTCAAATGCCCCCTGCTCTTTCAGCCAGGCAACAAACTCTTCTGTCGTCCACTCACCTGCGCCGGTTGAAATATCACGCCCGTATGCTCTGGGCACACCAAGCTCACGGATGAAGGCTTCCCTGTCTGTAATATCTTCAAGGCTGCCTGACTTTCCCTGAGGCCCCTGCGGTCCGGTATCCCCCTTTGGTCCCTGTGGACCGGTATCTCCTTTTGGTCCCTGCGGCCCCGCCGGGCCTGTATCGCCCTTTGGCCCGGGAGGGCCACCCGGGTCTCCTTTCTCTCCCTTCTCGCCCCGCTCACCTCTGAGCCCCGTATCCCCCCGGTCACCCTTTGGTCCCACAGGACCGGCTTTACCCTCGGGTCCTGTGGCACCGGTATCCCCTTTTGGCCCCGGAGCACCCTGTGCACCTGTTTCACCACGCTCCCCCTTTGGCCCGGTTGCACCTGTCTCACCTTTCGGTCCCTGTACCCCCTGCGGTCCCGGGTCGCCTTTATCACCCTTCGGCCCTCTGGCATTCTCTGCCCGTTTTTTGGCCTCCTCTGCACTGGCTGCAGAGGCTTCAGCACGCTTCAGTATTTCCGCTGCCACCGCTTCCAGCTCAGCGAGGGCTTTCGGATAATATGGCGCATCCTCAAAGTCCATCAGGAATTTATTCAGTGTTCCCGGTGCAGAGTCCGCCTTCACCAGAATGTCACCGACGTATGACGGCATACGCCCTTCTGTGTTCAGGGTCACACGGTACAGCCCCGCTTCAACATCCATACTGTAGCTGCCTGTCTCCCCCGGCTGCCCGTATGCCACCGTGGTGACAATCACCGTTTCGGTGGTACGTCGCGCTTTCAGCTCTATCGTGCATCCCGGTACCGGCTTCCCTGCGCCGTCCTTCAGCACACCAGATATTCTGACTGCCATAGATTTTCCCCATAAAAAAACCGCAGTGCCGGTTTCCCGGCCTGCGGTAAAAATCGTGGTTTACAGGATTAAAAAGGTGCCATCCGGCTGACCACCTTCAGCAACCGGTCAGCGGGGGACAGGGTCCCCCGCCACGGTTTCTTACTGTTTACACTGTAAGAACGCCGCAATCTCCGCGCCCGCTATCCGGAACCGGAATTCACACAGTGAACTGTGGGTGGTCCAGATAATGAGCACTACCGTGATACAAATCACGGTGGTTTTTAACGGTTTTTGCGACATAACGCTTGCTCCTTTTACGGAGAGGCGCTAACCTTTCACTTGCTTAGGATGAATGGTCAGGCCTCGGGTTAAACATGAATGTTTTGTCCGGGGCCTTTTCACATCCGGCCTTCAGGTGTTCCCTCCGGCCATCAGCCAAAGGCACCCGCGCATACTGTACGGTTTTTATCTCCTTCCGGCAATTCCGGTCATCATGTTCACGAAATACTGATACCCGCCGTGGATTTTTTCATGACCACAACCAGTAAATCACTGATGTATGTTGTCGGCGTCCAGTGGTTCACCCCGTTCGACCACACATTAAACGTCAGGGTCACATGACCCCGTCCTGCCGGCATATCAATGACGGACGAAAACACCCGGGTGACATCCGTTGCCGGCTCATGAAAAATCACCCTTCCGTTCATCTGCACCTGTAACTGACACGTGGAATACCATGTTGAAGTGTGATCTTTGCTGGACTGGTGTTCATGTCTCGCCCCCCGGAACAGTACCGGCGGAATGATGATCTGCCTGTCGAATCCCTGGTCATCATAAACGGTGACCGTTATCGTGCCACTGGCATAACTGTTATTCCGTGGGAAAGCTTTCCCCACTGTTTTGACCAGGTCACCTTCAATCTGGTTTGCAGACAGTTTTCCCAGAATCCGGCAGTTCTGGTTAATGGTCACATTATTGAGCGTGCCAGAGTTCGCATTAATATTTCCGCTGATATCCGCATTACGGGCCGTCAGCCTGCCTTCCGGCGTCAGGGAGAACGTCGGGGGATTGCCGGACGAGGTGATGCTCACCGCAAACAGTCGCTTCAGGAACACGTCGTTCATGAACAACTGATTCCCCTGCGCCACAAACAGCGGCGTGGTGTTGCCGTTCTCCGGGTTAATCATCGCGATACGGTCCGCCTGCAGCAGAATATTGCTCAGTGGCTGGCCATCAACATCCTCAATCCCTGCACCAATACCGGCAACATACGGAATACCGTTTTTCGTTTTCTGCACCTTCAGCATGTACAGTGCGCTCAGGCTGTCATCCGTCTCCTTCTGCACACGCTGTATCTGCTGTATGGTGGCACTCTGGTCTTCCAGCTTTTTATTGACCGTCTGTGTGATTTCGTTCCGGGTTTCCGTGATGGTGGTCTTCATTTCCGCCATCTCATCCTTCAACTGGCCGTTGTCAATCTGCGACCACAATTCCTGTGCCAGATGCAGTTTTCCTATCTTTTCCCGGAACATCTCCAGATATCCGGCGGCATCATTACTGGCATGCCCGCTAGCTTCCACAAACGCGGATTTACCGACCAGGTTAACGCTGCGTACGTAAAACCAGAAATCCTGTCCCGGTTTAATACGGGAACCGGTAACACTCCACTGACTGCCTGTCCCCAGATAACGGGCAGATTTCTCCACCTGTAACAGATCTGTAATCTGCTGTTCCGAAAACCAGAACTCAAACTGAACGGTCGGATCATATACAGCCAGTTTCGGTACCACCATTATTTCAAAATAACCCGGCGTCAGTTCAATGCTGGCAGGTGCTGCCGGTGCGTTAATCCGGAACGTGGTGGTGGCAGGCTCCCCCTGCTGGCCATAGCTGTTTATCGCCCTGACCGTCAGGGTGTACTCCCCCAGAGGCAGACCGCTGAAACGGTGCTCCGTGTCGGCGGTGATGGCGCTGGTCACCAGACGGCTGTTTTCACCGGTTCCGCTGGTCAGGCGCAGACTGAAGCGCACGCCCTTCACCACCCTCGGCGTGTCCCATTTTGCCACCGCCAGATACTGACCGTCAGACGCGCTTACCTCCACCGTGAGATGCTGTACTGCCGGAGGTGTGACACTGTTCAGCGAACCGGACAACGGCTCAAAGGTGGCACCATTATCCACGATGGCCTCCTTCTCCGGCACATGCTGCACCGCCGTGATGGCGAAGGTACCGTCCGCATTTTCGCGGATCGCCACACACCGGAACAGACGGCGGCGCAGTCCCGGCAATGCCAGCCCCCAGATACTGTGTTCCACCACCCCGTCAGGCAGTGTGCTGATCTGTATCCTGTCAGGTGATGGCTGCCCGGTAACATCCACACTCACCGGCTTACCACTGCCGTTTATCAGATTCACCGTGGATGTGCCCTTTTCCGGGAGGGTGACTTCACGGTCAAGCGTCAGGGTCCGGCTGGCGTTGTCGACGGACAGGATCCGCCCGCCGATAACGGTACCGGCATACGCATTATCACTGATTTCAATGATATCGCCGGGCGTGTGACGCAGTCCCTCCGCCCCCACACTGAAATCCACTGTCTGTGTTTCCAGCAGTTCGGTCTTTATCACCCACAGGCCTGCCCGGTGAGCCTGACCACGGCTGGTACAGCCGAACGCATCCATCTTCAGAAGATTGCGTCCGTAACGCAGTATCGCATCCGGATCCTCCACCAGTTCAGTCGATGTCTGCCAGCCATTCTGCGGATCGGTGTAATTCACCTCAACTGCCGTGTGTCTGTCCTTGAGGGCACTGAAGCTGTAATGAAAACTTACCCCATCCTCCCCCGTCACCACATTACCGGCGGTATAAGTCCAGACAACATCCGATGGTCTGTCCTGAACAAACGTCAGCGTCTGTCCGTTCCATACCGGCATACAGCGCATTGCAGAGCAGAAATCCCCCAGCACGTCCCACGCCTTACGCTGTTGTGACAGGTACGCATTAAAGGTCATACGGGGTTCTGTACCACCAAAGCCATCCGGAACCGGCTGGTCACAGTACTGTCCGAGGGCATAGAGCGCCCACTTGTCCACATCCGCGGCCCCGAGGCGCTTTCCCATACCATAACGTGGATGCGTCAGCATATCCCACAGACACCATGCCGGGTTGTTGCTGTATGCCGGTTTCAGAGTCCCGTCCCAGATACCGCTGTATGTACGTTTTCCCGGGTCATAGTTTGACGGCACCTGGATGATGCGCCCGCGGATATGGTAGTTCACCGCCATCTGCTGCCCACCGAACTGCTCCGCATCCACCTGCAGCCCCACTATGGCTGTGTTCGGGTAGCTCTGTTTCACATCGATGATTTCGGTGTATGACGACCAGAGCGTTCTGTTCTGCAGCTGGTCTGTGGTACTGTCCGCCGTCTCTCTGACCATCCGGATATTAAAGGGACGCTCAGGGAGGTTACCGATTATCACCGACGTCAGGTACTGCGAGGTGGTCTTACCGTTAATGGTGATATCCTTCTCTGTCACCCAGTGCCCGCTACGCTCAAGCTGAATCAGCAACCGGACAGAAGAGGGATTACGGTCACCCTTTGAGGTCGTCTCCACCAGTGACTGAACCCCGAAGGTGACCCGCAGACGGTCAATGTTCGCTGACGTGATGGTGCGCGTCACCGGCTTCGCCCTCGTCACCTCCACGCCCAGTGCGGTTTCCGCACCGGAAGACTCAAAGCCTTCCGGCGGCGTCTGCTCCTGCTCCCCGGCACGCCAGACGGCTGTCACGCCATGTATCACGGGATTACCGTCCATATCCGTCAGCGGGGTTTTGTTCACCAGAATACTCTGCAGTCCCTTCACCGGACCTTCAACCGGCCCTTCACCAATGGCATCAATCACGCTCATCATCTGCGTGGACTTCAGGTTATCCTTTGCCTCACGCGGTGTGTGCCCCTTGCCGCCCCCCTTACCCATTGCGTCACCCTTTAGTGTCTGATGTCAGTCTCTGTTTATGTACAAAAACAACAGGCACCCCGGAGGGTGCCTGTCTGCTGAGTGAATAAAATTTCTGAATTTCTTCACACTTCCGGCAATTACCTGTAGCCACCATAATTACGCTGCGTTACTGTTCTTCTGCAAAAAATAACTCCTTAAAGTTCATCTTCATCGTTTTCCCCACAGTCTGGCCAATACTGTGGGTATTTTTTATGTTTATTCTCACCCCCGACCGATAACCACCACCTGCCCGTCCCCGCCCTCATCGCGGGTGCTGATGTCCTGGGATATCCGCCGCGACCCCACAAGCATCTCACCATAAGGCACCGGCATCGGGTTACCCTGGGCAATCATGTTGTCCAGTGAGGAGAAATACGTGTTCCGTTTACCATTATCTGTTGTCGTGGCAGACGGTGTTTTCGCCCTGGGGGTGAGCATCTGCGTGATACCCCCCACCATCATGGCCACCCCAAGATTACCGATGACAGCACCAATACCGGTCCAGCTGAACACATATCCCACAACAGCCAGAACAGCACCGGCCACCACCTGAAGAACACCGCCGTTTTTTGCCCCCTCCGTCCGGGGCACCAGATGGATAACATCCCCGTCATTCAACGGCTCACATACTCTGGAATGAAGCTCCTGTTCAGATACATCCCTGCCCGCAATGCGTAACTGATACCATCCCTCATACAGTTTCTGCCGGAATCCCGGCACCTGCAGCGACAGGGCACGGATGGCCTCCGCTGCCGTGTTCACATACAGGCTGATGCGGCGACCAAATCGTTGTAAATCCCCGTGAAGGCAGATACGGACCAGTGGCGGTGACGCCAGACAGAATGCGTTCGTCGTTGCCATTTTTCAGAATACCTCTCCCGTTTACTCAGTTGTTCAGGTATATGGTGAAGCAGCTCACCATTGCCACAGTAAATGGCAGCATGATTGGGTACCGATGAACCAAAACAGCACAGCAGAATATCTCCCGCCTGTGCACCGGACAGGGATACCCGGTAAAAGCCGTTTTCCGCCAGATTGTCCAGATACAGGTTCTGACCGTTGCGCCACCAGTCATCCTCACGCGCAAAATCCGGCAGCGTTATCCCCGCCAGATGGTATGCATCCCGGAACAGGGTGTAACAGTCCGTCACACCGTGTTCAAAACGCCGTCCGGTGAGGTGCGGAACGCAGCGGAAATGATGAATTTCGCCCCGGCAGACCAGCCACCAGGGAATTGCACTTTTTACCTGCAGCCGCCGGTCCGCCTCGCTCAGCCAGGGCAGACCGCCGGGATGACTGTGGACCAGCGCCACAATCTCCCCCTGCATATCCGCCCGCAGCCAGTCTTCCGGCGCAATACGAAAATACGCCTCCGGCTCTGCAGAAATATTCACACACGGCTGATACTGCTCCCCCTCCGGCGTTCTCACCACGAAGCCGCACGACTCCGCTGGCGCACACCGCCGTGCATGCGCCAGAATGGCTGATTCAGTCTGTTCCATGATAATCACTGTGAAAGTTTATTGATGGAAAGGAAAAAACCGCCGTTTGCCACATTCCCGCGCATTTCACAACCGCGCAGGCACTTGCTGCATTTGTCTTTCCTGATATCCGTGGTGGGTTTGTCGAACTCGTCAGCCACTGCCGGGCCGTTATACCCACATTCCTCTCCACGGTAATCCCACGGACAGGTATTGGCCAGCATGATACGACCGGGAAACAGCGCCCCGTCCGTCTCTGCCGGTGTCGCCAGGATAAAGGTCGCCTTTTCGCAGGTCAGCGCTGACAACTGCTCCACCACCCAGCGATCTGTCAACTCCTGCTCAGGGTCTGCCTCCGGGTTTCCCGCAACAAAATTCACGGCATCGAGAAAACGGGCGTACACCCGGCGGCGAACCACCGTGCCCCCGACCAGACTCTGCAAATCCTCCGCCATGCCGGTGACCAGTCCGAACAGATTCGAGACAATCAGCGACGGTCGCGCACTGCTGCCCTTGCCGTTCATCTCAAAGCCGCAGCCCTCTATCGGGTATGCCTGATACTGACGCCCCTGCCAGGTGACAGGCTCGCCCTTTTCATTGAGTTCACCGCAGAAAAAATAGCGTTCGCCCCCCTGCGCCGTCAGGTCGATTTCCCACAGCACCACGCGGGCGGACTGCGCTGATTTTACTGCCTCGTTCAGGCTCTCCTCATGAATATCCTGCATATGTATCCGCCCATAAAAAAGGGGCGCAGACGCGCCCCGAACAATACGTTCAGTTTTAAATAAAACCAATAAAGGTAATAACAGAAAATTAAATCAGCATATGCATGGCAATTGCTGATGCAGTGACCAATGAAAACTATGTTTTCATTGATACAGACCGCCTGTAAGGGCAGACGGTCTGTATTTATTAACTTATCAGCAATAATCAGAACTGATAAGTCATCCCAACAGCAACGATATTATCTGTCGCAATACCGGCTTTCTGGGTAAATTCGCTTTCATCAATCAGGTTAATTTTATAATCAACATAAGTGGACATATTTTTGTTAAAGTAATAAGTCGCACCGACATCAATATATTTAACCAGATCCTGGTCGCCATGGTTCACACCACCAACCATAACATCCTGTCCGCGGGACTGCAGATAAGCCAGAGATGGACGCAGGCCAAAATCGAACTGATACTGAGCAACCATTTCAAGGTTTTGTGCTTTATCCGCAACCCCGGTATCACCAAAAGTGGTCATATTCTGGGTTTCGGAATAAATTGCAGCCAGATACAGATTGTTTGCATCATATTTAAGGCCAGTCCCCCACATCTCAGCATACTTACCTTTTGCAACGCTGCCGGAATCAACTGACACTTCTTTTTCCGTCACATCCCCCGTTAAAGGATCTTTGACTTCAATAGTTTTGCTACCATTCAGGCCATTAACCTGCTTACCTGTACGATCTGACTTGGTATACGCTGCCACAAAACCAAAACCATCAAACTCATAGCTGGCAGAGAAACCATATCCATCACCATTAGACTTCTGGAGGTCATCTCGCTCATTTTTTCCCTGATACTGGGCTGCAAAGTTAAGACCATCCACCAGTCCGAAGAAATCTGTATTGCGGTAAGTCAGCACTCCGGAAGTACGAGCAGTCATGAAGTTATCAGTCTGCGTCCAGCCATCGCCACCAAATTCTGGCAGAACGTCTGTATATGAACCGACATCATAAGCGATACCATAATTACGCCCGTAATCAATGCTACCTAAATCAGCGAATTTCAAACCGGCAAATGCCAGACGGGTTTTATTGCCTGCCGTCCCTTCAGACTCTGCCTTATTACCTGAAAACTGATATTCCCAGTGACCAAAACCTGTCAGTTGATCATTGATCTGAGTCTCACCTTTAAAACCAAGACGTGCATAGGTCTTATCGCCATCATCACCTTTATCGTCTGAGAAGTAATGGAGAGCAGTTACACGACCATAAAGATCCAGCTTATTACCATCTTTATTATAAACTTCTGCTGCCTGAGCCCCCGCAGCAAACATCACTGCCACTGCAACAGCAGAAAGTGCCACTGTCATTTTTTTCATTTATTTAATCCTTTTTAATCTTTTAACCGAACTGTTCACAACAGAAACTGTCATAAACATTATTTAAAATATTTAAAATAGCTGCCCATTCAATATTCAAAATGTAAGAGAATGTAAAAAAAAGATCCAGACAACACTTTATAATAAGAAATGAGACAAATAAATATATAAAATAGCAATTTATTATTTTAATTATTTTCACTACTTTTATTTATTTTATTATTTTATCCACTTCAGCTTACTACCTGTTTAAACTCAGCACTAAATTCCACACGCAGCATATTTATCCTGGTGGTCCATTTAGCACACGTCACCTTTATCTGCCTGTACGTATAAGGCGGCGTCCACAGAAACGCCTTCCAGCCCCCGTGCTCTGCCAGAAAATCTTCCAGCCGTCTGGCATCATCACGGGACACAGACAGCGAAACGTTGTAGATTTTCAGATCCGCATTCAGCCCGGCAGGCGCACGCTGGGAATACCCGTCCCCAAAACGCACTTCCATAACCGACGGTTGAGAGGTCACTTCCATTCCCGGTTTCACTTTCCAGCGAAATGTTTTCAACGCCCACCTCCGGAGAATATACCACCATCACGCATCTGTGCCTGAATCTCATCACGGGCTCCCTTACGGGCCATGTCATAAACCAGCGCCAGTGCCTGCGGACCGATACTGCCGTTCGTGGCATCATTCTGAATCACCACATTGTTGTTCTGATTAAAACTTATGCCATCTGCCCGCCGCATCTGAGCCTGGCTTCCGGAACCACCCACATAACCGCCATCCGCATACCCCCGCATCAGGCGGTACAGGTTGCCGACACCAATCCGGCTGGTTGCCTCCTTCGTGAACACAAACTCACCACGGTGAACAATCCCCGCAGGCTCATATTTTCCGCCAGTGCCGGTGAATCCACCGGTCGCGAAATGAAAGTTCGCTGCCGCAGCCTGAATGGCTGTCCCCGTGGAAGCTGATGCGCCAGCACCACCAATGGCTCCCCCGATGGCGCTGCCGATACTCCCGACAATCCCCACCATGGCCTGTTTAATCAGGATTTCCGTCATCATGGACAGCACCGAACGGGTGAAACTGCGCCAGTTCTGTTCACTGCCGGTCAGCATTGCCGCCATATTCTGTGCAATACCATCAAAGGTCTGCGTTGCAGCACTTTTAACCTGCGAAAAACTGTCCGTCGCACTTTCCACCCACTCACCCCAGCCAGACTTAAACCCGGCCAGCCAGTCACCGCGCAGCATGTCTTCATCCGCCCATGTCTGTTTCAGTGCCCCGGTGACCTGTGCCAGCGCCTGCGGATTATCGCGGTACACGTCACGAAGACGCTGCTCTTCAGACTCACGCTTCGCCTGACGATCGGTGAGACCGCGGGCTTTTGCTCTGATTGCTGCCTGCTTCGCGCTCTGCTGCTGTTCAAACCGCACCGCCTGCTGTGCCAGCTCATTCAGGCGTTTCTGGTGTTCAACCTTGTCGCCCAGGTCAGCCAGCTGGCGTTTGTATTCCAGCGTCTCATCTTTATGCGCCAGCAGGGATTTCTCCTGTACGGACAGCTGGCGACGTTGTGCCGCCTCCGCCAGTACCGCGAACTGACTTTCCGCCTTCCATAAATCCCGGCGCTGCTGGCTGATTTTCTCATGCGCACCGCTGTGTTTTTCCAGCGTCCGGAGCTCGGTTTCAAGCGCCAGCAGGGCAGCATGCGCCTGGTCTTCCTGACGTTCACCGGCTGACACTTTTACACCTGACGACTTCGGTTTTTTCAGCGTCGACTCATAGTCCTTTTTCGCCGACGCCATCAGCGTGTTGTAATCTGCCTGCAGGATTTTCCCGTCTTTCAGTGCCTTATTCAGTTCCTTCTGGCGGGCGGTATATTTATCCAGCGGCGTCTGCAGGCGTTCATATGCCTTCTGCGCCTCTTCGGTGTACTTCAGCCGTGAGGCCTCTGATTCAGCCCGATCCCGTGCCGCCATTTCGCTGGCTTTTTCCAGGTCTGCCTGCAGTGTCGCCGCTGAAAGACCGAGGCGGGCGTTTTCGCGGTCGTCCCATGCGCCGCGCAGATTAGAAAGATACGCTGACGTTTTTCCGCGCCGGTTACTGCGACTCTGATACCATTGCCATTTTTTATCCGCCTCATCGAATGCCTGCTGTGCCTTATTCAGCATTTCTGCAGATGACTCAGGACGCCCGATATCCAGCACTGCATCCCACATGGATTTAAACGCACTGCCGACCTTATCCGCCCAGGTCTCCAGCGTTCCCATGTTCGCTTTCAGGCGGCGGGTCTGCTCATCAAACCCTTTTGTGACGGCCTCGTTTGCGGCCTGCAATGCCCCGGCCTCATCACCCGAACGCTGCAGTTGCGCAACATACGCAATCTGCTCTGCCGTCACGTTACGGAACTGGCGCGCCATCGCCATCAGCCCCGACGTCGGGTCGGTGGTCAGTTTTCCGAAAGCCTCTGCAACCTTGTCCACTTCCACACCGGATGCAGAAGCAAAACGCGCCACACTCTGATTAATGGCATCAAACTGTTCACCACCACGCACACCGGCGTTCACCAGTGCTGCCAGTGACTCACTCGCCTGATTAAACGTCAGCCCTGCTGCCTGTCCTGCTCTGGAGAGAGTCAGCATGCGATCTGCGGTCAGCCCGGACTGATTACCGGAAAGAACCAGGGTTTTATTAAACGCTGAAAGCGTGGAGTCCCCCTGGTACCAGGCATACGCCAGCGCCCCGGTTGCTGCAACGAGTGATGTGATCCCGACAGCAGGTAGCGTGACGGCACCAGCAAGGCTCCGGAACATGGGGATCAGCCCGCCGAAGGAGTCCTTCACCTGTCCGCCCTGCTGCAGCAGGATCAACCACGGACTCTGACCACCGGCAAGCTGCGTGGCGATATCCGTGAACTGTGCGGGCAGGGTACGCATGGCGGCTTTATACTGCCCGACGGAAATCCCGGCTTTTTGTGCGGCCAGCGCCTGACGGTTCAGACTCTGCTCAACGGCACCGGCGGTTTTTCTGGCGTCAGTCTCCAGTCCTGAAAAATGACGCCTTACGCGGGTCATCTGCTCATCGAAACGGACCGCATCCAGACTCAGGTCAATAACAAGATCACCAACCGGCTGGGACATATCTCACACCTCCGGAAATCCCCGCTGAAGCCATCATTAATGCAACATCATCCTCGCTGACATCCACCACATCCGCAGAAGGTGAAATATCGCCCTCACCCTCCCCACCAAACCGGACGCCTCCGGCAAGTCCTGCCGCTTTCTGCATCAGAATTTCTTCCTCATCCGGCATCTCCGTCTGCTCTTCCTCTCGCCGGGGGACAAGCAGACTGAAATCCGAGGGATGCATTTCTGGATCGCAAAAAAACAGGCTGAGTACGGCGTACGTCAGCCCGGAAAAATGCATATCCAGTTGGGCATCCTGAAAATAATGCGTGCGGTAAAAACGTCGCCAGTCGGCATATTCGGTGGATGTCATCCCGGCAAGCATGGCGCGCCAGTCAGGCCTCCCCATCTCACGCGCCAGTCTGAGGGCAAAATTCAGCTCGCCGTCGAAGGCTTTCCCGCGGAATAAGAAACGTCAGTATCAACATTTTCTGCCTCTTCCGTGAAATCACTTTCCATCCGGACAGGCCCGGTCATCCCGGACAGACGCAATACCACATTTTCAGCCCGGGCAATGGCATCGGCAGGCCAGGTGGTGAGCACTTCCTGCTCAATCTTCATCACGGCCTCATTCATGGACGGCATCTGCGTTTTCTGTGGATGGTTATGCCACAGGGACATCGCCACCAGAAAAGCGCCGGTTCTGACCAGCTCTTCCACGCTCACCTGCGGGTTGCCACTGGCGGCGGCCTGTTCTTCCTGCTGTTTCAGCAAAGCCAGATGCTCAATACGCTGCAGCGCGGACAGCTCCGACAGCGTGAGGGTCACACCGTTATATTCAAATTGTTCTGTTTTCAGAAACATGCTTTATCTCTCACCTCAGCCAGCGGCACCATCCGTGACGTTAATTTCAGCAACTGCAGCAAACTCACCATTGCCGGTGACAACAGGGATCTGCGCTTTACCTGCCGCAACACCTTTCACCGTGATCGTGTTCCCTTTCACGGTAATGGTCGCGAAATTCTGATTCGCTGACGTGGCGCGGAACGTTTTATCCGTTGCGCCTTCCGGCTGAACGGCCACGGTCAGGGTGATATTCTGACCTTTTGCCACATTGCCCGTTGGTGGCGTCACGGTAATACCGGTGACCGGTGTGATGTCCCCCCGATCCTCCGCCAGCGAAGGGCGACCGATATTGGTAATTTTTACCGTACGGGTGATCACCTCTTTGGCGGTCACCGCTTTACCAATGGCGCTCACCCAGCCACGGAACACATCCACCGTACCGTTCGGGAAGCGGATTTTGTAGGCCCGGGTCTCGCTGCTGTCAAACCAGGCAATCAAATCACGCTGCCCTTTCTCGCCGGGCTTCCAGGCCAGCGTAAAACTGGTGTCACCTGCAGATTTCTGCCCCTGCCCGGTGGATACCCAGTCAGCATCCTCATCATCCAGATAGTTATCGTCGTAGGATTCTGCCGTCATCTCGCCGGGGGTCAGATCCTTTATTTTTGCCAGGCGAGTCCACTCATCATCTGACAGCGGGTTTGCATAAGCATCGCCCTTACCGGTGTAAACCCAGAGCGTGGTGCCGGAACCTTTTACCGGCACCAGGGGATTTGGTGTTGCCATATCATCCTCACATTTCGTAGGTAATGGAATACGTCAGATCAGCAGAACTCCATAACGCCATATCGTCATCGCGACGATACTCATAGCCCTGCTGCACCATCGTGGTAATCATGCCCGCCAGTGCAGGGATCGCCGCCATCGCCGGGTAAATCCGCCTTTCCATCCACTGATCAAGCTCTGAATCCGGTACCTGTGCCGGTAAAAACACCTCAATATGCAGTGTGGCCCGCCAGGTATCTGCATCCAGCTCTTCACCGGTATACTCTGCATCCGTCAGATAAACCGCGACCGCCGGAAAATCCGCCTCCTCAAAAACAGCGGGGCGACCATCAAACAGCGTCGCCCCGGTGTCATGCTTCTCCAGTGCATCCAGCACTGCCGCACGGATATCAGTATGTTTCATCGTTTTATCGCAATCCTCAGTTGTTGTTTCAGCGCATATGCCAGTTCTTTGGGCAGGCGTTCACGCCGGATACGGTCAACATTCTCATCAAAAGCCTGTTTCAGTGGGACCGCCATCGGGATTTTCACCACATCAATGGGGTAACGTTTTTTCCCGGCCACACGCTGCATGACATGCCAGCGACCGTTTTTTAATCGCTGGATAAATGCCCGCTGATAACGATGCTGACCGGATTTGAGTATGCTGTTCGGACGACGCCCCAGCATTCTGATCCCCAGCTTAATCACAGGAAGATCACCGCGGTTAACGATAATTTTTGCATTCGGATTTCTGACCGTAGCCCGTTTCAGTCTGGCACGCTCTTTAACCAGTTTCCGGCTCACCCGGGTCTCCCGGGCGACCTGTGACGAAGACTGATTAATCGCCGTTGTGGCCACGCGGTTAATGGCCATTGCTGAAGCAGCCGGAATGGCGCTTTTACGAATCCGGCTCAGATTTTCAATCGCCTGATCAAGCCCTTTTATCGCCATCATTTCCCCCTGCGTTTATCGTCGCCGGTTAACTACGGGTGGTTGCCCACGGTTGAGCCAGAGATAACAGCTGCCCCCGTCATCCGGAGAAACACGATCCACCCAGAACATCTCGCCGTTAATGGTCAGCGTGTCACCACGCCGCACAGCACGAACCATATCCGTCCGCACAAATAATGACGGGCTGCTTCCTTCAATACGGACCCCACTGCCGGTAAAACCCAGCGACTCCGGATCGTCAAAAACGCCATGAACTTCCCCGCCACGCTGTGTACCGGAGGTGAACTGCGCACTGATACCCATCACTTCAACAATTGTGCTGTCCACCCCGGCAAGAGCGGCATCAAAGGCATTCTGAAAGTCACGCATGATCAGCCGTTCCGTGCTGTATCATGGCTGTCGCCAGTGGTGATGGCACCAGAACACGCATCCCCCGGAACGTCAGCTCAACAGGACGGCCTGTCTCCGGGCAATACCCCATCACATGCAGGCACTTGCGCACACGGACAGCTTTAACATCATCCGGATCATCAGTGTTGTTCAACTGCCCGGCATCCTCTGTGTAATTTTTCTCAGCCCCGCTCTCATCGCCGTACATAATGCCCTCCCGGGAAGCAGCAAGCTCCTCTTCCCACTCAGACACACGTTGCGCAATATCCGCAGCACTCCCCGACATATCCGCCTCGCGCCCCAGCAGGCCAGCCAGTTGACGAAGACGATTCAGATTTTCTTCTTTTGTTGCCATCTCAGTCTCCTGTGAATAAAGACACGGGGGCATTTCGCCCCCGCTCACGGATTATTTCACCTGTACCACCACAAACTCATCCGGGTCCGGCAACACCATCAGCGGCGCAGACTGCGTCATGGTAAATTCACGGGCCGGATCGCCCACGGTCAGCCAGTGTTTCGGATAACGGGAAGAGGCCACCACACCCTCAGACAACGCCTGCGCATCCTGAATGGCACCATAGCAACGAATGCCCTCTGCTGCCGTATTCCCCAGGACCAGTGTGCCCTCCGGCAGATAACGTTTTTCGGTACCGTCCTCTGCCACATAAGACGTTTTCGCCACCACAATGGCCAGATCGCCGTAATACCCCTTGAAGGACACCACTGCGCCCAGATCTTTCACTGCCGTTTCGAGTTGTGAATTTGAGCCGCGACGGGTATCCAGTTTTTCGCGGAACAGTTTAAAGCCATTCAGCAGACGCCAGACGATACCGTCCATGATGGCAATATTCACAAGACCGCTGGCCTGATCGCAGTAGAGGTCAATATCATGCGTCGGATCAAACGTATCACGGTCCTGCTCAGACCATTTTTTACCGTCAGCCTGCTCAATGTTATTTCCTTCAGAGCGCCCGAAATCCACCTCGACAGTATCAAACTGCTCCCCTTCCATCGTGTATTTGCCATACAGCACGGCATTCACCGCCTGCATTTCTTCCACCTGGACAATCGCGTGCTCTTCCTGTTTGAGGTTATCGGTAATGATACGCAGACGGCGGTAGGCCGGGTCGTTCAGCTGAGCCGGATCTTCACCGGGAAGACGCTCAACCGCCTGCTGGTAATTAAATTCGTGTTTCGGCTTGACGTAGCCCGGACGTAACACGCGGGTTTCACCACCACGATGACGCAGCACTTTTCCTTCAACAACCGGGGAGACATAGGCCGCCACCGGCGTTTTTCCGGTAATTTTGTCCAGCATCACTTCTTCGGTATGGAAATTCACCATACGGCGGAAAAACAGCTCCAGAAACAGCGAACGAAATTTAACTTTTTGTTCGGTATAACCGAGTAACTGGCGGGTCGTAAACAATCCCATAAATCAGTTCCTTTCATTCAGAAATCAGTCAGGCCACCGCGGTGGCCTGATAACGTGTTACGGCAGCGCCGCGTGACTCAGGGCACTGCCGGCAAAGGCGTTGGCCTTTTTGTGTTCATCCACACTTTCAGGCCAGTGGATTGCCTCCGTCGCAAAGGTTCCCGACTTGTAATACGTCAGCGCCGTCTCTGTGCCTTCAAGCGGCAGTACCAGTATGCCAACCGCACTACCGGCTTTCTGTCCGTCCCAGACCACCAGTTTCCCGGTGGCTTCATCCAGCATCAGGGGCGTCAGTGCCGGTGTTGCCGAGGAAATCCCGCTGCTGCCTGTGGCGGTATGAGCCGGATCATTACCGGCAAAAATACGTACTTCCGCACGCTGTTCAGTGATGGTTTTCGTCACCATATTGTAAAAACCTCCTGTTGATGGTCAGCACTGGCTTCATGGCATGGCCATGAGCATTTTCACGTCCGCATCACCGTCTGCTGACGTCTGTGGCACGCCACCCTGTACCGCTGCCGGTGAATGGTTCGCCATGAAATGTTCAAACATGGCGGTTGTGGATGCAGAGACCGGTTCTGCCTTACCTGATCCCGCAGCCAGCACAGCCCGGGCGCTCTCCACAGTCATTCCCGGGCAGGCAGCCAGCTGTTCAGCCTGCACCTCAGCCCCTTTTGCCTCATCCAGTGCCATGATCTGATCACGGAGTGATGGTCCGGCATCCGCCTGCGGTGAAGCAGCCAGGATCGGGCGGGCTTTTTCCACCGTCATCTCCGGCATCGCCGCCAGCGTTGCCGCCAGTTGTTCACGACCGTTCGCTTCTTCACACGCCATAATGCGATCGGCTTCACTCTGCGTGGATGCCACCGGCTGCTGCGGTGCCGCCGCGGCCAGAATCGCCCGGGCCTGTTCAACGCTCATGCCCTGTTGTCCTGCCAGCATCGTGGCAAGCTGTTCACGTCCTTTCGCTTCCTGGCATGTCAGGATCCCCATCACTCGCTGGTTCTCCTGCGCGGCGGCTTCCGTTGCAGTTAATTGCGGCATAGTGCCTCCTCTGACATTACTGTTCAGCGCCGTGGCCATCACACTGATGGCATCCGACGCATTGATTAATTCATCCGCCAGCCCGGCCTCAATGCCGGACTGACCTTCAAAAACAGCGGCCTCTGTTCCCGTGACTGCATCAACAGACAGACCGGTAAACATCGCCACTTTTTCGGCAAACATCCGGCGCGCCGCATCAATCCGCTGCTGCATGTCCTGGCGAACCTCTGCCGGCAACGCTTCAAACTGATTGCCATCCACCTTGTGCGCCCCTGAGTAAATCAGCGTGATATCCACACCGGCCTGCGCCAGATGACCGGCATAGCTGACATGGCTCATCATCACGCCAATGGAACCGATACGGGATGTCTGGGTAACCAGCCGTCGGGAGCAGGCCGACGCCAGCAGCATGGCTGCAGAACAGGCCGTGTCATTGCACAGTGCCCAGACCGGCTTCTGCTGACGGAGGCGGTAAATCATGTCAGCGCAGTCAAACGCGCCGGCGGCCTGCCCGCCCGGACTGTCAATGTCCAGCAGTACGCCCCGCACCTGGCTATCCGCCATTGCCTGCTGAAGACAGGCGACAATACCGTCATAGCCTGTCATTCCGGAAAATGGCCGCATACCACCCAGCCGGTGCACCAGCGTGCCGGTCACCGGCAGTACAGCAATACCGTTCACCACCCTGTAAACACGGGCCGGTCGTTTACCTCCGGCCATGTACTCGTCCGTTTCAGCCAGCATTCCGGGAGCATCAAACTGTACCTGCTGTTGTGGTACCGAAAGACTTGCTGCCCCCATCTCGCGCCCGAGCGCGCAAAAGAAAACCCGCGCATAGGCGGGCTCCAGAAGCAGCGGTTCATTGAATGCTGCGGCAATAATGTGTGAAAGATTACGTCTCACGTGGTGTTGTCTCCTCTTCCGGCCTGCGACTCTCCGCTATCTGCTGCTGATACGCCTGCGCTATCCACACCGGACGTGAGAGTCCGGCTTTTTGCCGCTCAGCAGATTCCCTGACCTGCTGGCGGAAAATGTCCTGATAATCCTCGCCCATCAGCGCCAGCTCTTTCTCATACGTGCTCAGTCCGGCCTCAATGCGCATCACTGATTCCTGGACTTCCTTGAGCCCGTCAATGGCCATTCTTCCGGCACCAATCCACTCTGCCCGTGACCAGGCTGATCGCGCCTGATAAAAATCAAAACGTGCCCGTGGCGGACGAATAATCCCCCGAAGAAGTGCCTCTTCCAGCCAGCAGGAAAACATCTGCGTGGCCAGCCGGGCCGCAATAAATTTTCGCCGCCCCATAAAATAGCGCCACGACTCATTGGCGGAGGCGCGGGCACTTGAGTAACTGACCTTCGAGTAATCACGGGACAACTGTTCGTAGGAAACGCCAAGACCGGCGGCGATATACCGCAGCAGCGCCTGTTCAAGCGCAGAAAATCCATTGTCTGAATCCTGCGCAGTCTGTAGTTTCAGATCATCACCAGGGAAAAGGTGCGGAATTTTGACACCGCCCAGTGTCACGTTATTCGTGTCATACCAGCTGGAAAACTTCTCCAGAATATTAATAAGCGGATTATCCTTCTGCTCCTGTGGCGCGCCGGCGATATATTCAAAGGCCTTTTCGGTATCAAGTTCACTTTCAATCGTCGCTGCATACATCGCCTTCACTATGGCCGACTGAAGCTGTGTTGCCTGCAGGGAATCGAGCATCTTCAGCCGTTCCATGACGCTGTAAAACTGATTAGCCCCACGGGTCTGCCCGTCCTCCACCGGCTCGAAAATATGCAGCATGGCCGGACGCCCGGTGGGAAGTTCACGCGGGATCCGTTCCCATCGTCCACTACCAGAGAACGGAAAATCATCCTCACAGATATGGTACGCGACGGCACGGCCATATCGATCGACCTCCACACCGGCCCGCAGAAAACGGTTCCCCATACCGTGTCCAGGCGTGTCCACCCGTTTCGGACTCACGGCTTTAAAACGCGTACGGAATAACTGCGTGGTTTCCGTATCCCAGACCGGCTGCACAAAGATTTCGCCGTTAAACGCATGAACGCCCACACCTTCACGGATAAATTCCGTGAACGTGCGTTTTCCTTCCACGTCGATCTCGCCAAACATCCCTTCGGCGTATTCCGACCAGGCCGCCTCCACCTCATCGACAAAGCTTTTTGCTGCGGTCTCCCGCATCCCCAGCCAGCGCCAGTTCGGACGGTAGCTGATCAGAAACATATGCCCGACAATGTGATCCTTATGCAGAGCCACCGCATTAGCCGCTATTCCGTTATTGCGCACCAGATCATCTGCCCGGGCATTCCCCAGACGCAACGCGGGCAGCAGGGCCGCATCGGCACTCTGCGCCGGTGGCAACCACTCAGCCATTTGCCCGCCAAATCCTGCACCGCCCCCGTTGTAGCTGAGACTCTCACGAAGCGGAACGCCGTTCACATCAATCAGGACAGGCGTTCGTTTCATAATCTCACTCCCAGCGGACGACGGCGACACCGGGTTGTCCCCAGTACCGACTCCGCATCATTGATCGCCCGGTTAAGCTCATCCAGAGAAGCCGCCGTATATTCAATTCTGCGACCATCTTTCTGGACAGACACCACCCGTTTACCGGTTAATAAATCAAGGCGCGCCTGACGCAGCGCCTGCAGTTCAGCGACTGTAACCATTCACTCCTCCGGACAGCTTCGCTGCCAGTTCTTTAAGAGTTGGCCGGGTCGTCTCTTCTTCCCGGGATTTTGCCAGTACAGCCGGATCAAGCTGCCAGCGTTGCACGGACACACGTAATGCCGCGTAGGCATACACCAGGCAGTCCAGCGCTTCGTTACGCCGCTTTTTGTTATCCCACAGCAGACGCATCTTTCCTTTTTCCCACTTCTCCACAAGCTCTTCCGCGACCAGTTGCTGCGCCTCTGTCTGCGAAAAAATCTCCGGATCATCAGGAAAACGGATGGCATACGACGTGGCTTCATCCACAGGCGTGGGATCGGCTTTCATACGGGCATAGAGAATTTCTTTTGCGGTGTCCGTCCCCACTTCACACAGATACACGCCCCGCTGATTGCGGGTTTTTGGCATGGTGATCACCGGCTTGCCATAGACAGATGCGCCTTTTACCGGCAGCACCCGGAAAACACCGTGTTTTTTTGACCTCTGATAAACGATTTCGCCATCGATCCCCCCGATGTCCCAGCAGACACGGGAAATAGTCATTTCGGTTCCGTCTGCATGACGGTATTTTTTGTTGATCGCCGCATCCACACGTAACAGCGTCTCTTCCTCATCGGGACGCCCCATAATGATGATTTTATCCACCAGAAAGGCTTCCTCTCCCGGAGCCCATCCCCAGACATACATCTCAAAACGGTTACGCTGCGAGTCAATGCCCGCCGTCAGATAAACCACCCGGGCAGGCACTGCAGCCGTGTAACGCACAACCTTATCCATCAGTACCTGGTGATCGAGTTTTTCGCCCACGGCCTCTTCCCAGGTCTCGCCCAGCGTGGTGTTCACAAAGGTTTTCACGCCATTGGGATCTTTCAGTGCATCCAGCCAGTCATAGACTATCTGTACCCAGGTGGTGAACGGACTGTACGCCGTCCAGATATGGAACGTGATGGAGCGCGGCGGCGGAATTTCATCACCCCGGGCGCTGAAAAACATCAGGCCGTCACGGGTCCACATGCCCGTGTTTTCACAGATCCAGCGCCCGTTGCTCTGGTCAGGCTCAGACTGATGGATCACGCAGCCATGATGTTCACAGAGGTAGAAAACGCTTTCAGGTTTATCCTTCTCCCATTTGAGGCCAAAAGGCGTGGACTCATCGCCAAATTTCAGATACTGCGCCTCCCCACAGTGCGGGCAGGGCACATAAAAACGCATGAAATGTGCCGACTCGTTGGCCGCTTTTTCGATCTGGCAGGTGCCTTTGATTTTAGGCGTCGAGCCGCGAATGGATTTTGGCCATACAGAGCCCTCAATACGTTTATCCCCCAGCAGGGTTGGCGAACCCTCTTTTTCGACATCCGGTTCGAACGAGGAAAGCTCGTCATAACAGACCACATCCACGGATTTTTCACGGTAGTTTTTGGCGGCAGCACCACCCAGACACCAGAACCCCACACCGGAGGAAAAGCGTTTCAGCGTGAGGGTATTGTCACGATGTTTACGTCCCAGCCAGGGCGACAGTTTTTTCAGGCAGGAAACATCGCGAATCGTCGCCTCCACATGAGACTTCATAAAATCTTCAGCGGCAGAATCCGTGGGCTGAAAAAGCAGGCTGTTTCGGGATTTATGCTCAATAAAATACCCGACCACCCCCAGCAACATCTTTGTATAGCCAACACGGGCAGATTTAATCAGGTTAACCGTGCGAACCTGGTCGTTACCCATACAGTTCATAATGGCGACCTGGAACGGCAGCGTTTTCCATTCGCCGTCACCGTATGAAGACTCTTTAGGCAGATAATAATACTGGTCAGCCCATTCAACTGCCGTCATCGGCAATACCCTGACCAGTGGTTGCAGCGCAACCGAAACGGCAGCCATCATATTATTCAGTTGTTGCTCTGATATATTCATCGAGTAAATCCGGTAATTTATCCCCTGCACGCGCACACTGATTTGCCCCCTTTGCAATAAGGGTTTTCAGATGGTCAAGATGACGTGGCGTTAAATCCGGGAACTGTCGCTGCATGGATAACGGAATGGAATCAAGCGTACTGGATAACGCCATTGCCAGCTTACTGAGGGCAAAAATACAAAATCCGGTGTCGATCAGTTTTCCTTTTGACACCTCATTTTTTAGCTGTTGTGTAACGGCCTGTTCTGCTGTCAGTTCCCATCTGGCAATAAGCAATTTCTCTTCATAGTCTTCTTCGCTATCGCCATCAGGCACATCGTTTTTACTTCTCCTCAGATACGATATGTAAAAATCACGCCAGGCATCCAGATCCAGTTGCCCTCGCTTATTCGAGACCGGGGCACCCGGTAATTTCTGCAATCTGCGAAGCTGGCGATCGGTCAGACTCAAATGCCTGGCAACTTCAGTCTGCGTAGCCACTCCTCACACCTCGCAAAAACTCTCACCTCACAATCACGACAAAACCGGTCATGTCCGGTTTACATGCCCATTTTTTGCGCATGTCCGGTTCACAGAAGACCTGTTTTTATATTTTTCATATAGTTAACCTACAGAGAAACCGGACATGGATCCCGGAAAATTTTCATAAATAGCGAAAACCCGCGAGGTCGCCGCCCCGTAACCTGTCGGATCGCCGGAAAGGACCCGTTAAAATGATAACGATTATCAATAATGCCTGATTCCATTCTCTCTGGTGATCATGCCGGACGGGTGATTCTGAATCCGCCCTCTCGCATGGCTGTCAGCATGGATAATGCGAAAATACAAAACATGATTAATTCACTGTACTCAGGTTAAGCTTCATGGGTGCATCCCATACTGACATATGATTAAACTGCACCATATTGCTCTTCTCCTGTACTGGTGCACTGCCGCTTTTGTCATGTTCCCTGAGGGAACCTTGAGACACTGGACAGAAAAATAATCTGTACTGACTTTACTTTTTCTGCACTGATTGTGTTTTCTGACATTTAGTGACCAGAGAAAAAATACGGTATTGCCATTCAGTTAACACGAATATTCCGTGTTGATTACAATAAGTAAAATAATATAAAAACATGGTCGCAAAAATAAACCATCTCTTCTATTCGTGCCATTTTCCGCCGCATACCACCATGCGGCATTTTTTTATCATCCTGCCAGTATCTGGATACCTGTTTTTTATTTCCATCATCGCCATACCGGCATGTGTATGCCCTGCTGTTGACGAAGTCAGTTATGAAACCTGTTTACAACCAATCAAAAATACAGATAACATATATTACAAAAATAAATTAGCAGAAAAATAATCACCCTGCCTGACTATGCGGAAATAACAAATAGACATTTCCTTTTCAGTTCATTATTTTCTCGCCGCTCCATAATCTTCAGTCAGACATCGTCTTTTTTACATGCTTAATCTTTACATCACTCACTCTGATTTATCGCCACCCGATTGTGTCTCCACAGAGAACAACCGGCTTACTTCTGTTATATCCGTACTTGTTTCATTACAGGATAACAATATTATTTCCGTTACCGACTATCTAAAAAAACATGGCATCTCGCATTGTTTTTACTTCCTGTCCACAGGGAATATACGGTTTACAACGCATAACCGGAGTATGATAACAGTGCAGACAAAAAAAAGTCCTGTTTATATAAACTACAGAGCAAACAATATCTGGACAAAACTGGTTATTAAAAAACATTTATCCGGAAATATTCCATTTTTCCGGAGTCAATTTACTCTTTCCCGGGCTGGCATATTTAAATATGTTCTGGATGTAAATATGAAGCAATGCCAGTATTATTCAGTGCAGAACAATATTCTGCATTCGCAATTCATCATTCCGGTTTCTTCCACCATCGCACCGGACAGGCGACCATGTGGGTGCAGTCCGCATCCTGTTTACGCGGCAAAACCCGGTGTGCATCGTTTCTGATTATTCCCGCACACTCACGCAGAGGAGTTTCCCCGTCGGGCTGCGGTCTCTGTTAATGCGGGAATACGGCGACAATACAACGCACTGAGAAAAACTATTTCACGCACTGAGTACTGATATATTCCTGTGCCCCTTCCAGCTGCTTCTGCATCGTCATCAGCCGCTCTCTGAGGGTGAAATAATACCGTTGAGCGGCGTCTGCCAGTCTGGGGCGGGCAGCATTACCCACGCGGGCGGTGCCGGTGGCTTTGTCTGTGGCGGACACACAGGTGGCGTTGACACGCAGGCGCTTACGACCAGCGGCAACATCAGCGCGCAGAGTTTCATTTTCAGCTCTCGCATCGGCTAACTCCTTTGTGTATTTTGCATCAAGTTCAGCAACATCACGCTGACGCTGCTGCATGTCAGTAATGGTCGCGTTCGCCTGGCTGAGTTTTCTCTTCGCATCATCCCGCTGCGCTTTATAAGTAATGGCGTTATCGCGGTAATGGTCTGTTGCCAGCCACAGCGCACCGCAGGCCACCAGCAATGTAATAATGACCACATAAAGAACGCGGTTCATATCACCACCAGCGTATCTGACCAATAAAATAACCAGAGGCCATAATCACAAACACCAGCCAGATAAGGATGAACTTCCAGGTGGATAATTTTTCAGCCATCACTCGTATCTCCCGAATCAGTTTGCTAAAATCAAACACACTTTCTCCTTTGACTTTTCCGGAGTCTGGAAATACAAGAACCCCGCTTGCGGCCAACAAACGGGGTTTTACTTTTATTCACTCACGTTTTGCCAGTTCTCAGTATTTCGTGTTATCCACTCACGCTGGCCACTGCCATTTTTCAGCAAAATATTCTGCTTATCTGTCGATACCCCAGCACGCCAGCGCACTCTCCTGGTCACGCCGGGATACCTGACCGTAGCAGTTATTTGAGCGGATACGGCAGTCTCTGCCACCGTCCTTTATCCACCAGCGAATCGCTTCGCAGGCACCTTTTCGATCACCTGCATTAATTCGTTTATAAAACGTCGACGGAAAACACTTACCGGGACCAATGTTGTACGGACAGAATGACGCGATCCCCACTTTCTGCGGTTCGGTCAGCGGTACCCGGATGTTTTTCTCCACCCATGCCAGCGCCCTGTCGCGTTCAATGGCATTAACCTGAGCGCATTTTTCCTTCGTCAGCTTCATGCCGGGGACTACAGGTCTGCCATCCACCCGGGTGGCACCCCGGCAGATAGTCCAGGTACCTGCGCCATCACGGTATGCCGTGGTGTGGTTACCTTCCTTTTCATCCAGAAACTGGTCAAGGATTTCAGGCGCAGAAGCCCCTGTAGCAATCAGCGCCAGAACGACCGCAGATAAACCGTAGCGGAGTTTTTTACTCACCAGTTCATTCTCCCCGCGCTGCCTTGCGCCGGTCCTCTCTGATTTTAAAATACAGGTTGGTCAGGTACGTCAGCAGACCAAACAGCAGACTCCCCAGCACGCCTATTGCCGCCCACTGAGACGGGGATACCCTGTCCAGCAACTGCAGAAACCAGTATCCCGTCCCCACCGCAGACGTGGTGTATGACACACCTGTTGTGATTTTTTCCATCTGGTACATATCCCCGCCTCCCGTTCACCGGAAGCGCACGATAACAAAAGACCACCGCGATATGCTGGTGGCCTGTGCGTCATGTATCACAGCATGGTTGCTGGCTCCGGCTGCAGAACATCAGCCGGTTGTTCCTCACCCCCGGGTTGTGTCTCCGGCTGTTCGCTGCTGTTTTCCACCGGAGAATCTGCTGTATTCTCACCATCCCCTGCCTGTGGCGCAGATGCCTCCTCAGCAGGTCCGGTAAGCTCATCCAGAATCGCTTCCACATCCGCATCAATCTGAGCCTCAAACGTTTTACGGATAGATTCTTTCAGCGTACCGCGAACTTCTTCAGTGCGCAGCGCAGACTTCACTGCATCAGCAGTGACCAGTTTTTTCATTTCTGTCATGGTTTTCTCGCTGTGAGATGTGATTACGGGAGGGGCGTGGACTTTGGCTCTGCTGACTGACCGGCACTGATTTTTTCAGCCGCCATGGCATCAATCTTTTTACGGATGTAGTTGCGGATGATTTTATAACCACCACTCACCAGATACAGTGCACACACAGCCGTACAGAAATACAGCTGTATTTGCTGAATAAATGACATATACCCTTACCTTTAATATTGACTACAGAAACAGTTACCGGTTAAAAAGTAACTGCGTAAACAATGGCCTTCTTTAATTGAGTTGTTGTATTCCTTAATGGGTTTGGAATATCACCCGCCAGTCAACAAATTGCTCTTTGACTGGCGGTTTTTTTACCCTGATTACGCGTTATTCACTTCCACCACAATGCTGTCAATCAGCACCGGGTATGTCGCACCATTAGTGATATCAGTCACGCGTAACTTGTCTGCCCTAAACGTGCCAACCGGAGACTGCGACAGCATGAACGGTGTCCCGTCCTGACCATCAATGACCGGCGTCACCTCAATACTGTTGTGACCGGCAAAACGGAAACCCAGCGTATGCCACTCATTATTAAATGCGCCGAATGACCCCAGCTTCGTGTTCTGCGCCGTGTTTCCTTTGTGATACATCACGTTAAGGTCTGTGGCATCGCTCTGTACGTAGAACGATGCCAGCAGGTTATGACCGGCATTACCTTCCAGAGTAACCCCTTGTGGCAGACCAGAAACCGGCCAGTACAGCGCCAGTGCGTACTGATTAGCCGTAAGCGCACCATCAACCTTAAACCGGCAGCTGACAAGACCCCCTTTACCCAGCAGGTCCGCACCATTACCGGCATCATGCTCAAGGTACCAGGAGGATTTGCCTGTTTCCTTGGTCAGTTTCATGGCCTTACCCCCGCTGGCTCCGGCATCATCCACGGTCTGAGCCTTACCGCCTCCGGCAGTCCAGCCCTGCGGTGCCAGCTGCCCTTCAGACTCAGATGCCCGGTAAGCAAACAGCGTACTCATCGTCGTGGTGTCAGCCGGTGGCGTGGACGGTTTTGATGGTGCATCAGGTGATGGCTTCTCATCCGGTGATGTTACGGTCTGTCCGCCCATCAGTTCAGTCGTGCGTCCTGCATGGAGCAGAATAGCTGAGGCCAGACGGTCAGAAATGATGCCCCTGCGTGCCCATGAACTGAAATGGCTGTCACGCTGTGTCGAGACAAAACTGCCCTGGGTACGGGATGCCGCACCGTAATACCCGATAGCCACAATATCCGGGTCTTCCGTCGGAGCATTCGTTGGCGTGTTAGTGCCGTTTTCATCCGTCAGGAACGCCACAAAGAAAATATTCTGTGCTTCCTTGCCTTTGTAGCCACCGTATACCGCCTCATATTTATCGGTGCCAGCGTTTTTCCAGTAATATGTCGTATCACCACAAATCCACGGCACCGTGGCAGCATTTCCACTCACACACTGCGCAGCAAGCGGAGACAGGTCAGTTCTGAACTGCTGAACCATGGTCGTGAATAAACCATTATGCTGCTGACTTCCCGATGCAAGGTCTGCTTCTCCCTGCATCCAGACCACTGCCAGAAGTTTGTTTTTCGGGTTCTTCGCCAGCGCCGCTCTGGTACGGCTTACCAGGTCCTGATACAGAGGTTTACCGACTCCCCAGCGTGAAGAATCAGCGGAAGCACCGCTGGCCTCACTGAATGAACCGTCCGGCCCGCTGGTGAATGCTGACCCGCCACGGCAACAGGGCACCAGAAGTATCCCGGCATTCTGCGGGATATAAGGCAGCAGTTTTTTGGCAATATGCAGCCCCTGACTCACACAACCATACTGCCCCTTGTTCAGGTCAGCTTTCGGGTGGTTTATCCCGCTCATGTCCTGCACATCATGCAGGCAGTGGTCTGCCGGAATGATGTCATTGTATTTACACGGCGTACCGCCTGGCGTGACCGTGCTGCGGCGTGCCAGTTGCTTAATCCGTGGGTCCGGGCGGTCAAATGAATCCGGTAACGGAAGCCCTTCACCATAGGACATGCCATTTGACTGCCCCGCCAGAACAACAACAAAGTAATATTCCGGCTCACTGACTGTGCTCATTACCGTACCGCTGTCACCCGACGGCTTCACCACAACAGGCGTGGTGACATCACCCTCCGCAGCAATCGCCTGCATCAGGGTATAAGGCGTAATAGCAACCGGACTGCCAAACGGCTGCCAGCCTTCCTTCAGTTTTTGTGACAGTCGCTCCGCAAGCTCTGACGGTGAAGCCGCCCTGACCACATCATAATGCTTAAATGTCATTGCTCCTCCCGGACGGGATAATGTGTTAACTAAGATGAGAGAGCAGATGACAGCCCCGGCCACATGAAAGTTCTGAGAGGGAAGTGCTGCCTGCTGCTCCATTACACAGATTAATTATCTGTCTGGTAGTATTCAGCGGCTGATTAGAATACTTCACATTTTGTTATTTTGTGCAGCCCGTTACCATTCGTAGCGGGCTTTTTTAGTCCATAAAAAAGCCCCTCCGGAGAGGGGCATACTAGCTATATATCCATTTATCATTGGCTGCGTGGTGCCGGGTGCCTCCCGGTGAGCTCAGCCCGGTGTCACTGAGCCCGCACATTCTCGATCCAAGTTATCGTCGGAGATAATACCTGATACACCAGACGCCCCTCCGCACAGGGGGATTCACCACGCGCAGAGAAGAATACTGAACACTATTTTCTCCAGGCAATATGCAATAACATGAAGTGTGAGATGACTTACAATTATAAAAAACAGCCTACAGAAGACTCCTAAATAAAGCCATATCAAAATGAGTAACAGGAAAAGAATCCAGGGAAAAATTTACGAGCAGGTATTATCCAGCAACAGTTCAGACGCCATAACTTATTGCCGATAGCTACCATCAATAATTTCTTTCATAAAAAAGCCCCTCCGAAGAGGGGCTGACATACGCATTTGCTTTCATCATTAATATGGCGCCGGGTGCCTCCCAGTGCTCCATAACTGATTAATATGGAACGCGGTTTCATTCAGTTGCATTCATGAATAACACTCTAATCAGTCCGCCCCGCCGCTTAGGGGGATTCGCCATATAAATTGAAAGTACTGAACACATCTGTCACAAACAATATGCAATTGTATGAATTGTGAGATTATTATCAATAACACAAAATTATAGCTCTAGTACATAAACAGCAGATTAAACAAGAACAACAAAAGTATTGAATTGCACGGTGCCGGGTGCCTCCCGGTGAATTCTGCAATGACCAGACAGAATCCGCAACTTGCTACTAACGCTAATGCGACCAAGCCTAACAGTCATTATGCCCCTCCGCACAGGGGGATTCACCATGCGCTAAAAAAATACAAAACATCACGTCCCTCTGACAATACGAAGCACCATAAAATGTGAGTTATTTATCAATTCTTAATTCTGGTTACAGGAATATTCCGAATCAAATCTTTAAAAAAAGAAATTCAAATGCATGGTGCCGGGTGCCTCCCGGTGAACAGACCGTCCGTGATACCAGTCGGCAACACAGGAAATTAATGGTATCACCCCACCGCACAGGGGGATTCACCATGCAGGCGTTTTCTTAGCAAACTAACTGCGCGCCCGGCAACTCCCAACCATATAAAACGTGGAGTTTGTAGCATTTATGCACATAACTCACAGGAGTTATCTTAAAAAAAGCTGACAATGCTTCCCCGGCAACGCAATAACTTTATCCCCTGAAGTGGCATCCCCCGTATTATCGACAAGCTCAAAAAGGAGCCAGTCATCTGAGGATGACTGGAAAAAGGAAAGATAAAAAATTATTCATCATACAACCTTCGTTGCAGGGGAGAATCCTGCGGTGCAGCAACATACAAAAACATAAGCCAACTAACAATATGCAGGCATAGCATTTTCGGATTTTGTTATATGGCACGATAACTGAATGCTTACCTGATATACAGTCCGGTATAAAGTTGCAAAAAACCGCCAGTTAAGGCGGCATTCAAACAGACAACAGGATTTTTTCGTAATTTTAACAACGTCGGGGTGGCGCATCGTCAGTCCCTGTCAGGAAGTACCAGAACTCCCACCAACAATGCCCCACCCCATTCAGCGTTATAAAACACGGCACAGGAACTATCAATGTTTTCTGTTACAGTTCGGGAAAAACGATAAACACGCCACGGGCTCTTTTTGCTGTGAATTAAAAACGGTCCTGAAAGCCAGCTCATCATTTTTTTACTGGACCGTCACCGGGGACTCGAACCCCGCACTCTCAACATAAAAGGTTGATGCTCTTTCCTGATGAGCTAGTGACGGCATGGTGGCCCTTGCTGGATTTGAACCAGCGACCTGGCGGTTATGAGCCGCTCGCTCTCACCACTGAGCTAAAGGGCCGGAATGCAGAATAATAATCACGGGGATTTAATTCTGCAATATCAGTGACCATTACTGATTAAATTCAGAACTTCCCTGGCCGTTTGCTCAAAACGTTCAGCTTCCAGTTCAACACCAATTGCATGACGCCCAAGCGCCATAGCGGCTTTTATGATTGAGCCCGACCCCATAAAGAAATCCGCCACCATGTCACCAGGACGGCTGCTCGCACAAATTATCTGCCGCAGCATCTCCGCCGGTTTTTCACAGGGGTGTTTACCCGGGTAAAACTGGACCGGCTTGTGCGTCCACACATCGGTATATGGCACCTGCGCCGTCACGCCAAAATACCGCCGCAGATGCTTATATTCACACTGCAGTTCCGCATACTGCCGGTTCAGTGAGGTATACGCGGCAACCAGCTGGTGGTGGGGTTTTTCCAGTTCACCGCGTTGATGCTTTTCTTCTGCCACCCGGGCAAACAACGCCTGTAATTTCAGATAATCGCGTTCATTCGGTAACTGCCACTGACTGGTACTGAACCAGTGCGACACCATGTTTTTCTTTCCTGTGGCATCAGCAATCTGTTTTGCCGTTATCCCCAGAGCGGCACGCGCATCACGAAAGTAAGATATCAGCGGGGCCATCACATGCTGTTTCAGTGCCCTGCCCTTCGCCTCATAGCCATCATCTTTTGGGCGATACGGTCCCTGATAATGTTCCGCAAACAGAATGCGCTCTGTGGCCGGGAAATACGCACGCAGGCTTTCCTTGTTGCACCCGTTCCAGCGTCCGGATGGCTTCGCCCAGATGATATGGTTCAGCACATTAAAGCGTTCACGCATCATGATTTCGATGTCAGACGCCAGGCGATGGCCACAGAACAGGTAAAGACTTCCGGTAGGTTTCAGCACCCGCCAGAACTGCGCCAGACACTGGTCCAGCCACTTCAGGTAATCTTCATCACCCGCCCACTGGTTATCCCAGCTCTCAGGTTTCACTTTAAAGTACGGCGGGTCCGTGACTATCAGATCAACAGAATTTTCGGGTAACGACCGGATAAATTCCAGGCAGTCGGCGTTGATTAACTCACAACTGGATATTTTTACAGTATTAAACATGGATCATTAAGCCTGTCTCTGATAGGCTCATTCTGCTTTTGCGCAAAGCAGTGGGCCTGAGGTTTGCTTGTGATCCCAATGCATGAGCAGATGGCTGGTGAGCGCCCCTAACACCCACCAGCCGCCCATTTACCACAAATAAAAAAGCCTTCACTGTGGAAGGTGTCTGTAACAACCAAACTGATAGTCTGCCAGACCCGCCATAACAAGCTGGGTCAGTATTAACTGGCAGCGTTCGCGTGAAAGGTATGTGTTCTGCGCAATCTCCCCGACTGTCGCCGGTTCGGTGACGCTCAATTCATTAAACACCACTCTGGCGGTTTCTGTCATATCCTGCTGTTTCTGCATGTCTTTTTCCCTTTTCCGGTTAACGTGACACACCAATAGCTCTTGTCGAAAAAGCCAGCAAGCTGAAAGACCGGTATTAATAACCACCTGCACATTTAATGTACCGAACCGCTTTTCTGACATAAAAAACCCGCTCAATGGCGGGCGGTAAAAATCTTTGTTACTCAGGAAATTTTAACGCACCCTGACAACATTAATTTCAAAATCATCAATATTTCCGCTATTACATATAACGAATTTCTTACCCCCACTACTGTATGATTTCGATAACACCAGACGATCATCATAGCGCGCAATAATGTAATACCAGACATTCTCATAGTGGATCGCCTGATATTCCCTCTTAAACTGTGGTTTGTACCAACCGGCAATAAGAGAGAATGCCCAGAAATAAATCATAAACCCAGCCATCATGAACTCAATTCGGTGATGGCGAATAAAATACATTTCCGAAAAACAACTGACTGAAACAAGTCTTCTTCCTGACCTGACAAAAAGCGTGATTATAAAGACAGCAATAACGCAAAAAATCAGTACATCTGGCTCAACATGCTGATGAATTACCGAAAACTCCAGAACAGGTGGAATAAAAAGCAGCAATATCGCAAGAAAAAGTCTGATAAAACTCAAATTTTGTATATTGCGCTTTTGTTTTATGCCCAAAAAGAAAACAATGCCAACGCCCCATCCAATAAGGAATATAACGATAACTGTCACAGCATAAAACAAACTTCGTGCTACATCATCGACACCAGCCCCGACAACCCACCATGGAAAGCCATAGTAAAATGAAGTACCCCATCCATAGAAATAAGCGCTTCCCCATCCGAGACAGCCCATATAAGCAACAAAAAGTGAAGAGTTTCTGAGCAGAGCACTGTCATCCATAGTAACACCATTAACAACTCAAAAATATTAACACGCATTACATAACAAATTGGATTCCATACAGTCAAGGGGCGTCATAGAAGGAGAAAGTATTGGCACAATCGTCATAACGTTTAATGTCGATACTGTTTTTTTAGGAGATAAAAACCCGCTCGGCCGCGGGTTTTACTAGCTTTGCCATCACGTAGAAAATCGGCAGAATATCAGATTTACACAAAACATATGCCTTTTAATCTACTTTTGCAATACTTTGCTATGAAAACGCTGCCTTTTGTGTTGAACGCGTTCTCACCACTAACAATAAAGTTTCACTATCCAGCCGATGAAAAATGTGTTTCATTGTAACCCAGTGACCAGTAAATGTCTTGGACCAGTTTTTGGTTGTTACCCCCGTCAGTAACGCCAGTTCCTGATATCCATAACCTTCCCCACCAAAAAGCTCAGCTTTTACCGCCTGCGACGCCAACCAGATCAACGTCTTCAGGCGCACCAGCGTTTTTCCTGCAATTTTTCTGGCACCGGATTGAGCATTAAATTCATTCCACGCCCACCGCGTTATCGCGATCTGATGCTCCCAGCAAATGCTACCGCTGTAACACCACAGCAGCCAGGCTTTATGATGTTCTTCAAGAGACAGAACTGCCCGCCGCCATGATGATGTTGAAAACTCAACCGGACTGACCAGGGCAATTGATGAGCCTTTCGCCAGCGATTGTTTTCCCGGGATCGGTGGATTATCCCGCGTTATCATTTTTCCGGTTACTTCATCGCGGTACCGGATTTTTTTGCGTCTGTAACGCCCTGTATCGAACAGGGCATTCTCCTGCCAGGCTTCCAGCTGGCCTTTTGTCGAACCACTGAGATCCGCAGTGGCAATCATGAGTTGCTCACGAACAAACTGTAAATACTGGTTATTCATGCACTCCCCACCTCAGTAATTTTTATCTCCAGGCGTCCACCAGATACTGGCTGACCACGTACAATATTGATTTCATCAAACTGCTCATCGTCCATTAACAGCCCCGCATGCGTCAGCGCATCCAGGGGCGCTTTCAGGATATTGTCCAGATCCCGACGTCGCTTATCCGGAGGCTCTGCAATCACCTTTATCGCCAGCCTTCCGGACAGGCTTAGTTTCAACCGCTGCTGGCGAACAATAAGCGCCACAGCCCGGCGATAGCGCTTTCCCTCCTCAGATATAAAATATGTGCTGCCACGACGATGCCAGTAAGTGTTCACCGTCGGCGGCCAGGGCAAAACAAACTCTGTACGCATCAGTCACCTCTTTCACCCAAGCACGCCAGTTGCAAAAGCGTGATCAAGAAAACGAAAAATCAAATCAACCTGGGAACCATACTTTTCTTCGAACGCCAGCGGATCTGCATGAAGTTCGTTGTGATGTTCCCGGCACAGCGGTAGCGTGAAAATATCGTGGGCCTTTGTTCCCATTCCTCCCTGACCATGACCAATCAGGTGATGCGGATCGTCAGCTGGCTTACCACAACATGCACACGGCTGTGTCTTTACCCAGAGCGTGTATTTCTCATTTACCCAACGGCGACGTTTAGGCCGCTTCATGAAAGATTCCGGAGACTCCGGATCAACGGTAACGCTGACCACCGGCTTTTCCTGTGGTGGGTTCTGTTGCTGGTGGGCGTTATGCGGCAGCACAATATTTTTAGTGCGCTGCTTCAGAATGCTGGTGGCAGTCTGCTCTCCCGGTATGATGTCGCTCTCACTGTATACGGAGCGGATTTTTTCCACCGGTAATCCCAGCGAACGACGCAATACAGACTCCGGAAGCGCATCAGCCACCTGATTGCAGACCGCCCACCAGGATAATTCAGCCAGCGATAATTCCCGCTCCTGTGTGCCATTCATTGCGTGACGAATGACGTCAATCATCCATGCTGACAAGTTTTGGTGAGCAAGTTGCTCGAGTGATTCGGAGGTCTGGTCGCGCAGCTGGTTGTCGCAGTGCCAGCACAACACCATCGCGCCAGTACTATAACGGTGAATGACGGTTTCGCTGTGATGATAATCGCCGTGTGGCCACTGGCAGGATTTAATATGGCGCAACAGCCAGTCAGACAATGCACCAGCACCACCAGCAGCACGAATCACCCGTGCGTTACTGAAAAACGGCAGCAATGTTTTGTCTTCCACCAGCGGCTGGCGAACGGCAGGAACGACCCCGGACGGCAGATTACGCATGCTTTTCGGTTCCGGCTCCACCAGTACCCGGGTATTGTGGAATACCGGCATGGACTCACGGCCCGGCTTAACGACCACCAGCCCGAGTTCAGGAACCAGAACAGGTCGAAGTAATACCCGCACGTTACCTCCAGATGCGTTGCTGGAATGTACGGGACGGACGCGGTGGGCGTTCGGAATAAGGGAGCCTTACAGAGATTATCCATTGGCGGCGGTCAAGGCTGAGGGCTTTCTCAAACTCATACCCGCGTCTGCGGTAGCACTGTATCAACCATTCGGCCTGTTCTTCAGTGCATGGGTCATGCTGGAACCAGTCAGATTTGAATGCATGAGAACGCCGCCCGTGCCTGCTGGCAGGGGCGGCAGAGTTATCCGAATTGTAAAATCTGGTATCGTGCGCCATCAGTTTTCTCTGCTGACGCAGCAGGTGCCAGTTGTTCAGGCCGGCGCGCGGCAATATTGCCTCTGATTTCTGTTGTCGTCAACAGGCAGCGTGCTATCATCGAATAGTGTTCTATCCTACTCCGTGAGGTTTACCATGCGTACAACCCAACAATTCAGCATTACATTAACTAACGAGATGGCTGACATGGTGCGCGCCCGTGTGGCTTCCGGTGCCTATGCTTCAGAAAGTGAGGTCATTCGTGAAGGGCTTCGCGCACTGAATGAGCGCGATAAAGCAATCGAAGCGTGGTTAACGCATTCAGCCGCCCCCTCTCTTGACTCTATCCGCGAAAACCCAAACAACGGACGCTCCATTTCACAGGTTCGCACCGCGATTCGATCCGGGAAGTAATCTGCATGACATTTGAAGTCATCATTACCCCCGAGGCCGAACAGCAGATAATAAACCTGCTCAGATATATCACGGAGAAAGCAGGAAGCGTCATTGCTGACAATTATGCCAATGCGCTTCTTGATTATCTTGATGGGTTTTCTACATTCCCGCATCGGGGCAATAAACGCGATGATATTCGCCAGGGAATGCGGGTAACTCACTTCCGCCACAGAACGATTATTGCTTTTGCCGTTGATGGCAATAAAGTCTTTATCGCGGGTATTTATCATGGTGGGCAAAGCTATGAAGCCGATTTCTTATAAACTTTTACCCACATCATTCCGGTGTTAAAATAAACCGTCCGCCCCCTCTCTTACTGGCGGATTCGTAGGCTATATAAATCAAAGATCCCGGCTCGTGTATGCGTCGGGATCTTTTTTCGGTGATTTATCCCCAGCGGCAAATCGAATACACCACCAGCGCCACCGCCATTGCAATCCCTACCGTTGTGAATGCTTCAGGCCAGGTCATCGCAAAACATCCTCCACGCTTATCAGTCCGTTTCGCTTCAGGTAGTCCATCGCCTTATCAGGCAGCTTGCTGGATTTATTGACGCTTTTTAATGAACTGGCCAGTCGCTTAACCAGCAGTGTTAATCCGCGTACCTGATGACCCGATTCTGGCAGACTGCCGTCATTATTCCGAAGCAGATGCTCACGACTGGACTTCCAGAATATCCATGCAAAATCAACATTTGGGTCCCGGTAATTCATCCCTTCGTTGGCCCGCAGCAATAATGTTTCATGGTTTTCATCACCGACATGAAACCTGATAAGTGCTTCAAACTGGTCGCGCCCCTCATCCGGCACTACAGGCGCTGGCGGAGCGGCGTACAGATGTCCGCCAAAGTCAGGAAGATCTCCAATGGCCTGGACGAACTTTTGTTTACCGCCGTTAATCCCTAATGGGTAGTGCGCTCTAATCTCAGCCACCGGCTCTGCTTCCAGCGATGCCAGCGTGACTTTAAATGCGGTAAGTATGTTTTTAACCTCACCGATTTTGAATACTATTTCATCACATACAAAAGATTTATCGTCTATTACCGACTCAATTCCGGTAATCATGTTCTGTAGCCATTCTTTGGTTAATTCAGCCATTTTTCATTACCTCTCTTTCGGGTAGTCTTCCGGCATTAATCGTTGTAGTAACTCATGGCTTCATTTGCAGCATCAACCGGATCAACCTCCCACCAACAATAATTTGGGTCGGTTCCTTCAGGTGTCCACGGCTCTAATTCATTTTTTGCCACATTCTCGTCGCCAGTAATTTTAAAAATCTGCTCAGAGAATTTTCTCACCCACTCGTTATATTTTTCCGCGTTAATGGTTTTCTGTGTATTTAACATAGATATACCTCCAGTTAAGGATTAAATTTTTAACAGTGCTAAATTTAAATTATTCAGTTCTTGATTTTGTCACCCTGCTTATCCGCGCTTTCGCGTTACGCTCAATCTGAATTAGCTTTTCTATATTTTTTCGCCTTTCCTGTTCCTCCTGACGCAATAGCCTTACATCATCTGCCAGTCTGGTTTCTCTTTTCGCCACAGAGAGCATCCAGTCAAATGGCTCCACAACTGCACCGCAGATTTTACAGCGGACCTGACGCTCTTTTTCGTCAACCCGGACAGAGGCGTGATGACAATATGGTCTTTCCGATGGCTCATAAAGAAAATTAACCTGATTACGTGGGTCATCCTCTTTTACCGGAAATAAAACAATATTACTTAACTCATCTTCTGGTTTTATTTCCATGCTCCTCTCCTTTGATGCGAATGCCAGCGGCAATTGAAGCCTGATAGCTAATTTCACTCACAGCACCACCTCCTGAAAATTCCCCTGATAAAATACCAGCACGCGCTGCATAACTTCGCTCTTCCGGCACTCGCTACAGATTATGTTCTGACGCCTGTCATAACGACGTATTTCTCCGTCTGGTAACGACCAGATAAGGTCCGGATCAACCACAGGTGTTTTTTTCTTCAGCTTTGCCCTTGAGAGTTTTTTGCGGGCGTTTTGCCAGTCCTTACGAGCCTGTTCAGACGGGAATAACCCGTAACCAGAGTTGTATACATCACCACTGGCAACCAGCTCTCTGGCGAGAACGCTCATCAGATATCTTGTCGCACCTGTCTTGGCTTCCAGTTGCCGTAACGTCTCGCGCCCACTCCGGCGTACTAGCTCAACAACCTGCCCTTTAATTTTTTCTCGCTCTTCTTGTGTAAAAACTTTTGCCACAAGCCCTCCTGAAAATTACCTCATGACCTGAAATAAACACTTACCCCCTGAAGCCTGGCGGAATTTCGGTATCCGGTTCAGAAACATGATTCACACAACGCTGGTTGTTCGTGCCGCTTACCGGGAGCAACCAGGGGTTTTCAAAATTCCGGTCCGGTCCAAAAAACGTCGTCGCTCGCTGAACAAATTCCGTTCCCGTTTTCCCGGTAGTCGCCAGGTATCTTGCGTAACGCCTCACGCCATCCAGCATGGCCTCTGGTGGCACCCCCTCGCGTAATCTGGCCTTCCAGGCACTGAAAGCGGATTTCTTCGGGTTTGCCCCGGCACGCAACGGGTATTCCCGCCAGACCTGTTCGAACACATCCGGATAATCCACTCGTCTCACAGGCTGCCCGGTGTTTTCCGGGACTACCTGATCGGCTTCCCGCTGAATGGCGGAATCGGCTTCAGGCTGCTGCAGTTGGTGTGATTGTTCCGGCCTTGCGGTCATCGCCTGCTGCACAGCGCCCGAATCGGCTTCCGGTGTCGTGCCTGCTGGCTGACCAGGATTGACGTTCTGAACATCCCCTGCCTGGTTTGTGGCGATTTTTTCGCCATGAAGCATAGTATTTTTATCCTGATCCTGTTCTTTCTCCTGTTCCTGTTCTTGGCTTAGAAGCCCCTTTAAAGCCTCTTCGAAGCCCCTTGCTGAATTCCGGCGATTATTCCGCCTCACATCCAGATGGAAATCCGTTTTATATCTGTCGTAAAAGGCTGACAGAAAGGCGTTTTCAGGTAATGATGCATACTCATTCCTGACACCTGCACAACGGTTATCTCCAGGCTTCAACGTTTCCCCAACCTGCCAGGCTGCCATTTCATGGACCCAGACCATCTCGGCATCATGGTCATAGCTACAAAAACCAGCTTCAACAGCCCTTTTAAGCCCCTTCGAAGCCCCTTCCGGACCAAGCCCGGTTTCATGAGCAAGGTACAAAACTGGCAGGTAATACAAACCCAACATATTTGCGTGAGGGGATGTCATCAGGTAAAAAGCAACAACTTGCGCTTCTGCACCCGCCTTTCTAAGTTCTCTCCCCGTTTCTCCCAGCCAGAATCGCGGGGAAACTTTTGCATAATCACGCATGTTCACCTCGTCTGGAGCCAAACCTTCCTCTGGTTATAATCTGTGATTCACCAATCAACAGAACCAGAGGAGGTTCGACATGGATTTTGCAACTATCACAAGTAGCGTTGTGTTGAGTGCGTGTGTTGCTGGCGTGGTTTCGCTGGTTAATGGTGCCTGGCAACGCAAATCGGAACGAACCATTGAAGCGCAACGCCGGGCTGCTGAAGCCAGAGCAAAAATAAGAGAAATGGCTCTCACTCTCGCATTGAAAGAATGGGAGCTCCACCAAACCATATCGAAGGCAAAGGGGTATGGTGTCAGCGGCCCAGAAGTTTACGTCTTTCGATACTTTCGTATGCTCAACCTGATGGAGGAAGACAAATTCACGATTGAAAATCTCAGACTGATCCAGTACGACTCCATGTGTGCTGTTGCAGCAATTCAGGCAGAGATCGAGCGATATCGGGAGAAAAACGGCCTCCCGATGCCATAAACAATCAGCATTTTTCATCTTTCCAAATCCTCATATCAGGCTTGCGCCCAATGAACCGACGAAGACAATTTAAAGTCCATCGGGTGAAGTAATCCCTGAAACCAAAGAGATACCAGGTGAACAGATTCACGATAAAATGTCCGGCCAGAGCCCCACCAATACCACAGGCAAGAACAGTAAAAAAATCAGGTAGATTCACAGCCCCCTCCGTCATTGTTAACGCCATCCGTGCTTTTAGTGCATCACCACGGCATTTCCTGCCGGGCCACCACGGTTCATCTGATTGAAACCGGCAATCGCCACTGCGACAAAATCATCAGCGTCTCTCACCAGTCGTTCCCGCGTCTCCACCAGCTCCCGAAAATAGGCTGAACTGTGGCTGCGCATTCGGGCCACCAGCAAAGGTGGCATTGCCTTTTCGATCGCTGGTAACAACGCCTGAATTTTTTCAACAGCATCAGGGGTGTCTTTCTCTACCCAGCGGAAAATTTTCTGGGTATTACGAGCTAGGGCTTCCGGATGGCTGTCGCCGTACAGTTCCGGAAATGTCATTCCCAGTTCAAAATACGCTTTGGTAATCTTCGCAGTTGGTACTTTCTCGCCATCCGGATGCGCCCAGGCATTCATCGCCATGCGGATGTGCTCATGGCTGATTTTCATGAATCATTTGCCTCTTGATATTTCGGGTATGCTCATTTTCGTCATTTGGTTGCTTCATCAACATATTCAGCGAATAGCATGACGAGCGTCGTAAGTATGACCAGTCAACATCAGGACGAAGTTCTTCGCACAGAACACCACCTCTTGTTGCACGTTCAATTGCTGGACATCGCTCAGCAGGCAACTGACGTACACCTTTGATCCATTGATTTACGCTTGGAGGTGATACACCTAAAAGCCTAGCCATTGCAGATTGCCCACCGACAACAGCACACGCTCGTTTGAATGAATAGTTCTCTTTTTTCATCGAATGAACTCCAAAAAAACACGAAACAATATTAGGCGACGCCTAATGCAAATGTCAATAGGCGTCGCCTAACGCAAATGAAGTAGGTATTGCCTAATTCAATGAGCATAGGAGAGTATTAAGCAATGCTTAGTGGTAAAGACTTAGGCCGAGCGATAGAGCAGGCCATTAACAAAAAAATTGCATCAGGATCCGTCAAATCAAAGGCGGAGGTAGCGCGTCACTTCAAAGTCCAACCACCATCAATCTATGATTGGATTAAGAAAGGTTCGATAAGTAAAGATAAACTTCCAGAACTATGGCGTTTCTTTTCTGATGTGGTTGGCCCAGAGCATTGGGGGCTTAACGAATACCCCATACCAACCTCCCTCATTTCAGATACAAAAAGTGAACTTTTAGACATAAACAGCCTTTATCAAGCCGCCTCTGATGAAAAAAGAGCCATTGTGGCTTTTCTCTTATCAGAAAATGCCACGGAACCTGGTTGGGTTGATCATGACGTTCGCGCCTACATTGCCACAATGGAGATGAAGGTAGGTAAGTATTTGAAAGATCAAGAATCAGAACGGAAAAGCCAGAACATCACCAAAACGGGAACTTAAACTTATATGGTCTGATGGGAACTTCCTAGAGCCCGTTATCTAGCCCCCCATCACCTCTTCCACATATCATCGCCTATTAGGTTTGCATCAAAAACATTAGGCGCAGCCTATTGACAATTAATTAGGCATTACCTATAGTTCTCCCATACCAACCCACCCCGCCCACAGAACACCGGGCAATACTTCGAGTTACCCGGCAGTGATTAGGGGTTAAGTAGCCAGCCCGAGGCGTATGAACATGACGGCGGGAACACTTTGTATAACAGCGCAGCAGGTTTTTAGTTCCGCTACCCCGGCGTTAAGGGGAAATGAGGTCAACATGGATACGCTCAATCTTAGCAACAACGAATCTCTGGTATGCGGTGTGTTCCCTAACCAGGACGGCACCTTCACCGCGATGACGTATACCAAAAGTAAAACGTTTAAAACCGCAGCTGGCGCGCATCGCTGGTTAGCAAGAAACACTGACTGATGAGGTTGACGATGGAATTTAAATATTTACCGCCTTCAATCCAGGAGATTGCAGCACACACACTTCGTCATCGTCTGAACGAACTTGAATTGGAATCGGTAACAAAAAAAGACACTGATAATATGGCTCGTAATGTGCGCGATGCGTTTACTGGGCTGTTTTCAGATACAGCTTTAAATATCCATGGCACAGAGGATACAGCAAAACAATTTGCAGAAAAAGAAGTGGAAGATCTCAGTTCAAAGAGCCAGAAACAGCCAAACAACCATGAAATTAACGAACTGCTTCTGGCAACAGGCTTCATAAATATTAACGAATATGAACGCCGTAAAAAAATGTTATCTGATCAATCCATCAAGATATCTTTTTAGCATCAGCGTTTCTACGTTATTAAAACCATCAGATTTTAACATAGCTTCGATTCGCTGATTTAAATTGCCAACTAACTGTTGATACTGAGTAGATGGAAGCATGTGTACCAGCTCCTTGAGAACACAATAACATGCACCAAGTTTTAACTCCTGCTCTGACATTTTATCCTCCATTGAGGTTACTGGTTGAGAATGGAGACCTCTCGTGACAGCGTGTGGTCGTGCGCCGGACACGGATAAGAATCCGGCACTGACAGTTTACTGAAAGGATATATCCCTGAAAAGTCAGGGCATAACACGAAAGCGCACGGCGAGATTCCTTTGCATATAAGGCTTGTCGTTAAATTTCTTCAACCGTGCGTTTCCGGTTGTGGCAATCCGCGAAATAGCGCGGCGGTAAGTATGGCGGGGTTATTCCTTCCCCCGTTGAGGACACCGGGTTGTCAGGTTGACCATACGCTTAAGTGACACCCCAGCCACAACAACCTCTGTTATCACTTTTCTGGTGATTCGGCGGAAATGGATATCCGCTCTTTTTAAAGTGAATTTTGTGATGCGGTGAATGCGGCCATGCGCACGCGGAACAGTTAAAACAAGCGGTCTTTAACTTGCGTAACAGACATCAACTAACAATCCGGCGTTAATTGTTAACTGGTTAACGTCACCTGGAGGCACCAGGCACGGCATCACAAAATTCATTGTTGAGGACGCGATAATGGAAACGTTATTACCAAACGTTAATACGTCTGAAGGTTGTTTTGATATTGGTGTTCTGCTCAGTAATAAAGCGTTTACTGAGGATGCCATTAATATGCGGAAATATGAGCCTTATCTGCTCAATGATAATGCCATTCTTTCCCGAATTGCCCTTATTAAACTTGGTATTTTCGGAGAACGTCAATGACTTCAGCATTTGCACTGGTGATGACGGTTTTTCTTATAACGGGTGAATCACAGAATGTGATTACCGGAATTTATGCCAGTAAAGAATCCTGCCTCCAGGCAAGAGACGAGCAAAAAATTTCTGGTGAATGCCTCCCGGTAAAAAAAGTATCGCTGTACCTGAATAACGAAACACCGGCTGGATAACCCTCCAGCCATATTAACGCCATACCAACGGATTAAAAATGCCAGCAATGGCAGGGATTCGTTCACCCTGAAATCTGTAATGAGGTTAAAACACAATGAGTAAAATCTTTATTTGCGTGGCTATTCCTGATGAACAGGCCATAAAAGAAGATAGCGCTGTTGCGGTGGCCACTGCCATTGAAGCCGGTGATGAGCGTCGCGCACGCGCAAAATTTCACTGGCAATTTCTGGAGCAATTCCCGGCAGCTCAGGACAGCGCTTATAAATTTATTGTCTGTGAGGATAAACCCGGCATACCCCGCCCTGCCCTCGATTCCTGGGATACCGAATATATGCAGGAAAACCGCTGGGATGTGGCGTCTGCTTCCTTTGTCCCGGTCGAGACTGAATCCGATCCGATGAACGTCACCTTTGACAAGCTGGCCCCTGAAGTACAGAACGCCGTCATGGTTAAGTTCGACACATGTGAAAACATCACTGTTGATATGGTGATTAGCGCACAGGAATTGTTGCAGGAAGACATTGCAACATTCGACGGCCATATCGTTGAAGCGTTGATGAAAATGCCAGAAGTTAACGCCATGTATCCGGAGCTTAAGCTGCATGCCATCGGGTGGGTTAAGCATAAATGCAAGCCTGCTGCTAAATGGCCCGAAATTCAGGCAGAGATGCGCATCTGGAAAAAACGTCGCGAAGGTGAACGCAAGGAAACCGGGAAATACACATCTGTCGTTGATATCGCCCGTTCCAGAGTAAACCAACAGAACACTGAAAACTCTGCTGAAAAAACCGGGGCTGTCACTGTTGCCGTTCGCCGAGAATACAAACAGACATGGAAAACACTCGACCATGAGCTGGCCTGCGCCCTCTGGCCCGGTGATGTGAATGCGGGAAATATTGACGGTACCATCCATCGCTGGGCGACAAATGAGGTTATCGACAAGGATCGCGAAGACTGGAAGCGTATCTCAGCATCAATGCGCAAACAGCCCGAAGCACTTGGCTATGACCGTCAGACTATTTTTGGCCTTGTCCGTGAACGTCCGATCGACATTCACAAAGATCCCGTTGCACTGAACAAATATATCAGCGAATACCTGACAACAAAGGGCGTGTTTGAGCATGAAGAAACAGACCAGAGCTCTGCTGATGCTCTCCAGCCGTCAGCAGCACAAACTGCTCCAGTGGAGACGGCAGAATCCGATACTCAAAAAAATGAAATCCTGGTGGAAGCTGAACCATCTGTAGAGCGTGAAGGACCATTTTATTTCGTCTTTACCGATAAGGGCGGGGAAAAATACGGCAGGGCAAACAAACTTTCTGGTCTGGACAAGGCGCTGGCTGCCGGCGCTACCGAAATCTCAAAAGAGGAATATTTTGCCCGAAAAAATGGCACATATACGGGCTTACCGCAAAATGTAGATACCGCTGAAGATTCCGTACAACCAGAGCCGGTAAAAGTTACCGCTGACGAAGTAAACAAAATTATGCAGGCAGCCAATATCAGCCAGCCTGACGCCGATAAATTGCTTGCTGCATCACGTGGTGAATTTGTTGAAGGGATTAGCGACCCTAATGAGCCGAAATGGGTGAAAGGGATCCAGAGTCGCAACGCTGAGGACCAGAATCAGCCCGGCGTGAAACAAAATGAGCCAGAAGCGGAACAAAACAGCCCGGATACGCAACAAAACGGGCCAGAAGAGCAACAACCAGAACCAGCAGTGCAACAGGAAGTGGAGAAAGTTTGCACCGCATGCGGTCAGACCGGTGGCGGCAACTGTCCTGACTGTGGTGCGGTGATGGGCGACGCAACCTACCAGGAAACATTCGATGGAGAGAGCCTGGTTGAAGTTCAGGAAAATGCTCCGGAGGAAATGGAAGGCACTGAAGATCCGCACAAGGAGAACACTGACAGCGATCAGTATCACGCCAGCGATAATAAAACTGGCGAGACAGCAAATCCCTTAATTAAGGTGAACGGTCATCGTGAAATCACATCCACCAGCAGGTTGTGGCACCATCTGATGATTGACCTTGAAACAATGGGAAAAAATCCTGATGCGCCAATAAACGCTATAGCCGGTAAGTTTTTTGATCCGGCAACCGGAGAGATGGGGCCAGAATTCAGCAAAACTATCGATCTGGAAACCGCAGGCGGGGTCATCGAACGGGACACCATTAAGTGGTGGCTGAAACAGTCACGCGAAGCACAATCCGCCATTCTGACCGATGAAATCCCGTTGGATGATGCACTGCTGCAATTCCGGGAATTTATCGACGAAAACTCCGGTGAATTTTTTGTTCAGGTCTGGGGTAACGGTGCAACTTTCGACAACGTGATTTTACGCCGTTCATATGAACGGCAGGGGATCCCCTGCCCGTGGCGTTACACCAATGATCGCGATGTAAGAACGATGGTTGCTCTGGGACTGGTGATGGATTTCGACGCAAGAACGACTATTCCATTCGAAGGTGAACACCATAACGCCCTGCACGATACGCGTTACCAGGCAAAATACGTTTCAGCCATCTGGCAAAAACTGATCCCGAGTCAGGCTGATTTTTAATGTTCAACCGTCGCCAGTTGTAGTTGCTATTCTGCAACTGGCGCATTCCGGAGTGATGGCCATGAGCGAACAGTACCTGATAACGCTCGACGAGTGGAAACCTAAACGGTTCAGTCTCCCAATAACAAACACTACCCTGGTGAAATACGGAAAAATGGGATACATCGTTCCAAGGCCACAAAAAATCCGTGGGCGTTGGCTGATAGATCGCCGAGCAGTATTTGTGGGTCCTAGTGAAACAGGAATTGCGCCGGAAATTCATACTGACGATGATGACGCACTGAAGGAGATTTTAACTCATGTCACCGAGGCCACGAAAAAACAGCACTGACATAGCATGTCTTTACGAAAAGTTCGATCGCAGAACTGGCAAGGTTTACTACCAGTATAAAAATCCAGTGACTGGAAAATTTCACGGACTCGGAACAGACAAAGGCAAGGCAGAAAAAATCGCTTCCACGGCCAATCAACGAATAGCTGCAGCAGAAGCAGAATATTTCATGCGCAAAATTGATGAAAGTCCATCAGCAACAAAACGTCGGGGTATCAGATTAAAAGCATGGGTTGATCGATATCTGAAAATACAGGACTCACGACTGAAAAATGGAGATATTGCAGCTACAACCCACAAAGAAAAGGCGCGAATGGCTGCATACCTGGTTTCCCGCCTGGGAAATCACCCATTGAAAGACCTGGAAGTAAGAGACTTTGCATTAATACTGGATGAATGGCTGGATAAAGACATGGTCAGCACAGCGAGAGTAAATCGCGGATTATGGGTTGATATTTATAAAGAAGCACAACATGCAGGGGAAGTTCCTCCTGGATGGAATCCTCCGGAGGCTACCCGTAAACCGATCCCTAAAGTAACCAGAGCCAGGCTCGCCCTGGAAGACTGGCAAAAAATTTACAACGCAACGCCGGAAAAACACTTTATCCGTAACGCAATGCTTCTTGCGATTGTCACTGGTCAGCGCCGTGATGACATTTGCCACATGCGTTTTTCAGATGTGTGGAACGAACACTTGCATATCACCCAGGGAAAAACCGGAATGCGTCTGGCGTTACCGCTTACACTACGCTGTGATGCCATTGGGATAACGTTAAAAGACGTTATTGATAGATGCCGAGACAGAATATTAAGTCCATATCTAATCCATAGTCGGCACCAGAAACAACCAAAGCCGATGAGTAAAGACAACCTGAGCGACTACTTTGCCAAAGCGCGGGATCTGGCTGGAATAATTCCACCAGCAGGAAAAACACCGCCCACATTTCATGAACAACGCTCTCTATCAGAACGGCTGTACCGTGCACAGGGTATCGATACAAAAACATTACTAGGACATAAAGTCCAGGCAACCACCGATCGCTATAACGATACCCGAGGTCAGGAATGGATTAAGTTGGTTATTTGACAAACACTATATGGAATATCCGTCACCATCTCAGGAAAAAAGTGTTGTAAAATGCGTGGCCTTGTTTTGGGGAAAAGTTTTGGAGAGATTTTGGAGAAAGGGAAAAATTGAATAAATTCAAAATCCTGAAAGTGCTCCACCTTATGAATAAGAAGGTGGAACTCGAATGATCGGTCGACTGCTTCGCGGCGGTTTTATGACCGCTATCTACGCGTACCTGTATATCCCAATCATTATTTTGATTGTGAACTCCTTTAACAGCTCGCGCTTTGGCATCAACTGGCAGGGTTTTACCACCAAATGGTATAGCCTGCTGATGAACAACGACAGCCTGTTACAGGCAGCGCAGCATTCACTAACAATGGCGGTGTTTTCGGCGACGTTTGCTACGCTTATCGGTTCACTGACGGCAGTTGCGCTGTACCGTTATCGCTTTCGTGGTAAGCCGTTCGTTAGCGGAATGCTGTTTGTGGTGATGATGTCACCAGATATCGTGATGGCGATTTCGCTGCTGGTGCTGTTTATGCTGCTGGGTATTCAGCTTGGCTTCTGGTCGCTGCTGTTCTCGCATATCACCTTCTGCCTGCCATTTGTGGTGGTGACAGTGTATTCGCGCCTGAAAGGTTTTGACGTGCGAATGCTGGAAGCGGCGAAAGATCTCGGTGCCAGCGAATTTACCATTCTGCGAAAAATCATTCTGCCTCTGGCAATGCCAGCGGTAGCGGCGGGCTGGGTGTTAAGCTTTACCCTGTCGATGGACGACGTGGTGGTTTCTTCGTTTGTCACCGGGCCGAGTTATGAAATTCTGCCGTTAAAAATTTATTCGATGGTCAAAGTCGGCGTATCGCCGGAAGTTAACGCGCTGGCAACCATATTACTGGTGCTGTCGCTGGTGATGGTAATTGCCAGCCAGCTTATTGCTCGTGATAAAACGAAAGGTAACACAGGGGACGTTAAATGAAAAAATGGTCACGCCACCTGCTCGCGGCGGGTGCTCTGGCACTGGGCATGAGCGCCGCTCACGCCGATGACAACAACACGCTGTATTTCTACAACTGGACCGAGTACGTGCCGCCAGGACTGCTTGAACAGTTCACCAAAGAAACCGGTATTAAGGTTATCTATTCGACTTACGAGTCGAACGAAACCATGTACGCGAAGCTGAAAACGTACAAAGACGGTGCCTATGACCTGGTGGTTCCTTCAACCTATTACGTCGATAAAATGCGTAAAGAAGGGATGATCCAGAAGATCGACAAGTCGAAGTTAAGCAATTTCAGCAACCTCGATCCAGACATGCTCAACAAGCCGTTTGACCCGAATAACGACTATTCCATTCCGTATATCTGGGGTGCAACGGCGATTGGCGTTAACGGTGATGCGGTGGATCCGAAATCTGTCACCAGCTGGGCCGATCTGTGGAAGCCTGAGTACAAAGGCAGCCTGCTGCTGACCGACGATGCCCGTGAAGTGTTCCAGATGGCGCTGCGTAAGCTGGGCTACTCCGGTAACACCACCGATCCGAAAGAGATTGAAGCTGCATACAACGAGCTGAAAAAACTGATGCCAAACGTCGCGGCGTTTAACTCCGATAACCCCGCTAACCCGTATATGGAAGGCGAAGTTAACCTCGGCATGATCTGGAACGGTTCTGCTTTCGTTGCACGCCAGGCGGGTACGCCAATTGATGTGGTATGGCCGAAAGAAGGCGGCATTTTCTGGATGGACAGCCTGGCGATCCCGGCAAATGCCAAAAACAAAGAAGGCGCGCTGAAATTGATCAACTTCCTGCTGCGCCCGGATGTGGCAAAACAGGTTGCTGAAACTATCGGTTATCCAACGCCAAACCTTGCGGCGCGTAAGCTGTTAAGTCCGGAAGTGGCGAACGATAAAACGCTCTACCCGGATGCTGAAACCATTAAAAATGGTGAATGGCAAAATGACGTAGGCTCCGCCAGCAGCATTTATGAAGAGTATTATCAGAAGCTGAAAGCAGGACGTTAATTCAGCAAGTGGGCGGTGGTATTACCGCCCGTTTTTTATTTAGCAAGGATGTGGCTAATGAGCCAGGACAGTAGAGTTTTCTTTCGTATATTCTTCGGTATCGGTCTGGTACTGATCCTCATTTCTGTTGTTATCTTTTATAACCAGTTCACCTATAGCAAAGACGCGATTCATACTGAAGGCGTCATTGTTGATACCGTCTGGCACTCCAGTCATTCTCATCGCACGGGTAAAAATGGTTCGTGGTATCCCGTCGTTGCCTTTCGTCCGACGCCAGATTACACGCTAATTTTCAATTCGAGTATTGGCAGCGATTTTTATGAAGACAGCGAAGGCGATAAAGTTAATGTTTATTATTCTCCAGGACATCCTGAAAAGGCTGAGATAAATAACCCGTGGGTTAATTTTTTTAAATGGGGGTTTATCGGCATTATGGGCGTTATTTTTATCGCCGTCGGTTTATTAATCAGTATGCCCTCCTCAAAAAAGACACGCAGGAAACGGAAGTCCCGCCCATGAAAAAAATCATGATACTGCTCAGTTTACTGATGTTCCTGCCTCTGACGGCAATCAGTAAGCCCTTAATTCCAATAATGAAGACACTTTTTACGGATGTTACCGGTACTGTACCAGATGCTGAAGAGATCGCGCATAAAGCCGAACTTTTTCGCCAACAAACCGGAGTTGCACCGTTTATTGTGGTTTTACCCGACATTAATAATGAAGCCAGTCTCAGGCAAAATGGCAAAGCGATGCTGGCGCATGCGGCATCTTCAATGAGTAATGTAAAAGGAAGTGTTCTGTTACTCTTTACTACCCGCGAGCCACGGTTAATTATGATAACCAACGGCCAGGTCGAAAGCAGTATGGACGATAAACATCTCGGCCTTCTGGTAGAAAATCACACGCTGGCTTATTTACATGCGGATCTCTGGTATCAGGGTATCAATAATGCATTGGCTGTTTTACAAGCACAGATATTAAAACAACCGACGCCACCACTGACATATTATCCGCATCCCGGACAACAGCATGAAAATGATCCACCCGGCAGTACCACGACATTAGGCCTTTTTGCCTGGGCAGTTGCATTCATCGTCTTTGCTGCATTTTTTAACTACACAACGCGCCTTTATTATGCGTTAAAATTTGCAGTGGCGATGGCTGTTGCCAATATGGGTTATCAGGCTTTATGTTTGTATATCGATAACAGCTTTGCGATTACCAGAATATCGCCACTCTGGGCAGGGCTGATTGGTGTCTGTACGTTTATTGCCGCGTTACTATGGACGAGTAAACGGTAAAAGAGGCAGTAAAGTTCGCATGTATTATGCCGGATGCGGCGCGAACGCCTTATCCGGCCCACAAAACCCGCAAATTCAATTAATTGCGCCCCTTCACAGGCCTGAAAAGCGTAGCGCATCAGGCAATTTTTCCCGCTTTATAATCCCTTCAGCAACTTTTCAACAAACTCTGGCACCACCTGGCTTGCCGGACCGTAATATTTCTCGGCAAATTCATTACCAACCTGACTCGGTTCAAGATTCAGTTCCACGGTGTGCGCGCCATGCAGTTTCGCTTCGTGAACAAACCCAGCCGCCGGATAAACATGCCCCGAAGTACCAATGGCAATGAAAATATCGGCCATCGACAACGCCATATAAATTTCATCCATGCCGAGTGGCATTTCGCCAAACCACACTACGTGCGGGCGCAAGGGTGCCGGGAACTGGCAACAATGGCATTTATCTTCTGGCGTAACGTCTCCGGTCCAGTCGAGGACCTGGCCACTTTGCGAACAACATACTTTCAGCAGTTCCCCATGCATATGAATCACATTGGTATTGCCTGCGCGTTCATGCAGATTGTCGATATTCTGCGTCACCAGCAAAAAGCGATCGCCGAGAGCATCTTGCAGTTTCGCCAGCGCAAGATGTGCAGCGTTAGGCTGAATTTCTGGCTGCTGCAACTGTCGACGACGGGCGTTATAAAACGTTTGCACCAGTTCAGGATCGCGATCAAAACCTTCCGGCGTTGCCACATCTTCAACCCGATGTTCTTCCCACAGGCCATCTGCGGCGCGAAAGGTACGAATACCTGATTCCGCAGAAATCCCAGCCCCTGTCAGTACGAGTACTCTTGGTTTTTCCATTGCTTCCGGCACCACTTTATCTCTGAAAAAAATACGCTGACGCAAACGCTCGCGCAGGCGGCGTTTATTTTTACGAAAACGACTTAACCGATGACCCCGACGCGACAGCATAGCAACCTCTGTTGATTAATCGGTTAGATGTAGGAAGGCCGCACCACGCATTCCCCCCGCATCACCGTGGCGCGCGCGTTCAATGCGCGGAACACGAGCTACAGGTAAGAGATGACGAGGCAACCTTTCCGCCAGTTGCGTTGTGATTGCCGGGAAATTCGATAAGCCACCACCAATGACGACCAGGTCAGGGTCAACAATGGTCAGGATATTTCCCAGACAAACCGCTAATAAATCCAGATAACGCTCAACGTGCGCCCTTGCCTGCTCATCGCCTTGATCATAAAGCGCAATGATCTCAGGAGCCTGCAACGGTTGATGATAATAGTGTTGATACAGCCACGCAAAACCGCGACCAGACAGATAATTTTCAATGCAGCCATGCTGACCACAGCCGCAGCGGCGTAACGGGAAATCCAGCCCCATCATGGTTAACGCATCAACCGGCAGACGCATATGGCCAAACTCGCCGGTAATATAGCTTTTACCGGTAATGGGTTTACCGTTGAAAATCAGCCCGCCGCCAACGCCGGTGCCGAGAATCAACCCCATCACCAGTGGATATTGAGTAAATTCATCATCCCATGCTTCAGAAAGGGCAAAGCAGTTGGCATCGTTATCAAGGCGTACATCGCGATCAAGACGTGCGCTCAGGTCGGCACGCAGCGGTTTACCGCTGGCAGCAGGGACATTGGCGGCATACAGCGTACCATCTTCTGTTTCCGGCATTCCCGGAATACCGATGCCGACAGAACCTTTACAGCCAAAACGCCGGTCAGCTTCGGCTACCAGCTCGCACACTGCATCTAAAAATGCGTCATAGCTGTCACGCGGTGTCGGCACCCGCTTTTCCCACTGCAACTGCCGACCGCTATCAAACACGCCTAGCTGATGCGGCGCGCGATAAATAAGGGGGAAAAGCGCGATAAATGCCTTTGCTGTTGCGTTACAAATAGAGAAAAAGAATTACAAAAACAAAGTGAAGTCACCCGGAGGGATGAACCGAATTACCGGATATCATTCATAGTTACCCGGCAATGCGATCTGATGAATGGATAATTATGAGGCATGTTCCTTTTCAGCCTCATCCCACCCAATGCGATAAGCCTGTACCTCTTCAGGTGTGGCAAAAGAAGAAACCACTTTCTTCATGGCTCTCTGCCTCTCATGAATGCGAAATCCCTGACTGACCATTGCCTGTAGCATTTGTACTTCCAGCTCAATCAGTTCTTCTGCCGTTACTGCAACATCCTGATTGTCCGCATCCGTCCAGAAAAAATCTGCAGGCAATACCCCGGCTTTGGCCACTGCTAATACCGGTGATAACCGGGCATGGGACGTCTGACCGCCATCCCAGCGGTGCCCGTTCCATTCAAAAATAATACCGGCCAGCTCCTGTTCGTCCCGCCACTGGTTAATTTCCTCAAATTTACTCTGCTTTAATGCGCTCAGATGTTGTGCCAGCACATCTGGCGGAATGACCCATGCCGTGCCGTTCCATCTGTCCAGTGATGTGCGGGGGGCCAGCGTCGTGGTGTCCGGAGGATACGCACCGGGGCGATCAATGATTATCGGCTGACCGGTGCGGGTATCAAAGACCGTCTCACCACAATGGTTTTCAACATAGACCCAGAGACCCTGTTTTGTGTCACGGTAAACACTGTATCCCTCTCTGGCCGGAAGAGGAGCATCAGTACAGCTGTTTGCCGGAAGCCCCACTCCAACGCTCAGATATTCTGTGCTCTGGTATAAATACTCCCCGGTTTCAGGAGAATAATGAAAAACCGGTAATTCACCTTCTGTTATCGCCAGCCCTTTCTCCAGTGCAGCCTGTGTCATTATTTAGCCCTCAGTATATAGTTAAATGCCATATTCACCGGACGTGTTTCATTTACACCGTTGATCATTTTTGCCGTTGAGATGGCAGCCGCTGTCCGGAGATTATTTTTTTTGCCTTCGATCACACAATTCATATGGCCAATCCCTGTCATATACTGAGCATTATTACTGTCTGACCCATCCGCTGTATTAATACCTTTATTGGTTGTAATGATCAGCATCGTGTCTGAAGGGTCACGTGATATCAGGGATAATTGCTGTGGCTGTTGCTGACCGCTATAGACATAGGTGGTGTGTTTGTGTTCAGCAAATGCACTCTCCTGCCGTGACAGTAACGTCCGCCCTGAATCCGGGTTATAACCATGACTCCAGCCGCGGATAAACAGCCCCCTTAAATCAGGCACTTTTAAATCAGGGTACAGTTTCGCCAGCTCCGGATAGATGCTGGCCGAAAAACCCGCACCATTGCAAATCATCCAGTTAGCGGGTGCCTGGGCCAGCGGATACGGGATGGGAACCCCTATCGGAAGATACCCGTCCTGAGTAATCTGAGCAAAAATCTGACGAACAAAAGCCGTTGTGGCAATCCGGGTTGAGTTATCTGTTACCGGTTGCGTGGTTGCTGTCGGATTCCCTATAAATGCCGGATTTGACAATGGGGCTTTTTCAGACAGCAGTCGGGTCATGGTGGCTGAAAAATCAGGGTCATTGCCCAGTGCGTCAGCCAGTTCTTTCAGTGTATCGAGTGCTGCCGGTGAGCTGTTCACCAGTGCGCTGACAGCCGTATGCACAAATGCCGTTGTCGCTATCTGGGTGGAGCGGGTTGTTTGTGCCGCTGTCGGTGCCGTCGGTATACCTGAAAGTGCCGGAGAATGTTTTGGTGCATACTGTGTATGCGGGTCTGACGCTTTAACATGCGCAGCCAGTTCACCTTTGTGATTTTCCGATAGTGTTTTTAAATAATTCGTCCGGTTGGCCAGTTGTTCGGCCTGCCGGTTGGCGATACCTCCCGGCCCGCCTAATACCGGGTCTGAGACTTCAAGCTGATAAATACCGTCTTCCCAGACAGCGGATTCGTTAAGTGTTGCCATTACTGATGACTCCCGTAATTATAATTACTGTCAAAATGTGCCTCTGCGTTATAGCGGACAGGGACAGCCTGATAATCCAGACTGATAAGGTGACAGCGGGCCGGAGCAAAAAAGGACAACACCCGGCGTAATAATCTCGCCTGATCATTAGTGATGGGCTGCTGCAGTATTACCCGGTAAATCGCCCAGGCACGTTTGTCCCCGTAAAGGTAATGGCCGTTAAACGTTCCCCGTCCGTCATACTGTAATCCGCCCAGTCCTTCGATTAATTCCACCTCACCAAAGCCAAAGCGCCGGATTATTTCCCGGATTGACCATGGCGTCCCTTTATAACGGTGTAATTCAATCGCGGATTTGATAAGTGTGCGGCGGACATCGTCAGATTCAGCCAGCTCCCAGCCATCGCCGAACAGTGAGAACTGCTCGCCCAGCCATGGCAACGCTGAACTGTCGACGATATCGACGAGACAGACCATCAGGGCACTCAGGTCGATAAGGTTCAGGCGCCCGGTCAGTCTGCCCAGTGACCGGAAACGGATATCGCCTTCCAGCGGCGGCGGAAGCTGAAGGGGATCAGTCATCGGCCACTCCGGTCATATTAAGGGTGATAGCGTTACAGTTCGCCCATTCATTTTCAGCAATGACCAGCAACGCCGGACTTATCAGCTCTACCTGATAAACACCGGCAACAGACAGCTCACTGATAATCTGACTGGGGACAATATCGCGCCCAAGAACTGACCGGCGGGAAGCCACCCAGTTTTGAATGGCTTTATTGGCATGCGCTTTTACCGAAACGGCATCCTGATCACGATAGACTGTGATATTGGCCACAATGTCATAATCCCGCTGTACCGGCGGTTTAGCCAGCACGGTATCAGTCAGGGGTCTGACTTTTTCATCGGAGCAAAAACTTTCGACCAGTGTCAGAATACTGTCATCCGGCAGACCGGTACTGAGCAACGGATATAATTCCACCGTTCCGGGAACCGGCGAAAGCACAGCCACATCCACTACATTAGGATGTGCCTGCATGGCATGGAAACGGTAAGCCATTTTGCTTCCGGCATTGGTGAAGGATTCCGGCGCCAGTTTGATACGTTCACGGAGACGGTCGTTATCCTCCTGCTCTGAACCGCCGGAACTGGCTGTCAGGTTTGTCACCTGTAAATCGATATCCTCAATCTCATCCAGCAACTGACTGATTTGAGCCGGTTGCCAGTTGTTTCCGGTTATCCCCGGCTCTGTACAGGTCGCCGGGGTGTTGACCAGCAGTAATCCGGCCTTCAGTACAACATCGGTATCTGTCGCAAAAATAATGCTGTCGGAAGCACAGACGCGGGTGCCTGCGGGTATCAGGACATCCCTGTTCAGTGCGGTATCCACGGAAAACTGGAGCTGTGTGGAAGCCGGTTGTGCGGCAAGGCGATAAACCCCCACCAGTTCGCCCAGAAAATCAATCATCGGCTCCCGGGCAAAAGCCACCAGATTTTGTCTGGCCGCTTCCTGAATAGCCACCCGGATCAGCATCTCCCGGTAAGCCCATAAATCAATCAGCAGACGCTCTGCCTGAGCCGGATATAAGGTTTTTCCGGTATCACGCTCATACTGAGCAATCATTTCAGCTGTGATTTTATCGGCATCGCGTTCAATAAAATCGGGTTCTGTTAACGCCATAGCAGCTCCTGCCTGTGAGTTTCCCCGTCATTCCCTTTCCAGCTCACACGCAGCGTAAGATGCTCACCGTCAATGAGGGGTTTCACTGACACGAGCTGACAGCGTGGCTCCCAGCGACGGATGGCATCAACAGACTCACGCACCACATGGGGAATGGCCCGGTCAACCGGCCAGTCGATATACCGGTGCAGATCCGTACCGAACTCAGGGCGGTGCGGGTCACTGCCCCGGGGCGTTCGCAGGATAATCTGAATGGACTGCCGGATATCCTCCGGCCCCCGGACGATTTCGCCGGGAGCCTGCAGAGCCGGTTGCCAGAATACAGGGGTTGTTTTCATGGGGGCAGTATTGCCCCGGACATGCGGGAGGGATATTAAAGGGGTTTAAAAAGGCTCAGTGGCCATGATGATTCGAGTTAGGGCCATCCGATAACATGCTGCCGGTTGAGTGGACATTACCGTTAACCTCCACATTTCCCTGAATACTGGCAGCAGTACCACTTCCGCCGGAGCCTGCCATGCCCCCCTGATAAGTGAGTTTACCGCCGACCAGAAGGTTGCCGGTGATTTCGGTTTCCGGTGCATCGATGGTGGCTTTCGGGGTTTTGATGGTAACATCCGCCTGACATTCAATTCGGATATGTTCAATACCGCCCCGGACAGTCAGCGTGTGTGTGTCCCTGTTGTAGCTGAATTCAGCCCCATCAGCATACACGGTGCCCCGGACATTTTTGTCACTGAATGGCGGTTTATCCACACTGGAGTAAACGGCCCCCAGGATAACACCATCCTCACCATTTGCATCCAGCAGCACCTCCACCTGCTCACCGATATCAGGCAACCAGTAATCCTTGTTATTCTGGGTATTACGCTGCAGCACATTCAGCCAGTGCGTGCGCAGATTATCACATTCCGGCAGACGAACACGGGCCTGAACCTTATCGGCATCCACGGCACTGACAGTACCGACCTGACGGGTTACAGTGGCCATTATTTTTTCTCCTTTATCACCGTTGAGGTGGAGCCATCCGCTTTATACACCGTCAGCGTCTGTGTTTTTGCCGGTTTGCCCCGTTGGCGGCGGGTTCGGGTTACCGGGCCTCTGGCCACTTCCAGTTCGGTGGTATAGCCGCTGCTCCGCTCAAACACATGCCGGGCTGATGTTATCAGCCAGTCCCCGGATAACTGTCCGAAACCGGATAATTCAATTTTATTACCGGCGGTCAGTTGCGGCGTCCCTGCGAGAGTCAGTGAGCCGTTTTGCTGATATTCGTTATTTTTTGCCAGTGCCGAATCCGCTTTTATCCGGGCGCTTTCCGGGTCACCGGCGCGACTGTTGACCTTCAGTGTGTCTGCGCTGACGGTTTTTCCCTTACTGAGTTGTTTATCACTCTCACGGGTGCCTCCGTCAGCCTCATAAACAATTAATTTTTTATCTTTACTGTTCTGATGTTTGACTTTTGCAGACTGATAAACCCGGTTGATGGTATCGCGAAGGGAAAAACGGGCGATATCCTGCGGTGTCAGCTGTCTGACAGGCTCCTGACTGCGCAGTGAGGTCAGATGAGAAAAAATCAGCTGGTCACTGACCACTTTCACGGCATAACCATACTCACCGGCCAGGCGGCGCAGAAATCCCACATCCGTTTCCGCATACTGAGTCACCCGGTCAATTCTGATGTTTTCGATTGTCCCCGACAGCGTCAGCTGATGTTTTTTGGCAATACGTCCGGCAATGGCCGCCAGTGTGGTGTTTTCAAAACCCCGGCTGGACTTTGTCCGCAGCGCCTGATTGACAGACGTGGCCACACCCCTGACGGACACAACAGAGGGCGGTGCACTGACTTCGATTTCATCAATGGAGAATGTGCCGCAGGACAGTAAGGTTTCGCCTTTATAGCCCATTTTCAGCGTGAGTGTGTCACCTTTACCCGGATACCATTTATCCATCCAGCGACCGTCCGAATCCTCCAGCTCCACGTCAATGGTGTCCGACTCACTTTTAATGTTATCGCTGTAAGTGACGCGCGTGACATACGGTGCAATATCCGTGGTGATATTTTTCTGAAGATACCACAGCGTAAATACCGGACTCAGGACATCCGTGACGCCGGTATTGACCGGCAGTGTGTTTATCTCAGCCATGGCGCAATATCCTCCTCAGTGTCTGCCTCTCCGGCGTCAATGACAGGGATGAGCACCACCACGCCGGAAGGCAATACCGGTGTGATGGCAATGTGCGGATTCGCCGCAATAATCCGGGGGTATCCCAGCGGGTCACCATAATAGTGCCGGGCAAGCGTATCCCAGCGTTCTCCGTGACGGGTGATATGCTCAAGAAACATTACACGCTCCTTACCATAATTCCGGCGGCCATTTTACTTAACGCAGGGGATATCCGGGTCAGCACGGTTGTTGCCGACCCCAACTGACCGGAGACCCCGTCCAGTACAGCGGCAATATTTTTACTGTCCGTACTGCTCAGTGACGCCCGGGCCTGCTGCACATACGACACCGCCTCACTGCCCGCCCGGGCTAATGTGATGGCTTCGGGCATGGCCGCTGAAAGTGAACGGAACGCCGGTACGCTGTTACCCAGTGCGTCAGACATATTGCCCAGATGACTCATCAGTCCCGGAACGCGGGTCAGTGCAGCAGCCGGATTGTTCTTCATTTTTTGTGCAATCCGGACGGCACTGACTGTTGTCTGCAGTACGGACTGCGCCTGCCGGGTATAATTCACCCCGTCCCGGACAAGCTGAGCGATACCGGACGGTTTCGGTACGGCACCGGAAAGCGTGATGACACCGGGTACCTGAGTGCGTATGGCGGGCGGTTTCAGCGGATTTTTAGGATCTCCGGTATATTCGCGCAACGACACGGTGGCATTCATGGCCAGCACGTTACCGGTACTGTCGGTCTGCTCGCTGACAGCAGTAATATCAGTAATGACAAACCAGCCCCGGTAATCCCCGTTGCCGAAGACCAGTGCCAGCGCCTGATGGGCTTTCATTGCCGTACGTAACCGGGTCAGTTCGGTATCCGGGACACAATAATGCTGATGAAAAACCAGGGCGATCTGGATCTCATCCAGCCGGTCACCGATAAACTGCAACCCGGGTTTGCCTTCAATACGGGCATGCTCGGCATAATCGACACCGGACGTCATTTCGAAGCCGTCCCAGTACGTGATCAGTTCAAATTCTATATCCCCCAGTACCGCAAACATTATTCGTACCCCCGGCGTTGTTTCTGGGCCAGCAGACGCGCCAGCATTTTTTCCAGTTCATGCAGACTCATATTCAGCGCACCGGACAGTTTGTCAGGTACGGTTGTTTCTTTGTTATTGAGAAAAAACTGCGGATTAAAACTGACCTGAATCGCCGCTGCCGTGTCTGCCTTACCGGTACGTTGTCCGGCATACCCCGTAGCCATCACATCATCAGGGGGAATGCGGGGCGCAGCCGGTGACATTGACTCCGCAATATGCAGCCCCGGTAAGACCGGAGGAACGGCAGGCGGGATACCTGACGACATTGCGGAAAATGACGGGAAAGTGTCATATAACCGGGCGAAAAGTGAAGCCCCCGGCCCGGTCAGCCGGTTTTTAACAGCGGTAATTTTCTGACTGACATCGTTAACCAGTTGCCCGATCAGGTTATCAGGGATAATTACCGGTAATGAGGGTACCATCTGATCTGCCAGTTGCTGACTGGCTTTTGTTGCCAGTGGCGTGGTGCGTTGCAAACCGATGGCCGCACCCTGCACGATGTTATCACCGAATCCCATAAAGACCCGGCTGGGCGAATTAATCCCGAGCGTTTCTTTAAACCAGGCAGAAACTGAGCTGCCGAAATTAACAATCGTTTCTTTTGCGGCGGTCAGCTGATTACTGATCCCGTCAACCAGCCCCGTAATCAGGTTTTTGCCAAAATCGGTAAAACTTTTCGGCATATCGATACCAAACCATGACAGGACACCGGCAAAAGCCTTATGAAATAATCCCAGCGGCGACCAGTTGAGAATCAGCTGGCCGACACCGGCAATCCCGCCGTCAAAAGCCGTCTTAATTTCAGTCCAGATACCGGAAAACCAGCCTGAAACGCCCTGCCAGACGGCAGTAATACTCTGCCATGCACGACTGAATGCAGAGGTTACCTGCGCCCATAAGCGTTTAAAAAAGGCGGAGATCGGCCCCCAGTAGCGGTACAGCAGATACGCGGCGACCGCAATACCGGTAATAATCAGACCGATGGGATTCATCAGTAAGGCTTTTCCCACCCAGAGTATGGCTTTACCGGCGAGCGTTAATCCTCTGAGTAAGCCTCCGGCCAGTATTTTGCCCAGACTGGCGGCTCCTTTACCGACACGGCTCAGCCCGGTTGCCAGCCAGCGCAGTTTTCCGCCTTCGCCGAATGCCAGTGTCAGACGTAACCAGTTTGCCCGGAGTAAAACGAGATTTTTCCAGACACTGACAAAGGGGGATAGAAGGAGATTCAGCCCCAGTTTCAGGGCAATGGTTGAGGCTTTGAAGGCCAGCAGGGCAGCCACAATCTGTATTGCACCGCTGACCAGCTCAGGATGAAGTGTGATCCAGTTTTTTGTCTTTTGTATCAACGGAAGCAATTCCTGCGCAAGAGAGACAAAAGACGGTGCAAGTTGATCTCCCAGTGTGATGGCAAGATCACGACTATTGATCATCAGTGCTTTGGTGGCTTCGAGCGGGGATTGCAGACGCCGGTCATAAGCGGTTCCCAGAAGATCATTATCTGCCGCTTTAAGTGCACCGGCCCGTATTTCGCGATATCGATCCATATTTGCCAGCATCGGGCGGATAAATGCCATGACCTGCTGATCTGCAAACATCTCCCCCAAACCGAAATTTTTAGCCAGCGCCTGAAGCGCTTCGTCTCTGGCGGTATCATTTTCTATTTTCATGGCAGATTTAAAACCTGCCAGTGCCTCGGGGCTTTTGGCATTCAGGTATCGTTCAATGATACTCATCATTCCTTCGATGGGGGATATACCGGCAGATTTATAACTTTCAAGAGACGCCTGAAGGTCAATCCCCAAATCCGCAAATTGCTTTTGGGTATCCCGGGCAAAAATTTTGGTCAGAAAATTTTTAAAGTTATTCGCTGCCTCATCGGTTGAACCCGCCCCGATTTTTGCAATCTGCAGACTGGCACCGATTTCAGCCACGGCGTCTTTACCGCTGGCGACACCTTCCATCATAGGGGCAAGAGACTGCATCCATTTGACCTGATCAGGGATTTCAAATGAACCCTGATCACCGGCATAAGCCATAATATTTTGTACAGCCCCGAAGTCTTCTGCCGCTCCTTTCAGGGACGTTTGCCAGACAGCGGCGACTTTGGCCCAGTCGGCCCCCGCTGTGCGTGTGGCTGTTGCCGCACGGGCAATATCAGGCATGTAGTATCCGATATCAGACAGGCTGTCGATATTATTACTGATGAGTGAACCTACCGCCTCCTGCATCTCATCCTGATTCTGATTGTATTTTAATGCCCATCCTTTTATCTGTGCGGCGAGATGATTCTGTGTATCAGCGTCATATTTTGCAGTGATTGACATATCAATCATCTTGTCTTCAAAAGACACAGACTGCTGAAGTGCCGGAGATATCGTATGATAAACCGTTTGTGCCATGGCATAGGTCTCAACGCCCTGACCATAAAGGGCCATACGGTTGGTTTTCAGTGCATCGCCGGTTGCGGATGCGGCAGAAAGGCGGCGCTGCTGACGCTCAATCTGTGCCATCGTGCGGCCTACCCGTAACAGCTCACGGTTAAGCTGCTGCATCCGGGCACCACCTAACTGGCCGTAACGTTCAGTGGCCCGGGTTAAGGCGTTCTGACGCTCCTGCAGACGACGTGACGTATCCCCCAGAGAGTCAAGGGCACGCCGTGTTCCGCTCATTGCGGAATGGAACGTGCTGCCAACAAGGCCGCCGATGACAACACCCACAGAGAAATTACCGGCCAAAATTGTGCTCCTTACGGGTAATAAAAAGAAAAACAGCAGCCCTTTGAGGCTGCTGTCAGGTTCATCTGAAAGTATCAGTGTCTGTCGCTGTACTCACTTTTGATTTGTGCTTCTGCCTGTGCCAGCCACATTTCCAGATCGTCAGTATCCAGCGCATCAATCTCACCCGGCTGAAACCGGAACCACCTCGCCAGCAGCCCCTGTGCCTGCATCAGTGCCTGTGCCGCTTTTGCCCAGCCCAGTGATTTGCTGAAATCGTTTCTGTAATTCCAGATAATCCGCCAGATCCATATTCTCCAGATCTTCCGGAATAAGACCGGTGCTGCGGGCAATCAGCGGCTCATCCCAGTCTGCCGGGTCTTTATACGTTTTTCGCACCTGCTTCAGGTCTTTGACGGTCAGTCGTTTCAGCTCGATACGCTCAATACGGGAACCGGCTGCGGTCATAAAGGGGTATACGGGGATAAAAACATCATGGTGTGGCTGTGACATACATATTCTCCTGTGTCGTTTCAGGGCAGTATGTCCGGTAAGGCGCGGGGCGGATATTAAAGGAGATTAAAAAGAAAGGGGCCGCAGCCCCTGTGATATCAGTGCGTACGAAAGCCTTTGCAGTGACGCAGAAAAGAAATGAGGACAGCTTTGCCTTCGTCTTTGCCGATGCCGCTGAACCAGTGTTCAGGTGGCTCCCATGCCTCAATCAGGTCTGCCAGCTTACGGGCTTTTGAACGGGTACAGTCAATCGGGTCATTGGTTTTCTGTGTATTAAACAGTTTTTCCACTCCGGGAATATCGAGGAGGGTAAACCAGGTACCATTCCCCATACCAATCGCCGCACAGTTCCCGCCTTTGTCTTCAATTTCGACAGTCACTGTCAGCCTCCGATATTGATGCGGTAGTCTGTCAGCTGGTCAACTCCGCCGACGCGGAAGATATTGGCCAGATAATCCAGCTCCAGCAGCTCCTCACCATCCAGCACCTGTTTGATGTACGTGCAGGTGAAGCTGCTGGAAAATTCGGCGTTCTCATGCTGCTTGAATGTGCCCAGCGGATTCTTCTTGAACATGACGGTCAGGAACGTCACCAGCGGGATTTCATCAATCAGTCCCTGAGAACTGTAACGCTGTACACTGGAACGGCACTGCAGTGACAGCGATTTGTACGGATTGGCGGCGGACAACATGGCATCACGGTAAAAGCTGTTCCATTTGATCTCACCTTCCATTTTGTCAAAGCCTGCCGGGAGTTCCACTTTGCCCACCATGCCCAGTGCTTTATGCTCCTGCATGGTCATGGAGACGTCCGGCAGCTTGACCTCTTCCGCCCGGCCCAGCAGGTTCGCGCCGTCCAGGTAAATATTGGCATTGGTAATGCGGTTAATCTCAATCTTTGGCATCAGCTGTTTCCTTTCAGGGTTAACAGGTATTCCGACGTGATTTCAGTCTCAAACGTCAGTCTCTCCAGCGGCGGCGGTGGCGTGTATTTGTAACTCAGCAGAAGATGCCCGGCAGCCAGTTCGGTCTCTTCGTTGCGGGCAGGATCAAACCAGCAACTGAAACCCAGCAGCGCACCGTCACCAATCAGCTTGCGTCCGAACGCATTGACCGACTCGGTCAGTGCATCAATCAGCGCCTGGGTGATAGGCTGGTCGATATACTGCTGACTGAAGTAACGGATGGATTCATTAATCATGTCTCCGGTACGGCGCACATTTTCAAAGTTGCGCATATGGGTGACCGTCGGCCAGGCTGCCGTCCGGTTGCCCCACAGGCGCAGACCGCTGCCGTAGCTGCTGAAAACGGTCGTGATGCCCTGTTCGTTGAGCAGGTTCACCTCGCTCTGCGGGTCGTCAATCATGGCTGACAGCTGGCGTTCCACGCCGGTGATACCGAGGATCTCCTGATTGGAGGATGACCACCAGTAGCCTTTTTCCAGATCGACTTTCGCCCGTAATCCCGCCGCTCGCTGGCTCAGCGGTTCCAGACGCTCACTGTTGGTGGCTGCGTCATAGACTCTGACATGCGGATAACACAGACGGACACGATCAGAGCTGGTATTAAAGTTGATGGTGCCTTCCGGCCCGCGTCCTGCCAGCGCCTGTGCAAAGGTGGTTCCCACCGGCGCGTCGATGTAGGTTACCGCGCCCAGTTTTTCAGCCATGGCGGTAAGCTCAACCGCCACACTGTTCTGGGTACAGAATACCGGGGCAATCAGGATTTTGGCGAAATAGCCGAACAGGTTAAAACTGTCACTGAGCAGCTTCATGCCGGTACGGTTACCGGCGGCATTGACCGCACCAATGATATCCGCTGCCGTGACTTTGGTCGGGTCAGCATAACGGTACCCGGCTTTCACCGTGGCGCCCGCAGCGATGCCTTTCCCGAGGTTCGTGATTGTTCCGCTTTGCGCATCCAGCGCGTAATCCTGACCGTCGGTATAGGACTGAGCGCCATCCTCCGACGTCAGCACCAGCTGAGACACAACCGGATGAGCCAGCCCGGCTTTCCCGGTCGCTTTGTCAAAGGTCACTTTTTCGTCTGCCACCGTGGTGTTATGTACCGCCGGGTCAAGGACATTGATGACCAGAACAGTGCCTGCACCATGGTCGTAAATCGCATCCAGCGCCTGCGGAATGGTAAAGCCGGTAAACGGTGAACCAAAGGCGGCAGCGTCTTTTTCAGACAGGCACTGCACCAGCGTGTTAACGTCGCCCGCGGGTGCCGTCCCCACCAGACCAATCACCGCAGACTTGACCATGCTGACCGGGCGTGCCCCTTTTTCCACCTCAAGGGTCTCAACACCATGCAGATTGTTAGCGGCCATGCGTGTCCTCCTTTTTTATCTCACTGTCATTGCGGCGTTTCGGTAACGACACGGAGGGTGTTCCGGCGGTCAGTGTCTCTTCCTGTACCGGTATCAGATGCCCGAGCGCCACCAGTACCTTCACATAGTCATGTTGCTCAGGCAGAAGATGTGTTTTCCCCGGCCAGAGCAGAGTTTCAGTTCCGTCCGACAGCGTGACGCCGCTGGCCGGGCCGGAATAGCGGTATGCTTTCATCACTCGCTTTCCTCATAATCAACGATGGTTAACAGCGGCCCGGAGGGTAAATCGCTGTCTTCAACAAAAACGCTTTCGGTGGCAAAATCGAGAGCGTACTGCCACAGTCCGTTCACCTCCCCGATAAAAACCTCCCGGGTCAGCCAGATGCGGCGACGGCAGTGAGGCGGGGTATACCCGCCCAGAATGCGGCGGAGCATATCCAGCACATCAATGGCCCCCCGTTTCCCGTTCAGCTGCCGGAAAACCACCGTCACACACAGCTGGAGTGTCTGAGGCTGGATCACCGCGCCGATATCATCCGGCTTATCGAAGCGCGACCCGGCATAACTTACCAGCAGCGCCCCGACCGGATGATTCAGCCGGTATTCCGCCGGTTTTTCCGGAAAATACTCCACCGACAGCCCCGGGAGTTTTTCTTTCAGGCGTGCCACCACCGCATCAATCACCGGCAGAACGTTCATCAGTATTTCTCCAGTAAGCCATCCTGACCGCCAAAGGTCGGGCGACGTGCCCGGGTACGGATTTCACCGGACTCCGGCACATCTTTTTGTGTGGTCTGCAACCCCAGTGTCAGTTTTCCGTCACGGATAGCCTCCAGCTGTCGCCGGGCTTCTTTATGGTCGTCTTTCACCGTGTCCGGTACAGCCCCTTCCGGACGGCGGGCGTAGAGCCGGTAACGCACCAGCGTAATGGCAATATCCCGCAGTACCGTCGGGATTTCTGCCAGCGGCAGGGTATAGCGGCCACGAAGATACGCATCGATAAGTTCATCGGCATAACGGATACAGCTGTCCACCACGGTGGTGTTCACCGCAGCCGGGACACTGAAATCCACCTCTTCATTGGTCAGCTGGATGAGTGTCCGCTCCGGTATCTGTTCAGGTAAATCCGCCGGGGTGCAGTACATGTCACACCCCGCGCAGGATACGGATCACCTCACCGGCGGCAGTGGCGTCATCCAGTGCAATCCCGGCTGAGATGCCTGCTGCGGTGTCAGCAGTCGCGGCGGTCTGAGGAACGGCACAGGCACTGGCATCGGACTGCACTGCCTGTCCCCGGGTTATGGCCGCACCGGCTTCGACGGCCATAATACCCAGTACGCTGACCGGCGTGACATCACCGGCACCGGCATCCACCTCTGCCACACCGAGCACGGCGGCTCCGGCCTGACAGGGGGCGTTATCTGCACCGACAAACCGTTGTTGCGTCAGTGCGGCACCGGCTGTCACGGTAGTGGTCAGAATGACCTGCTGAGTTGTCCCCATGGCGGTCTCCTTATTTCACGATGTTGGTGATGAGATATCCGGCATCGCCGCCGACCACGGCGACTTTGTAGATATCGGTATAACGGCAGTACTTCACCTTGCCGCCGTTGCTGTCGTATTTGTCCGCCACCGGCATCCCTTTACGGCGCAGGGTGTACCCGAATGACGGCTCGTTTTCATCCGCACTGTCTGTACCCGCCTGCGGTTTACCGACGTAATGCAGCATCAGGTTGTCGCCCCAGATGTCAGACGGGACTTTGTTTTTGTCCTGCGCATCTTTCATGGAGGCCATGGAGACCGGCTCACCGATCACCACCTCATCCACCAGGAAAAGGTCTTTCAGAATATCGAGGGTGATACGCTTGCGCTCGTTGGCACCAATCGCCGCCTGAATCGCCGGATGGAATTTCAGCAGCGCCATCACACTGGCTCCCATGGTCATCAGGTTCGGGCGCAGACCGGTGGTGTTACGCACTGCCTCAATCCCGGCTTCAATAACCCCGATCGGGTCACCTTTGCCTCCGGCCCAGCGTTCGTCAGCCTTCAGGGCTTTCACATTTGACGCTTTATAGACAGTTTTGTCCTGAGCCAGCCGGGCAGCATACAGCTCGCGCTTCAGGTTGACGCCGTTCGTCACGCGACGGATGGCTTTGGCCTCTTCGTTGAACATCGACTCGGCCTGCTCGCGGTAGTCCACCGGTGCGGCCAGATCGTGCTCGTTGAGAACCAGATCCAGTTTGCCGGTTTTCTCGCGCACCAGAACGTTACTGTCAGCCCCCACGGCACGCTCGGTGTCGTATTCCACAAAGGCGGATTTACCGAAGGTCGGCACGGTCACACCTTCTTTATCGGTATGGACGACGGGGAAAATTCGCTCACCGATGAACGCGGCATTTTTATAACCCCGGGCGATACTGGTCAGCACCGGGTCAATGACGCGCTTACCTTTTAAATAATCAGACATGTTCTCTCCTTAAATCACAGGCAGCGGGCGACAGCAGCGTCGTAGCTGATGCCTTCTTTTTTCGACAGTGCCAGCGCTTTCTCATGCAGTGCCAGACGTTCCGGGTCAGCTTCCGCGAACTCTGCTGACGTTGTGCTGATATCCGTGTCCACGCGCTCTCTGGTCGCGTGCTCACTGAAATTCAGTACCGGCTCAGTGCTGTCCAGCAACGTCTTAAACGCCGTAGCCAGCGGGGTGCGGGTATCACCCTCGGCAAATTCAACCGGCTTATCGCCTGCAGAGATCGCGTCAAGGATGGCCACGACAACCGACTTCGCTTTAGGAGCCAGTCGGCCATCCCCTGTCAGTTTTTCGGCAAAGGCCACATTATCGGCATGCAGTTTGTCCTGCTTCGCTTTCGCATCCTGCTCGGCCCGGGCGGAGGCTTCTGCTTTCAGACGGGCGTTTTCCGCCTGAAGTGCTTTGATTTCTTCTTCAGTCATTGTGTTGCTCTCTTGTTGAGGAGGGAGGGATGGTTCACTGAATTCCGGTTCCGGCTTCCCGGTGTCGCGGTAAGCCTCTTCACGCAGGGCGTCTACCTGCCAGGCAGGAAGCACTTTTTCCGTCTCATCCAGCCCGAAGCGGGCAATCAGAAAATCCCGCAGACGCCCCCATAAGGAGGCATTGGTGGTATCGCCCCAGTCAGCAAATTCCACGACGCCGTCTTCCTGTTCACTGAATGAAACCGGCTTCAGCCCCTTAACGGAAGGCGGCTGTGCTCCCAGAAAACCGACATGACGCAGGTAAAGCGTGCCCGGTTTGGGATTACTTGAGGAGTCCGGAAGATAAAATGAGGCAGACACTTTTTTGAAACGTCCGTTATCCACCAGTTCCGCAAACTGCGGATCAAGCTGAGCGGGTTCGGCTAACAGATCACCGCCGTTCAGTGACAGGGATTTCACCCAGCCCCATGCCGGGTCGTCTGTTCTGGGGTGACCAATCACGAGGGGTGCTTCATGGACGGACGGGTCATAGGCGTTCACGCAGGCGGCAAGATCGCGTTGCGTGAACGGCAGTTTTGTGCCGTGCATATCGGTATGCGTTCCGGCTTTGAAAATATGAATAGCTGGCATGTTGCTGTCCTGCGTTACGTTACCGGGGACAGTCTGAGAAAAAAGGACGGGAAACGCTTTTAATCTGCTTTAGAAAAAACGGGATAACACCGGATTGAGAGTCGGTGGCTGGCTGAGGGGAAAACAGGGGCTGTAAAGCCTTTATAAAGATAATACAGCCCCTGATAACCCTGCAATGATAAAATCCCCGCCTTCAGAGATAAACCTCAGCGACGGGCCGCTGATTCAAGATGCCGCACAATCGTATCCAGTACGGCTTTTTCCGCCTCCGGTTGCAGTTCATTGTCGCCGGTCAGTGGTAAATACGGGCGGGCCGGAAGCTCAACGGACTCATGACGTCCCGTTTTTCCCCCGAACTGGTGAATGGCACCGTAAACCACGTTCGTGCCGACAGCCGCCTGCCGGTCGTCATGGTTGGTTGAGACTGACCCCATCAGACGCCCGGTGTCCTGAAGTGTCTGTCCGTCACGCTCAGTGGCAGCCAGTGACGGCAGCCATCCCGGACGCCCTTCACCGAGAAAGTTAAACTGCGTTTCCGTCAGCAGCGTTCCGGCGATTTTGCGCATCGCGGGTGTCATGTCTGTTGCAGCAGATTCCAGCGCTTTCAGTGCCTGACGCAGGGATTGATCGTTTATGGTGATATTAACCAGATTGCCGGAAGCCATCGTTATCCTCTCAGTTCCTGTTGTGCCAGCGGCTGAAGCGCCCCCTGATAACGGGCAAGGTCAGGCCGGTAAGCCGCACCCGGCGCATAAGACCAGCCGACGTCGGTGGCCACTTTCGTGGTACCGGTACGGAAGGTGGCGACGTTCCGCATCTCACCGGTTTTCGCTGAGACCAGCTTCAGCTCCCACCCCATGGCAGCACCTGAATTTGTCACCTTCAGGCCCCGGGCACGCACATCCGCCGCACTCAGGGCAATCACGCCACAACGGCAACGCCAGCCGTTCGGCGGATAGAACGCCTGCCAGAACGGATCATCATAACGCAGCACCAGACCATGCAGTGCCAGATGGCTCCTGCGGGTACGGCGGTCACTGATGCCGGTATACATCCAGTACGGTCTGTCATCAACGTTCTCCATCTGTTCCGCCCAGCGACCGGCGCTGTAAAGCACCGACATATTGGTGCGAAAGAGGGTGTCGAGCCGCCACGGGCTGCCCTGCATAATGGTGACAGGCTCGCCAGTCACCGGGTCAGTGGTGTCACGCGGTCCCCACCATCCCTTACGCTGCAGCTCCGGCTCCAGCGCCTGCCGGAACCAGCGACCGGTTTTTCCCTCATCCAGCGCCTGCTGTAAGGCCCGGCGGATATCTTCCAGAATATCCAGACGGGTCACTTTGGCGACAGTAAAGGCGCGGGCATGCGCCTCCTGCCACATCTCCTCCCAGTCCCACGTGAAGCTATACCCTTTGGACCTGAGGTAACTGACAGCCCGCTTCGGGGGCAGGGTCATACAGTACGCCAGTTCAGCCGTGGTCACGCTCATGCAGACGCCCCCAGACAGTTGCCACAAACAGTATCCGTGCCAGCCGCTCCTGCAGGTCTTCCGCGTTCATCTGCGGGTAAAGTTCGGCCAGTTCACCCAGCAGTTCGGACGGTGCCACACCCTCTTCAACCCGCTTAAACAGCGGCGCTAAAACGGGTTCCAGCGTGCCATTTAACGTGCCGCCGTTCAGCAGAATATCCAGCGCGTCGTCAAGCTGTTGCTGTGCCTGAATATCGGCATCAACCGCCTCGGCGAACGACAGCGGCAGCATAGCGTTCTTCTGCCGCTCAGACGGTGGTGTCTCATCAATATCGCCGTCCTGCAGCTGGTACTCACGTTTGAAGTATTGCGGGGTGAAAACCACACCGGCGCGGGTGAGTTTCTCATCCCGGGTCGCCTGGGTATCATCGACCGTTCCCTGTTCCCACATTTTCCATACGGGACAGGCGACATCACCGAAGTTCATCGAGACCGCCATCCTGATGGCCTGATTCACCGCACTTTCCACGATATCGGCATCCGCATCGCGGATATCATCGGTGACCTCCAGTCCGGCCTGCGCGGACGCGCGGTTACTGCTGGCCTCGGTGGTCTGATTCTGCCCCAGCAGCGCGATGGATATTTCACTGCGGGCAAGCGTTATCAGGTTCTGATAAATATCGCTGCTGTCGGCCTTACCTGCGGCCTCCTTGATTTCAATGGAGGAATCGTCAGGGATGGCGGCCACCGCGTCTTCCACCATGGCTTCCATGGAGTCCAGCAGCAGGTCAATTTCCCCCTGTGCTGTACCGCGCGGATGCTTGCCAATCACCCACGGTGAACCGTATTTCTCGGCAAAGCGCACCCAGAATTTCATACCGCCTTTTTTGAAGGTCACCGGCCAGAAGCACATTGACAGGTCAGGGAAGCCATATGGGTTATCATAAGTGGCATCCTGACGAGGAACGACGAACTTGTTCAGGGGAACGTCTTCCCCCTCCGTCCCGGCATCTTTCGCCCGGAAACGCAGCCGGTTGTCGTTGTCAAACAGGAACCATTCCGGTGGTTTGCCCACGATATCGGTGATGTGCCAGGCGCGGGCGGAGCGTCCCCACATAATCTCACAGGGCTGATAGCCGTAGAGAACGGCATCCGTCATCTCGCCGATAATGCGGGACAAATCCAGGTCATCAAGCATATCCCGGATGAAGCTGAACACACGGGCAGGAGCATGACCGCGCTCAAGTCCGCGCTCCAGCGATTTAACCGCAGCCTTACGCCTGCGGATACACCCACCGACCAGCGGGTCGGTACGCAACTCACGATAAATACGGATATCCCGGCCCTGTGATTTCAGAATAGGGTCAGGGTTAGGCAGGTACATGCCCAGTCCGAAAAAGTCGATGGCACGACTGCGGGAGGCAATCTGTGCAGTCAGTGTTTTTGCCGGTTCGGCAAACGAGACAAATTCAGTGGGCGAAACCCAGAGTCCTCTGGCCATCAGAATCCCTCCAGCAACCGGGCCGCCTGACGCCGACGACGGGACGTTGCCTTCACCGGCCCTTTGTTAATTTCACGGCTGGCAAAATACGCCAGCGCCAGTGCAATGGCGGCATCACCATGACGTTTGCCGCCGTCTGTTTTGGATTTTGACCGTTGTTCCGGCACGCGTGGAACACCGTTGACGACCTGAACCGCCCGCAGGTCATCCAGCGTATCCTCATCTTTTGGTAAATCCACCAGGTTGCCGTCTTCCAGAGCGGCTTTGACCGGCGGCATATGCTCACGGTACCAGCCTTCGGTTGGCATCACCTGTTTTACCCGGCTGGCACCGTAGCGCTGCATGGCGTATTCCGCCAGATACGCACCGTTACCCCGGGCGTCAAATGCGGCTCCCAGCAAACCGGGAAGACCGTCCATCAGATACCAGGTGATTTGCTCCTGTTGTTTAAACGGCACGTTACGCAGCTCCAGCACGAACGGCACCCGTCGTATGAGTTTTTTTTCCTGTAACAGGGGATAATCCACTGACAGGTCACCACTGCGGCCAAAGTCACGCCCCAGGAAAGAACGGGCCTCAGTGGGTAATGCCTTCAGCAGTGGTTTCAGGTGTTCATCCAGCCAGTCCTGCGTCTCGCGAAAACGTTCGTCGTCGGACTTCAGTTCGTAGCCCTCCGGGCAGGTCAGGCGCAACACCGGCGTGCCAGCCGACATCCGGGACTCAATCAGGGCACGGGACAACCAGGCACCGCCGCCGTTGGCAGGAACACAGTCAAGCTCCTCGGATGCACCGGCACCGTAGAATTTGTACACCGATGCCATCCACGCCTGCTCGGATGCCTCCGACCATTCCTGCCCGGTACGCAGGCAGACACGACGGAACAGTCCTTCTGCCACCGCATCTCTGAACGTAATGCGGTGAATACAGCCTCCCTGACGCCCGGCGCGGATGTCGCCAATCAGGGTATTAAACGGATTATCATCACCGTTATGCGTGGAAATAACGCGCACTTTACCGCCCCAGATAAGCATCGCCAGCGCCGCCTTCAGCAGCTCGTCCAGTTGCTCATGGAACGCGGCCTCATCGATAACGATGATACCCTGACGGCCACGCAGGTTAGACGGACGGCTGGAGAGAGCCACCACGCGGAAGCCGGAATCCGGGAATCTGATGGTGTAGGTTTTGATGTGCTTGTCGTCTTCGTCCTCTTCCCAGAACCCCTCTTCGATTTCGCCTGCGGCATAGTTGAATGCCCGTGCCCACATCGCACACGCCTGAATATACTCAATGGTCATGTCCTGGTTATAGGCGATGTAATAGACATTCATCCCGCCTGCGGTGACGGAGGAGGCGGCGGTCAGTACGTTATCGGACGCCTCAGCCCAGGTGATACCGGTTCGGCGGCTCTTCTCCATCACCTTAAGCGGAGACGTGTCAGCCACCCAGCGCTGCTGGTAGGGCATCAGAACGACGGGAATATCCAGCGCCGAGGTATCAGGTAAAACAGGAGTCAGCTGGCTCATGTGGCAATCCCCAGGATTTCACGGCGTAACGCAAGCACTGCATCGGCTGAAAGGCCACCTTTGCGGGCAATTTTCTCGGCGTTGCGGGCTGCCTGCTGTGCTCTGGTGCGGACTTCGGTCTGAAACTTCTTCAGGTTGACGGAGGCGCGGGACAGCGTGGCCACATTCTTCGCTACTTTCGACAGCAGCGCCACGCGCTCTTTGGGATCAATTTCACCTTCTTCCGCCTCCTGCAGCTGAACAATGCTCTCGAACAGCTCGGTCTGAATCAGAGCAATAACCGCCTCAGAACGTGCATCCTGATCATCTGCCGCACCTTCGGTCAGCATGCGTGCCGCTTCTGTTGCCGCACGGATAGCGCCATAGCGGCGCTCAATCTTCTGTCCATAGCGGTGGATAGCGGATTTGCTGATGACATAACCCCGTTCACGCAGCAGGGATTCCAGCTCGTTATACCCGCTGAAGCCGGATTCAGTCAGCGCCCGCTCAAGCCAGCGGCGCACGTCTTCCGGCAGTTTTTCTATTGAGCTGCGTCTGGCCATTATTCACTCCAGTATTTCTGCGGGCGGGCAATACCGGGGCCACACTCCACGGTATACTCCACAATATCCACGCCGAGACGGGTCAGATCCGCAAACCAGTCACCGGAGGGTTTCTTCTCCAGATCAACCATCTTACGGTCAGACAGATAATCCAGCTCACGGCGTAATTCCAGTGCGGTGGTATCCGGATAAATAGCCCTGGTCACATCCAGTAACAGGGTCTCACTGGCGGTATAAGGGCGGGTTTTATTCAGTGCCACCAACAGACTCCAGCGCAGGGATTCGCGGCGCACCCGGGTAATATCAACCATGACTCTGACCTCCGGTATTCCGGTACTGCTGTACCACTTCCAGTTTGTTATAAAGCGCGTCCAGTTTGGCCTCGATGACCGTCTGTCCCCGGATATAATCTTCCCGGCGGACGTAATTCAGCGGTAAATCCGCCCTGAAACGCATGAACTCTTTTTCCAGCGCTCCCCATTCAGAGGCGGACTGGTGTAATGCCTGCTCCAGTGAGGCGAAACGGGCAGCCTGACGTTCCTCAGCCTTGCTGAACAACCATTTGGCCATGCCGCCGACAAAGCTCATGAAGGTGATGAGAAAACCTACCACCGTCCAGAATTCGATCTGTAATGTCATTGTTGCAATCCTTCCCGTTCATCCAGCAGGGCATTTATCTGGGTTCGCCAGATGCGGCACTGTGTTGCGTTGTCGATAAGGTTGGCAAGGATGTCCTGCTGTGTGACACCTGAGTCGCGTAGCCGGGTGTCAGCGGCCTCAGCGGCTCCGGACGTTGTGCCAGTGCCGGTACCAGCGGCGGCACCGGAGTCTGAATGACCGGTGTCGGCGGATACGTTGTCATATCCGAGCGCGGCGTTGTACTGGCGCACGAAACCGCGAGTAAACACACACTCAATGGGATGGCTTTTGCCTTTTTCATCAATCCGGCGTTGGGTAACATCGTTAATCTTCCCCTGTAATTGTCGGTTCTGTGCCTTAAGCAGAGTTATCTGCTCAAGGAAATCCGCCCCGGCCTGCTGCCCGGCGGCGACCTGAGCCTGATAGCGGGCGGCCCAGGCTTTGAGCGCGGCGTTCTCCCGCTCTGCCTGTACTCTCCGGTACTGATTAAATTCAGACTGCAGTTTATTAACGGCTGCTTCACCATCACGCGCGGCATTATCGTGACCGGTGCTGTATCCCATGTGATACAACCCGGCGAGAAACCCGCTGATAATCAGGAACAGCAACAATTCGCGCCACGGCAGTTTTTTTATCAGCTTAATCCACACAGCTGCCGCCTCCCCAGGAGCGGTAACGCGGTGCCAGCTCCCGTAAAATACGCTGCGGATAGTGACGGTTCTCGCGCCAGTTGGCGGTGCTGCGTCCGGCATTGACGGTGGCGACATGACCAAACCAGCGCCGGCTGTCCAGCCCCTGCTGTGAAGCCAGCCGTTTGTCCCGTTGTACCCAGCCCAGACCGCCGTTATAGCCCGACAGCGTCATGGCCATACGTTCGCAGTTATCAGCCGCACTGACACGCTGCCACAGCCAGTGGTCATAACTGACCAGTGCCCGGACAGCCCAGGACGGATTAAACGGCTCGCGTGAGCGCAGTTCAGGAATGGTGCGGCTTATCCAGTCGGCGGTGGCAGGCATGAACTGCGCCATACCCTGAGCACCCGCCGGTGATACGGCACCGGGCCGCCAGCCACTTTCCTGATGCAGTTGTGCAGCAAAATCGGCCACCGGTGCAGACAGCCCCCATTCAAGCCGAGCATGACGGATCACTTCGTCGCGATACTGCAGTGCGGCCTGCGGAGGCTGCGCTGCGCTGGCCTGACTGAAGAAGCCGCCACACCAGAGCAGCACGGCGACAAAGAGCACCCGTGCCATATGAACCATAAAGGTTCCTGTACGGACTGACAGGCGCTCGGTTCTGATGAAGACCCGAAAGGCTTCGAAAGCCAGGTTCAGGGTTACGCATACTATCCAGGTGATTTGAGGCCAGTTCATGATTACAGACCCATCGCGACGGCCAGACAAACTGCCGCGACAATCAGCGCACGGCGGATTAATGCGGCAGCGAACACCAGATGACGTCCGGTCTGGACAGGGTAGCGACCTTCTGCCATCAGTTTTTTATCGTGTAACAGATACTGACCGGGACGGGCTTTGGGGAACAGCGAACGGTCAAGCCAGTAACCCAGTACTGCCGCTAAGGTGATCAGTGACAGTTTATAAATCACCACCGGCAGCTGCTGTGGCGAGACCAGAGCGATGGTGCCCAGCAACAGCACAGAGGTCAGCAGCCAGCCGCTCAGACGAGGTTTTTTAACCGAAGAAAAAAATGATTTGAGGTATTTCATGAGCAATCTCCCTGAGTTGTGGAGACAGCATCACAAATACAGGGCACGAAGGATTTTAAAGCGCGTTAAGAGAGCCGGGGATACGGGGTGTGCAGGATAAACGATGAATTATTCACAGAGGAGAATGCAACATGACACATACACTGAATCCGGTCATCACCGTCACCGTGTCCGGTCCTGTGGGCAGCGGTAAAAGTTACGTACTGGCGCGGATAGAAGAGGTGGTGAAACAGGAACTCGGAAACAGCGTCATTGTCGATGCTGCTGACGTGGAGAATGAGCGCCGTATGAGTGGGGATGATCTGAGTGTATGGCTGAAACCACGGGCAGGTTCGATTATCCGACTGGAGGAATACACGGAGCAGACTCCCATGTCATACAGTGAGGGGCGCATCTTCCGGACGAATGAACTGCTGGATGTTATATGCCCCACAGGACGAAATCCCTGGATACTGCCTGATGCGCTGCATGCCGCTATTGCGGCACTGATGACAATTTACGATCAGGAGTTGCTCATGCGGGAACTACGTAAACTCACAGGCCAGCCACCAGAATGTTTTTCGTCCCCGAAGTACGGCAAACAGGAACACACCCCGGATAATCCTTAAACCACATTAACAGAAATCCTGTCATCCCTGCCGCATCATGAAAGAACGACCAGCCCGGTGCACGAACACCGGACTGGCCATCAACCCACAGAGATCACCTGTGAGCCGACCAGGGTTCAGTCAGTCCCGCGAGACCTGATTAGCCTGCCATATTTTTTAATTATTGTAAAAGGCTTACGGATAATGAAAGAACGCACTTTACCCATCGTCCCCTGGATAGGGGGAAAACGTCGTCTGGCTAAACATATCTTACCGTTATTTCCGCCCCATACCTGTTATGTGGAGCCCTTCTGTGGGGCAGCTGCACTTTATTTTTTAAAAACGCCCAGTAAAACAGAGATTATTAATGATATTAACGGTGAACTGATTAATCTTTACCGGGTGGTTAAATATCATCTGGAAGAATTTATCCGCCAGTTCAAATGGGCGCTGATCAGCCGTCAGATGTATAAATGGCTGCAGAACACCCCGGAAGAAATACTCACAGATATTCAGCGGGCGGCACGGTTTTATTACCTTCAGAAGCAGGCTTTTGGCGGCAAAGTCGCAGAGCACAGCTTCGGAACATCCACCACCAGTCCGCCGCGTTTTAACCTGCTGCGTATTGAAGAAGAGCTTTCTCTGGCGCATCTGAGGTTATGCAGAACAATCATTGAGCATCTGGACTGGCGTCAGTGTATTGAACGCTATGATCGGCCACACACGCTGTTTTACTGTGACCCGCCTTACTGGGGAACGGAAGGTTATGGTGTGGATTTTCCGATCGGAAACTATGTCCATATAGCTGAGCTGGCACGGAGTATCAAAGGCAGGATGATTATTTCGGTAAACGATATACCAGAAATGCGGCGGGCGTTTCAGGGGCTGACGATTCAGGTGGTTGATATCAGCTACAACCTGAAGGTCACCGGAAAAGCAGCCCGCAAGAAGGAGTTGATTATTTGCAATTTCTAGGTATCGGGGCGATATCGGGTCGCCCCAGTATCCTTATTCATCGTGATCATGATTACCTTCATTGAGTTTTTGTGTCCGGAAAGTAATGAAATCAACCACCTTGCCTTTGCCCCGGAAGTCCTATTCTGTAAGAACTTATCCGGCACATTTACCCGGTTTGGGCTGTGTATAGAATCGCCCAACCTCAAGAAATGAGCGTTGTTGTTCCGGTGTCATTTCATCAAATGCGTCCATTAGTTTTTGTTTATCAGAGGACATTTGAGATGTTAAAACCGGCTGGCTTCTGACCCCGGTAATTATATATAAAACATCTATTCCCAATTGAGATAGTGCAGATAACTGCACTGCTGTTGGTGAGGTACGATCTTTCTCCCAATCGATAAAGGTTCTTTTCGCAACACCTATAGCATCCGCTATACCTTGCTGTGTGAGAGATAAACGCTCCCTTTCTTCTTTTATTCGCAATCCTATCATGTAAGTTTTTCTGCACTATTTTGGTTGACTGGTGAGAATATCTGCACCATAATGTAACACATATAAGGCAAACATCATTGCATCAACAAAGGAGACAATCATGCTTGCAAATCCTTCAAAACACGATGTGCCGTTTATTACCCGCCTGACTGAACTGGCCGGTGAAGATATTGCCTGTCAGCTCTGTCACGAATATGGCGCTACATCGGTTTATTTACCCTTCAGGGTATGGATGCCACCCCAATCCGTCGAAGCGATCGGGAAAGCATTTACCGGTGACAACTTTGCCACACTGGCCAAACAATTCAGTACAAACATTAATGCTGTTTACTGGGCTGTTCAGCAGCACCAGAAACAACAGATAAAACAGGTGATTCTGGCGCCCCGGGAAGACGTGGAAAACGACGTGCAAGTACATCAGGTAATCCCGGTGACGCAATTGGGTCTCCCTGACCTGCTTGAAGTTGTGCTTCAAGCTGTAAGAAAGGCCACAACACAGGAGATTCCGGATCAACCTCACATTGCGTTTTTATCTCTGCGTGAAGGGCATTCAGTAACTGCTGACGCTCAACTGTCTGAAGTTGTGTCAGAAGGAAACCAATCAGGCAATTCAGTCCGTCCTGATATTCAGCCTGATCACTCAGCGTAGCCAATATATTTCTTAAATTATTCATTGAATTACACCATGGAGATTTTTGTCATGACTCCAGAACAGATTAAAAATCGCTTCCGTCAACGCGGGATCACTTTTACCCAGTGGGCAGAAGAAAATGGTTATTCCCGCAATGAGGTTTACCGTGTTCTCAACGGTCAGACCAAAGCACGTTACGGCAAAGCTCATGAAATTGCCGTAAAACTCGGTTTAAAACCTGCCGCAAATGCGGCGTAATTTTCTGATTATGTAACAGGTTATCACATATTGCAAAAAAGGAGATATGACATGAGTAAACCCAATGTCTCCAGTTCTGGATCCCGAATTCTGCGGGTATTGAAAGCATTACGTGGACATGCATTAAACGGTATTTCAAACGGAGAACTGGCATCGGCACTTAATGAATCACCGGCCAACATTAACAGAGCACTGAATACTCTTATTGAAGAAGGTCTGGCCCTGAAACTGGATAACGGACGCTTCGCCCCCGGTATTCAATTGATACAGATTGCTATGGCGCACAGTAACGAAATGGCACGGGCACAGGATCGTATTAATGAAATTAACCAGCGTGTTATTTCAGGTAGCCGTTATTAAGGAGTAAATAATGGGACGAACAAAATCACAACATGTTGAACTGGAAACAGATGTAGCGTTGTCCGGCGATATTAATGTCAGCCTGAATGCCATGACTGAACACCGCCTCGAAATCATGCAGCAGTTTGGTGACGGCCTGCCATATGAACGTGATCGCATTGTTCACGAAGCCCGCTTTTATATGGCCCAGAGTGCTGAAGCCATGCTGGAAGCAGGTAAAAGACTGATTATTCTGAAAGAAAATGAACCTCACGGAGAATTTGTTGCAATTGTAGAAGAACAATTGGGGTTACATGTTCGGGCTGCACAAAGAATGATGAAAGCATCATTGAAATATCTTTCTCCGAAACTTGAACCAAAAGCGACAACGTTGTCGCTTTTGGGAAAAGCTAAATTGTTTGAACTAGTAGCTGAAGATGATGAAGAACTATCTGAATTAGCGGATGGAGGCACTGTCGCTGGCCTGACACTTGATGATGTTGATCGCATGTCTGTCCGTGAATTACGGCAGGCTCTTCGAGAAGCCCGCGAAACCAACGCTGCACAACAACGCGTACTCGCTGACAAAAACGAAAAAATCGACTCGCTTTCCACCAGACTGGAGAAGAAATCCCGCATCCAGCCGCCCAAGCCTGACGAAGAAGTGAAGAAGCTGCGCGCGGAAGTGACGGCATTATCCACTGAAGCGGAATCTGCCATTACAGTCCGCCTGTTCAGCGCCTTCGAGACCCTGAGCGCCTATTGCGCAGAAAACCAGATTGATACACCTAAAGACTTTATGGCGGGGCTGGTCTGCGAACTGGAGAGTGCTGCCCGCAACCTGCGCTCCACATTTGACCTGCCGGACGAACCGACTGGCAACGTTGCCCCCTCCTGGCTGACAGACCCGATACCTGAAATTAACGGGCGGGAGGAATAAGTGATGAGTGCTGCCCTGACTGAACGGCTGGTTTCTGTTGCCCGTGCGGCACGTGACGCGGGGCATGGTAAGCGCGGTGCAATATACGACGCCGCCTGCGCTGAACTGGGTATGTCCCGCGCCACTCTGCTGCGTAAACTGAAGGAGGTCTCTGTGACTGATAAACGCAAAAAACGCGCCGATGCCGGGCACAGTACCCTGAGCCGTGATGAAGCCGCCCTGATATCTGCCACGCTGCGTGAGGCCACCCGTAAGAACGGTAAGCGCCTGTATTCCATTGCAGATGCGGTTGAAACCCTGCGGGCTAACGGCTTTATCACCGCAGGCAGAACGGATGAGACGACAGGCGAGTTTTTCCCGCTGTCCGGGGATACTATCAGCCGCGCCCTGCGTAACTATGGCCTGCACCCGGAACAACTGGATGCCCCTGCGCCGCATACCGAAGTCGCCAGTCTGCACCCCAATCACGTATGGGAAATAGATGCTTCCCTTTGTACGCTTTACTACCTGAGCAACGGCCATAAAGGGCTGCAGGTGATGGACAGCGCGAAGTTCTACAAGAACAAGCCCGCCAACCTTGCCCGTATCGCCAGTGACCGTGTCTGGAGTTACGAGATTACCGACCATGCCAGTGGCTGGATTTACGTTGAGTACGTGATGGGGGCGGAATCCGGTGAAAATCTGTGTTCTGTGCTAATCAATGCCATGCAGGAGCGCGGTGGTGCAGACGTGCTGCACGGCGTGCCAAAAATACTCTACCTTGACCCCGGCTCGGCGAACACCGCAGGTATGACGAAGAACCTGTGCCGTTCTCTGGGTATCGAGCTGACAGCACATAAGCCGCATAACGCCCGCGCGACCGGGCAGGTGGAAAAGGCGCGTGACATTATTGAGCGCAAGCTGGAGCCGGGGCTGAAGTTTCAGCCTGTTCACAGTCTGGAAGAACTGAACGCGCTGGCCGTGAAATGGCGCAGCCATTTTAACGCCATGGCTGTTCACAGCCGCCACGGTAAAACCCGCACGGATATCTGGCTGAAAATTACTGCTGACCAGCTGAAAAAAGCACCTTCCGTTGAGGTATGCCGTGAACTGGCTGTGGCAACGCCTGAACTCCGTAAGGTCACGCCAAAACTTCGTGTCTCCTTCCGGGGCACTGAGTTTGATGTTTCAACGGTGCCGGGCGTACTGGTCGGCGAAAAACTGATGATTACCCGCAACCCGTGGCGCACTGATGTGGCACAGGTGGTACTGACCGGAGAAGACGGTCACGAAACCTTTTTCCTGGTCGATGAAGTCAGAAAGAACGAATTCGGATTTGCTGAAAATGCGGCGGTATTCGGCGGGAATCACAAAGCCCTGCCGGAAACCCCGGCGCAGAAAGCGGCAAAAGAAATCGAAGAGCTGGTCACCGGTACCGATAACGCCACCGATGCAGCTGCTGCACGCAAAGCGAAGGCGCTGCCCTTCGGCGGGCGACTTGACCCGTACAAACATATCGATGACACCCCGCTTCCGGCCTATATGCCGAAACGCGGTCAGGCTTCAGACGTGCGCGGACCGCGTATTGAACAGCGTCCTTTACCCCATGTGGAGGCCGCAAAAATCCTGCGCGGGAAATTCAGCGCTGCCGGTCATGCCTGGACACCGGAACATTACCGCCGGTTAACGGCACAGTACCCGGACGGCGTACCGGAAGCCGCACTGGATGAAGTGATGGCCGTTCTGACCACGACCGCCCACAACAGCGTTATCAGCATTGTTAACGGCAACTGAGGAGGAATACATGCTGGTACTAAAGCAACAACTGAAGGAGGCCCGCATCCCGCAGGCGGTGGTGGCGAGAGCTGTCGCCGTTTCCGAGGCCACGCTGGCCCAGATTGTGAATCATAACGTGTGGCCCCGTACCTGTCCCGGAGATGTGCGCCAGCGTCTTGCATCCTGGCTGGAAAGTCAGGGAATTGATACAGCAAAGAGTTTTGATGCTGTACAGGGCGCGACCACGCCCTGTACAGCGGGTACTACTGATAAAGCAATCCTCAGCGAGGAAGAGAATATGTTACTAAAAAAACAGGTGTTATTTCCAGCAACCAAAAAAGCGTTTGGCCTTTTCCGTGACCCGTTTGCTGACGAAGCCATGCAGGGCGCTGAGGATGTGTTCACCACACCCGATATCCGTTATGTCCGGGAAGCACTTTACCAGACAGCCCGCCACGGTGGTTTTATGGCGGTTATCGGTGAGTCCGGTGCGGGGAAATCCACACTGCGCCGTGACCTGATTGAACGCATCAACCGCGAGAACGCACCGGTCATTGTCATTGAACCTTATATCATTGCGATGGAAGACAACGACGTGAAGGGAAAGACCTTAAAAGCGGCGGCTATAGCAGAAGCCATCATCAGTACGATTGCGCCGCTTGAGAATATCAAACGCAGTCAGGATGCCCGTTTCCGCCAATTGCACCGTGTTCTGAAAGACAGTTGTCAGGCTGGTTTCAGCCACGTTCTGGTGATTGAGGAGGCCCACAGCCTGCCCATTCCGACGCTGAAGCACCTCAAACGTTTTTTTGAGCTGGAGTCCGGTTTTAAAAAGCTGCTGTCGATTGTGCTGGTCGGGCAACCAGAACTGGCCACCAAACTGTCCGAACGCAATATGGAAGTCAGGGAAGTCGTTCAGCGCTGTGAGGTGGTCGAACTTCTGCCTCTGGACAATAACCTTGAAGAGTTTCTGGCGTTCAAACTGCAACGGGCAGGCAAGCAACTGACGGACATTATGGACGCCAGTGCGGTGGATGCCATCCGTGCCCGCCTGAGTAATCCGGGCAGCAACCGTAAAAACAGGGTCAGCCTGCTGTATCCGCTGGCCGTCAGTAATCTGGTTATTGCAGCCATGAATCTGGCCGCTGAAATTGGTATTCCGCAGGTCACTGCGGATGTGGTGAAAGGGGTTTAATCATGAAAAACATAACAGCAATTAACCAACAGATGAATAACGTCAGCAATGCTATTACGGCACTTAACGCCATGAATGCCACAGTGCAGAGCGTCATTATTGCAGGCAGTAAACCGCTAATCCGTATTGCCCGCAGCAGTCTCTGCAACCGCCTGCTGGCACAGGGTAAAGCCTCTTATGTCCATATCGGACATGGACGTTCCGGCAGCTTTCGTCAGGGTGTTTTTGAATTACATGGCTGCCGGGTCATCTGGTCAGAATTATTGCTCTAAGCGTTGTATCCGTTTTTTATTAAACAACACATGAGGTCATTAACATGGCAAGAAATGCAAAGCGAATTAAAGCCAGTGCGGCTGTGTGGCCGGCACAGACAAAAGATGAAGTCATCGCCGCAATCAAACAACTCGGTGATTTACAGCGGGAGTTAATCAGAACAGAGGCGAAAATGAATGACGCTATCGGGGAAATTACCGCCGGTATGTCGCCGTTAATTGAAGAACTGAAAGCCCGTATGAAGGAGTTACAAAGCGGTATACAGACATGGTGTGAAGCACACCGGGATGAACTGACTAACGGAGGTAAAGTCAAGTTTGCCAATTTAACCACCGGTGAAGTGCAATGGCGTAACCGTCCTCCGTCAGTGAATATCCGTGGCGCTGATGCCGTTATGGATTTCCTGAAGCGCCTTGGTCTGCAACGCTTTATCCGGGTAAAGGAGGAAATAAATAAAGACGCCATTCTGAACGAAAAGGATGCTGTGAAAAATATTCCCGGTATTACCATAAAAAGTGATATTGAGGATTTTTCAATAATTCCTTTTGAGCAGGATGTCCAGTAATTCAGTAAATATCGTTATTTAACTTACTCTTTTCTTTTTATTTCGGCGTCAGTGCCGTGGGTTTCTGCACGCCGAAAACAGCCGGGAGGTTATTTATTATGTCCGTCAAATGTCGTCATTGTCAGCAAAGTATCACCTCACTGAAACTGCGTGAGGCCAACGTTATCACTACCGGGAAATACCACGTTCCGGCAGTACTCATCACGCTGGTTTGCCCGTATTGCAGCCAGCATTACTACGCAGAAGTCCCGGTTATGGAATTTATCCCTTGTGAGGAAAAACAATGATTACACCAGAAGAAGCCAGAAAGCGTACCCGTGAAATTATCGAAGGCTATGTCAATGAGTGCGGATGCAGAAACCTCACCGATGTTCAGCACGTACTGGCGGCATTAATCAGTATGGCTGCACAGGCGGTCGTGGCGACAAACGGCAAACCAGCCGCCATTGAAGTACTGAAAGCAACGCTTATCCATACGGCTCTGCATGAAGTGCCATATCAGATGGAAACAACAGCGAATGGCGACCTCAATATTACTGTCGCCCGGAAACACTAAACAGAGCGCCTGCATAACCACGCAATAAATTCAGGATAAAGGTGAAAATATGAAAATTACTGATGCACATCAACTGAAACAACTCATCACTGACATGATTACCAACTTCCCTCATAACACCTGCCAAAGCAGTTGTTTTATCGGGAAAACAGATGACAGGGCCATTGCTATCACCGTGTACGACATCGAGGGGTTTGAATGCGAATATAGTGAAGATTTTCATGACATGTCTGATGAGTACTTTCTTCCAAAGCCACTCAACAAAGATGAAAAAATAAACATTCCCGATATGCATAAACTGGAACAACTCATCAATGAGACAATTATCGACGTCGTTGATTTTTTACCCTGCCAAAGCAGTTATCTTCTCGGAAAAACCTATGACAAAGCCATTGTTATCCATGCGTATAACATCCGGGGGTTTGAATGCGAATATGATAAAAATTTTCATGAAATTGATGACAGGCATTTTTGTCTGGAGCCGGAATAAAGGAGGCCTGTGATGCAAAACCTTTCGTTATATAACCGCTCAACACTTTACCGCACAGCACTGAAAACCTTCGGCCCGGAAGCGCAGTTACTGAAACTGACAGAAGAAGCCGCAGAACTGGCCGCAGCGGCAGCCCGTAATATGAACGGGGCAGGCAGTGAAATGGATTTGGCCGGTGAGCTGGCTGATGTGGAAATAATGACTGAACAATGCCGTCTCAACGGCATGGGGAAACTCATTGACTTTCAGAAGCAGAAAAAGCTGGCGAGACTGGCCGAACGATTGGGGGTGACTTACACCCCTGAAACTGAAAAGGCACCAGCCGTCTTTTACCCGCCACAATTAACAGCATTAGCGCAAAAACTGCCTTCCCGTGAACTGCTGGAAGACTGGTGTGGTGCTGTACCAAACAGCGCCTTTATCGGTGCCACGGACGAAGAAATTGCGGATATGGCGCGTTTTATTCTTTGTGTTATGCCCCTGCCTGATATTCACGGAGGTTGTGATGACTCAGCAAAATGAAAAAATACTGGAGAAATTAAAAAAATTACTGGCGCTGTCCAAATCAGATAACCCACACGAAGCCGCAGTGGCATTACAGCGGGCACAAAAACTGATGCAGGCTTATCACATTACTCAGGAGGATATTGCACTCAGTGATATTGATGAAAGTCTCAGCGATTACTGGGCGACCGGCAGTATCCATCCTCCCCGTTACATGCTGGGGCTGTTATCCGTTATACAGACCGCATTTGGTGTGAAATCTATCCTTCATCCCGGGATAAAACCCAGAATAGGATTTTACGGTAATAAAGAGCGGGTCAGTCTTGCGTCCTATACATGGGAGGTACTGGCCAGACAGTTAACGGCTGCCCGTAAACATTATATTCGTCAGCAAAATAAGCGGATTAAAAACACGACAAAAACCAGCCGTGGCGACCAGTTCGCGGAAGGCTGGGTGTTAGCTGTCCACAGTGAAATCCGGTTATTTGCGATGTCAGATGAGGAGCGGGAACTTGCTGAACGCTGGATTGAACATAAATACCCATCCCGCAGTACCACTCAGGGACGGGAAGCCGGAAATGCACGGGATACTAACCTGTCCGGCTCTCTGGGGTATCAGGCGGGTAAAAATGTCAGACTGCACCGCCCTGTTAACGGACAGGAGCAGCCCAAACTGAGGGGGGCGCGATGATAACAGAATCTGTTTTATCTTCTCTGGCTTTATATTTTGTTGCGGGTTGGTGTACTGCTGAATTACACCGGTATTCTGGTTTTTTCTCGCGTTACCGTCGTATCGGATATTGTCTCAGCTGGATAGTGATGTTTCTGTGTTGGCCCCTGTTACTGCCTCTTTATGTCAGTTATATCGGTACCCGATATCGCAAGGAGAATAATGATGGATAAATCACGTCTTATTCAACTTATTCACATCGCTAAAAATAAACTTCAACTGGATGAGGATACTTATCGCCAGATGTTACAGGGGCTAACAGGGAAAGCCTCAACAAAGAGTATGAATATTCCTGACCTGAATAAAGTCCTTGATGCAATGAAAAAGAAAGGATTTCATATCAGTCCGGCAAAGAAAGCCCAATCCCGTTTACCGCTGGATGACCATCCCCAGTCCAGGAAAATCCGTGCGTTATGGCTTGAAATGGCTGATGCGGGTATCGTGCGTGACCGTTCTGAACAGGCGCTGGCCCGGTGGGTAAAACGGGAAACCGGCGTCAGTGCGTTACGCTGGCTCAGCAACGAGCAGGCAAGCCACGTTATTGAAAAACTGAAGAAGTGGCAGCACAGAGCCACGGGGAGGAAGCCATGAGCGACCTGAACCAGTTTCGCAGTAAAGGGCCGGAACTGCTGGTTGAACTGGCCCGGCACACTGCTGAAACCCTTCGGGAAATTATCGATATAGACCCGGCAGTGGCTGACCAGATAGGTCAGGCTGTTGCCAACCGAATGATGCAGGTCTGGGGCGGACAAAATGTGTATTTTCCGATGGGTATGGTCTGGCGGGTAAGCCAGCGGGACAGGGAGATATTTAATGAGTTCAACGGGCGTAACCATCACGAACTGGCTCGTAAATTTGGTGTCTCACTGCAGTGGATTTACAGTGTGGTAAAACGAGTCAGAAAAGAAGAGCTGGATCGGATGCAGGGTAAGCTGTTTGAAAATGATCAGGACGAAACACCGCCAGATAATAACGCATAAATACACATTAATGTGCTTTAAAGAATATATGACACAGTGGATACCCCACTGTGTTTTTTTTATTCTAAAAGCAGAATAAAAACATCGGAGGAATGACATGTTTGACGCATCGTTACTCAATTTGCCATGGGCAACACTCGTGACGCTGACCAGTGGCTATATCGGCTATTTTATTGCAAACGTAGGTCTGAAAGAGCATCACAAACCTATAGAGGTGACATTTTCCTCGCTGATTTTCGGTCTGTTATCAATGATGGTTTATCAGGCTGTGATGTGGTCTGGTCTGAATGCGTGGCTGGCAACGCCACCCGCACTTCTGTGTGCTTTTATCTGTGGCGTGTTCTGGCGCAGATATGGGCGCAAATGGATGTACAAGTTCCTTCGGGATAAAGATATTTCATGGTCTGATAATACGCATTCAGCCTGGCAACGTATGTTTGATCAACATGGATATTATATCAGTGAAGGGTATGTGTATCTTAAAGACGGTACAGTTCTTCTTTCTGAACATCCCGGACACTTTGAGGGGCAGCCGGGAGGGGCATTTGTCCTGGGGGCTGAAAAGGATGTGTTGATGTACGTCACCCATGAAAAAAAACCGGGAAATGATAAGTGGCTCAAAAAAGAAGTTGCAAATAAAAACTGGGGAGTGATGGCAACCTATATTCCAGCCGATCAGATTGCCATGATAAGGATAAGACGAACCAGAAACCGCATCATCAATTCACGAAGTGATGAAACAGATTAATCCCGTGACGGAGGTGCGTCATCATCAGAACGAGTCGATTGATGTTCAGATGAATCATTTGTTTGTGCAGAGTTATCGGACTCAAAGGCGGCGCACCCTTTTAAGTCTTCAGAAAAGTCAGTTGTTGAATTATTATTTTTGTCTGGCATGTATTAGAATTCCTCTACGAGTAGAATCGGTAGCAATGATTTTACCCATCAGTCTGCCAGTTTTTTGTGAGCCGTATTTGTTTCTCATACTGAAAAAGAATTACATAATATCTCTTCATCTCTTCCCATCTCGTACCACTACATCCCATTTATCTCACAGATCACTATTCATTTATCTCATGTCTAATCACCTAGCGCAATTTTTGTTCCACCAATATCAAACCCGTAATACATTGCCGCTCCTTGTTTTAATGTACTGCCTTTACTGGCCGCTAAGGACTCGCGCAGGGTCAATATTACTGGCGCGCCGCGCCGGATACCAGCTTGCCAAAAGACTCAGCAACAATGCTGTGACCAGTACGTAGAAGACGTCCAGCCAGTGCAATTCCGATGGCAAGAAGTCAATAAAATAGATATCGCTGGAGAGGAACTGATGACCGATCAGCTTTTCAATCCACTCAATAATCGGGGTAAGTTGCAGTGAAACAACTACGCCGATAATCACACCACACAGGCTGCCGAACAGCCCTGCCAGCAATCCATACCAGACAAAGATGGCGCGAATTAAACCATCTTTCGCCCCCAGCGTTCTTAATACTGCGATATCGCCACTCTTGTCTTTCACCGCCATCACTAAGGTGGAGACGATGTTGAAACAGGCCACACCAATCACCAGTACCATCGCCAGATACATAATGGCGCGGATCATCTGGATATCGCGATACATATAGCCGTAAGTACCAATCCAGCTTTTAATATAAACATAGCTGTTGGTCACTTCCCCCGCATCGCGTACCAGCTTATTGGCGTTGAAAACATCCGTCATTTTAAGGGCAATACCTGACACGCTGGAACCCATATCAAGATATTGCTGAGCATCGGCCAGCGGGATCATGGCAAAACTGTGATCGAGTTGGCCACTCAACTGCAAAATACCGGCAACGTGCAAACGCACACGTTTTGGCTGCATCAGTTTATGCTCAGGATTCGAGTTGGGGATCATAATCGACACCCAATCCCCCTGCTTCACTTTCAGCGCATCCGCCACGCCTTTGCCGATGATAATTTGCTGTTCGCCCGCTTTAAAATTGCGCCACGCATCGCCCTGGACAAACGAGGGTAATGCGCTCAGACGCTGTTCCTGTTGCGGGTTAACGCCCTTCACCTGGATTGCGCGCAGATTGGCACCACTTTCTACCAGTCCGGTGAAATTGATATACGGCGCAGCGGCGGCAATACCCGGCACTTTCTGCACGTTATCCAGTGCTTCCTGCCAGTTGGTCCACGGCTGATCTACCGCCTCAATTTCACCGTGCGGTACTACCGCCAGAATGCGGTTATTCAGTTCGCGTTCAAAGCCGTTCATCGCGCTTAAGCCGACGATCAATACCGCCACGCCGAGGGCAATGCCAATGGTAGAAATGACGGAGATCAACGACACCATGCCGCCGCGTCGCCGTCCGCGGCTAAAACGCAGGCCAATCAATAACGATAAAGGCATCGCCATTACTCCGCCCCCATCAGGCTCAGTTCCGCCGTCAGACGTCCATCACGCATTTCCAGTTGGCGGCTCATACGTTTCGCCAGTTGCAGGTCGTGAGTAACCACCAGGAAGGCGGTGCCCTGCAAGCGATTCAATTCCCCAAGCAACTGGAAGATGCTGTCGGCGTTACGTGCATCGAGGTTACCGGTAGGTTCATCCGCCAGTACCAGCCGCGGGTTATTGACCAGCGCACGGGCAATCGCCACACGCTGGCGTTCGCCGCCAGAAAGTTCAGATGGGCGATGATTCGCACGATGCTCCAGCCCCACCGCTTTTAACATTTCCAGCGCACGGCTGTTGATTTCAGCGGGCTTTTTCTTGCCAATCAACAGCGGCATAGCCACGTTTTCCAGGGCGGTAAAATCCGGCAACAGGTGGTGAAACTGATAAATAAATCCCAGCTTCTGGTTACGCAGTTCCGCTTTGGCCGCCGACGACAGTTTGCTCATCGGTTGACCGTTAAAGATCACATCGCCGGAGGTTGGCGTATCCAGCCCGCCTAACAGGTGCAGCAAGGTGCTTTTACCGGAACCAGAGCTGCCGACGATCGCCATCATTTCACCTTCGCCCACGCTGAAACTGACATTGTGCAGTACATCGGTTTGCACACTGCCTTCCTGATAGCGTTTGCACAGGTTGTCGCATTGCAACAGGATCTTATTCATAACGTAAAGCCTCAGCGGGTTGAGTGGCGGCAGCGCGCCAGGAAGGGTAAAGCGTAGACAGCAGCGCGATAGCCATCGCCACCAGCGCAATAACAATGACCTGTAAAGGCTCGATAGCGACCGGCAGCGCCGCACCATCAAGCAGGACGCCGATTATCGGCATCAGATTATTCAACTGGCTGGCAAGCAGTGCGCCAAGCGCCGCTCCGAGGATCGCACCGATAATCCCGGCGCTGGCCCCTTGCACCATAAAGACCATCATGATTTGACGCGGAGTCAGCCCCTGAGTCTGAAGAATGGCCACTTCGCCCTGCTTCTCCATCACCATCAGTCCCAGCGAGGTAATAATGTTAAATGCCGCAACGGCGACAATCAGGCTCAGCAGCAAGCCCATCATATTTTTTTCCATGCGTACGGCCTGGAACAGCTCGCCTTTACGGTCACGCCAGTCCTGCCATTTGCTGCCTTCAGGCAGTTTTTGCTGACTTAATGAGTCGACTTTCAGCGGCTCATCCAGCCACAAACGCCAGCCGGTAATATTGCCTGCCGGATAACGCATCAGACGCGAGGCATCCTCAATATTCACCAGCATTTCATAGCCATCGACTTCACTGTTGGCGGCGAAAGTGCCAATCACATTGAACAGGCGCTGACTTGGAATACGCCCCATCGGCGTGAACTGGCTAGCAGATGGCACCATCACGCGGATTTGATCACCGCGATTGACGCCCAACTGTGAGGCAAGCTGTTCACCGAGGATGACATTATATTTCCCCGGCTCGAGGTCAGTTTGTTTCACATTGACCAGATACGGCGTTAGTGGATCTTTTTGCGCCGGGTCGATACCCAGCATCACCCCGACCGCCACGCTGCGCGCGCTTTGCAGTACCACATCACCGGTAGTAATAGGTGCGACGCGATTAACGCCGTCCAGTTTGACTGCCGTTTCCGGGAGTTGCTGCGGGTTAAGAGAGCCATGCTCAGAAGAGAGAATTGCCTGTGGCATCAGGCCAAGGATGTTGTTTTGCAGCTCGCGCTCAAAGCCGTTCATCACTGACAATACTGTGACCAGCGCCATCACCCCGAGGGTAATGCCGATGGTAGAAAGCCAGGAGACGAAACGACCGAAGCGATCCGCTGCACGCCCACGCATGTAACGCAGGCCAATAAATAGAGCGACAGGTTGGTACATGAAATCCGTCTGGTTGCTGTAGCAAAGACACGAGTATATAAGCGAAAGCGGGATGGGTAAACGTCTGAACTGTAAGTGATCGTCAGGGCTAATCTGAAAAGCCCCCGTAAATCAATCGGCTAAAGGGCCTCATTTTCTCATCGGCCTTGTGGGCTGATCTTTATCTGAAAAATAACCAAATACAGACAGATACGCATTACACCACGCAACTCGCCCCGCAGGATTAACAGCATGTTAAATAAAAAGAGCGTGTTGTCCTGATGAAACAAAAAGAGCTATGGATTAACCAGATCAAAGGGTTATGTATTTGTCTGGTAGTGATTTATCACTCGGTCATTACCTTTTATCCGCATCTGACCACTTTTCAGCATCCGTTATCGGAAGTCCTGAGCAAATGCTGGATCTATTTCAATCTTTACCTTGCACCCTTTCGTATGCCGGTTTTTTTCTTTATCTCTGGCTATTTGATTCGCCGCTATATCGACAGCGTACCGTGGGGAAATTGTCTCGATAAACGCATCTGGAACATCTTCTGGGTGCTGGCACTTTGGGGCGTAGTGCAGTGGCTGGCGATAAGTGCACTAAATCAGTGGCTGGCACCTGAGCGCAATTTAAGTAATGCCTCCAATGCCGCTTATGCCGATTCTACCGGTGAGTTCCTGCACGGGATGATCACCGCCAGCACCAGCTTGTGGTATCTGTATGCTTTAATTGTCTATTTCGTGATATGTAAAATTTTTAACCGCCTGGCCCTGCCGTTATTTGTTCTGTTTGTACTGATGAGTGTGGCGGTTAATTTCGTTCCCACGCCGTGGTGGGGAATGAACAGTGTGATCCGCAATTTGCCTTATTACAGCCTTGGCGCATGGTTTGGCGCAACAATAATGACCTGTGTTAAAGAGGTGCCGTTGCGCCGCCATCTGCTGATGGCTTCTTTGCTGACCGTTCTGGCGGTCGGTGCCTGGTTGTTTACTATCTCGCTGCTGTTGTCGCTGGTATCGATTGTGGTAATCATGAAGCTGTTTTATCAGTACGAGCAGCGTTTCGGTATGCGTTCCTCCAGCCTGCTGAATGTGATTGGTTCCAACACCATTGCTATCTACACCACCCATCGCATTCTGGTTGAAATATTCAGCTTAACTCTGCTTGCGCAAATGAACGCAGCACGCTGGTCGCCGCAAGTCGAACTGACACTCCTGCTGGTTTACCCCTTTGTTAGTTTGTTCATCTGTACTGTTGCGGGCTTGCTGGTAAGAAAACTTTCACAGCGCGCATTCAGCGATCTGTTGTTCTCCCCGCCTTCTCTGCCCGCGGCCGTCAGTTACTCCCGCTAAGCCATCGCCCCAGCCGGGGCGATTCAATTTGCTAAACCATGTCGATTACGGATAATGAACAGCATTGCTTATCAGAGATATGCCCCCATATGTTGAGGCATATCCTAACGAGAATCTGACAACCGTTATGCCTGAACAATATCGTTATACGCTGCCCGTCAAAGCGGGTGAGCAGCGTCTGCTGGGCGAGTTAACCGGCGCTGCCTGCGCGACGCTGGTAGCGGAAATTGCCGAACGTCACGCCGGTCCGGTGGTACTCATTGCACCAGATATGCAAAATGCTCTGCGTTTGCATGATGAAATCAGCCAGTTCACCGATCAGATGGTGATGAATCTGGCGGACTGGGAAACCCTCCCTTACGACAGTTTTTCGCCTCATCAGGACATTATCTCCTCGCGCCTTTCCACCCTTTACCAGCTACCGACCATGCAGCGTGGCGTACTGATTGTTCCGGTGAATACGCTTATGCAGCGCGTTTGCCCGCACAGCTTTCTCCACGGTCATGCGCTGGTGATGAAAAAAGGTCAGCGCCTGTCACGAGATGCATTACGAACCCAACTGGACAGCGCCGGTTATCGCCATGTTGACCAGGTGATGGAGCACGGCGAATACGCCACGCGCGGCGCGTTGCTGGATCTCTTCCCGATGGGGAGTGAGCTGCCTTATCGTCTTGATTTCTTTGATGATGAAATCGACAGCCTGCGGGTGTTTGACGTCGATAGCCAGCGCACGCTGGAGGAAGTAGAAGAGATCAATCTGCTGCCCGCGCACGAATTTCCGACCGATAAAGCGGCAATTGAACTGTTCCGCAGCCAGTGGCGCGATACCTTCGAAGTGAAGCGCGATCCGGAACATATTTACCAGCAAGTGAGTAAAGGCACATTACCTGCCGGGATCGAGTACTGGCAGCCGCTATTCTTCAGCGAACCGCTGCCGCCACTGTTCAGTTATTTCCCTGCCAATACGCTGCTGATAAATACTGGCGATCTGGAAAACAGTGCCGAACGTTTCCAGGCTGACACGCTGGCGCGTTTTGAAAATCGCGGCGTCGATCCGATGCGTCCACTGTTGCCACCACAATCGCTCTGGCTGCGGGTAGACGAGCTCTTTTCAGAGCTGAAAAACTGGCCGCGTGTGCAGCTAAAAACTGAACATTTACCGACAAAAGCAGCGAATGCCAATTTAGGTTTCCAGAAACTGCCAGACCTGGCCATTCAGGCACAACAAAAAGCGCCGCTGGATGCGCTGCGTAAGTTCCTCGAGACTTTCGACGGTCCGGTGGTGTTCTCGGTAGAAAGTGAAGGTCGCCGTGAAGCGCTGGGTGAACTGCTCGCGCGAATTAAAATTGCTCCGCAACGCATTATGCGTCTTGATGAAGCCAGCGACCGTGGGCGTTATCTTATGATTGGCGCTGCCGAACATGGTTTTGTCGATACGATGCGTAACCTGGCGCTGATTTGCGAAAGCGATCTGCTCGGTGAACGCGTTGCCCGTCGTCGTCAGGATTCTCGCCGCGCCATCAACCCCGATACACTGATCCGTAACCTTGCGGAGCTGCATATTGGTCAGCCGGTGGTCCATCTGGAGCACGGCGTCGGTCGTTATGCCGGAATGACCACGCTCGAAGCTGGAGGCATTACTGGCGAGTATTTGATGCTCACCTATGCCAACGACGCCAAACTGTATGTTCCGGTGTCGTCACTGCATCTGATTAGCCGTTACGCGGGTGGCGCAGAAGAAAACGCACCACTGCATAAACTTGGTGGCGATGCCTGGTCACGCGCACGGCAGAAAGCGGCGGAAAAAGTGCGTGATGTGGCGGCGGAATTGCTGGATATCTACGCGCAACGCGCCGCCAAAGAGGGCTTCGCGTTTAAACACGATCGTGAGCAGTATCAGTTATTCTGCGACAGCTTCCCGTTTGAAACCACGCCGGATCAGGCTCAAGCCATTAATGCGGTGCTTAGCGACATGTGTCAGCCGCTGGCAATGGATCGTCTGGTGTGCGGCGATGTTGGCTTTGGTAAAACAGAAGTGGCGATGCGCGCCGCTTTCCTGGCGGTAGATAACCACAAACAGGTGGCGGTGCTGGTGCCTACCACCCTTCTCGCGCAGCAGCATTACGACAACTTCCGCGACCGTTTCGCCAACTGGCCGGTACGTATCGAAATGATCTCCCGTTTCCGCAGCGCCAAAGAGCAGACGCAAATCCTTGCGGAAGTGGCGGAAGGGAAAATCGATATTCTGATCGGTACGCACAAACTGCTGCAAAGTGACGTCAAGTTTAAAGATTTAGGCCTGCTGATTGTCGATGAAGAACACCGCTTCGGGGTGCGTCATAAAGAGCGCATTAAAGCGATGCGCGCGAACGTGGATATTCTGACGCTTACCGCAACGCCGATCCCACGTACGCTGAATATGGCAATGAGCGGAATGCGCGATCTGTCGATTATCGCCACGCCGCCCGCCCGTCGTCTGGCAGTTAAAACCTTTGTCCGTGAGTATGACAGTCTGGTGGTCCGGGAGGCGATCCTGCGTGAAATTTTGCGCGGAGGACAGGTTTATTATCTCTACAATGATGTGGAAAACATCCAGAAAGCCGCCGAACGGCTGGCAGAACTGGTACCTGAAGCGCGGATTGCCATCGGTCACGGGCAAATGCGTGAGCGCGAACTGGAACGGGTGATGAATGATTTCCATCATCAACGTTTCAACGTGCTGGTTTGTACCACCATTATCGAAACCGGGATCGACATTCCTACCGCCAACACCATTATCATTGAACGCGCGGATCACTTCGGTCTGGCACAGTTGCACCAGTTGCGCGGTCGCGTCGGGCGTTCTCACCACCAGGCATATGCATGGCTACTGACGCCGCATCCAAAAGCGATGACTACCGATGCGCAAAAACGTCTTGAAGCGATTGCCTCGCTGGAAGATCTCGGTGCAGGTTTTGCGCTGGCAACGCACGATCTGGAGATCCGCGGCGCAGGTGAACTGCTTGGCGAAGAACAAAGCGGCTCAATGGAAACCATCGGTTTCTCACTGTATATGGAGTTGCTGGAAAACGCCGTCGATGCGCTGAAAGCCGGACGCGAGCCGTCGCTGGAAGATCTCACCAGCCAGCAAACAGAAGTCGAGCTGCGGATGCCGTCGCTATTGCCAGATGATTTCATCCCTGACGTGAACACGCGTCTGTCGTTCTACAAACGTATTGCCAGCGCCAAAACGGAAAACGAACTGGAAGAGATCAAAGTCGAGCTTATCGATCGCTTCGGCCTGCTGCCGGATCCGGCGCGTACCCTGCTGGATATTGCCCGTCTGCGCCAGCAAGCGCAGAAACTGGGGATCAGGAAGCTGGAAGGTAATGAGAAAGGCGGCGTGATCGAATTTGCCGAGAAGAATCACGTTAATCCGGCCTGGTTGATTGGTTTGCTGCAAAAACAGCCGCAGCATTACCGCCTTGATGGTCCGACGCGTCTGAAGTTTATTCAGGATTTGAGCGAGCGGAAAACGCGTATCGAATGGGTACGCCAGTTTATGCGTGAACTGGAAGAGAACGCGATCGCTTAATGGTAAATCGGGGGCGTTTCTGCGCCCCCATCTGCAATATTTACAAATTCTTTGCACTTCCCTGCATTATCCGACACTGTCACCCTCCATAATTCAGACTTACCTTTTTATTACAATAACCTTATATTTATTATGGACTTTGGTGATGATCAAAACGCGTTTTTCTCGCTGGCTAACGTTTTTTACGTTCGCCGCTGCCGTGGCGCTGGCGCTACCGGCAAAAGCCAACACCTGGCCGCTGCCGTCAGCGGGCAGTCGTCTGGTTGGTGAAAACAAATTTCATGTGGTGGAAAATGACGGTGGTTCTCTGGAAGCGATCGCCAAAAAATATAACGTCGGCTTTCTCGCTCTGTTACAGGCTAACCCCGGCGTTGATCCTTACGTACCGCGCGCGGGTAGCGTGTTAACGATCCCGTTGCAAACCCTACTTCCAGACGCGCCGCGCGAAGGCATTGTGATCAACATTGCGGAGCTGCGTCTCTATTATTATCCGCCGGGAAAAAATTCGGTAACCGTATATCCCATCGGCATTGGTCAGTTAGGTGGTGACACGCTGACACCGACAATGGTGACCACCGTTTCTGACAAGCGTGCAAACCCAACCTGGACGCCAACGGCAAACATTCGCGCGCGGTATAAGGCACAGGGAATTGAGTTGCCTGCGGTAGTTCCGGCTGGACCGGATAACCCAATGGGCCATCATGCGATTCGTCTGGCGGCCTATGGCGGCGTTTATTTGCTTCACGGTACGAACGCTGATTTCGGCATTGGCATGCGGGTAAGTTCTGGCTGTATTCGTCTGCGGGATGACGATATCAAAACACTCTTTAGCCAGGTCACCCCAGGCACCAAAGTGAATATCATCAACACCCCGATTAAAGTCTCTGCCGAACCAAACGGTGCGCGTCTGGTTGAAGTACATCAGCCGCTGTCAGAGAAGATTGATGACGATCCGCAGCTGCTGCCAATTACGCTGAATAGCGCAATGCAATCATTTAAAGATGCAGCACAAACTGACGCTGAAGTGATGCAACATGTGATGGATGTCCGTTCCGGGATGCCGGTGGATGTCCGCCGTCATCAAGTGAGCCCACAAACTCTGTAAAGCTCGGATAAAAAAATCCCCGCGACACAGCATGTCGCGGGGAAAAAATCAGCAGTAGCAGGCATTAATGAGGGTTAATGCTTATTTATAAATTACTGCTGTTCCATGGAGGGTATTCGGACCGGTTACAGAAGTAATACGGAAAGATTTTGCGCCCATCTCATCCGCTTTTTGCGCCAGCTGCTCTTCCAGCGATCCCAGATTTGTCCCCGCGTTAGCACTGATAGTACCGACTTTTTGTTGGCCTTCTGGCGTGGACTGAACTTCGACAGCCGCAAAGCTGGCAAATGACATGGAGCTTAAAATCGCCGCAGCGATGAGGGTTTTTACGTTTTTCATAATAGTGGCCTTATGCAGATGAATGACGTCGCAAGCAATTACTTAACGATCGATAACTAAATGATAGATGTGATCTGGATCACATACAAGATATTTTTTATAACAATCATTAATTAATTTAAAAACCTTTAAATTTCAGTTAAATAGAAAGCAATTATTTTTATGGAATCTGGACTGGTGAACGGAGGTGATTATTTTTATAATAACCTTTCATTCACAGTCACCAGGTACAACGGCATCATGGCAACTGACTCAACACAATGTGTAAAAAAAAGCCGTGGCCGCCCAAAAGTGTTCGACAGGGATGCCGCGCTTGATAAGGCCATGAAATTGTTCTGGCAGCACGGTTATGAAGCGACTTCTCTTGCGGACCTCGTTGAAGCGACCGGAGCTAAAGCGCCCACGCTATACGCGGAATTTACCAACAAAGAGGGGTTATTCCGCGCCGTACTCGACCGCTATATCGATCGTTTTGCCGCTAAGCATGAAGCACAGCTGTTTTGTGAAGAGAAAAGCGTGGAGTCTGCGCTGGCTGACTATTTTGCTGCCATCGCCAACTGCTTTACCAGCAAAGACACTCCGGCTGGCTGCTTCATGATCAACAACTGCACCACCCTCTCCCCGGATTCAGGAGATATCGCCAATACGCTGAAATCACGCCATGCGATGCAAGAGCGCACTTTGCAGCAGTTTTTATGTCAACGACAAGCGCGCGGGGAAATCCCGACCCACTGTGACGTGACGCATCTGGCAGAATTCCTTAATTGTATTATTCAGGGGATGTCGATCAGCGCACGCGAAGGTGCATCGCTGGAAAAACTGATGCAGATTGCCCGAACGACTTTGCGTTTATGGCCGGAACTGCTGAAATAGGTCGCAAAAAAAGCCCCTCAGCTTGAGCGAATGAGGGGCTAAATTGCAGAGTACAACCTTGTTATGCTTTGTTATTCAAAATCAGCTGCCCGTTGCTATCTAGCGGGATCTGCGTACCCGGATCGCGGTCCATGCGGATTTTGCCCTGCTGATCGCCAATCTTATAGGTCACATCATAACCGAGCATTTTTTCTGACTTGTCATACACCGTTTTACAACGCTGTTGCGTAGTCGTGTAAGTATCGCTTTCCTGGAGAGAGCCCTGGATCTGGTTACCTGCATATCCCCCCCCCAGCGCCCCCACAACAGTGGCGACATCTTTACCGCGACCACCACCAAACTGATGCCCAATCACGCCGCCAGCAACAGCGCCGAGCACCGACCCGGTAATGCGATTTTCATCCTGCACCGGTCGACGATGGGTCACTGTGACGTTGCGACACTCCTGACGCGGTGTTTTAACCGTTTCCTTGATTGGGGTTGCAGAAACAACCTGAGCGTATTGCGGGCCACGTTCAAACACGTTCAGACTGGCCACTGCCGCTACGCCCAGCGCAGCTGCGACACCAATCCCGATACCCGCCAACATTGACTTATTCACGGGAATACCTCCTTCTTTGCAGTTATGCCAATCATGCAAGCGAAGGAGAAAAGCAGCTATCAGACAGAAGATGAAAAGCGCGGGAATGGCTGGAAATACTTAGGGATTCGGAGGAGTCTGAAGGAATGCCTGATGCGACGCTTAACGCGTCTTATCAGGCCTACCGCTCGTACCATTTGTCCAGGGCGGATAAGGCGTTTACGCCGCATCCGCCAGTACAAGCCGATTAATGCAACTTCAAACGTGGACGGATAACGCGGTTAATACTCCCCACCAGCATCATTAATCCGGTTTTAAAGTAACCATGCAGCGCAATCTGGTGCATTCGGTACAGCGAGATGTATACAAAGCGCGCAATTCGTCCTTCAATCATCATTGAGCCGCGCGTCAGGTTACCCATCAGGCTACCGACTGTGGAAAAGTTCGACAGCGATACCAGCGAACCGTGATCTTTATACTGATAATTTTTCAGCGGATTACCGTTCATCTGCGCCAGAATGTTGTTCATTGCGCAGGTTGCCATCTGATGTGCGGCCTGAGCGCGCGGCGGAACAAAGCCCCCTTCCGGACGCGGGCATGACGCGCAGTCGCCAATAGCGTATATGTCTGGATCGCGAGTGGTTTGCAGCGTCGGTTCCACCACCAGCTGGTTGATACGGTTGGTTTCAAGACCACCGATATCTTTCAGGAAGTCTGGCGCTTTGATCCCGGCTGCCCACACCATCAGATCAGCCTCAATATATTCGCCATCTTTAGTGTGCAGGCCGCCTTCATCAGCACTGGTGACCATGGTTTGCGTCAGCACGCGAACGCCAAGTTTCGTTAACTCACTATGGGCCGCAGCAGAGATACGTGGCGGTAATGCAGGCAAAATACGTTCGCCCGCTTCTACCAGCGTTACGTTCAGGGCTTCGTTGGTCAGACCTTTATAACCGTAACTGTGCAGTTGCTTGACCGCGTTGTGCAATTCAGCGGAGAGTTCTACACCCGTCGCGCCGCCGCCGACAATCGCAATGTTTACTTTGCCATTCGCGCCCAGGTTGGCGGAGTATTTCAGGAACAGATTCAGCATCTCCTGGTGGAAGCGACGCGCCTGGTGCGGGTTATCGAGGAAAATGCAGTTCTCTTTGACACCTGGTGTATTGAAATCGTTAGAGGTGCTACCCAGCGCCATTACCAGGGTGTCATAGGCGATTTTACGTTCCGGAACCAGCAGTTCACCTTTCTCGTCGCGCAGTTCTGCAATAGTGATTGTTTTCGCTTCACGATCAATATCAATTACGGAACCCAGCTGGAACTGGAAACCATGATTGCGCGCATGGGCCAGATAGCTCAACGCATCGACGCCTTCATCAAGCGAGCCAGTCGCCACTTCGTGCAGCAGCGGTTTCCACAGGTGGCTGTGGTTACGATCGACCAGCGTAATTTTGGCTTTTTTCTTGCGTCCCAGCTTATGCCCCAGCTGTGTTGCCATTTCCAGCCCACCAGCACCGCCGCCGACAATCACAATTTTTTTCAATGGCGTAGTCAACGTGACCCCCTTAAATTTATTAACCAATTGTTAATTAATGGTTATTAACATAGCTCTTAATTAACAACAGGTTACAGCAATGAAAATGTTCTTCGCTATTGAGAATAACATGAATGGTGCATTGGTCATACCAAAATTGATGTTAATCAAGTTTTGTTGCTGAAAAGATAGGCAACTTTACCGGGTGAGATCAAAAAACAGAGTTTGTTGTTTATTATTTGAGCTGATTTGTGAGAATGATATAGAGTGAGGTGTGTATGGAGGGCGTTCGGTAGGCCTGATAAGAGGCGCATCAGGCATTGATGCTCGACTGTCGGATGCGGCGGAACGCCTTATCCAACCCACAGAATCCGGAGCGCATCAGGTACCGGCAAGGTTACCTGATGCGACGAGGGCATTTACCCGAGGGTTTTGAACGCTTTAATGCGCTGTAAATGCGGGGAGATATTCTTGAATTTGTGCGTCTGCTCTTCGTCCCAGACAATCTCGTAATAATGATGCAACTCTTCAGATGTCCGCTGGCTGTTAAGCGCTTCATCATTACGCGACAAAATCACCAGGCAACGATCGCGATTCTTCTCACGGAAGTTGGTCACACACTTAGTGGCAATATCGGCATACTCTTCCGGGCGATCAATCTTCCCTTCCATGTTCTCATAAGGGAACAAATTGGGGTTGAAGATCACCTGGCGGATATCACAGAGAAAACCAATCCGCTCAGCCCAATAACCGCCCAGACCAACACCACAAATGAGCGGGCGCTCGTCGACGTTCAGTTGCAACATTTTGTCCACTTCTTTGAGCAAATGCTGCATATCATGTTTCGGATGCCGCGTACTGTAGCTTATTAGCCGTACATCCGGGTCAATAAACTGCAATTGTAAGACTTTCTCGTGGTTACCCGGACTGTTAGAGTCAAAACCGTGCAAATAGATAATCATCGCTTCCTCACATAAGCCAGGGTTAATGACCTGCCTTCTCTTCCTGCCAGCGTTCATGTAACTGATTCAGACGGGCGCTGATCGCTTTCCAGCGAGCCGAGTCCATCAGTTCCTGTCGCGAAAATGAACCTTTATGATACAAACGTGTAACACGTTCTGCCTTGATCGGTGACAGATTATCTAACACGCTGACGGCCCCTTTACGATTATTGCAGACCAGGATCATATCGCAACCTGCATCCAGTGATGCCTGTCCACGCTCGGCATAACTGCCCATAATCGCTGCGCCTTCCATCGATAAATCGTCAGAGAAAATCACGCCGTCAAAACCCAATTCCTGACGCAAAACGGTTTTCAGCCAGTAGGGAGAACCGCTCGCCGGACGCGGATCAACATCACTGTAGATCACATGCGCAGGCATAATGGCGTCGAGTTTATTTTCGCGGATTAAGGAACTGAAGACCGACATATCTTTAGCGCGAATCTCCGCTTGCGGACGTGGGTCGCACGGTGTTTCTTTGTGTGAGTCTGCCGTTACTGCACCGTGACCTGGGAAGTGTTTCCCGGTAGTTTTCATTCCCGCTTCATGCATACCATCAATAAAACGGCTGGCAATTGCCAGAGCTTTTTGTGGATCGGCATGATAAGAACGCTCGCCAATCGCCGCGCTGATATGCCCGACGTCCAGCACTGGCGCAAAGCTGATATCAATATCCATAGCAATCATTTCGCTGGCCATCAACCAACCTGCCTCTTGCGCCAGTTTTCCGCCTTCTTCCATTCCCAACAGCGCAGCGAATGATTGTGCCGCTGGCAAGCGGGTAAAACCTTCATGAAAACGCTGCACGCGTCCACCTTCCTGATCTACCGCCACCACCAGATGATTGCGCGATGCTGCGCGGATCTGGCGCACCAGTTCACGTAACTGGGCAGGATCATGATAGTTTCGCGTAAAGAGAATCAGCCCTCCCACCAGCGGATGCGCCAGTATTTCACGCTCTTCCGCGTCCAGTTCGTAACCTTCGACATCCAACATTACTGGACCCACACTGCTCTCCTTATTGTTTTATTAATAGCTGCCGCCAGGTGTCATCGGCCAGCCTGATAAATTGTTGATCGCCGGTTTGTCGCCAGCGGTACTCAAACCACCCTGCTTTGAGCATCAGCAGCCAGGGAAACCATCGCCTGACCTGACGCCATAATTGCGCCGGATAAATCTTCGCGCGAGTGGCATAGTCATTGACCAATTGCCGATGCTGGTCAGTATTTTCCACCCACACCGCCGCCAGTTCCAGCGCGATATCACCATCTCCGGCATACTCCCAGTCGATGAGTTTTAACCCTGACGCGCTATGCACTAAATTTCCGGCGTGGACATCCATATGCAATGGGCTTAAGCGTAAAAGCCGTGGTTCCCGCGCTTTGCGCAGACGTTTTAACATTCGCAGCCAACCCACTGTCCGCCGCGCTGGATCGCTTTGCTGCCAGTACAGTTCCAGTAACGGCAACAGCGTTATTCGCCAGCCAAAACGCGGTTGTTGATGTAGATAATACAGCAAGCCTGCCAGTTCGTTGGTATCCGGCAAATACGTTTTTACCTCGCCGGGCAGATAGTCAACCACCATCCAGTCACGGAGATATAAATGCGGCTTCGGTGCAATGCATGCGGGTAGTTGTGATAAAGCCCGATACTGGCGCAAGAACGCGGACTGCGGCGCATCAGGATCGTGCGGCTGACGCACAACAAAACGCTGGCCCTGATGTTCAATGAGAAAACTCCCGCCACTAAGCCCTCGATTAAACGTCGTGACGGGATGAAACTGCGGGAAAAAGCGCGACAGCAATTCGTCGCGCGTGAGGGGATTATTGCTGCGAAACGGCACCTTTACCTGACCAGATAATTTCGCCCGTCTGCACCAGCATCAGCTGCATTTGTAGGGTCGGAGCGTTAACGTTGCCAGAGGCGCTGGAGTACAGCACGTAATGAGCGCCAACATTGCGGGCAATGCCTATGGCTTTACTACGGGTGCCTAAACTGTCCTGCGGCGACAAACCTAATTGTTGCTTAGCCATCGACAGCTGCTGGGCGGAAACCAGGGTAAATTTACCGTTATTAGCCAGCGCATTTCGCAGCGTTTCGGTCGCTTCTGCGGCATTCAACGAACCGTTAGTACGGTTGTTAACGCTATCAACCAGCAGGACGCTACCCGCAGTCACGCCGTCAGCCCCAAGCATCTTACTGACCATCGGCTGCATTGCGCCATTCCAGTCATAATGGCGAATATGCGGCGCAGGCGGTGCAGTTTGATCTTCGTGCTCAATTGGGCCTGGCTGCTGCGGTATCGTCGGCACCGATGGCACTGTGGGGACAGGCTGTTGTGGCTCAGCAGGTTGTTCCGGCGCTGGTTTCACTTCTTCTACCGGTGCAGGTTCACGTTGCCCCACACACCCGGCAAGAAACATCGCCAGCGCGGTAATCAAGGCGTAGCGACTCATTTTTGTCATCAAGATTCACCCCTTACAAATATAGATAAAGTCTGACTTTGTGCGCCCCCAGAAAATTGGCGCTGCCGTACAGCGTGACCGCCGAATGTGCGGGAATGGTAACGCTGCGTGGCCTTTCCAGAGGATGCATCTCCAGCCCTCTGGCGTCATACCAGTAAAAACGATAATGAACGGTAACGGGTTCTTGCCTTTCGTTATAAAGCGTTGAGGATGCTGAAGGTTGAATATCAGATGTCGAAAGGACGGGCTTTTCTGCACTGATGCCCGCAGCTAATAAAGATGACTCCATCACCAGCGATTGCTCATCATTCACCGGAATTTCCGGATGTGAACGACAGCCCACCAGCACTAACAACGCCAGAGACATCAGCCCAAAGCATCCTTTTCTCATCGTTACAGACCTTTATGCGCCAGCATTGGTCCCAGCGGACAGCCACCCAACAAATGCATATGGATGTGGTAAACCTCTTGTCCGCCATGGCGGTTGGTGTTCATGATCAGACGATAGCCATCTTCGGCAATACCTTCTTGCTCAGCAATTTTTGCCGCTACGGTGATCATGCGTCCCAGCGCCTGCTCATGCTCAGCTGACACGTCGTTCACAGTCGGAATGAGGATATTCGGAATGATCAGAATATGCGTTGGCGCTTGCGGCGAAATATCGCGAAACGCCGTTACCAGATCATCCTGGTAGACGATATCGGAGGGGATCTCACGACGAATAATTTTGCTGAATATAGTTTCTTCTGCCACGACATTTTCCTTTTTCAAATAGCCATGCGTTGCGCCATGCTACGCCGCGCCACACTGCGAGTATAGAGTATGGTCGAGTTAAACCTGCTCTTTCAACCTTAACTCACGATTTCTTAAGCAAAAAATCGTTTTGCTGCCGTATATATCGCCATTATTCCCATTTCTGCCTGCGAATGCGCTGAAAAGACATTCTCTGTTTGGTTTACACTCCAAATATGAATGCGTATATTTCTCATTTGCATTTACACACAAAATTATTCGCACACTAAATATAACCGCTCATCACCCTGCTTCGGCATGAGCCTGACGTCAACATAAACCAAGAGATTTCAAATGTTTTCGACACAATTTAACAGGGATAATCAACATCAAGCCATCATCAAACCGTCACTCCTTGCCGGTTGCATAGCACTGGCACTATTACCTTCCGCCGCTTTTGCTGCACCAGCCACTGAAGAAACGGTGATTGTTGAGGGTTCAGCCACAGCCCCAGATGATGGCGAAAATGATTACAACGTAACGTCTACCTCTGCGGGTACAAAAATGCAGATGACTCAACGTGATATTCCTCAGTCGGTCACTATTGTTAGCCAGCAGCGGATGGAAGATCAGCAGTTACAAACGCTGGGCGAAGTGATGGAAAACACGCTGGGGATCAGCAAAAGTCAGGCGGATTCCGATCGTGCTCTTTATTATTCCCGCGGATTCCAGATCGATAACTATATGGTTGATGGTATCCCCACCTATTTTGAATCGCGCTGGAATCTGGGCGACGCACTTTCTGATATGGCACTGTTTGAACGCGTAGAAGTAGTGCGTGGCGCGACAGGCCTCATGACCGGGACGGGTAATCCATCTGCGGCAATTAATATGGTTCGAAAACACGCGACCAGTCGTGAATTTAAAGGCGATGTCTCGGCGGAATACGGTAGCTGGAACAAAGAACGGTATGTGGCGGATTTACAAAGCCCACTCACCGAAGATGGTAAAATCCGCGCACGAATTGTCGGCGGCTACCAGAATAACGACTCATGGCTGGACCGCTACAACAGTGAAAAGACCTTCTTCTCCGGCATTGTCGATGCTGATTTAGGCGATCTTACGATGCTTTCAGCCGGTTACGAATATCAGCGTATTGATGTTAATAGCCCAACCTGGGGTGGTTTACCGCGCTGGAATACTGATGGCAGCAGCAACAGTTACGATCGCGCACGCAGTACCGCACCTGACTGGGCGTACAACGATAAAGAGATCAACAAGGTCTTTATGACCCTGAAGCAGCGGTTTGCTGATACCTGGCAAGCGACGCTGAATGCCACCCACTCTGAAGTCGAATTTGACAGCAAAATGATGTATGTCGATGCCTACGTAAACAAAGCGGATGGTATGCTGGTTGGGCCATACAGCAATTATGGACCTGGCTTTGATTATGTCGGCGGCACCGGTTGGAACAGCGGCAAACGTAAAGTTGATGCGCTGGATCTGTTCGCTGACGGTAGTTATGAATTGTTTGGTCGTCAGCACAATTTAATGTTTGGTGGCAGTTACAGCAAACAAAACAATCGTTACTTCAGTTCATGGGCCAACATTTTCCCGGATGAAATTGGCAGTTTCTACAACTTTAATGGCAATTTCCCACAAACCGACTGGTCACCACAGAGCCTGGCGCAGGACGATACCACACATATGAAATCGTTATATGCTGCCACTCGTGTCACCCTTGCCGATCCGCTGCATCTGATCCTCGGCGCACGTTATACCAACTGGCGAGTTGATACGCTGACTTACAGCATGGAGAAAAACCACACCACGCCTTATGCTGGACTGGTGTTTGACATCAATGACAACTGGTCGACCTACGCCAGCTATACCTCTATTTTCCAGCCGCAAAATGATCGTGACAGTTCAGGCAAATATCTGACTCCAATCACCGGTAACAACTACGAGCTAGGTCTGAAATCGGACTGGATGAATAGCCGTCTGACCACCACGTTAGCCATCTTCCGTATTGAGCAGGATAATGTCGCTCAGTCCACCGGTACACCTATCCCCGGCAGCAACGGCGAAACCGCCTATAAAGCGGTGGATGGGACAGTCAGTAAAGGTGTGGAATTTGAACTCAACGGCGCAATTACCGACAACTGGCAGTTGACGTTTGGCGCAACGCGCTATATTGCCGAGGATAACGAAGGAAACGCCGTTAATCCTAATCTGCCACGCACCACGGTTAAAATGTTCACCAGCTATCGGTTGCCTGTCATGCCAGAGTTGACGGTCGGCGGTGGTGTTAACTGGCAAAATCGCGTGTATACCGACACCGTGACGCCGTATGGCACCTTCCGCGCCGAGCAAGGTAGCTACGCGCTGGTGGATCTCTTCACCCGCTACCAGGTGACGAAAAACTTCTCGTTACAGGGGAATGTCAATAACCTGTTCGACAAAACCTACGATACCAACGTGGAAGGTTCTATCGTCTACGGCGCACCGCGTAATTTCAGCATTACCGGCACGTATCAATTCTGAATAACACCTGTAAAAAAGGCAGCCATCTGGCTGCCTTAGTCTCCCCAACGTCTTACGGATTAGTGGTTACGGATGTACTCATCCATCTCGGTTTTCAGGTTATCGGATTTAGTACCGAAAATCGCCTGAACACCAGAACCAGCAACCACTACGCCCGCTGCGCCCAGTTTCTTCAGGCCAGCCTGATCCACTTTAGACACATCAGCAACGCTGACGCGCAGACGGGTAATACATGCGTCGAGGTTAGTAATGTTTTCTTTACCACCAAATGCAGCAACCAGAGCCGGTGCCATTTCGCTGGTACCTGTCGCTTTTGCATCTTCAGTCGCGTCTTCACGACCCGGCGTTTTCAGATCCAGTGCTTTAATCAGCACGCGGAAGATGGTGTAGTAAACAATGGCATAACCGATACCGACGATCGGGAACAGCCACAGTTTGCTGCTGTTACCAGACAGAACGATGAAGTCGATCAGACCGTGCGAGAACGACGTACCGTCACGCATCCCCAGAAGAATACAGATTGGGAATGCCAGGCCTGCCAGAATCGCGTGGATGATGTACAGGATCGGCGCAACGAACATGAAGGAGAACTCGATCGGCTCGGTGATACCGGTCAGGAACGAGGTCAGCGCCGCGGAGATCATAATACCGCCCACTTTCGCGCGGTTTTCTGGTTTAGCAGAGTGCCAGATAGCAATTGCGGCAGCTGGCAGACCGTACATTTTGAACAGGAAGCCACCAGACAGTTTACCCGCAGTCGGGTCACCCGCCATATAACGCGGAATGTCGCCGTGGAAAACCTGACCTGCTGCGTTGGTGTATTCACCAATCTGCATCTGGAAAGGTACGTTCCAGATGTGGTGCAGACCAAACGGTACCAGGCAACGTTCGATGAAACCGTAAATGCCAAACGCAACTACCGGGTTCTGGTAAGCAGCCCACTGAGAGAAGGTCTGGATTGCAGAACCAATCGGCGGCCAAATGAAGGACAGCACAACGCCAGTAAAGATGGCAGCCAGGCCTGAAATGATCGGCACAAAGCGTTTACCGGCAAAGAAGCCAAGATACTCAGGCAGCTTAATACGGTAGAAACGGTTAAACATGTACGCTGCGATCGCACCGGAGATAATCCCCCCGAGTACGCCAGTATCCGCCAGGTGTTTAGAGGCGATTTCTTCAGCAGGTAAATGCAGTACCAGTGGCGCAACCACGGCCATGGTTTTAACCATGATGCCATAGGCAACAACTGCGGCCAGCGCGGATACGCCATCGTTATTGGTAAAGCCGAGGGCGACACCGATCGCAAAAATCAGTGGCATGTTTGCAAAGACGGAACCGCCTGCTTCTGCCATAACATGCGATACAACGGCGGGCAGCCAGCTGAAATTCGCGGAACCGACGCCCAGCAGAATACCTGCGATAGGCAGTACGGATACCGGCAGCATCAGCGATTTACCGACCTTTTGCAGGTTAGCAAATGCATTCTTAAACATAATTGAGAGTGCTCCTGAGTATGGGTGCTTTTTTTACGTTCTCACGCGTGGCAAGGGGGGAGTGCCTCGCCGTGTACAGGGCATCTAAGCGCCCTTTATTTATTACACAGAGTAAAATAATTCAGTGCCGATTTGTTTGACGGCTATCACGTTTCAACTTCAGATCATTGGAGAAGTTGCACATTTTGACAAAACATATGTCACAATATTTCAAACGTGGTTATTCACCGCCCGATTTTCGGCGGTGAACTTTACTCGTTTTAGCCATTAATTACGAGCTTTAAAAAAACTCATTCAACGGATTGATTGAAGGCGGGAAGCGTCGATGTGAAACAGACGGGCGAAGTTATCGGTGGTTACCTGCGCCAGTTCTTCAACGGCAACACCTTTCAACACAGCCATGTATTCTGCAACGTCACGAACCATCGCAGGTTGATTCTCTTTTCCTCGATGCGGTACTGGCGCAAGGTAAGGTGAGTCAGTTTCCACCAGTAACCGATCCAGGGGGACATAACGCGCAGCATCGCGCAGTTGCTCCGCATTACGGAAGGTCACAATGCCGGAAAAGGAGATGTAAAATCCGAGATCCAGTAATTTACCCGCCGTTTCTCTGTCCTCTGTAAAACAGTGTAGTACGCCACCGCAATCCGTCACTTTTTCTTCGCGCAGAATTGCCAGCGTATCGGCGCGGGCGTCACGGGTGTGGACGATAACCGGCTTGTTCAGTTCACGACCAATCTGGATATGATGGATGAAGGACTCTTGCTGACGTACTTTAGTTTCCGGCGTGTAATAATAATCCAGCCCGGTTTCACCCAGCGCTACAACGCCCTCTTCTGCCGCCAGACGACGTAAATCTTCTACATCGTAGGGATCATTCTGGTTGAGTGGGTGCACGCCACAAGAAAATACGACGTTGTCGCGTTCGCCTACCAGATCCCGCATGTGTAAATAACCCGGTAATGTTGTGGCGACTGCCAGACAAAATTTCACATCGCGTGCGGCGGCTTTCGCCAGAACGTCATCCACGTCCTTATGCAAAGATTCATAATCCAGACCATCGAGATGGCAGTGTGAGTCGACTAAAAACATGATGTCTCTCTTAAAGATGAGGAACCGGTAGCACAACGCCCGGTTGCAGGTAATGCTCAATACGCAGTAAAAGATCGGTGATGAGAAGCTCGCGGTTGATGCCTGTGACAGACATTAACTGTTCACGAATGTGGCAAACATCCCCCAGTATAGCCTGCAGGCGCGAGGGAGAAAGATGGTTTGCCAGTTCGACGACCAGGCCCGGCACATCAACATTGGTCACCTGCGCAGCGCCATGATGGCGTTTTAGCGCATCCATCAGCAACGTTGCCAGCCAGTGTAAACGTGCCGGAGCTTGTTCATGATTAAGGGCCGCTAGCAGCGAATACCAGTCGCCCGATTGCACGCTATATGCCAGCGCCTGACACAATGTTTCACGAGCCTGCCAGTTATCTCCCTGAAACAACGCCAGTGCCGCCCCAGGCGAACCGGCGCTTAAGCGCAATGCGGCAAGTAGTGCATCCTGTGACATTGTCACTTCGCGTGAAAGCCAGATCACGGCGTACTGTTCCGGCGGCGGCGCAAGGTAATGTAACCGACAACGACTACGTAATGTTGCCAGTAAACGTTCTGGCTCGCGGGTAGCAAGGAAAAACCACGTTTCTGCTGGTGGCTCTTCAAGCGTTTTCAGCAATGCGTTAGCCGCGGCGTCGGTTAGTAAGGCAGCATCGGTTACCCAGACAACTTTCGCACCACCTAAGCGTGCGTGCTCATTCAGCTTTTCGGTGACCTCACGTACCGCATCAATGCCCAGCGCATTTTTCCCTTTTTCGGGAGCCAGGGTGTAGTAATCGGGATGTGTGCCAGCCTGCATCAACTGACATCCACGACAGTGACCGCAACTTTTGTGGCCCTGCGGTTGTTGGCAGAGTAAATAACGGCTCAGGGCGTAGATTAAAGCATCATCGCCCATGCCCGGTAACGCCTGAATGAGTAGCGCATGGTGACCTCTTCCGGCCTGATAGCTGGCTACCAGTTTTTCGAAATCAGGTCGTAACCATGGATACCATCTCATGCGTCCAACTCCTTCACCCAGTTGGTCACGGTAGTGCGGATTGCATCCATCACGGCCTCCAGCGGCTGGGTGGCATCAATGGTATGAATGCTTTTATCTTGTGCTGCCAGTTCCAGATAGCGGGCGCGGGTGCGATTAAAGAAATCGAATGACTCTTGCTCAATACGATCCAGCTCACCACGGGCGCGAGCACGTTTTAAGCCGACCTCTGGGGTGACATCAAGATAAAGCGTTAAGTCAGGGCGAAAATCCCCGAGAACAGCATCACGCAGTGTTGCCAGCATATGTTGGTCAATACCTCGTCCTCCACCCTGATAGGCTTGAGTGGAGAGATCGTGGCGATCGCCAATCACCCAGGTGCCGTTAGCCAGCGCAGGTTTGATGACCGTTTCTACCAGTTGAACGCGCGCGGCATAAAACATCAGAACTTCGGCTTTATCGGTAATGACTTCATCGCCTACCGATTTGATATCCAGCACCAGGCTTCTTAACTTTTCGGCAAGTTGCGTACCGCCAGGTTCCCGAGTGAAAACCATGTCGCGGATACCCAGTTGCTCAAGCGTCTCAACCACCACGTTACGCGCGGTAGTTTTGCCTGCGCCTTCCAGCCCCTCAATGACGATATACTTACTGCGCATTTTTTTCCTTAAGCACTTTCAGATAATCCTGCACAGACTTGTTATGACTGGCAAGATTGGTATTAAACGTGTGACCACCTTTACCATCGGCCACAAAATAGAGATACGGCGTTTTTGCCGGATGCGCAGCAGCCTTCAGCGAATCCGCCCCCGGCGTCGCTATCGCACCTGGCGGCAGACCGGTAATGGTATAGGTGTTATACGCTGTCGGCGTTTCCAGGTCTGCACGAGAAAGTTTGCCATTATAACGCTCTCCCATCCCGTAAATCACGGTCGGGTCGGTCTGCAGGCGCATACCAATGCGTAAACGGTTGATAAATACTGAGGCAACCTGATCGCGTTCACTGGCAACGGCGGTTTCTTTTTCGATAATTGATGCCATCGTCACCAACTGGTTTTTATCTTTATAAGGCAGACCGTCCGCACGCCCTTCCCAGGCGCTATCGACCGCTTTCACCATTTTCTTGTGCGCTCGCTTGAGTAACGCGACATCGGTGGTATTGGCGGTATACATCCAGGTGTCTGGCCAGAACCAACCTTCAATCCACTCCGGGTTTTCCAGTTCAAGTGCCTGCGCTACGGTGGCGTACTTATCGTCGCTCAGCGTGTGCTTGATATACGGAGCCTCACGCAATTGCTTGAGGTAGTCGCTCAGACGCATCCCTTCTACCAGTCGCAGCGGGAACTGTGCTTCTTTACCGCTTTCCAACAATTTCAGCATCTCGCGCACGGTCATCTGCGGTGTAAAGCGGTAAGTCCCGGCTTTAAAGTGAGAAAGATCCGGTTCGATACGCAGCAACCATTGAAAAACCCGTGGGCGATTGATGATCTTATCGGCATAAAGCTGTTCACCTAGCGCCAGACGTCCGGTCCCTGGCTTCAGGGTAAATATCGTCTCTTCTTTGATAAGCAATTTGCTGTCGGCAAGATGGCGAACCTTCCAGACGCCCACACCAGCGGCGATACCCAGTACCACCAGCAATAACAAGATTATCAATAACACTTTTTTCATGACTAATTCGGGCGCTCACAAAGTGGGGCTAAATATTCATATAACGTTGCTGACGAAAAGGAGACATCGCCACAGGCACGTACGGGCATCACTGGCATTAACGCATTACAAATAACCATCTCATCTGCCTGCAACGCCTCTTCCAAAGAGGCTTGCACTTCGACAAGCTGATAAGAGGATTGTGCCAGCAAACGGATACAGAATTGTCGCATAATGCCGTTAACACCTGCCTGATCCAGTCGCGGCGTATAAACTACGTTACCCTTCCGCCAGAACAAATTAGCCGCACAGCATTCCGTAACCCACCCTTCGCTGTCAAGGACCAGCGCCTCATCAGCGTTTGTCTGCTCAAGATGAGAGCGGATCAATACTTGCTCAAGCCGATTAAGATGTTTAATACCTGCAAGATGAGGATTGCGCCCCAGCCGCACCGGGCTTAGCGCCAACATCATCCCTTCGTTACGCAAACGGTCGTAATGTGCAGGATAAGCCGTAATGGAGAGAATCCGCGTTGCCGGTCCACTGTTCAATGTGCTGTACCCTCGCCCGCCACTACCGCGACTGATCACGACTTTCAGCACACCATTCTGCTGTTCTGCTGCCAGCGTTTTCATCTCTTGTTCAAGCTGAGGCCAGAAGTCACAGGAAATCATCAACCGCTGACAAGCATCCTGTAGTCGCTGGATATGCGCCGATAACAAACTGACTTTACCGTCGATAACTCTGGCGGTGGTAAAACAACCATCACCAAACTGCGTTGCCCGATCGCTTACTGCCAGCGATTCCTGCTTATGACCGTTAATTAAGAACATACCGGCTCCTTATCAGAGAATTGTTAGTGTGGCAGCATGTTCACTACGGAACAAGTCGGAATAAAAGCTAAGAAAAAAGGCCCGCAAGCGGACCTTTTATAAGGGTGGAAAATGACAACTTAGATCTTTTTAAAGATCAAAGAACCATTAGTGCCACCGAAGCCGAAGGAGTTACACAGAGTGTATTCCATTCCGCTAACCTGACGCGCTTCGTGCGGTACGAAATCCAGATCGCAACCTTCGTCCGGGTTATCCAGGTTGATGGTTGGCGGAACAGCCTGATCGCGCAGCGCCAGGATGGAGTAGATAGATTCTACTGCACCCGCCGCACCTAACAGGTGACCGGTCATAGATTTCGTGGAGCTTACCAACACGCGGCTTGCAGCTTCACCGAAGATGGTTTTCACCGCCTGCGCTTCAGCTTTATCGCCAGCCGGCGTAGAAGTACCGTGCGCGTTAACGTAGCCAATCTGACTTGCTTCAATGCCTGCATCACGCAGAGCATTTGCCATCGCCAGAGCTGCGCCTGCGCCATTTTCTGGCGGTGACGTCATATGATAAGCATCGCTGCTCATACCAAAGCCGACGAGTTCAGCGTAAATTTTCGCACCGCGTTTTTTCGCGTGTTCGTACTCTTCAAGTACCAGCATACCGGCACCATCGCCCAGTACGAAACCATCACGCTCTTTATCCCACGGGCGGCTCGCCGCTTGCGGGTTATCATTGCGGGTAGATAATGCACGTGCCGCGCCAAAACCACCAACGCCCAGCGGCGTACTGGCTTTCTCTGCGCCACCTGCAACCATCACGTCAGCATCGCCATACGCGATAATACGCGCAGCATGGCCAATGTTGTGCACGCCGGAAGTACAGGCGGTCGCGATAGAGATGCTTGGGCCACGCAGGCCATACATGATAGTCAGATGACCTGCCACCATGTTCACAATCGTTGACGGAACGAAGAATGGGCTGATCTTACGTGGACCACCGTTCATCAGAGATGTGTGGTTTTCTTCGATCAGTCCGAGGCCGCCAATCCCGGAGCCAATTGCGGCACCAATGCGGGTTGCGTTCTCTTCCGTTATTTCAAGGCCAGAATCCTGCATGGCCTGAACGCCAGCGACAATTCCATATTGAATGAAGGCATCCATCTTGCGCTGTTCTTTGCGCGAGATAATGTCCTCACAGTTAAAATCCTTTACTAAGCCAGCAAATTTCGTTGCATAGGCGCTAGTATCGAAATGGTCGATTAGGCTGATGCCACTCTGACCGGCAAGCAGAGCTTTCCAGGTAGACTCTACGGTATTGCCGACAGGAGACAACATGCCCAGTCCGGTCACAACTACACGACGCTTAGACACGTTTGTCCTCCAGGGAGGGAAAAAATGATTCTAGTGGGACAAAAAGATAAAACTCAGGCGGTCGAACGACCGCCTGGAGATGTTCACTTACGCCTGGTGGCCGTTGATGTAATCAATGGCAGCCTGAACGGTGGTGATTTTCTCAGCTTCTTCGTCCGGAATCTCAGTATCAAACTCTTCTTCCAGAGCCATTACCAGCTCAACGGTGTCAAGAGAATCCGCGCCCAGGTCTTCAACGAAAGAAGCATTGTTGGTAACTTCTTCCTGCTTAACGCCCAGCTGTTCGCCGATAATTTTCTTAACGCGTTCTTCGATAGTGCTCATACTCTTAAATTTCCTATCAAAACTCGCTTTCGCGATGGTTTTCGTAGTGTATAAAATGTTGAAAAATTTGCAACTAAATCCCGGCAGGTCTTACCACGATTTTACGTTATTTTGAGGCCTTACCCCCCAATAACGCAAATCATTTTGCACTAATTATTACTCATAACCACGCAGACTGCGCGCAACATGAGCATTTTGTGCAAATCGCGGTCAGACCATGTACATCCCGCCGTTCACATGCAAAGTTTCACCCGTGATGTAAGCTGCTTCGTCGGATGCCAGGAATGCAACCGCGTTGGCGATTTCCTGTGCGCCGCCGAGGCGACCCGCAGGAACCTGCGCCAGGATACCCGCACGCTGGTCATCGCTCAGCGCACGTGTCATGTCCGTTTCAATAAAGCCCGGAGCAACAACGTTTACAGTAATACCGCGTGACGCAACTTCGCGCGCCAGTGATTTACTGAAGCCGATCAAGCCCGCTTTCGCCGCAGCGTAGTTGGCCTGACCGCCATTTCCCATGGTACCAACCACAGAACCGATAGTGATAATACGACCATGACGCTTTTTCATCATAGCGCGCATTACCGCTTTTGACAGACGGAAAACAGATGAAAGGTTGGTTTCGATAATATCGTTCCACTCTTCATCTTTCATTCGCATTAACAGGTTATCACGAGTGATACCGGCATTATTGACCAGGATATCCACTTCACCAAATTCTGCGCGAATTTTTTCCAGAACAGATTCGATAGATGCCGGGTCGGTCACATTCAACATCAGACCTTTGCCGTTGGCACCTAAATAATCACTGATCGCCTGAGCGCCATTTTCACTGGTCGCAGTGCCAATAACTTTCGCGCCACGGGCTGCGAGCGTTTCAGCAATTGCGCGGCCAATTCCGCGGCTTGCACCGGTTACCAGTGCGATTTTTCCTTCAAAATTCATGATTTTCCTCTTTTAAAGCTCGAGCGCCGCTGCCATCGCTGAAGGTTCGTTCAGCGCCGAGGCGGTCAGGGTGTCGACAATGCGTTTCGTCAGGCCAGTAAGCACTTTGCCCGGGCCGACTTCATAGAGATGTTCTACGCCTTGCGCTGCCATGTATTCAACAGACTTCGTCCACTGAACCGGGTTATACAACTGACGTACCAGTGCGTCACGGATGGCATCACCATTGGTTTCGCATTTCACATCAACGTTATTCACAACAGGAACTGTTGGTGCGTTAAAGGTGATTTTCGCTAATTCTACTGCCAGTTTGTCGGCTGCTGGTTTCATCAGCGCACAGTGAGACGGTACGCTCACTGGTAACGGCAGAGCGCGTTTTGCGCCCGCAGCTTTACAGGCAGCGCCAGCACGCTCAACTGCTTCTTTATGACCGGCAATAACCACCTGTCCCGGAGAGTTAAAGTTTACCGGAGAAACGACCTGACCTTCTGCAGCTTCTTCACACGCTTTCGCAATAGACACATCATCCAGACCGATGATTGCCGCCATAGCACCCGTTCCTTCCGGTACGGCTTCTTGCATGAACTTGCCGCGCATCTCAACCAGACGCACCGCATCAGCGAAATCAATCACACCAGCGCAAACCAGCGCGGAGTATTCCCCCAGGCTGTGACCGGCCATCATTGCCGGTGCTTTACCGCCCTGCTGCTGCCATACGCGGTACAGCGCAACAGATGCAGTCAACAGCGCAGGCTGGGTTTGCCAGGTTTTATTCAGTTCTTCAGCTGGCCCCTGCTGTGTCAGCGCCCACAGGTCGTAGCCCAGCGCCGCAGAAGCTTCAGCAAACGTTTCTTCGACAATTGGATAGCTCGCCGCCATATCAGCCAGCATTCCAACGGTTTGAGAACCCTGTCCAGGGAACACAAATGCAAATTGCGTCATGTTTTAATCCTTATCCTAGAAACGAACCAGCGCGGAGCCCCAGGTGAATCCACCGCCAAAGGCTTCAAGCAGAACCAACTGCCCCGGCTTAATGCGCCCGTCGCGTACAGCTTCATCCAGAGCGCACGGGACAGAGGCCGCAGAGGTATTACCGTGGCGATCCAGCGTCACCACGACATTGTCCATCGACATGCCGAGTTTTTTCGCCGTTGCACTGATAATACGCAGGTTAGCCTGATGCGGAACCAGCCAGTCCAGTTGAGAACGGTCAAGATTATTCGCCGCAAGCGTCTCATCAACGATGTGCGCCAGTTCCGTTACCGCAACCTTGAAGACTTCGTTGCCCGCCATCGTCAGATGAATTGAATTCTCTGGATTCACACGGTCAGCATTAGGCAGCGTCAGCAATTCACCATAGCTACCGTCGGCATGCAGATGGGTGGAGATGATTCCTGGCTCTTCAGAGGCAGCCAGCACCGCTGCGCCCGCGCCATCGCCAAAAATAATAATAGTCCCACGATCTGTTGGATCGCAGGTGCGCGCCAGTACATCGGAACCGACGACCAGAGCATACTTCACCGCCCCAGATTTCACGTATTGATCGGCTACGCTTAATGCATAGGTGAAACCTGCGCAGGCTGCTGCAACGTCAAATGCCGGGCAACCTTTAATGCCCAACATGCTTTGAATCTGACAAGCTGCGCTCGGGAAAGCGTGCGTCGCAGAAGTCGTTGCCACAACGATCAAGCCAATCTGGTCTTTCTCAATACCCGCCATCTCAATTGCGCGTGTCGCCGCTTCAAAGCCCATGGTTGAAACGGTTTCGTTTGGCGCGGCAATGTGGCGTTCGCGGATACCGGTACGAGTGACAATCCACTCGTCAGAGGTATCCACCATTTTTTCCAAATCGGCGTTTGTCCGCACTTGTTCGGGCAGATAGCTGCCAGTACCAATAATCTTCGTATACATGTACGCTCAGTCACTTTTCGGTTATATACCGTCACTTGCAAACTGCGAGTTCGCTGGCAGCGTCCTGCTACCGCAGAGTTCCGCTTTTGCCACCGTCCAGCAGCTCAAAACCAGCTGGGTATACAGATTCCAGGCGAGCGGCAATTCGCTGAGGAACTTGTCGCTGCACCGCCTGCACTGCCTGTTCAATCGCGACCGCAAAAGCTCGCTGATTGGCTGCACCATGACTTTTTATCACCGTGCCGCGCAATCCTAACAGACAGGCGCCGTTATACTGGTCGGGGTTGAGGTGACTGAATCGCCTCGTCAGGCTCTTTTGTAGCCAACGCTTTAATAACAGTAGCCACCACGACCGTTTTTTCCCTTCACCCTGAGATTTCAGCAGAGAAAGGAACATCCTGACAACACCTTCCATCGTCTTTAATGTGACATTTCCTGTAAAGCCGTCACAAACCAGCACATCTGTCTTGCCAGTTAACAACTCATTGGCTTCAAGATAGCCGATATAATTGATAGAAGGGATTGTTTTAAGCACCGCTGAGGCATCCCGAATACTGTCGAGACCCTTTACTTCTTCTTCACCAATATTGAGCAACGCCACGCGAGGATTAGGAATTTCCACCACCTCTTCAGCCAGAACTGAGCCCATAATGGCAAATTGCACCAACATTGTACTGTCACAATCGACGTTGGCCCCTAAATCGAGGACCACCGTTTTGCCCTTTTGCTGATGCGGTAATACCGTCACCAGCGCCGGACGCTCAATCCCCTCCAGGGGCTTGAGTAATAATTTTGCCAGCCCCATCAGCGCCCCGGTATTACCGGCACTGACACAGGCTTGCGCTCGACCTTCTTTCACCAGCTCCAGGGCCACGCGCATTGAACTCCCACGACTGGCGCGGATAGCTTGCGAAGGCCGGGCATCACTGGCGATAACTGACTGCGCAGGAATAATCTGCAGACGCGAACGTTGTTCAAAGTCAGCTTTAGCAAGTAATGGCGTGATGGCGTCGGGATTGCCGACTAAAAGAAGAGTGAGTTGCGAATTAGAATTCAGTGCCTGCAATGCTGCAGGCACTGTCACGGAAGGGCCAAAATCCCCTCCCATGACATCTAACGCCAGGGTTAGACGTGTCAAGGTATCGTCGCCGCCCGGTTTGGTCTTTCCCCAGTTGCCTGGGGAAAATCCTCACTAAGCTTCATCACGCAGACGCGTGATTACTTAGCGATGACCTTGCGGCCGCGGTAGTAACCGTCGGCAGTGATGTGGTGACGCAGGTGTTTTTCACCAGAAGTTTTGTCTACAGACAGGCTGGTGACTGCGGTCAGCGCGTCATGGGAACGACGCATGCCACGTTTGGAACGGGTTGGTTTATTCTGTTGTACGGCCATGGACCTTACTCCTCAATTACGGTTTATCCCCGATCCAACGGGGAGCACCAATTACTTACGCTTTAAGCTGGCTAATACGGCAAATGGGTTTGGCTTTTGCGCTTCTTCAGGCAGTTCACCAAAGACCATGTCCGCTTCGGACACTTCACAGTGTTCAGAATCATGCACCGGAACTACCGGCAAGGCGAGGATGATTTCATCTTCAACCATTGCAAGCAGATCGATTTCACCGAATTCGTTAACCTCAATCGGTTCATACGCTTCCGGCAGTGCTTCAGCCTGTTCGTCTGAACGCACAGGACTAAAACAATACGTTGTGTAGACCTGATGAGTAAACGGCTTCCCGCAACGCTGACACTCGAGCGTTACCGTCACCTTCGCATCGCCATTTAACACTGCGAGACGTTGGTTATCGATAGCGAACGACATGGAGCATTCCACATCACTGTCCACACTGACTACGGATTCGGCGACGCGCTCAACCTGATCAGGAGTATAGATACCCTGGTAATCAAGGCGTTTCTGAGCCGTACGAACCGGATCGAGAGTCAGGGGTAATTTTACCTTTTGCATAGGGCGCGCATATTAACTTTGTAACGTCATAGAGTCAAAGAAAAAGGCAGCCTGTGGTTGCCTTTTGCCAATAATTCGCACACATTGCGGGTTACTGCTTTATTTTCGTTCAGTGCTGATAACGAACATCAACCTGCAAAACGAAGCGCATAGTTTAAAATGGCTATCATCAATACGCTATATCTGATGGAAAAAAATATGCCTAAACTTATTTTAGCCTCCACCTCGCCCTGGCGTCGCGCTCTTCTGGAAAAACTGCAAATCTCTTTTGAATGTGCAGCACCCGAGGTCGACGAAACTCCACGCAGCGACGAATCACCGCGACAGTTGGTGCTTCGACTGGCACAAGAAAAAGCGCAATCTCTGGCGTCACGTTATCCGGATCATTTAATTATTGGTTCAGACCAGGTATGTGTTCTTGATGGCGAAATCACCGGTAAACCGTTAACGGAAGAAAATGCCCGTCTGCAATTACGCAAAGCCAGCGGCAATATCGTCACCTTCTATACTGGACTGGCGTTGTTTAATTCGGCGAATGGGCATCTACAAACAGAAGTGGAGCCTTTTGACGTCCATTTCCGTCACCTGAGCGAGGCGGAGATTGATAATTACGTGCGTAAAGAGCATCCCCTGCACTGCGCGGGTAGCTTTAAGAGTGAAGGATTTGGCATTACGCTGTTTGAGCGTTTAGAGGGGCGTGATCCTAACACGCTGGTTGGTTTACCGCTAATCGCGCTGTGTCAGATGTTACGTCGGGAAGGGAAAAACCCGCTGATGGGATAGTTTTTTGCGCCGGATGCGGTTACTTCGCATCCGGCAATCGGTGCTGGCGGCCTGATGCGGCGTAAACGCCTTATCAGGCCAACCGCCCATTATCAGGTTTATATGCTTGTATTAGCGCGCGTTACGCAGCTTTTGCAAACAACGCTTCAAACCTTCATCCATCGGCGCTTCAATACGCATCACCTCACCGGTCCCCGGATGAGTAAACTTCAACGCTGCGGCGTGCAGGAACAGGCGATTTAATCCCGTGCCTGCTTCAGTGAGCTGTCTGTCAAATTCACGGTCACCGTAGCGATCGTCAAAGGCAATCGGATGACCCGCATATTGTGTATGCACACGGATCTGATGAGTACGCCCTGTTACCGGGCTACAACGCACCAGGGTGGCAAATGCATAGCGCTCTTCCACTTTAAAGCGTGTTTCCGACGGTTTGCCTTCCTGACTCACACGCACGATACGTTCGCCGCTTTGCAGAATATTTTTCAGTAACGGCGCTTGGACGCTCTTCACATGCGACTGCCACTGACCGCGCACCAGCGCCAGGTAATCTTTTTGCATCCCTTTTTCACGTAATTGCTCATGCAGAGAACGCAACGCCGAGCGTTTTTTCGCTACCAGCAACACACCTGAGGTGTCCCGGTCAAGACGATGAACCAGTTCAAGGAACCGCGCTTCCGGGCGCAACGCCCGCAAACCTTCAATAACGCCGAAGCTTAAACCACTGCCGCCATGTACCGCCGTACCGGAAGGTTTATTCAGCACCAGGATATGATCATCTTCATATAAGATGACGTCCGCCAGCGCCGCCACCTTTTGCAGATGTGGCGAAACCGCCTCTTCTTCCCGCTCAGCAACGCGAACCGGTGGGATACGCACCTCATCACCCGCTTCGAGTTTATATTCAGGCTTAATACGTTTTTTGTTCACCCGCACTTCGCCTTTACGCAAAATACGGTAAATCATACTTTTTGGTACGCCTTTCAATTGGGTACGCAAAAAGTTGTCGATACGTTGCCCCGCTTCGTCAGCGGTGATAGCAACAATTTTTACGGATGGAGTCTCTGTTTTCATGGTGGGCGATTCTAATTAGCCAACAGGATTCGCGCCACTCATTTTTCTATGCTTGTATTTAGTTTTACACCTTATTACTTCACTAGGTGATCACTTTATTGATGGTTATTAAACCAATCACCAGCAAGAAGTGAAAAAACTGTGAGTAAGCGGGTGATAAATGGTAAAAGTCATCTTGCTATAACAAGGCTTGCAGTGGAATAATGAGGCCGTTTCCGTGTCCATCCTTGTTAAAACAAGAAATTTTACGGAATAACCCATTTTGCCCGACCGATCATCCACGCAGCAATGGCGTAAGACGTATTGATCTTTCAGGCAGTTAGCGGGCTGCGGGTTGCAGTCCTTACCGGTAGATGGAAATATTTCTGGAGAGTAATACCCAGTCTGTTTCTCTGATAATTGCGCTGTTTTTCCGCATGAAAAACGGGCAACCGACACTCTGCGCCTCTTTGAGCTGACGATAACCGTGAGGTTGGCGACGCGACTAGACACGAGGCCATCGGTTCACACCCGGAAAGGCGTTACTTTGCCCGCAGCTTAGTCGTCAATGTAAGAATAATGAGTAAGTTACGATGAAAAGAATGTTAATCAACGCAACTCAGCAGGAAGAGTTGCGCGTTGCCCTTGTAGATGGGCAGCGTCTGTATGACCTGGATATCGAAAGTCCAGGGCACGAGCAGAAAAAGGCAAACATCTACAAAGGTAAAATCACCCGCATTGAACCGAGTCTGGAAGCTGCTTTTGTTGATTACGGCGCTGAACGTCACGGTTTCCTCCCACTAAAAGAAATTGCCCGCGAATATTTCCCTGCTAACTACAGTGCTCATGGTCGTCCCAACATTAAAGATGTGTTGCGTGAAGGTCAGGAAGTCATTGTTCAGATCGATAAAGAAGAGCGCGGCAACAAAGGCGCGGCATTAACCACCTTTATCAGTCTGGCGGGTAGCTATCTGGTTCTGATGCCGAACAACCCGCGCGCGGGCGGTATTTCTCGTCGTATCGAAGGCGACGACCGTACCGAATTAAAAGAAGCACTGGCAAGCCTTGAACTGCCGGAAGGCATGGGGCTTATCGTGCGCACCGCTGGTGTCGGCAAATCTGCTGAGGCGCTGCAATGGGATTTAAGCTTCCGTCTGAAACACTGGGAAGCCATCAAAAAAGCCGCTGAAAGCCGCCCGGCTCCGTTCCTGATTCATCAGGAGAGCAACGTAATCGTTCGCGCATTCCGCGATTACTTACGCCAGGACATCGGTGAAATCCTTATCGATAACCCGAAAGTGCTCGAACTGGCACGTCAGCATATCGCTGCATTAGGCCGCCCGGATTTCAGCAGCAAAATCAAACTGTACACCGGCGAGATCCCGCTGTTCAGCCACTACCAGATCGAGTCGCAGATCGAGTCCGCCTTCCAGCGTGAAGTTCGTCTGCCATCCGGTGGTTCGATTGTTATCGACAGCACCGAAGCGTTAACGGCCATCGACATCAACTCCGCACGCGCGACCCGCGGCGGCGATATCGAAGAAACCGCGTTTAACACTAACCTCGAAGCTGCCGATGAGATTGCTCGTCAGCTGCGCCTGCGTGACCTCGGCGGCCTGATTGTTATCGACTTCATCGACATGACGCCTGTACGCCACCAGCGTGCGGTAGAAAACCGTCTGCGTGAAGCGGTGCGTCAGGACCGTGCGCGTATTCAAATCAGCCATATTTCTCGCTTTGGCCTGCTGGAAATGTCCCGTCAGCGTCTGAGCCCATCACTGGGTGAATCCAGCCATCACGTCTGCCCGCGCTGCTCCGGTACTGGTACCGTGCGTGACAACGAATCGTTGTCGCTCTCTATTCTGCGTCTGATCGAAGAAGAAGCGCTGAAAGAGAACACTCAGGAAGTTCACGCCATTGTTCCTGTGCCAATCGCGTCTTACCTGCTGAATGAAAAACGTTCTGCAGTGAATGCGATTGAAACTCGTCAGGACGGCGTGCGCTGTGTGATTGTGCCAAACGATCAGATGGAAACCCCGCACTACCATGTGCTGCGCGTGCGTAAAGGGGAAGAAACTCCAACCTTAAGCTACATGCTGCCGAAGCTGCATGAAGAAGCGATGGCGCTGCCGTCTGAAGAAGAGTTCGCTGAACGTAAGCGTCCGGAACAACCTGCGCTGGCAACCTTTGCCATGCCGGATGTGCCGCCAGCTCCAACCCCAGCTGAACCTGCCGCGCCTGTTGTAGCCCCAGCACCTAAAGCTGCAACGGCAACACCAGCATCTCCTGCACAACCAGGGTTGTTGAGCCGCTTCTTCGGCGCACTGAAAGCGCTGTTCAGCGGTGGTGAAGAAACCAAACCGGCCGAGCAACCAGCACCGAAAGCAGAAGCGAAACCGGAACGTCAACAGGATCGTCGCAAGCCTCGTCAGAACAACCGCCGTGACCGTAATGAGCGCCGCGATACCCGTAGTGAACGTACAGAAGGCAGCGATAATCGCGAAGAAAACCGTCGTAATCGTCGCCAGGCACAGCAGCAGACTGTCGAGACGCGTGAGAGCCGTCAGCAGGCTGAGGTAACGGAAAAAGCGCGTACCACCGACGAGCAGCAAGCGCCGCGTCGTGAACGTAGCCGCCGCCGTAACGATGATAAACGTCAGGCGCAACAAGAAGCGAAGGCGCTGAATGTTGAAGAGCAATCTGTTCAGGAAACCGAACAGGAAGAACGTGTACGTCCGGTTCAGCCGCGTCGTAAACAGCGTCAGCTCAATCAGAAAGTGCGTTACGAGCAAAGCGTAGCCGAAGAAGCGGTAGTCGCACCGGTGGTTGAAGAAACTGTCGTTGCCGAACCAATTGTTCAGGAAGCGCCAGCTCCACGCACAGAACTGGTGAAAGTCCCGCTGCCAGTCGTAGCGCAAGCTGCACCAGAACAGCAAGAAGAGAACAATGCCGATAACCGTGACAACGGTGGCATGCCGCGTCGTTCTCGCCGCTCGCCTCGTCACCTGCGCGTAAGTGGTCAGCGTCGTCGTCGCTATCGTGACGAGCGTTATCCAACCCAGTCGCCAATGCCGTTGACCGTAGCGTGCGCGTCTCCGGAACTGGCCTCTGGCAAAGTCTGGATCCGCTATCCAATTGTACGTCCGCAAGATGTACAGGTTGAAGAGCAGCACGAACAGGAAGAAGTACAAGTGCAGCCGATGGTGACTGAGGTCCCTGTCGCCGCCGCTGTCAAACCTGTTGTTAGCGCGCCAGTTGTTGAAGAAGTGGCTGAAGTCGTAGAAGCCCCCGTTCAGGTTGCCGAACCGCAACCTGAAGTGGTTGAAACGACGCATCCTGAAGTGATTGCTGCCGCGGTAACTGAACAGCCGCAGGTGATTACCGAGTCTGATGTTGCCGTAGCCCAGGAAGTTGCAGAACACGCAGAACCGGTGGTTGAACCGCAGGAAGATACGGCAGATATTGAAGAAGTTGCCGAAACTGCTGAGGTTGTGGTTGCTGAACCTGAAGTTGTTGCTCAACCTGCCGCGCCAGTCGTCGCTGAAGTCGCAGCAGAAGTTGAAACGGTAGCTGCGGTTGAACCTGAGGTCACCGTTGAGCATAACCACGCTACCGCGCCGATGACGCGCGCTCCGGCACCGGAATATGTTCCGGAAGCACCGCGTCACAGTGACTGGCAGCGCCCTACTTTCGCCTTCGAAGGTAAAGGTGCCGCAGGTGGTCATACGGCAACGCATCATGCATCTGCCGCTCCTGCGCGTCCGCAACCTGTTGAGTAATAATTAGCTCAAGTAATCAAGCCCTGGTAACTGCCAGGGCTTTTTTATTTCATCTTTGAGTCAACATATTAAAATTCATCAAATGGCATCCTTGCTAACCAACAATACAAAATAGGCAAAAAAATGCCCGCCCCGGCGATCCCGGAGCGGGCAGACAAAACATACCCAGTTTCATGATATGTTTTAAAGCGAGCTTATTTGTTGAGCTGGAAGAGCGACAATCCCTGCATATCGGTAAATGCTTTATACGATGCCTGCAATGCCGTTTGCTGCATGATGTAAGATGAAATAGTTGCATTCCAGTCCACATCAACCAGATCGCTCATCTGCTGCGTTTGCCCTAAAGCGCGATCGCTACCTAATGAATCAAGCGACTCCAGTTCGTTCAGCTGCGTGCCTAATTCCGCGCGAACAGTCAGCACATTGTTCAGCGAGTTTTTCAGTCCGCGGTTGGTTTTATCCAGTGCCGCAGCGGCGGTTTCTTTATCCGCTTCGCTATCCGCGACCGGCGTTTTCAGGGCTGCGATGGCGCTATCCAGCATGGCAAAAAGATTGGTTTCAGAAGCGCTACCGTCTGGTTCCGCTACCGCGTTGCTGGTAATACTGTCGAAAATTTTGTCGCCCGTATGTCCTATCACCATCGAACGCGAAGCATCGACCTGTTGTTTAATACTTTCTGTTCCGCCGACATAATCACCGTCAGCCTCACTAAACGGCGCAGTCTCTGTTTTATAACCGGCAAAAATGTAGCGCCCGTTACCGTCAGTGGTGTTCGCCAGATTCAGTAACTGATCACGAAGCCCCTGAATATCCGTAGCCAGTGAGGCCCGGTCATCGTCACTCAAGGTGCCATTGCTGGCGTAGACAATTTTTTCCTGAGCATTCTGGATAGCAGTGGTGACCTGGCTAAGCACACTCTCTTCCAGTGACACTTTTTGAGTGGCGAAAGTACGCGCCAGCGTGTACTGGCTGTTTTGTGCCTGTGCCTGGGAGAGAACAACAGCTTGTGATGCAGCAATGGGATCATCTGAAGGGTTAACGACTCGCTTACCCGTCGACATCTGTTCGCCGTACTTCATCCATTCTGCCTGAGAATTGGTGATGCCACGCATGTTTTGCTGGTACATCATCTGGGTACTGAAACGCATTTTATCTCCCCTTAGCGAATGTTAATCAGCGCATCAAAAATCGCGTTTGCCGTCTGCAGAACCTGCGCATTCGCCAGGTAATACTGCTGAAAACGTTGCAGATTTCCGTACTCCTCATCGAGATTGACACCGGAAATCGACTGCTGCTGATTGGAAAGCTGCGTCACCACATTACCTTGCGTGGCGCTACTGGTTTTCAACGTCGCGGTTTTATTCCCGATATCACTCACTAATGAGGCATAAGCGTCGTTAAAGGATTTCGCACCGCCCACCGTTTTACTGTTGCTTTGCAGATCCAGCAGGGCCTGACCGTTGCGGTTGTCGCTATCACCCGCATCTTCTTCGCTCGCCATGGCGATTTTCGCTTCGTCAGTGATTAATACATCCATGTTGACGATGGCGTCACTTACCGGTTTCAGCGTGAAGCTGTCGTTAACGGCAGGCGTTCCTGTAAACGTCAACTCCAGACCATCAAATGCCACTTTACCGTTGGCATCCGGCGTCACCGTAAAAGTGGTATTGCTGGCAAGGCGGGTGACCTGCCACTGATTATTATCGAACGAGATTTTGTAATCTGTCGCCAGTACCGCGGAGGCATCAGTTACCGTGGCACCGATCGCAACGTCACCGTTGTTTTTCGTGTTTTGCAGAACCGCGGGCTTACCGATAGCAAAGAAATCTTTACCGGCATCGCCGTTGGCATCAAATCCGACTTTGTGTTGGGTGTTGAAAGCCCCGGCAAATGCCAGCGCCAGTTGTCCGAGCGTATTACGCGTCTGGTCCAGATCCTGAGAACGGAATGTCAGAATGCCGCCCAGCGACCCGGTATTCAGTAATTTCTCCGGGATCTCAATATTGCCAGCCGTCCCATCAATATAAGCGACAGTCGTACGCGAAGGGTCGGCGGTGGAAGGAACTGCCGCCAGCTGCCGCGCCGTACTTCCCTGAACCAGTGAGTAGCCATTGGCCATCGTGATGTTATAAGTGCCACCATCCTGAACGCTAACTTCTACGCCAACAATCTGGTTTAATTCACTCACCAGTTGATCGCGTTGATCCAGCAGATTGTTAGGTGACGCCCCTGCCCCCACGCCTGTCAGACGCGAGATTTGATCGTTCAGGCTGGCGATTTGTTTAGCGTAATTGTTGATCTGATCAACGCTGGCACCTATCGCGATATTGACCTGTTTGTCCTGGTCGCGCAGATATTGATCGGTGGTTTTAAACTGATTCACCAACCCTTCTGATTTCCCAATCAGCGCCTGGCGCGCTGCCGGGTCTTCCGCGTTACTTACCAGCGTTTGCAGGCTGGTGAAGAAATCCTGCATCTGTGTTGCCAGCGAAGAGGTACTGGTGGAGAGCATATTGTCGATTTTCGACATCTGCTCATAGCGGGCAGTCAGGCCGCTACTTTGCGTCTGCGCCGCACGTAACTGGTTGGTAATAAATGCATCATACTCACGCTGCACACCAGAAACGTAGACGCCATTGCCAACCCAGCCGCCAGCGCCCAGCGTGCTATTGGCCTGCGCCATAATAGTGGTTTGGCGGGTATATCCGGCAACGTTATAGCTGGAGATATTATTACTTGCCGTATTTAACGCCGCCTGGGCCGCGTTCAGTCCGCTCATGGCGTTATTGATCAAGCTGGACATGGAGGTTCCTTATAAGCCTTCAATTACAGAGTATTATCGGCAGCGACCCGCCGGACTTGAGTTATTCAGAACAGATTATCAATGTTCATACTGTAGGTTTTGCTCACTTTGTCGCTTATCGATTTCATCTGCTGAATCATGTTGGTGAGTTTGCGGGCATAGTGAGGATCGGTGGCATAGCCCGCGTCCTGTAGGGCCTGCGCCCCCTGCTCCGCACTCGCGGCGGTCGTCACGGCAGCGTAGCGCGGATTACGTGTTAACAGCCCAACGTAATCCGACAATGCTTCCAGATACGAGCTGTAGACCCGAAATTTCGCTTTTACTTTCTTCGCTTCGCCGTTTTCATATTCAGTCGTGGTGATTTCAGTGACTGGCCCTTTCCAGTTGCCAGAGGCTTTGACGCCAAACAGGTTATAACTCGGCTCGCCGTTTTCGCGGCGGATTTGCCGTTGCCCCCAGCCAGATTCAAGCGCCGCCTGAGCGAGGATCAAATGATGTGGCACACCGCTTTGCTGGCTTGCCAGTTGGGCGGGCAGTGAGAGTTGCGCGAGGAATGCTTTACTGTTACCCGGCAACGAATCATCGTAGTTACGTGGTACGGCCTTTTGCACCAGCTGAGAAAGCGCCTGATTTTGATAACGCACCACAGTTTCGAGCGGGAATTTCATCGGTGCTGCTGGCGTGGGCTCCTCTGGCAATGGTTGTTCTGGCGTCATCTGTTTAACCATCATCTCTGCAAGCCCCAGACCTTTGCCCGCCGTCATCTGTTGGGCAATCTGCTGGTCATACATACTGGTATACAGGCGAGTGTGCTCGCTGCTGAACAGGCCATCTTTTGGTAAAGCGTCGCGCATGCTTTTCAACATCATCTGCACGAACATCCCTTCCACCTGGCGGGCCACCGGACGGATATTTGCCGCTGGATCTTCGCCCGCTTTCGACTTTAGTTCGTTGAGTGATTGCGCATCCCAGGCCGCACTTGCCAGTAGTTTGCTGTCGCTGATCATCAGATGATTTCCAGTTTTGCCCGCAGACATCCCGCACTTTGCATTGATTGCAAAATAGACATCAGATCCATCGGCGTAGCGCCCAGCGCATTGAGCGCGCGCACCACGTTATTGAGGCTGGCGCTGGAACGTACGCTTTGCAGCGAACCGCCGCTCTGGCGTAAATCGATCTGCGTTTGTGGAGTAACCACAGTCTGTCCACCACCAAACGGTGTATCTGGCTGGCTGACATTGGCCTGACGATTGACCGTAACCGAGAGATTCCCCTGCGCTACTGCGCAGCTGTCGAGGGTCACTTCGCGATTCATCACCACCGAGCCAGTTCGCGAGTTAATCACTACTTTAGCGTCCTGCGGGGTGACATTAACCTGCATATTCTGGATATCGGCAAGGAAACGGACCTGGGAACTGTTGCCACTTGGTACGCGCACCTGAATAGTCCGCGCATCTAACGCGGTGGCGCTGCCATATCCACGCACGCGGTTGATGGTGTCAGCGATTTGCTGCGCCATGCTGAAATCTTCGTCGTTAAGTTGCAAATTAAGGGTATTCCCGACGCCAAACTGGCTGGGCAATTCACGTTCAATAACCGCACCATTGGTGATCCGCCCACCGTTCAGTTGGTTCACCTGAACACTGCTACCGCCAGCGGAGGCTCCAGCGCCACCAACCAGAATATTGCCCTGCGCCAGCGCATACACCTGACTGTCAACGCCCTTAAGCGGTGTCATCAACAACGTACCGCCATGCAAGCTTTTGGCATTACCCATGGAAGAAACCACCACATCGATGGTTTGCCCCTGGCGTCCAAACGGCGGAAGTGACGCCGTCACCATTACCGCAGCGACGTTTTTTAGCTGCATATTGGTGCCCGTCGGAACGGTAATTCCCAGCTGTGAGAGCATGTTATTAAGCGTTTGTGTGGTAAACGGCGTCTGGGTTGTCTGGTCACCGGTTCCATCCAGCCCCACCACCAGGCCATAGCCAATCAGTGAGTTTTGCCTTACCCCCTGAACACTGGTGAGATCGCGAATACGCTCAGCCTGAGCCGCCGTGATAACCAGTAGAAGAATTAATGCAGAGAGAAATTTAATCACCACAGCCTCACTTACATTGGCGACAGGTTAAGGAAGAAACGCTGCAACCAGCCCATATTTTGCGCTTCGTTAATGTAGCCATTGCCTACGTATTCAATGCGCGCATCCGCCACCTGAGTAGATGGTACGGTATTGCTGCCGCTGATAGTGCGTGGATTAACCACGCCAGAGAAGCGAATAAATTCGGTACCCTGATTAATGGCGATCTGTTTTTCACCCACCACATGCAGGTTGCCGTTGACCAGTACCTGGTCAACCGTCACCGTCAACGTACCGCTAAAGGTATTGCTGGCATTGGCCCCGCCTTTTCCGTTGAACGTGTTACCACCGGAGGCTTCGACATCGGCACGAGCGTTACCAAACAACCCCTGCAAATAGCGCGGCACAGTATCAAAGCCAAAATTAGTTTTACCGTCACGGCTGGCATTCGCAGAGGAGCTTTTGCTGGCGCTGACGTTCTCCTGCAACACGATAGTCAGCGTATCGCCAATATTGCGTGGTCGACGATCTTCAAACAGCGGTTGATAGCCATAGTTAATCGGCTGAGCAGACTGGAAAATAGACCCGTTGGCGACGGGCGTCGGACCGGGAACCGGTTGTGCACTGGTCGCCCCTTGTACCAGCGGCGTGGAGGGTATCCAGGCGCAGCCGGTTAGTGAAAGCACCAACAAGCTGGAAATGGCATAAGTATGCGCAGCGTTTTTTTGCATGGCTATCATCTTCAAAAATCAGTAAACCGGTGAACCTGCCACCGGTTAAGCCTTAGAGTTGCGTCAGTTTTTGCAGCATCTGATCGGTGGTGGATACCGCTTTACTGTTGATTTCGTAAGCGCGTTGCACCTGAATCATATTGACCAGTTCTTCCGCCACGTTGACGTTAGACGTTTCAACATACCCTTGATACAGCAGTCCCGCGCCGTTCAGGCCCGGCGTGCTTTCGTTCGGTGCACCGGAGGATTGCGTTTCGGTGTAGAGGTTTTCGCCAATGCTCTCCAGCCCGGTGTCATTCATAAAGGTGGTGAGATTGAGCTGCCCAACCTGAACCGGAGCTGCCTGGCCTTGTTGTGTTACGCTGACCACGCCATCACGACCGATGGTGATACTTAGCGCATTCGCCGGTATGGTGATCGCTGGCTGCACCTGAAAACCACCAGCCGTCACCAGCTGCCCGTTCTGATCCACCTGGAAAGAGCCGTCACGGGTATAGGCTGATGAGCCATCTGGCAACATCACCTGGAAAAAGCCCTGCCCTTTAATCGCGACATCTTTGCTGTTATTAGTTTGCGACAGGTTGCCCTGGCTGTGTAAGCGTTCAGTGGCGACCGGGCGTACACCCGTGCCGATTTGTAATCCGGATGGTAAGGTGGTTTGTTCGGAAGACTGAGCACCTGGCTGGCGAATGGTTTGATAAAGCAGATCTTCAAATACCGCGCGCTGACGCTTAAAACCGTTGGTACTGACGTTTGCCAGGTTGTTGGCAATGACGTCCATATTGGTTTGCTGGGCATCTAGGCCCGTTTTGGCGATCCATAATGAACTGATCATAAAATGTCCTGTAGTGGATTAGTGACAAAGTGCATATGTCTTCTTGCCGGATGCGGCGTAAACGCCTTATCCGGCCTACAAGAGCTCGCAAAATCGATAAATTGCGATTGCCCCCATAGACCCGATAAACTTGCGCATAGGGCAACTTATACTTGTCATGTATCCTTTCAATTAACTCATCGACAGCAGTTGGTTGGCACGGCCTGCGTTATCATCGACGCTGCTGATCACCTTCATCTGCATTTCAAAACGCCGTGCGCTGGCAATCATGTCGCTCATTGCCGCAACGACATTGACGTTACTGCCTTCCAGACCCCCCGACATCACACGCAAGGTTGGATCTGCCTGCAGTACCGGCCCACGCCTAGCCTGGCTTTCTGCGTTTAAACGAAAAATGCCATCGTCACCGCGCTGGACTTCGCTGCCCGTGGCTTTCACCAGCTTCAGACGCCCCACTGGCGCAACCGTATTTGCCGGATCGCCCGGATTGAGCGCCGAGATTGTGCCATCGGCAGCAATCGTGATTTCCGCCCCTTCCGGCACAGCAATTGGCCCCGCCTCGCCTACCACCGGATGTCCCTGAATTGTCAGTTGCCCGGTGGGATCAACCTGAATGCTGCCATTACGCGTATACCCTTCACTGCCGTCAGCGGTCTGCACGGCCAGCCAACCATCCTGCTGCAACGCAACGTCCAGCGGGCGCGAGGTGTAATCCATCTTGCCGGGTGTCATGTCTGCACCCGGTGTTGACGCCGTTACCAGCGTGCGCGTGGGCAGTGAAAGCCCTTCCACCGGCACTGCGCGCAAGGCGTTTAACTGCGCGCGAAAACCGGGCGTTGAGGCATTGGCCAGATTATTGGCGGTTACCGCCTGTTGATTCAGCGTCTGGCTGGCTGCTCCCATCGCGGTATAAATTGCGTGATCCATTGAGCTATCCCGTCAGCGATTAGCGTAAGTTAACCAGCGTATTGAGGATCTGGTCCTGGGTTTTGATGGTCTGGGCGTTAGACTGATAGTTACGCTGGGCAACGATCATATTGACCAGTTCTTTACTGAGATCGACGTTGGACGCTTCCAGCGCACCGTTGGTCAGTGTGCCAAAGTTGCCCGTCCCGGCTGTCCCCAACAGCGCCACGCCAGAAGATTGCGTAGCGGACCAGACGTTGTCGCCTTCGGATGCCAGACCTTCGTTGTTGGCAAAGTTCGCCAGTACAATCTGCCCCAGCAGTTGGGTTTGTTCGTTGGAATAGTTGCCGACAACCGTACCGTCATCATTGATTTGATAACTCACCAGATCGCCCGGTTTGTAGCCGTTCTGGGTGGTTGCCACAATGTTGTTAGCGCCGGTATTTTGCTGCATGGAGTTGAGGAAGCTCAGGCTAAACGTGGCGGGATCTGCGCCGTTAATTGCGCCAGTGGAAATATTCGCTGTTGGATTTGAGGTCAGAACGCCATTGGCATTAAACACCAGTGTTGTCGCTGTCTTCGCAATGCTGTTTGGATCACTACTATCCTGGGTGTAGACCTGCCAGTTATTATCCCCGGTCTTCACAAAGTACACGCTCATATCATGAGCATTACCCTGACTATCGAAAACAGTCACCGAACCTTTTTTGTTATAGCTATCCGCATTGCTGGCATCAAATGCGTTAACAGAGGGAAGCGAATCACTGGAATTCAGATTGATCTGCATCGACGCCGTGGTGGTAGTTTTCGCTGCCATCAGGGTATTCGGGATCGAAATATTGGTCGGATTCGCCCCTTGCTGAATAGTCGGCGGCGTACCGGTTGCCGGGTAACCCGTCAGCTGTAAACCTTGCATATTCACCAGGTTACGGTTTTCATCCAGCTTAAATTGTCCGTTACGGCTGTAGAACACCGAACCATTGCTGTCTACCAGACGGAAAAAACCGTTCTGGCTGATAGCAACGTCCAGACCACGCCCGGTGTTGGTGGTCGTGCCATCGGTAAAGTCCTGAGTGATACCAGCAACTTTTACCCCCAGTCCCACTTTCGAACCGGCAAACATATCGGCAAAAGAGGCCGTGCCTGATTTAAAGCCATAGGTGGCGGAGTTGGCGATATTGTTGCCAATAACATCGAGGTTGGTGGCGGCAGCGTTTAATCCGCTAACCGCTTGAGAAAAGGCCATGACTGACTCCTGAAATGTGAAGGCTTAAATTATCTGCCGTACTTGGTCGAGGGTAGTGGTGCCGTAAGTGCCAAGATCCAGCGTATTACCGTTGTTGCCGCGGATCACCCCCTGCACCAGAGCAAACTGCAGCGGTTGGGCAACCAGTTGTGTACCACCGTTACTGGCGCTAATCGCTACATTGTAAGAACCGTTCGGCGCAGTGCTGCCGTCAGTCAACGTACCGTCCCAGGTGAAACTGTGGACTCCGGCAGTCAGTTCACCTATATCAATGGTACGGACGACCGCGCCGTTTTTATCGGTGATGGTGGCCGTCACTTTGTCTGCTGCCTGTTGCAACTCAACACCAAACGGCGTGGTTGTGGTCACAGCCCCTTCTTCACTGCCGGTTCCCGCAAGAACAGTGGTACCGGGGATCATCACGCCGTGACCAATCAGGTTACTGGCCTGTAACGACTGGCTGTTATCAATCTGTCCGGAAATAGATCCGAGCGTGGTATTGAGTTTTTCAATCCCACTGACCGTGCTGATTTGTGCCAATTGCGACGTCAGCTCGTTGTTTTCCATTGGATTGGTCGGGTCCTGGTTTTTCAGCTGCGCCACCAACAAAGTCAGAAAACTGCTTTGTAAATCTGCGGCGTTGCTGCCCGTGAGCGAACTACTGCTGGTGGCACTGACGCCGGTATTCGTCGGATCGGTGGTGGTTACCGCAATAGACATAGCTTTCTCCTTTATTGACCGAGCGTAAGGGTTTTCAGCATCATGCTTTTCACCGTGTTGAGCACTTCAACATTGGCCTGATAACTGCGTGACGCCGACATGGTGTTAACCATCTCTCCGACGACATCAACGTTTGGCATTTTCACGTAGCCCTTTGCATCCGCCAGCGGATTACCCGGTTCATAAACCAGTTTGTCCGGAGCCTGACTTTCTATAACATCGGCAACCTTTACGCCGCCTGTCGCAGCACCTGGCGCAGCGTTAACCTGGAATACCACCTGTTTTGCCCGATATGGCTGTCCATCGGGACCGGTCACGCTATCAGCATTCGCCAGATTACTGGCCGCCACGTTCAGGCGCTGGGACTGGGCAGTTAACGCCGACCCGGCGATATCAAAAATATTCAGCAGTGCCATCCGTTAATTTCCGCTCTGTAAAACGTTCATCATGCCTTTGATCTGCCCGCTCAACGCGCTAAGGCTCATCTGGTATTGCAGGCTGTTATCGGCAAACTGGGTGCGTTCGCGATCCATATCGACAGTATTACCGTCAAGCGAAGGCTGGTCCGGAATACGGTATTGCAGTTCTGCGGAAGGAGGCGTCAGCGCCTGCGCCGGAATGTGTTTCGTTGAGGTCATCGTCAGAGCAACCACACTGGTTGCATCCCGTCCACGTTGCATGACTTTTTTAAGTTCACTGGCAAAATCGATATCGCGCGCCTGATAACCAGGGGTATCGGCATTGGCGATGTTTGCTGCCAGCACTTCCTGACGCTGGGCGCGCAGATTGAGCGCCTCTTGTTGAAAACGTAAGGCGGCGTCGAGCTTATCGAGCATATCTCCTCCGCAGGTATCAAAATTCGGCCATCAGCTTAAATGCCTTTACGCGCGCGTTATCGGCGGAATAAACGCAAAATGGGTCGCTATTTATGCCGTTGATGGTCATTGCGGACAGGTACAATTCACGTTGTAGAAATGGCTGGGGACGAAAATGCTGACAATAAAACGTAGCGTGGCGATCATCGCGATACTGTTCAGTCCGTTAAGTACGGCGAGCAATCTCACATCGCAATTGCACAACTTTTTTAGCGCCCAACTCGCGGGGGTAAGTGATGAGGTTCGTGTTTCTATTCGTACAGCACCCAATCTGCTACCGCCGTGCGATCAGCCATTGCTTTCGATGAGCAATAATTCCCGTCTGTGGGGCAATGTGAATGTGTTGGCACGCTGCGGTAACGACAAACGATATTTACAGGTTAATGTACAGGCCACAGGAAATTATGTGGTTGCCGCGATGCCCATTGTGCGTGGAGGAAAGCTGGAAGCTGGCAATGTCAAACTGAAACGCGGCCGGCTGGATACCTTGCCACCGCGTACGGTGCTGGATATCAATCAACTTGTTGATGCCGTTAGCCTGCGCGATCTATCACCCGATCAACCTATCCAGTTAACCCACTTTCGCCAGGCATGGCGGGTAAAAGCGGGACAACGTGTCAACGTGATCGCCAGCGGTGATGGGTTTAGCGCCAACGCAGAAGGTCAGGCGCTGAACAATGCTGCCGTCGCACAGAATGCGCGGGTGCGCATGATATCGGGACAAGTGGTCAGCGGCGTTGTTGATGCAGATGGGAATATTCTCATAAACCTGTAAGCTGTTAAAGATTACCCGTCCCTTGCCGATAAATAAGCAACACATGATAAAAGCGCCCTCAATGAGGAATAAACCATGAGTATTGATCGCACTTCGCCTCTGAAGCCAGTAAGCACCGTTCAACCGCGCGAAACCACTGACGCGCCGGTAACAAACACCCGAGCGGCAAAAACAACAGCCTCCACCAGCACCAGTGTGACGTTAAGCGACGCGCAAGCAAAACTGATGCAACCCGGCAGCAGCGATATCAATCTTGAACGTGTCGAAGCGTTAAAACTGGCGATTCGTAACGGTGAACTAAAAATGGACACCGGCAAAATTGCCGATGCGCTGATCAACGAAGCGCAGCAAGACTTGCAGAGTAATTGATCGTATGACGCGTCTTGCAGAGATCCTCGACCAGATGTCCGCTGTGCTTAACGATCTCAAAACGGTAATGGATCAAGAGCAGCAACATCTCTCTATGGGGCAGATCAACGGCAGCCAGTTGCAATGGATTACAGAACAAAAAAGCTCACTGCTGGCGACGCTGGATTACCTCGAACAGTTACGCAGGAAAGAACCCAATACAGCAAATAGCGTTGATATTAGTCAACGCTGGCAGGAAATTACTGGCAAAACGCAGCAACTACGCCAACTGAATCAACATAACGGCTGGTTACTGGAAGGACAGATTGAACGCAATCAACAGGCGCTGGAAATGTTGAAACCGCATCAGGAACCGACGCTGTATGGGGCGAACGGTCAGACCTCAACAACCCATCGCGGCAGTAAAAAGATTTCGATCTGAAGATTAACTCCGGCCTGCACTGCAGGCCGGAATGTATCGTTACACCGTCCGGCGGGCAAATTCTTTAACTTTGAAGCCCAGTACTGCCAGTGCAGCGAAGTACGCGGCAATCCCCGCCAGCACGACCGCCATTAAACGCAGTAAACGCCAGGGCATAGTACCCAATGACCACTCCGGCATGATATGTAACATACCTAAAAGCACGCCAGACATCACCAGTACCGCCACCACCAGACGCAACAGAAACGCCATCCAGCCGGGTTGCGGGGTAAAGATTTTCTGCTTACGCAACTGCCAGTAAAGCAGCGAAGCATTCAGACACGCCGCCAGACCAATAGAAAGTGACAGCCCGGCATGTTTCAACGGACCAATAAACGCCAGGTTCATCAATTGCGTTAAAATCAGCGTAACGATGGCAATTTTCACTGGCGTTTTAATGTCCTGGCGGGAATAAAAGCCAGGAGCCAACACTTTCACTACAATCAGGCCAATCAAACCCACCGAGTAGGCAATTAACGCCCGCTGGGTCATCAGCGCATCAAAGGCGGTAAATTTACCGTACTGGAACAGCGAAACGGTTAACGGACCGGAAAGAATGCCCAACGCAACCGCACTCGGCAGCGCCAACAGGAAACAAAGACGCAGCCCCCAGTCCATCAAACGGTTGTATTCATCATGATTGCCACTGGCAAAACTTTTCGACAGCGACGGTAGCAAAATGGTGCCAAGCGCCACGCCCAGCACACCGGACGGAAACTCCATTAAGCGGTCGGCGTAATACATCCACGACACCGAACCGGAAGCAAGAAACGAGGCAAAAATGGTGTTGATGATTAAGGAGATCTGGCTCACAGAGACGCCAAGGATTGCCGGTCCCATCTGTTTCACCACACGCATTGCTCCGGCATCGTGGAAGTTAATGCGTGGCAAAACCAGCATGCCGATCTTCTTCAGATGAGGTAGCTGATACACCAGCTGCAGGATGCCGCCGACCGTAACAGCCCAGGCCAGCGCCAGCACCGGTGGATTAAAGTACGGCGCGGCAAACAGCGCAAAACCAATCATGCTGATATTGAGCAATGTCGGGGCAAACGCCGGAATTGAGAAGCGGTTCCAGGTATTCAGAATCGCTCCCACCAGCGACGCCAGGGAGATCAGCAAGATATAGGGAAAGGTTATCTTTAGTAGCTGGCTGGTCAGGGCAAATTTGTCGGCAGTGTCAGCGAAGCCAGGCGCGGTCACCATGATCACCCACGGTGCAGCGAGCATGCCAGCGACCGTCACAACCGCCAGCGCAAGTGTCAGCAGGCCAGAAACATAAGAGACAAAGACCCGCGTGGCGTCTTCACCCTGCTTGCTTTTATATTCTGCCAGAATCGGTACAAATGCCTGGGAAAATGCCCCTTCGGCAAAGATACGGCGTAACAAGTTAGGAAGTTTAAAAGCGACGAAAAAGGCGTCGGTTGCCATCCCTGCGCCAAAGATTCTGGCGACAATTGCGTCTCGTGCGAAGCCAAGCACACGCGAAAACATGGTCATCGAGCTGACGGCGGCCAGCGATTTTAATAAATTCATCGGTGTTCTAATCCAGACCCACGGGCAAAACGCCTGCAAGGCAGGCGCTGAAAGAGGCGAATAGTCTACCTGGATTATGGTGAATTGCTACCGCCAGATGTTACAGGGTTTATTCACTCATCGCATCGCGCCAGATCTTGTCAACGATACGTTGCGCCAGCACGGCCTGTTCGCCGGCGGTTTGCGGAACTGTCTGATTTTGCACGCATTCAATGAAGTGCCGCGCACAGCCGACAAATCCACGTTGCTCGAGCGTACTCTGCCAACCAGGAATCGGTTTATGCACTACGCCCTGCCCGCGCTCCTCACGCCATTCGCGCATATCCGTAATGTCGATGAGCGCACCATCAGTCACGGCCTGCACGGTTTCACGCTGACTTCCGGCACGACGATGCATACAGGTGGTGATCTGCAAAGGACCAGCCGAAAAATGGTGCTCGGCAAACAGCATTTCGCCAGCGTCGTTAGTCAGTAACGTACCGCCATCCAGAGAGGCTTTGCCACCTGACAACCACAGCGCGGTATCCACCACATGCAGATAATCATCCAGCAACGTGAAATAAAGATCGTGTGGCCCGACGCTATTGGTACGATGTTTATCCATTCTTAGCGAGGACGCGGTGGCGAGTTGCGTTTTTAACTCACCGTAGAGTGGTGCGAAACGACGGTTAAAACCGACCATCAACGTCAGTTTTTTCCGCGCCGCCAGTTCCACCAGCCGTTCAGCATCGCGCAGATTTTCTGCCAGCGGTTTATCGACACAGACATGTACCCCCGCATTGAGTAACGTACTGACCACGTCAAAGTGGCTGGCGGTGCTGGAATGCACAAAAACCGCATCGCAACTGGCGGCAAGGCTGGATAACGAATCAGCATAAGGAATGCGCCAGCTGTCACAAATTAGCAAGGCTTTGGCGCGCGTAGGCGACCACGCACCTTGTAACGTCCAGTCAGACGCTGCCGCCAGCACCGGTAACCACGCTTTTTGCGCGATGCCGCCTAACCCCACTACGCCGATACGTAATTTTTTCACTTTAATCTCCCAGATGGGCCAGCAACGAATCAAGACGCTGTTTCAGTTCTGCCACTTCGATTTCCAGGGCTTCGACGCGGGCCTGTAAATCACCGTCAGCTGCGTTCGACATATCCGTTACCGCCGGCGGATTCTCAACCTCACCACTGAAAAGATGCATGTAGCGGCTTTCGCGTTTACCCGGTTCGCGGGCCAGACGCACCACAAAAGGACCATCTTCGCGATTCGCCAGTTGTTCCAGCGTCGACTCCACTTCCGCCATATCGCTGAATTCATACATTCGCGCGGCGCGGCTGCGCAGTTCCCCCGGCGTCTGGGCACCACGCAATAACAACGTGGTGATTAACGCCACTTCTGCGGCGCTCAGTTTCAGATCGCCAAATTCTGAATTACAAAAACGTTGCTCATATTTGGTGACCCGATTACCAAAACCGCTCACCGTGCGTAGATAATGACGTTTGACCAGATTATCCAGCTGTTCCTGCACTTCAGATTCACTCAGATTCATAACCGGTTCACGGTTCGTTTTCTGATTACAGGCCGTGACTACACCATTGACTGAGAGCGGGTATTGCTCCGGCGTGGTCACCTGCTTTTCCAGCAAGCAACCAATCACGCGAGCTTCCAGGGCAGTAAGTTGATATTTCATGAGATTCTCCTTAGCGGCCGGGCGTCCAGTCTGGGGTAGTTAATGCCGTCAGTACGTGATCGCGCCATTGTCCATCAATCAACAGATAGTCTTTCGCATAGCCTTCTTTTTCAAAACCCAGTCGCGCCAGTAAATCACCACTACGTTTATTGTGCGGCATATAATTAGCCATAATGCGATGAATATGTTGGGTGCGCTGCATATAACGAATGGCTGCGGTCAGGGCTTCAAACATGAGTCCTTTGCCCTGCCATTTTTGCCCAATCGAATAACCGAGATAGCAGGCATGAAAAGAGCCGCGAACAACATTGGAAAAATTGGCAACGCCAATAATCTCTTTTTCGTCCGGGTCGAATAAGCCAAAGTAAAAAGCTGAACCTTGTTTATGAAATTCGTTAATCATCCCTAGCCTGGCCTGCCAGCCTGATGGATAACAGTGGCTTTCGTCGCGCACTGGCTCCCAGGGCTTGAGGAAATGGCGATTCTCTGCGTAATAATCCGCCAGACGCCAGGCATCACGATCATGCACCAGACGCACGACCAGTCGGTCTGTGGTTAAGCGCACTTTTGGCACGTTACTGCGATAGCCAAACATTCTATACCTACTCCTTCCCGTAACGTCTTTAATACGCTGTAAGTATTACTATACCTGCGCAACCAGACCCTGTGAAAAGTCCAGAATGCCATTTTCTGCATTATTCACATATTTGATAAAAACTCTCTATCAAAGCGACGTTTTGATAAAAAAATATTGTCCCCGAAGTGATGGGAAAAGTCTTAGCGGCAATGCAGAATAGAAAGTGCTCATCTTTTATTTCCCGGGAGGGGAAATGTCCCGCGTGTCGCAGGCGAGGAACCTGGGTAAATATTTCCTGCTCATCGATAATATGCTGGTCGTGCTGGGGTTCTTTGTTGTCTTCCCGCTGATCTCTATCCGCTTCGTTGATCAAATGGGCTGGGCCGCCGTCATGGTCGGTATTGCCCTCGGTCTACGCCAGTTTATTCAGCAAGGTCTGGGTATTTTCGGCGGCGCAATTGCCGACCGCTTTGGTGCCAAACCGATGATTGTCACCGGTATGCTGATGCGTGCCGCCGGATTCGCCACAATGGGTATCGCCCACGAACCGTGGCTACTGTGGTTTTCATGCCTGCTTTCGGGACTCGGCGGCACGTTGTTTGATCCTCCGCGTTCGGCGCTGGTGGTGAAATTAATCCGTCCACAGCAGCGTGGTCGTTTTTTCTCGCTGTTGATGATGCAGGACAGTGCCGGTGCGGTCATTGGCGCATTGTTGGGGAGCTGGCTGTTGCAATACGACTTTCGCCTGGTCTGCGCCACAGGGGCAGTTTTGTTTGTGCTGTGTGCAGCGTTCAATGCGTGGTTGTTACCGGCATGGAAACTCTCCACCGTGCGCACGCCCGTTCGCGAAGGCATGACCCGCGTGATGCGCGACAAGCGTTTTGTCACCTATGTCCTGACGCTGGCGGGTTACTACATGCTGGCTGTACAAGTGATGCTGATGCTGCCAATTATGGTCAACGACGTGGCTGGCGCGCCCTCTGCCGTTAAATGGATGTATGCCATTGAAGCGTGTCTGTCGTTAACGTTGCTCTACCCTATCGCCCGCTGGAGTGAAAAGCATTTTCGTCTGGAACACCGGTTAATGGCTGGGCTGTTGATAATGTCATTAAGCATGATGCCAGTAGGCATGGTCAGCGGCCTGCAACAACTTTTCACCCTGATTTGTCTGTTTTATATCGGGTCGATCATTGCCGAGCCTGCGCGTGAAACCTTAAGTGCTTCGCTGGCAGACGCAAGAGCTCGCGGCAGCTATATGGGGTTTAGCCGTCTGGGTCTGGCGATTGGCGGCGCTATTGGTTATATCGGTGGCGGCTGGCTGTTTGACCTGGGCAAATCGGCGCACCAGCCAGAGCTTCCGTGGATGATGCTGGGCATTATTGGCATCTTCACTTTCCTTGCGCTGGGTTGGCAGTTTAGCCAGAAACGCGCCGCGCGTCGTTTGCTTGAACGCGACGCCTGATTTGATACTCCCCCCTGACTCCTCCATACTGAAAGAGAACTGACAGCCAAATGGAGGAGTCACGTGAAGCTATACATTTACGATCACTGCCCTTACTGCCTCAAAGCCCGCATGATTTTCGGCCTGAAAAATATCCCCGTCGAATTACATGTTCTGCTCAACGACGACGCAGAAACACCCACCCGGATGGTCGGTCAAAAACAGGTTCCCATTCTGCAAAAAGATGACAGCCGCTATATGCCAGAAAGCATGGACATCGTTCACTATGTCGATAAACTCGACGGCAAACCGTTACTGACCGGCAAACGTTCCCCTGCCATTGAAGAGTGGCTGCGCAAGGTCAATGGCTACGCCAACAAACTGCTGTTGCCGCGTTTTGCCAAATCGGCATTTGATGAGTTTTCTACTCCTGCCGCGCGCAAATATTTCGTCGACAAGAAAGAGGCCAGCGCGGGTAATTTTGCCGACCTGCTGGCCCACTCTGACGGTCTGATTAAGAATATCAGCGATGATTTACGTGCGCTGGACAAACTGATCGTCAAACCGAACGCCGTGAATGGCGAACTTTCGGAAGATGATATTCAGCTATTTCCGCTCCTGCGTAATCTGACGCTAGTAGCCGGAATCAACTGGCCAAGCCGCGTTGCTGATTACCGCGATAATATGGCGAAACAGACACAAATCAATTTGTTATCATCAATGGCGATTTAATCCTGACCCGCCGCGGCAGCCTGTATTCGCGGGTTGCCGCCGTTTTCAGTTTTTTCTGCTGGCGCGTTTATCGCTGGTGACACATGCTGCGTTGTGTCAGGATATTGACGCAGATTTCATGTCGAGGACTACCATGAACAAGTTTTTATTTGCCGCTGCATTGATCGTCAGTGGCCTGCTCGTTGGCTGTAATCAACTCACCCAATACACCATCACCGAACAAGAAATTAACCAGTCGCTTGCGAAACATAATAATTTCTCAAAAGATATCGGTTTACCCGGCGTGGCTGACGCCCATATTGTTCTGACAAACCTGACCAGCCAAATTGGTCGCGAAGAGCCGAATAAGGTTACCCTAACCGGAGACGCCAATCTGGACATGAACTCCCTGTTCGGTAGCCAGAAAGCGACCATGAAACTGAAGCTGAAAGCGCTGCCCGTGTTTGATAAAGAAAAAGGTGCGATCTTCCTGAAAGAGATGGAAGTGGTCGATGCGACGGTACAACCGGAAAAAATGCAAACGGTGATGCAAACGTTGCTCCCCTATTTGAACCAGGCATTACGCAATTACTTTAACCAGCAACCTGCTTACGTCCTGCGCGAAGATGGCAGCCAGGGCGAAGCAATGGCGAAGAAACTGGCGAAAGGCATTGAAGTGAAGCCAGGCGAAATTGTCATTCCGTTTACGGATTAATCACGAGGGCGCATTCGCGCCCTTTATTTTTCGTGCAAAGGAAAACGTTTCCGCTTATCCTTTGTGTCCGGCAAAAACATCCCTTCAGCCGGAGCATAGAGATTAATGACTGCACCATCCCAGGTATTAAAGATCCGCCGCCCAGACGACTGGCACCTTCACCTCCGCGATGGCGACATGTTAAAAACTGTCGTGCCGTATACCAGCGAAATTTATGGACGGGCTATCGTAATGCCCAATCTGGCTCCGCCCGTGACCACCGTTGAGGCTGCCGTGGCGTATCGCCAGCGCATTCTTGACGCCGTACCTGCCGGGCACGATTTCACCCCGCTGATGACCTGTTATTTAACAGATTCGCTGGACCCTAATGAGCTGGAGCGCGGATTTAACGAAGGCGTGTTCACCGCTGCAAAACTTTATCCGGCAAACGCAACCACTAACTCCAGCCACGGCGTTACGTCAGTTGACGCAATCATGCCGGTACTTGAGCGCATGGAAAAAATCGGTATGCCGCTACTGGTGCATGGTGAAGTAACACATGCAGATATCGACATTTTTGATCGTGAAGCGCGCTTTATAGAAAGCGTGATGGAACCGCTGCGCCAGCGCCTGACCGCGCTGAAAGTCGTTTTTGAGCATATCACCACCAAAGACGCTGCCGACTATGTCCGTGACGGAAATGAACGGCTGGCTGCCACCATCACTCCGCAGCATCTGATGTTTAACCGCAACCATATGCTGGTTGGTGGCGTGCGTCCGCACCTGTATTGTCTACCCATCCTCAAACGCAATATCCACCAACAGGCATTGCGTGAACTGGTCGCCAGCGGTTTTAATCGTGTATTCCTCGGAACGGATTCTGCGCCACATGCACGTCATCGCAAAGAGAGCAGCTGCGGCTGCGCGGGCTGTTTCAACGCCCCAACCGCGCTGGGCAGTTACGCTACCGTCTTTGAAGAGATGAATGCTTTGCAGCACTTTGAAGCATTCTGTTCTGTAAACGGCCCGCAGTTCTATGGCTTGCCGGTCAACGACACATTCATCGAACTGGTACGTGAAGAGCAACAGGTTGCTGAAAGCATCGCACTGACTGATGACACGCTGGTGCCATTCCTCGCCGGAGAAACGGTACGCTGGTCCGTTAAACAATAAAAATCGTAGCTTCCTGTTGTCATTAGGTTATTTTACCTGTATAAATAACCAGTATATTCAACAGGGGGCTATTATGCGAATTGAAGTCACCATAGCGAAAACTTCTCCATTGCCAGCTGGGGCTATTGACGCCCTGGCTGGCGAACTTTCCCGCCGTATTCAGTATGCGTTTCCTGATAATGAAGGCCACGTATCGGTACGTTATGCCGCAGCAAATAATTTATCGGTTATTGGCGCGACAAAAGAAGATAAACAGCGCATTAGCGAAATTCTCCAGGAAACGTGGGAAAGCGCCGATGACTGGTTTGTCAGCGAATAATATGCAGTGATTTTTGTTTTTGCCGGGTCGCCCCGGCTTTTTTATTTTACTTGCGAATTGTGAGTACAAAATTTCTACACTTCCTCAAAATAATTGCACAATATGCTAAAAAAATATGAATGACATGCTGTTTTATTGTTCATATAAATCTTAAAAGCAGAAATTTATCTGCTCCCCCCTTTAAAAATTCGGTGAATACCCTTACTTATTGGTATACTGAAGTTGCTTCAGATAAAAACGCATTGAACCTCGAATAACGTTGTCTAGTAACACGAATTAGGGGGCCATGATGGAAAAAAATAATGAAGTCATTCAGACTCATCCGCTCGTAGGGTGGGACATCAGCACCGTTGATAGCTATGATGCGCTGATGTTGCGTTTGCACTACCAGACCCCAAATAAGTCCGAGCAGGAAGGGACTGAAGTTGGTCAGACGCTCTGGTTAACCACTGATGTTGCCAGACAATTTATTTCGATATTAGAAGCAGGAATCGCCAAAATTGAATCCGGTGATTTCCAGGTAAACGAGTATCGGCGTCATTAACATGACATGACCATCCACCCAAAAGGCACCTCACCGGTGCCTTTACCATTTCTGGGTTGTATATCTGCATTCAGTTAATTACTCTGCTTAAACCATGAGAGCAGAGAGAAAAAAATGAAATACGATCTCATCATTATTGGCAGCGGTTCCGTAGGCGCTGCCGCCGGGTATTATGCAACCCGCGCCGGTTTAAACGTGCTAATGACCGACGCCCATATGCCACCACATCAACACGGCAGCCACCACGGCGATACGCGATTAATTCGCCATGCTTATGGTGAAGGTGAAAAGTATGTCCCGCTGGTCCTCCGCGCGCAAATGCTGTGGGATGAACTTTCCCGCCACAACGAAGATGATCCCATTTTTGTACGCTCTGGTGTCATTAACCTCGGTCCGGCTGACTCCGCATTTCTCGCCAACGTCGCCCACAGCGCCGAACAGTGGCAACTCAACGTTGAAAAGCTCGACGCGCAAGGGATTATGGCCCGCTGGCCAGAAATACGCGTCCCGGACAACTACATCGGTTTATTTGAAACTGATTCCGGTTTTTTGCGCAGCGAACTGGCGATTAAAACCTGGATCCAACTGGCGAAGGAAGCGGGCTGTGCGCAGCTGTTCAACTGCCCGGTCACCGCAATTCGTCATGACGATGATGGCGTAACTATTGAAACGGCTGACGGTGAGTATCAGGCGAAAAAAGCGATTGTCTGCGCGGGAACATGGGTAAAAGACCTACTCCCGGAGCTGCCTGTCCAGCCCGTACGCAAAGTATTTGCCTGGTATCAGGCCGATGGCCGCTATAGCGTGAAGAATAAATTCCCGGCATTTACCGGTGAACTGCCCAATGGCGATCAATATTATGGTTTTCCGGCAGAAAACGACGCGTTGAAGATTGGCAAACATAACGGAGGCCAGGTTATCCATTCAGCGGATGAACGTGTTCCGTTTGCGGAAGTGGTCAGCGATGGTTCGGAAGCCTTCCCGTTCTTGCGCAATGTGTTGCCGGGTATCGGCTGCTGCCTGTACGGCGCTGCCTGCACCTATGATAATTCGCCTGACGAGGATTTTATTATCGATACCTTACCCGGCCACGATAATACCCTGCTTATTACCGGCCTGAGTGGGCACGGTTTTAAATTTGCGTCAGTTTTAGGGGAAATAGCTGCCGATTTTGCGCAAGACAAAAAAAGCGATTTTGATTTGACGCCATTCAGGCTTTCCCGCTTCCAATAATCATCATTACGGCCTCCAGAATGAGGCCGTTTTTACAGGGGTATTTAATGCGTCGGTTGGTGAACTATCTCATTAATAATATTCGCGAGCATCTGATGCTTTATCTTTTTCTCTGGGGACTATTAGCAATTATGGACCTAATCTACGTGTTTTATTTTTAGTTTTTCCGCACTGACATAAACTGACAAATATTTAATCTCCCTTTCATTTAGCGTGAAAAATTGAATGAGATTCTTCCTGCCTCTACAGCACTCACTAGACCTTCCAGATGCTGAACCCACTAAACTTATGAAGATTCTTTCATTATTAATTCAAAATTATTGAAATAAAAATAAATATCATTCAATTTGTTATTTTTGTGTTGCAATTCATTCTCCGACACGCCATTTTCTTTCTCTCGCAAATTCGTTTTGGATGCACTTATGTCATTCACAAATACCCCTGAACGCTATGGTGTTATATCTGCGGCCTTACATTGGATAAGCGCAATTATTGTCTACGGCATGTTTGCTTTAGGTCTGTGGATGGTCACGCTCAGTTATTATGATGGCTGGTATCACAAAGCACCCGAACTGCATAAAAGCATCGGTATTTTGTTAATGATGGGGCTGGTTATTCGCGTTCTGTGGCGTGTCATATCTCCACCGCCGGGTCCGCTGCCGAGTTATTCGCCCATGACTCGTCTTGCAGCAAAAGCTGGACATCTCGCATTGTACCTATTGCTGTTCGCCATCGGCATCAGCGGCTATCTGATCTCAACTGCCGATGGTAAACCGATCAGCGTTTTTGGCTGGTTTGACGTCCCCGCGACCCTCGCCGACGCTGGCGCACAGGCTGACTTTGCCGGTGCCCTGCATTTTTGGCTCGCGTGGAGCGTCGTAGTACTGTCCGTTATGCACGGATTTATGGCCCTGAAGCATCATTTCATCGATAAAGACGACACTCTGAAGCGCATGCTGGGAAAGTCGTCATCTGACTATGGAGTATAAAAAATGAAAAAAAGCCTGCTTGGTTTAACCTTCGCTTCCTTGATGTTCTCTGCCGGTTCAGCGGTTGCCGCCGATTACAAAATTGACAAAGAAGGTCAGCACGCCTTTGTTAACTTCCGCATCCAGCATCTTGGCTATAGCTGGTTATATGGCACCTTCAAAGATTTCGACGGTACTTTTACCTTTGATGAAAAAAATCCAGCTGCCGATAAAGTGAATGTGACAATTAACACCACCAGCGTCGATACTAATCACGCCGAACGCGATAAACATCTTCGCAGTGCGGATTTCCTCAATACCGCAAAATATCCACAGGCAACATTCACCTCCACCAGCGTGAAGAAAGACGGTGACGAACTGGATATTACCGGCGATCTGACGCTGAATGGTGTAACCAAGCCCGTCACACTGGAAGCGAAATTAATTGGTCAGGGTGACGACCCGTGGGGCGGTAAACGTGCAGGCTTTGAGGCCGAAGGCAAAATCAAGCTCAAAGACTTCAATATCAAGACAGATTTAGGTCCAGCGTCTCAGGAAGTGGATCTGATTATTTCAGTGGAAGGCGTACAGCAGAAGTAAGAGTGAAATGTTGCCGGATGGCACGCATCCGGCAATGATATTTATTCTGTTGGATCAGGAATGCCCAGTGTTGTATTCAGACGTCCACGAGACTTATTAAAGATCTTATTGCCATTTTCACGTCCTGCCCGACGGCGTCGCTGTTCATCTGGCGGTAACGCGCTTTCTTCGCAGCAAATCTCACTACAACAACCTTTGTATTTTTCCGCACATACTGGACACTGAATAAACAGCAGATGGCAACCATCATTTTTACAGTTGGTATGGCTGTCGCACGGCGCACCGCACTGGTGGCAGTGCGCAATAATCTCATCAGATATACGTTCGCCCATCCGCTCGTCAAAAACAAAATTTTTGCCAATAAAACGCACCGGCAAGCCCTGCTCGCGCGCCTTACGGGCGTATTCAATAACTCCCCCCTCGATATGCCAGACTTTGTTGAATCCGTTATGTTTCATCCAGGCACTGGCCTTTTCACAACGAATGCCGCCGGTGCAGTACATGACGATTTTTTTATCTTTATGTGCCTGCATCATCTCAACTGCTTTTGGCAGCTGCTCACGGAAGGTATCTGCCGGTATTTCCAGCGCGTTTTCAAAGTGCCCCACTTCATACTCATAGTGGTTACGCATGTCGATAAACAATGCATCGGGATCGTCAAGCATGGCGTTCACTTCCGCCGCTTGCAGATACTCACCCACATTGCTGGCATCAAAGTGAGGATCGTCAATACCGTCGGCAACAATGCGATCGCGTACCTTCATACGCAGTACCCAGAAGGATTTCCCGTCATCATCCAACGCGATATTCAGGCGTAAACCCTCTAAAGCCGGGTCGAAGGCATAGAGCTGCGCGCGAAATGTTTCAACATTGCTCGCAGGTACGCTGATTTGCGCGTTAATGCCCTCATGCGCCAGATACACTCGCCCAAAAACATTCAGCGCGGTAAACAGTTGATATAAAGCGTCACGGGTCACCTTAGGATCGGCAATGTGGAAATACTTATAAAACGAAATGGTGGTTCGCGGTTCGCTCTCAGCCAACATTTTGGCTTTTAACGCGTCGTTGGAAATGCGGTTGTGTAACACTGGCATGGTGTACGGTTCCTGCGAGATGGGAAAGTAAAAATCCGCGGCATGATATAGCAATTATCGATAATTAACATCCACACATTTTACGCTACATTTTAGCATTAAAAATTATTTGTTATTTACAAGCGCGGCAATTTCGCCCAGTCTTCAGTCACAAATTTTGGTTGCGGACGAAAAAATGCGACAATACATACAATTGCCCGTATAGGTTGAAAAACAGGATTGATATGACGAATCTACCCAAGTTCTCCACCGCACTGCTTCATCCGCGTTATTGGTTAACCTGGTTGGGTATTGGCGTACTTTGGTTGGTCGTGCAATTGCCCTACCCGGTTATCTACCGCCTCGGTTGTGGATTAGGAAAACTGGCGTTACGTTTTATGAAACGACGCGCAAAAATTGTGCATCGCAACCTGGAACTGTGCTTCCCGGAAATGAGCGAACAAGAACGCCGTAAAATGGTGGTGAAGAATTTCGAATCCGTTGGCATGGGCCTGATGGAAACCGGCATGGCGTGGTTCTGGCCGGACCGCCGAATCGCCCGCTGGACGGAAGTGATCGGCATGGAACACATTCGTGACGTGCAGGCGCAAAAACGCGGCATCCTGTTAGTTGGCATCCATTTTCTGACACTGGAGCTGGGTGCGCGGCAGTTTGGTATGCAGGAACCGGGGATTGGCGTTTACCGCCCGAACGATAATCCACTGATTGACTGGCTACAAACCTGGGGCCGTTTGCGCTCAAATAAATCGATGCTCGACCGCAAAGATTTAAAAGGCATGATTAAAGCCCTGAAAAAAGGCGAAGTGGTCTGGTACGCACCGGATCATGATTACGGCCCGCGCTCAAGCGTTTTCGTCCCGTTGTTTGCCGTTGAGCAGGCTGCGACCACGACCGGAACCTGGATGCTGGCACGGATGTCCGGCGCATGTCTGGTGCCCTTCGTTCCACGCCGTAAGCCAGATGGCAAAGGGTATCAGTTGATTATACTGCCGCCAGAGTGTTCTCCGCCGCTGGATGATGCCGAAACTACCGCCGCGTGGATGAACAAAGTGGTCGAAAAATGCATCATGATGGCACCAGAGCAGTATATGTGGTTACACCGTCGCTTTAAAACACGCCCGGAAGGCGTTCCTTCACGCTATTAAATCTTCCATGCTGGATGCTTCAGAATGGCATCCGGCATTACCACAGAAAATCCCCCTGATTTAGCGATAAAAGCTCTCTGGATTGCGCCCCCTGGAAGTCGGGCGCATAATTAGTGTGCTTATCTTTTCTTCTTATGTTCACCGCGCCTGGCGCACCAACAGCGGATTGCTATGTCACCCTGTGAAAATGACACCCCTATAAACTGGAAACGAAACCTGATCGTCGCCTGGCTAGGCTGTTTTCTTACCGGTGCCGCCTTCAGCCTGGTAATGCCCTTCTTACCCCTCTACGTTGAGCAGCTTGGCGTTACCGGCCACTCCGCCCTGAATATGTGGTCCGGTATTGTCTTCAGCATTACATTTTTATTTTCGGCCATCGCCTCACCGTTTTGGGGTGGACTTGCCGACCGTAAAGGCCGAAAAATCATGCTATTACGCTCTGCTCTCGGCATGGGCATCGTGATGGTGTTGATGGGACTGGCACAAAATATCTGGCAGTTTTTGATCCTGCGGGCGCTTCTTGGTTTACTTGGCGGATTTGTCCCCAACGCTAATGCTCTTATCGCCACACAAGTACCGCGTAATAAAAGCGGCTGGGCGCTGGGTACGCTCTCCACAGGCGGCGTTAGCGGCGCGTTGCTCGGCCCAATGGCTGGCGGTTTGCTCGCCGATAGCTACGGCTTACGTCCGGTATTCTTTATTACCGCCAGTGTGCTCATACTCTGCTTTTTCGTCACCCTGTTTTGCATCAGAGAAAAATTCCAGCCGGTCAGCAAAAAAGAGATGCTGCATATGCGGGAAGTGGTGACATCACTTAAAAACCCGAAACTGGTACTCAGCCTGTTTGTCACCACGTTAATCATCCAGGTGGCGACGGGCTCAATTGCCCCCATTCTGACGCTGTATGTCCGCGAACTGGCGGGTAACGTCAGTAACGTCGCCTTTATCAGTGGCATGATCGCCTCGGTGCCAGGCGTGGCGGCTCTGCTAAGTGCACCACGACTCGGCAAACTTGGCGATCGAATCGGCCCCGAAAAGATCCTGATTACGGCGCTGATCTTTTCTGTACTGCTGTTGATCCCAATGTCTTACGTTCAGACGCCATTACAACTTGGGATTTTACGTTTTTTGCTCGGTGCCACCGATGGTGCACTACTCCCCGCCGTACAGACACTATTAGTTTATAACTCGAGCAACCAGATCGCCGGGCGTATCTTCAGCTATAACCAATCGTTTCGTGATATTGGCAACGTTACCGGACCATTGATGGGAGCAGCGATTTCAGCGAACTACGGTTTCAGAGCGGTATTTCTCGTCACCGCTGGCGTCGTGTTATTCAACGCAGTCTATTCATGGAACAGTCTACGTCGTCGTCGAATACCCCAGGTATCGAACTGATTTTTCGCCTTTCATACTTGCAAAAGCGGAGAATCAGCTATCCTTTTCCCTGAAACCTCATCAACTCAAAGGGAGAATCGTGATGACCATGTACGCAACGCTTGAAGAAGCCATTGACGCTGCACGCGAAGAATTTCTTGCAGACAACCCCGGCATCGACGCCGAAAATGCGAATGTGCAACAGTTCAATGCCCAAAAATACGTTTTGCAGGACGGCGACATCATGTGGCAAGTTGAGTTTTTTGCCGACGAAGGGGAAGAAGGTGAATGTTTACCTATGCTTAGCGGTGAAGCCGCGCAAAGTGTTTTTGATGGCGACTATGATGAGATAGAGATCCGCCAGGAGTGGCAGGAAGAGAATACATTACATGAATGGGACGAGGGGGAATTTCAGCTTGAGCCACCGCTGGATACCGAGGAAGGACGCGCAGCAGCTGATGAGTGGGATGAACGTTAATTACTCATACGGGCCATGATGAATGTCGATCGGCAGCAGTAAAGTATCAAAAACCAGGGAGAATGGCAGATCAAGGATCGTGACATAACGCCAGGCGGAGTCACGCACATCCCATTGCACACCGGGATAATATTGGTTGCCATGCCCCTGCCCCGGTATAGTGCGACTAATAATGCTGCCACAGCCACTCAGCAAGGTCACCATGATGCTCACCACAATTAAACGCATTTGATACCTCTTCCGTAAAAAAATACCGGCATAACGCCGGTATTTTTATTGGCTCGTTGTTTTTGCCAGATGTGGCGTGAACGCCTTATCCGACCTACAAAATTTTGCAAAATCAACACATTGCAGGAGCGATGTAGGCCTGATAAGCGTAGCGCATCAGGCAACTACGTTTTTATTGCGAAGCCGCATCCGGTTTACGCAATGCCAGTGGATTGAGCTTTATCCCTTCGTAATAACTCACCCATGAAGAATATCTCTCAGGGGAATTCCAGACGCGGAAATGCAGACGGGCCATCGTCACCGGATCGCTTAGCAGCACCAGGCGACGATCGCGATTCAGCTTCTCTGGCGTCTCGTTCAGCGCCTGTTCAACGTGGCGGTCACGGGCGATTTCCAGCACCTTACTGGCCCGGTGACGCGCGGTCGCCATTGCGGTTGCCAGAGCGTTAAATGACGGGTTAAACACTGCGTGCATAAAGCCATCGTCAAGGGAGCGTTGGCGATTCATCTCAAGGAATCGATCGGTATCAACCAGCACCTGCGGCGGTGAATACTCTTCCGGGATCAGGAACAGTTTCCAGCGTTTGGTTCGCAGACCAACGGTGGCACGGCTGGAAATCACCGAAACAAACGGTGACAGGATCAACGAGAAGACAATCGGTGCCAGCCAGAACAGGAAACGCAGATCCAACCACGCCATACCAACAGCCCACACTAACCCTAACAGCAGCTGTGAGCCGTGGCGTTTGAACGCTTCACCCCAGGAAGTGGAGTCATCATCACGCTGCGGTGAATTCCACACCACTTCCCAGCCAAGGAACGCGCTGACGACGAAGACCGTATGGAACAGCATGCGTACCGGAGCCAGCAGCACGGAAAACAGCACTTCCAGCAGCAACGATAATGTAACGCGCCAGAAGCCGCCGTATTCTTTCGTTCCTTTGCACCAAATAAGCAAAATGCTCAATAGCTTTGGCAGGAACAACAGCACCATAGTCGAAGCAAAAAGTGCAATCGCCAGCTCAGGACGCCACTGCGGCCACACCGGGAACAACTGCCGTGGTTGCAGGAAGTATTGCGGTTCGGTCAACGCATGCACTACCTGCAATGCAGTAGAGAGCGCGAGGAACATAAACCACAGCGGAGCGGAGAGATAAGACATCACGCCCGTCAGGAACACCGCACGGTGAACCGGATGCATACCCTTCACCAGGAACAGACGGAAGTTCATCAGGTTACCGTGGCACCAGCGGCGGTCACGTTTTAGCTCATCAAGCAAGTTAGGCGGTAATTCTTCATAAGAACCCGGGAGATCGTAAGCAATCCAGACTCCCCAACCTGCACGGCGCATCAACGCCGCTTCCACGAAGTCATGTGACAGGATTGAACCGGCAAAGGAACCTTCGCCCGGCAGCGGAGCCAGTGCGCAGTGCTCGATAAACGGTTTCACGCGGATAATCGCGTTATGTCCCCAGTAGTGCGACTCGCCAAGTTGCCAGAAGTGCAAACCGGCTGTAAACAGTGGCCCATACACGCGGGTCGCGAACTGCTGACAGCGCGCATACAGCGTATCCATACCGGACGCTTTCGGCGACGACTGAATGATCCCGGCGTTCGGGTTGGCTTCCATCAGGCGCACCAGGCCGCACAAACAATCACCGGTCATTACCGAGTCAGCATCCAGCACCACCATGTAGCTGTACTGGCTGCCCCATCGACGGCAGAAGTCATCGATATTACCGCTTTTACGCTTCACGCGACGACGGCGGCGGCGATAGAAAATCTGACCTTCGCCACCGACTTCAGCGATAAGCTCCATCCAGGCTTTTTGCTCTGCGACGCAGATATCCGGGTTATAACTGTCACTCAGAATGTAAACATCAAAGTGTTTGGCATTCCCGGTGGCTTTTACTGATTCCCACGTTGCACGCAAGCCAGCAAAAACACGGTTCACATCTTCGTTACAGATAGGCATGATCAACGCCGTGCGATGCTCCGGGTTTAATGGTTCATCGCCAACTGTCGACGCAGATATACTGTATTTATCGCGACCAATAAGCAGTTGCAGGAAGCCCATCAACGCCGTCCAGAATCCGGCGGACACCCAACAGAACAGTACCGCAAAGAGGATCAGGATACCGGTTTGCAGCATATAAGGCAGAAGCTGCATGAAGGAAACCCACACATCCTGACCAACCATATCCATAGGATTAATCAGCGCCCAACCCTGATAAGGAAGAATGGTCTTCATATACCAGGTCGCGACGACAGTTTGCGCGAGCGTCAGGATCAACAGAATGTAACGGCGGATGGTACCGACGGTACGCCACTTTTGCTCGCTCTCCTGCTCTTCTTTGGTCAAACGAGCCAGATAGCGCGGCGTTACATCGCGTCCACGCAGGCGATCCCAGAAACGGCCTACCGGGTTGGTACGCCACGGGTCGGGAAACATCGAGGAGCGTTTTGCTTCTGGCATCGCCTTAAGCTGATCGCGCCCTTCGTCGTCTTTAATTAACTGTCCATCAGCAAGTGAATCTGGCCAGGCTTGTTCCAGACGCGCCTTTACCGAGCCTTGCGGGGAGTCATCCTCCCGCGCCCAGGTGCGGTGTTCGGCATCCAGCGCCTGATGAATGGCGCGGATATCAGTCTTCGGCAATGCCGCTTTCTCGCTTGCGGCGATGGGCATTGCGTCAATGTACTCAGTTGTCTTATTCATTGGCAGGTAACTGGTAGCTCCAGGTTTCACTCAACGTCTGATCGGCATTCACCAGCGCAGCACGCATTTCAGTGGTTTTCTTGGCATCTTTCACTTTCACACGCATCACCAGACGCCAGCCTTTGGTGACCGGGTTATAGCGCACCGTGCTTTCCACTATCTCACCATTATCACCAATGCTGGTTTGCGCTGTGACCGGGGTATCCTCTGGCAGTTTTTTCATCTCTGCGCCGGTAAAATCGACCACAAAGGCGATAGTACCGTCAGGCTGGCGAATCAGGTTCGACTGCTTCACATCCCCCGTTGAACGACGCGTTTGTTGCACCCATGCGTTATCTGGCGCATGCAGTTTGTCTTCATCACGGCTGAAGGTGATGGTGTATTTAAAGTTCATCTCTTTACCCGGCTCCGGCAGCTGATCCGGCGTCCAGTAAGCGACGATGTTATCGTTGGTTTCATCGTTGGTTGGAATTTCCACCAGCTCAACGCTGCCTTTGCCCCACTCCCCTTTCGGAGTCACCCATGCGCTTGGACGAAGATCGTAACGATCATCGAGATCTTCAAAGCGGGAGAAATCACGACCACGCTGCAATAGACCGAAGCCTTGCGGGTTTTCCATCGAGAAGCTGCTGACCGCTAAATGTTTCGGGTTATTCAACGGACGCCAGATCCATTCGCCATTACCAGCATGGATAGACAGACCGTTAGAGTCGTGCAACTCCGGACGATAGTTATTTGCAGGCGACGGTTGGTTCGGCCCAAACAGGAACATACTGGTTAACGGTGCAACCCCCAGTTTGCCGACTTTATCGCGCAGATAGATTTTCGACTGCACATCCACAACCGTGTCACGTCCTGGCATAACTACGAATTTGTAAGCACCTGTCGCGCGCGGCGAGTCAAGCAATGCATAAATGGTTAAACGTTTATCAGTCGGTTTTGGACGCTCGATCCAGAACTCTTTGAAGCGTGGAAATTCTTCACCCGATGGCAAGGCGGTATCAATTGCCAGGCCGCGTGCAGAAAGGCCATAAACCTGACCTGCACCAATCACGCGGAAATAGCTGGCCCCGAGCATGCTGACGATTTCATCGTTTTTATCTTTGCTGTTGATCGGGTAAAGCACTTTGAAACCGGCAAAACCAAGGTCTTTTACCGTGTCTTTGTCATGCTGAACATCGCCGAAAGTGAAATAATCCGGGCTGTATTTGATTCGTTTGACTGCGGTGGCAGTCACTTCATTTATTTTGACCGGGGTATCGAAGTACATACCCTGATGGTAGAACTCGAGTTTGAATGGGGTCTTCAGATTGTTCCAGTACGCTTTGTCATGATTAAACTGGATCTGCTGATAGTCCGCGTATTTCATATCGCGGAAAACGGAGGGCAAGTTGCTTTTGGGCGCCTCATAGCCTTTCCCGGCTAAGGATTGAGCTTGCTTTGCGACATCATCAATACTGAAAGCCCAGCTTGAAGATGTATACAGGGTTAACATTACTGCAGCACTCAACCAACGCATTTTCATCATTTGTAGTTTATGTTTCATAATTAGTAAGCACTTCCCCCTTTGTGTGCTTATATCGATCCGATCTATTTTAATGGATAACCTGCCATTCCGACAACAGAATCCCGGTATCGTTCAGCACACTGGCTCATGGATTAAGCACCTGATTGCAACCGTTTTCACTTTCCGTGCTTCTCCTAAAGACAGAAGCATCGACTTCGTGTAGGGTTTGCCAGCAAATTTATTTATCAACCGTCTTACAGACGCTTCCATTCTGGTTAGTGGTAGCGATGATGCTATGCATAAAAACCTTGAAGCCTGCGCCTGGCGCGGTCAGGTCGGTGTCGCTATGGCAACAAGCCTAAAGGCATAACCCGACAGGGATAAGACGAAAAATCCGAGATTAGTTAACCATATATGAATCCAGTACCCGCGCAACGTGAATATTTCCTCGACTCCATCCGCGCCTGGCTGATGTTGTTAGGGATCCCTTTTCATATTTCTTTAATCTATTCGAGCCATACATGGCATGTGAATAGCGCCGAACCGTCATTGTGGCTGACCCTTTTTAATGACTTCATCCACTCGTTCCGCATGCAGGTGTTTTTCGTTATATCCGGGTACTTTTCCTACATGCTTTTTTTACGCTATCCCTTGAAAAAATGGTGGAAAGTACGTGTCGAACGTGTAGGGATCCCGATGTTAACAGCCATCCCCTTACTGACATTGCCGCAATTTATTATGCTGCAATACGTCAAAGGGAAAGCGGAAAGTTGGCCTGGGCTGTCATTGTATGACAAATATAATACGTTGGCCTGGGAATTAATATCACACCTGTGGTTTTTACTGGTGTTAGTGGTCATGACGACGCTGTGCGTATGGATATTTAAACGCATCAGAAATAATTTAGAAAATTCTGATAAAACGAATAAAAAATTCTCGATGGTAAAATTATCGGTGATTTTTTTGTGCCTCGGCATCGGTTATGCGGTAATAAGAAGAACGATTTTTATTGTGTATCCACCCATTCTGAGTAACGGCATGTTCAATTTTATTGTCATGCAAACGTTATTTTATTTGCCGTTCTTTATCCTCGGCGCACTGGCTTTCATTTTCCCTCATCTTAAAGCCTTGTTTACCACGCCGTCTCGTGGCTGTACCCTTGCAGCAGCATTGGCGTTTGTCGCTTATTTACTCAACCAGCGCTATGGCAGTGGCGATGCCTGGATGTATGAAACCGAGTCGGTGATCACTATGGTCCTCGGTCTGTGGATGGTGAATGTGGTCTTCTCCTTTGGCCACCGTTTGCTTAACTTCCAGTCAGCGCGGGTGACTTATTTTGTTAACGCATCGCTGTTTATCTATCTGGTTCACCACCCGTTAACGCTGTTTTTCGGCGCATACATTACACCACACATCACCTCCAACTGGCTTGGTTTTCTCTGTGGCCTGATATTCGTAGTAGGGATTGCGATAATTCTGTATGAAATTCATTTACGCATCCCATTATTGAAGTTTTTGTTCTCTGGTAAACCGGTTGTTAAGCGTGAGAACGATAAAGCACCAGCCCGTTAAGTCGCGTTTACAATAACCATTCCACGGGCAATATCGACGCCAGTTTGACCATAACCCGCTTCCAGAAACTGGTGGCGGGTTCTTTTTTGAGAATAATCTCTTTCTTTGCATGACGATCAACCCAGTTGATCCGTCCCCACCTGTCCAGACGGAGCTGCCAGGCCGCATCATACTGGCTCTGAATAAAGCGTTTATCAATTAACTGTGCCAGCGTTTCGCTCTCTATCACGAAGCCCATTTCAGTATTGAGCAACGTTGAACGCGGATCGAAATTGAAAGAGCCGATAAACACCGTTTTACCATCGATACTAAAGGTTTTAGCATGCAGGCTGGCCCCTGAATTACCGGTTATGCCGCGATCGTGTAACGTACTACTTTGTTCACGCGTCGGCTTGAGTTCATATAATTCCACCCCATAGCGGAGCAATTTTTTGCGCCAGCGCGCGTATCCTGCATGGACGACAGCAACATCGTTAGCGGCAAGAGAATTGGTTAGGATCGCAATCTTTACCCCTTTTCTCACCATCCGTAAGAGTTGCGCCACACCTGCACGTGTCGGTACAAAATAGGAAGAGATAATATCGATGCGTTCACTGGGTGAGTCCATGATATCGAACAGGCGCTGCGGTAACAGTGAATGCCGTTTTGCCTTGCCCTCCCCTTTCGCCGGATCATCACTTAATAAACGTGTTTTCGCCCAGATAAGCGGCAACGTTCCATCAACCAGATGATTTATAAACGGACTGGATTCCATTTTGCGTAAGTAACGATGCGTCATGACATCGTTATGCCAGGAGGCGGGTAACTCGATGCGATCTGCCATTTCACCTTCCGGGACATCCAGCACCTGCTGTAAGGGGGAAACCGATTTGCAATACCAATAGCGGGCGAAATCATCGGCAACGTCCTCTACCACGGGTCCTATTGCCATGACATCTAAATCCGAAAAAAGTGGCTCTTCCCCTGCACCAAAATAGGCATCACCAATATTTCGTCCTCCCACCAGCGTCACCACGCCATCGACAGTGAAACTTTTATTGTGCATACGGCGATTGAGACGGGAAAAGTCGGTGATATAACCAAGCGGACGTAGCAAGCGAAACGAGAAAGGATTAAAAAGCCGGACTTCAATGCGTGGATGGCTGTCAAGCAAGCGTAAAATGTTATCAAGTCCGGGCGTATTGTTGTCGTCCAGCAACAAACGTACGCGAACGCCACGCTTTGCTGCGGCTAACAGGGCGGAAAACAGTAACCGACCCGACATATCGTCCTGCCAGATGTAATACTGAACATCCAGCGTATGCTCTGCCATTTCAGCCAGACGATACCGGGCGGCAAACGCATCCAGACTTTTCTCCAGAGGAAAAAGTCCACACTGACCGGGATGTTGCGAACACAGTGGCAGCACCGCGCTCGCCAGCCGAGGCAAATCATTCATCTCCTTGTTGGGTAAGGAGTCTTTCGTAGAGGTGGGCGTTTTCTTCATCATAACAGACAAAGTATACCTGTTCGGGTAAAGCGTGACGGGTAATAAATTCTGAAACGGTTTTTACTGCGATTTCAGCCGCTGCCGCACGAGGATAACCATAAACCCCAGTACTGATTGCAGGAAAAGCCACTGACGTATAGCTGTTTGCCGCCACCAGTCGTAGGCTATTGAGATAGGCATCCTGCAAAAGCTGGTCTTCGTTTTGTTCACCACCACGCCAGACTGGCCCGACGGTGTGCACTACGGCTTTCGCGGGAAGATCGCCTGCAAGCGTAATAACGGCATGCCCCGTAGGGCAATCGCCCTGCTGCTGCCTGACTTTTAAACAGGCATCCAGCAGGGCCGGACCCGCTGCGCGATGAATGGCCCCATCGACGCCGCCGCCTCCCATTAATGACGGATTAGCCGCATTCACAATCACATCAACGGCCAGTTTGGTAATATCACCCTGCACAACATGAATACGCGTTTTCATAACGCCTCCTTACACCTTCTTGTTTCCTAAGTGTACAGCAGGCTTTTTGGTTAAATCGCATTTTTCTGCTCAGCAACGTGAGTTGTTCAGAAACTTAGTTATATTCGATGTTCATTACAGCCAGCTTTTTCTGTTTATCAAGATACTGCACTTTTACTGAGGCTATTTGCGCGTTTTTAACATTGCCGCTCATTAACGCTTTGCTGGAATAGGTTTTACGCGGAACAGAACCATTCTGTGGGCAGTTCATTTCTACGGGTGATGACTGGGTGCTGACGTCACATGCCGGTTCCACAATTTGGCCATAAAAATGGATCACGCCCCCTTGCGCGGTGCTTCCTGCAATGGCAATAAAAGGAAAAAACAAACTGCCGAGCATAAGAGAGTTTAAAAAAGGTCTGAACATTTATTCTATTTCCTCAATGATTAGTCATCCTTGAGGGTTGTGTTATCCATACTTTCAGGTTGGCTGATTCGCAGCAGACCATTCTCTCCAGGTTCATCTTATGCTCGATATTTCAACAAATTAAGACTTTTCTGAAGATGGCGGCCATTGTTGTGATAAATGAAGTGACTGTCCATCAGAAACAGTAACAACTATTTTCACCCGATCGTCCGGGGAAATATTTAAACTCAACTTCGTCAAAGCAATGAGTTGATTAGCAGGCAATGAAAGGGTCTTTTCTTGCTTCGTCTGACTTTGCCCTGAACTGCCTTCGCGCAGGGACAATATTTGTACTCTGCACAGACAAGATTGAGTAAGAGTGACTTCAGGAATAATGGTGTACATATCCCCTTGCTGGGTCGTATTAAAGGTTATCTGACTGGAAAGTGCCGCAAGGAGTAATAACGCATTCATATTCTTCTCCCGAAAAAAAACAGGGCTTGCGCCCTGTTTCTTTCATACTGATGATGTATTAGTACTGATGAGCGGTCGCGTTGTTACCAAAGCCAACCTGAGTGACGTTAACGCTGGAGTTAGATGCAGTCTGGTCAACAGCAGCACCGTTACCGCCACCGAACTGTTTAACAGTCATAGTAGAATCTTTACCATTCCACTGATCAAGAGTAGCGCTGTTGCCGAAACCACGCTGAGTCAGATCGATTGAGCTGTCATCAGAACCTTGGCCCACATCTGCGCCATTACCGCCGCCGTGCTGGGTAATGGTCAGATCAGAGTTACGGGCGTCAGCTTGCAGAGCAAGAGCAGAGTTACCGCCACCGTACTGGTAAATATTCAGCTCTGAATTCGGGCCGCTGTTATTACCGCCACCACCGTGGTTGCCACCGCCGCCGCCGTACTGAGGAACAACACCTGCCAGAGCGCTACCAGAGAATACGATTGCTGCAATTGCTGCTACTTTTAAAAGTTTCATGTAAAACCCCCATCGGATTGATTTAAAAGTCGAATGGAAATTAACGTTGTGTCACGCGAATAGCCATTTGCGACTGTCTCTGCACTACAATTGCCGTTTTTTGAGTACCATACTGTGTAATATTTGCTTTATTACCAGAACCTTTCTGGATAATCATCGCAGTATTACCATAAGCACCTTGCGAAATACTGGCATCGTTGGCACTGCCCGCCTGATCAATATATGCAAGGTTATAATCTCCTGTCTGATCAATCTTTGCCCGGTTGCTACTACCTTCTTGCGCAACAACCGCCAAAAGTTTTGAGCCTCCCTGCCGTAACTGAGCACTATTATTAGTCCCAGCTTGACCAATTATGGCTGCCTGATTAAATGAAGACTTACTCAATTCATTTACCGCAAAGTTATATTCTGAATTAGCTAAATCATAACCTGCTGCGGCTGCAATCCCAGGCGCACCCAGTATTGTTAACATCATAAATAACAATTTGTTTTTCATGTTGTCACCCTGGACCTGGTCGTACATTTAAGAAATTAAATCATTTCAACTTGGTTGTTAACGCAACCTGTATTTTGTTAACGCTGCGTTACGATAGAAAGTATGTCTGCGGAAATATTTTTAATAACTCACCCGCGCGTTGTATTTTTCTTTTTTTGTTCATACCAAAGTATTAAAACCCACGTAAATACGCTGTTATCTACGCAAAAAATATTTTGTTTTCTTTTAAATCTCCGTTTTCCGCTATCAAAAATCACCAGACAGTCATTCTTCTTGCCCGTCGCTGATTGCTGCGATATGTCTTGCGCACAAGCCGTGACAAACCTCGTCTTTTTGCAGTAAAAAATTGTCCACGGTGGTATGGAGAAAAAACAAGAACGTTTTTCATGACGAAAGGACTACAGCGAAATATTTTTTATATGCATTATTAGTAAGTTAGCACTATTTGTATGATTTTTTAAAATTGTGCAATAAAAACCAAATGTACAACTTTTCTATCATTTATAAACTTAATAAAACCTTGAGATTAACATTTTAATATAACGAGTTACATTTAGTTACATGTTTAACACTTGATTTAAGATTTGTAATGGCTAGATTGAAATCAGATATAATCCATTAGTTTTATATTTTACCCATTTAGGGCTGATTTATTACTACACACAGCAGTGCAACATCTGTCAGTACTTCTGGTGCTTCTATTTTAGAGGCAGCTGTCAGGTGTGCGATCAATAAAAAAAGCGGGGTTTCATCATGTTTAATGAAGTCCATAGTATTCATGGTCATACATTATTGTTGATCACTAAACCTTCTTTGCAGGCGACAGCTCTCTTGCAGCACCTTAAACAATCGCTGGCAATTACAGGAAAATTACATAATATTCAACGTTCTCTGGACGATATATCTTCAGGCTCTATTATTCTTCTGGATATGATGGAAGCGGATAAAAAGCTTATCCATTATTGGCAGGATACTTTGAGCAGGAAAAACAACAATATCAAAATATTGTTGCTAAATACGCCTGAAGATTACCCGTACCGCGACATTGAAAACTGGCCTCATATCAACGGCGTTTTTTATGCCATGGAGGATCAAGAACGTGTTGTCAATGGGTTGCAAGGCGTCCTGCGCGGCGAATGCTACTTTACGCAAAAGCTTGCCAGTTACCTGATTACGCATTCAGGTAACTATCGTTATAACAGCACGGAATCAGCCCTCCTTACTCATCGGGAAAAAGAGATCCTGAATAAGCTGCGTATCGGCGCGTCTAATAACGAGATCGCTCGTTCGTTGTTCATCAGCGAAAATACGGTTAAAACGCATCTTTATAATCTTTTCAAGAAGATAGCCGTAAAAAACCGGACACAAGCGGTTTCCTGGGCAAACGATAACCTCAGGCGATAAAGCCATGAAACGTTATTTACGCTGGATTGTGGCGGCAGAATTTCTGTTCGCCGCAGGGAATCTTCACGCCGTTGAGGTAGAAGTCCCGGGATTGTTAACTGACCATACTGTTTCATCTATTGGCCATGATTTTTACCGAGCCTTTAGTGATAAATGGGAAAGTGACTATACGGGTAACTTAACGATTAATGAAAGGCCCAGTGCACGATGGGGAAGCTGGATCACAATAACGGTGAATCAGGACGTTATTTTCCAGACTTTTTTATTTCCGTTGAAAAGAGACTTCGAGAAAACTGTCGTCTTTGCACTGATTCAAACTGAAGAAGCACTAAATCGTCGCCAGATAAACCAGGCGTTATTAAGTACGGGCGATTTGGCGCATGATGAATTTTAAATAATAAATTGTTCGGAGGCTGCAATGCGTGTCAAACATGCAGTAGTTCTACTCATGCTTATTTCGCCATTAAGTTGGGCTGGAACCATGACTTTCCAGTTCCGTAATCCAAACTTTGGTGGTAACCCAAATAATGGCGCTTTTTTGTTAAATAGCGCTCAGGCCCAAAACTCTTATAAAGATCCGAGCTATAACGATGACTTTGGTATTGAAACGCCCTCGGCGTTAGATAACTTTACTCAGGCCATCCAGTCACAAATTTTGGGTGGGCTACTGTCGAATATTAATACCGGTAAACCGGGCCGCATGGTGACCAACGATTATATTGTTGATATTGCTAACCGCGATGGTCAATTGCAGTTGAACGTGACAGATCGTAAAACCGGACAAACCTCGACCATCCAGGTTTCGGGTTTACAAAATAACTCAACCGATTTTTAAGCCCCAGCTTCATAAGGAAAATAATCATGCAGCGCTTATTTCTTTTGGTTGCCGTCATGTTACTGAGCGGATGCTTAACCGCCCCGCCTAAAGAAGCCGCCAGACCGACATTAATGCCTCGTGCTCAGAGCTACAAAGATTTGACCCATCTGCCAGCGCCGACGGGTAAGATCTTTGTTTCGGTATACAACATTCAGGACGAAACCGGGCAATTTAAACCCTACCCGGCAAGTAACTTCTCCACTGCTGTTCCGCAAAGCGCCACGGCAATGCTGGTCACGGCATTGAAAGATTCTCGCTGGTTTATACCGCTGGAGCGCCAGGGCTTACAAAATCTGCTTAACGAGCGCAAGATTATTCGTGCGGCACAAGAAAACGGCACAGTTGCCATTAATAACCGAATCCCGCTGCAATCTTTAACGGCGGCAAATATCATGGTTGAAGGTTCGATTATCGGTTATGAAAGCAACGTCAAATCGGGCGGGGTTGGGGCAAGATATTTTGGGATCGGTGCCGACACGCAATACCAGCTCGATCAGATTGCCGTGAACCTGCGCGTCGTCAATGTGAGTACCGGTGAGATCCTCTCCTCGGTGAACACCAGTAAGACGATACTTTCTTATGAAGTTCAGGCCGGGGTTTTCCGCTTTATTGACTACCAGCGCTTGCTGGAAGGGGAAGTGGGTTACACCTCGAACGAACCTGTTATGCTGTGCCTGATGTCGGCTATCGAAACAGGGGTCATTTTCCTGATTAATGATGGTATCGACCGTGGTCTGTGGGATTTGCAAAATAAAGCAGAACGACAGAATGACATTCTGGTGAAATACCGCCATATGTCGGTTCCACCGGAATCCTGATAGATAAAAAAGCCGAAATTATCATCCGGCATTTTACGGTTTAAGCGAAAGCGTGAGTGCCCCTCACGCTTTATTTTTGATTTGCTGCTCACGGTGAGCCGTCTTTGCACTACGCGCCGCCAACCACAGGCCGCTGTTTTTCATTGCGTAACCAAATACCAGTCCAAGCGCCAGCGAAGGTAACACCAGTTTCCAGTCACCCTGCCCGGCAAACGTCGCGCATGCGCCTATAAACGTCCCCGGAACAAATGAAAGCAGCAGCTGTTTGGCCTGGATACACATCAGAAACGCGACAATACCGGTTATGACATAACCGAGTATTTCCAGATGTGGTGCCAATGCACTACCGTAAATAATGACCATCGCCCACACCACGCCACTAAGCAGGGTTGCAGCGGAGATCGCCAGCCCTTTCAGCCCACCTTGCGGGCAGGCAAAGTAGGCCGTACAGCCCAGGAAGCCCGCCCAGCTTAGTAAGCCCAGGGAAACAGCCACCCATCCCCAGATACCGGAGAGAATGCCTGTTGTGATTGCAATAGAGAGAAGTATGTTCATGCCGCGCATGATAGCAGAAAACGCGGCCATGAATGAGATCGAGCACACATTTTATGCAACAACAAATTACCCGTTGCAGTTATGAGTGATGCAGATCACATTTACTCTTCAGAATCTTCTTCCAGCTCGTCCCACATTGCACTAATAGCATCGCGGGTTAGCGGTGCCATGGTGCGCCAGAAAGGCGTAGTTGCATGGGCCTCCACTTTGCCAAGGAACGCACCACACCAGGGTAACAGATACTCACTGAACAGTGTTTCCAGTGCTTCGCTCTCATCTTCCGTTGACTGATCTTCCAGCCAGGAAGCCGCAAGCAGCAATGTGCCGATGTGATCGGCTGGCGTATCCGCTAGTGGCATCCCTCGTTCGGAAAGAAAAGCGCGCACTTCCGCTTCCGTTGCGCCCTCAACCCATGCGCTACGATATGGCGGCACAGCACATTCATCGCCGATAAACAACGCATTGTAATCGGCAGAGACTTGCGTCATATCACAGCTTTTCTGTAAACGCGTCAGTAACTCATCCTGCTCCAGTGGCCAGTTCGCAGCCAGTTTCCCCTCACGAATCAGGGTAAACAACGGCACCAGTAAAGGATCTTGCGGTTGGCGGTAATAGAGCGAACCCAGCACACGACAGAGGATAGAAAACTCATTCATTAATATATTTCCATTACTAGTAATTAAAGGTCTGCAAATTCCGCAATCGGTGCCATACCGCGAGATTCAAGGAAGTTCAGTAAACGGCGTGGCGAAACATTCAAAATGCGCTCTGGCGGAAAATCTACCGCGTCGAGGATTTTAAGACACTCTTCAAATTCCCCCATGGTAAACGCAGTGTGAGAATCCGAGCCTAATGCCACCCAACCTCCAGCGTCACGTACCGCTGCGGCTACCGCACGACAGTTGTCTTCACTGCCCTTACGTGAGTGTAAAAATGAGGAATTATTGATTTCCAGCGCCACCTGATGTTTCGCGGCTGCTTCAGCAACGGCTTTAACATCTATCTCATATTTCGGATTTCCGGGATGGCTTATTATATGCACATTGCCGCTGGCGATAGTGGCGATCATCGCTTGTGTATTGGTCGCTTTGTCATGTGGCGCAAAAACCGGCTCATGAAAACCGGCAATAATCAGATCCAGCGAATCAAACATTTTGCCGCTGCAGTCAATTTCACCATCAACATTTTTAATGTTAGCTTCGATGCCGCGCAGGATCCCTACCCCATCAACCACTCGCGGCCAGATACGCATGTTAATGAAGTGCCAGTGATGCGGCGCATCTTCCATATCCGGGCCATGATCGGTGATCGCAAAAAGTTTAATGCCCTTTTGTTTGGCCTGGGCAATGTAATCACTCAATGTGCTATATGCATGCGTGCTGGCAACGGTATGCATATGAAGGTCGACGGGATACATAACTCTCTCCTGTATTCAATTCCCGCCAAGGATAGCAGGAAACCTGATGCTTTATTAGTAGCCGCGTGCGCGGTCGACTTGCCCGCAGACCCTCTCCCCTTTTTCGAGCTGGGCAATGGTGCGCGAAATGTAATCCACAGCTTCAGCGGGACGGGTAATCGCGGCGACATGTGGTGTTATCGTCACGCGTGGATGTTGCCAGAGCGGACTTTCCGGCGGTAAGGGTTCACGATTAAAAACATCCAGCATTGCGCCTTTAACTTTGCCGCTATCCAGCGCCGCGAGCAGGTCATCTTCCACGACATGAACACCACGCGCCAGGTTGAGGAGATACGCGCCATCCGGTAATTTTTCGAGTAATTGTTGATTAATAATGCCGACGGTTTCAGGTGTATTCGGTAACAAATTAATCAATACCCGACATTGGCTCAGAAATGCAGAGAGTTCTTCCCGTCCGGCAAAGCTTTGCACGCCAGGCCACGATTTACGGGTTCGACTCCAGCAACGCAGCGGGAAGCGCCAGGTTTGCAGACTCTGTGCAACTTTACTGCCCAGTACGCCTGCACCCAAAATGCCGATGGTAAAATCTTCCCGATGATATTCAGGCAGCGGTTGCCAATGCGAACTATTTTGCTGGATGCGGTAATCGTCAAAACGTCGAAACCAATGCAGCACCTGACTGACAGCATATTCCTGCATTTGCTCGCCCATACCGGTATCTTCCAGGCGAAAAAGTGGAACAGAAGGCTTCAGCATTTCAGGGTGAGCCTGTAGCTTGCTCAAAATAGAATCAACACCTGCCCCAAGTGCAAACACCGCTTTAAGATCGCGCCCAGCCAGCATTTCAACTGGAGGATGCCAGACTAAAGCATAATCAGCAGAGTCATTATCTCCGCTTTTCCATGCTCTGACTCTTGCCTGAGGAATAGCTTTGCGCAGTGCCTCAATCCACCATTGGGTATCGAACGTTGGGTGATAAAAGATGATATCCATACTGACTCCCGAAAAGCGTTGCGCGAAATTTATTCGCACTTATCGTTATGATCTACAAAAGCCACCAGCATAACAAATCCGTGGTCGGTGGCAAAAAAAGCAAATTTCGCTTATTAAAACTGCATATTGATTGAAGTTTGAATAATCGAGCGATTTTTTAAAAAAGTTTGTTGACCTCAGGTCATGATTTCCCTAAATTAGCGCCCGTTCCAGCAAGACAGGAACGACAATTTGGTGAGGTGTCCGAGTGGCTGAAGGAGCACGCCTGGAAAGTGTGTATACGGCAACGTATCGGGGGTTCGAATCCCCCCCTCACCGCCAGATTACAAGCGCATGTTATTGTTTAACATGCGCTTTTTTATTTATCCTTCCAGACAGTATGCCACCGGGTATGCCATCTGAAACCGGTTTATATGCCCCACGATCATATCTTATCGGACAATTTCCGAGCTTTGAGCATACTGGCAAAGCTATACTGCCAGCATGTCAGGATAGTGTTCTTGCGATAATATCATTCAGTCTGTCAACCAGTTCTGGCTTCCTGAACGTGATGTGCGCAGAGCCCTTCTTAAAGTATTTAATAATGAACATCTCATCTTCATAGCATTCTTTTCCCTGAAGAGACCGGATGTGATCGTCCAGATGAATAGTTATGTTTTCCCTGTTGTCGGGGATCGGTTTGCCGCTGAACAGATGCAGCATTCTTTCCAGGTCGGCAAGTCTATCTGCCTGTTGCCCGGTGATAAGATGCAATCCCCACCGGTCCCACCTCACCAGATTGTTGACGATAATTTTATTGCCAAATTTACAGGGGCAATTGGTTTTGTAATTCCAGCTCAACCCTCTGAAGAGGTTGCTCACTCCTCGCTCAAACACTTCATCCTTATTCTGGTGTAGCTGCTCAAACGTACTCAGAATATTCTCTTCACTGATTTCCGGAAAATTATCGTACTCCAGTGATCGGTACCATGTATCACGGGTCTGCGCATCCATTAATGACAGCATCCCGGAGCGTTGCATCAGGTCACGCCAGATTTCACGGTCAAGGTTGCGGGTAATGGCTTTCATTGCGGTTTCCGGTTTCTCAGTCAGCCAGCAACCACAGCGAAAATCCTGTTTCATGGCCCAGTCCAGTGCGGTTTTACCGCCAATACTTTCTGTCATTGATGAGATTTCAGCCAGTTGCCGGATAAGTGTGTCGATTTGCAGCAGTGTACTCTTTCGTACAGCCAGAATGTGGCGGATACTGGTTGAGCAGATAACGTCCGTATGCCCGTTGACCACTTCCGGACGGGAGACTGTGATTGCAGACATAATCGATATTCCTTTTCGCAGATAAATGAAAACGCCAGCCCTGTTCAGGCTGGCGTCAGTGGAATGAAGTATGGTGAGTGAGACTCACCGGTTTTGTTGCAGAAACTGCAGTTGGCGCAGGATACGGATATCCTCCCTAGCCTGTTCAATACAGGGCAACAGTGCTGCCGAATCCGTTTTATCCTCATCGTTGTCGAAGATAATCCCTGATTCGCAGTCAATATTGTCCTGCAGCCACGCAATCAGAATATCCAGCGCCGTTTCTGTGGTTAATAATTTCATCCAGTGTCTTTTGTCCTGATTACCAGTCGAAAGTGGGTAAACCCGGCAGACATTCTGCGCCGGCGTCCAGATGAATGAGACTGACGCCATAACGCCGGGTGAGAGTGACGACCAGACGACGGAACGTTCTTGACAGGCCCAGGCGTTTAAGCCGCAGAACCGGGTATGACCACGCATCGGTACGTAACAGATATCCGCTGCCTGTAAAATGAATCCATTCTGATTCGCCGGTGTCATTCGTCTGATGCGACAGCGAGTACAGCCAAGCGTTGTCTGTTTCCGTGATATGTGAGGTGCTGCAGCGTATACCGCTCAGGGCAGCGGAGGGTGGCATGCTGTCAGTTGCGGTCCGGTCAGATTCATCAACAACACGAAGGGAGTAGCCATTGCCGCAGGCCACGTTAATCAGTTCAGCAAAATTAACACCATCGACGTCAACGACAATGCGCCCCATGTTCATCGCCTGTACGTTAATGCCGTCGGCCTCCGGCGTCAGGGAAAGGTTCATTGTTTCGCCTCCTCCGGATGCCTGCCCAGGGTAATGTCATTTACCGTTCTGTAATTGTCGCGGGTCATCAGGCCGGTTGCCCGGCGGGCCCGGAGAATATCGATGCTGTTGATTAACTGCGACGGGACTCCTGCGCTGAATCCCGGCTGGTCAGTTCGTACCAGCGCGTATTTTTCAACAAGAAAGTTCACCGCGTCACACAGTGAAATCCCTGCCTCAATATGCTGCTCAATCACACGTTCATCAGCGAACGGTGTGTCATTCA
>OFGM01000019.1_pt1 | contig 171545 bp, 133 predicted proteins | sample 1521741 | NCBI WGS metagenome assembly OFGM01 (sample SAMEA3504079, study PRJEB24116) | mouse gut metagenome | biome: mouse gut; feature: mouse-associated habitat; material: faeces | place: Denmark | collected 2011
GGCTGGATGCCTGCGGGATAGAAGCGGGAACGCCGGGAGAATATAACGTTAAGGCGGGATATTATGGGCGTAAGCCGAAGGCGAAGCTGACACCGGAGTTGATGGCGTTTCCTGTAATATCTGCGAAATTTGATGAGCAAGTTAGAGTAATTGATGATGACGGAAAATTCATTGCTAATGTACCTTACTATATAGAAGACAGCATAGGGAATATCTATAAGGGGTTTACTGATTCTGCCGGGTGCTGTGAAAGAATTTTCACGGAAGAAGCTGATAACCTAAACGTACTTCTTGGTATTAAGGCGCTGGAAAAATGGTGATATCTGAGAATACAGTAGGAACAAATGATATACCTGATTCAAATCACGATATATTAGGACCCTTAATGCCTGCAAGAGGTTTCTTTTTTATAGTTATCGATGAACCGGGAAAAGATGGCTTTCTTGTCAGAAAAATATATGCTTCACCAAATAGCCCCTACCTGACAAAGATGAATCTGGATCCTCTTAGATTATTATCAGAAACAGAGCCTGAACGCTATGGGTTGATGCCAAAAGATTATTCAGCACCCACTACTGTAGCAGAACATGTTATGGGGAACAACAAATCCTCGTTGATTTCTACAAGCTCTATATTTCCTGATGGCTCTCCGAGATTTGAGGGGAAAACCATATTTATTGATATTCACAAAGCAAAAAATGCCGGGTTGAAGTTAATCTCGACCGCAGAGATTATTACTGCTCTTGAGGAATATAAGAAACAATACCCTCATTTGGCTAAGCGTGTTGAAAAAATTTCAGGCTATGTTGATGATATTGATAAAGAGGTCTTGATCGAAGGTAGAAAAGTACCAGCACAAACAATTTTTACACCAGAGTCTCTAAAAACGACTCAAAACATTGTTAAGGCCGGGCGTGTCGTACAGGTTTTTAGTATTTTTTTCACTGCATATGATTTAGAACAGGCAACTGAAAAATCGTTTGAAACAAAAAGCATAAAACCTATAGGTGCAGAAGCAATAAGGCAAATTGGAGGATGGGGAGGAGCCGTAGCTGGTGCTAAAATTGGAACAGTGATAGGCGCGTCCCTGGGTGTTACTACTGGGCCAGGAGCAGTGGCTACCGGGATTATTGGCGGGATTGTTTTTGGTGCAGCTGGTTATTTTGGTGCAGATTGGGTAGCGGATTATATAGATGAAAACTAATTGGATAGAGCACATGAAGAATTTGCTCGTTAAAAAACCTGAAGTTAAAGATTTTTTTTCAAAAGATAAATTCCCACTCAATTTAGTTGATGGGTCTTATCCAATATTTATTTCACTGAAAGATCGAGGGATATACGCTGCGCACTCAATATTTATTTGCTCGGATGATGAGCTTCATGCAATAAAGGAACATTTATCTAATATATTTAATGTAAATAAAGATGCTATCGGAAACGAAGGGGTCATTTACGATAGTGGCATTGTACACCACCCCCTCTTTAGAGATGCTATTGAGATACAAAAAACATACTCTTTAATTTACACATTCACTAAATCATTCAAAGGGAATTTGATTGATTTAGTGACGAACTCTTCTTTTTTTGTTGAAACTATTAAATCTGCTGGAATAAAAGAACCTGTGCCATGGGATGTTTTTCCTGAGTTGGAACCCGATACTTTCGGTAGCTTACAAGGAGAACTTGAGTTCTGGTGGGAGAGTATCTGGTCTCCGTTCTGGCACAGTCTATCACCTGATGAAAGAAACGATTTCTTAGTGAAAAATAATGCGACACCACAATGGCGAGAGTTCATTGAGTTTCATTGTTGATTTATTTTTAATGACGAAAATATTTCTATCTATACAGGGAAATAATGATGAATATTCCTGCCCTAAACTTTGACCACTCACACCACAAACTCAAAATCCGTGGCCTGCAAAGTCCGGTGGACGTGCTGACTTTTACAGGCCACGAACAGCTCAGCTCCCCCTTCCGCTACGACATTCAGTTTACCAGCCGCGATAAAGCAATAACGCCGGAGTCGGTGCTGATGCAGGACGGCGCATTCAGCCTGACGGCACCGCCGGTACAGGGAATGCCGGTACAGACTGCCCTGCGCACCCTGCACGGCGTCATTACCGGCTTTAAACATCTCTCATCGTCACAGGACGAAGCCCGTTACGAAGTGCGCCTTGAACCCCGTATGGTGCTGCTGGCCCGCAGCCGTCAGAACGCCATTTACCAGAATCTGACGGTGCCGCAAATCGTCGAAAAAATCCTGCGCGAGCGGCACCAGATGCGCGGTCAGGACTTCGTGTTTAACCTCAAAAGCGAATACCCGGCCCGCGAACAGGTGATGCAGTATGGCGAGGACGACCTGACATTTATTTCACGCCTGCTGTCGGAAGTGGGTATCTGGTTCCGCTTCGCCACTGACGCGCGGCTGAAAATTGAGGTTATCGAGTTTTTCGACGACCAGAGCGGCTATGAGCGCGGACTGACGCTGCCGCTTCGCCATCCTTCAGGGCTGCACGACAGCGCCACGGAAGCCGTATGGGGGCTGAACACCGCATACAGCGTGGTGGAAAAAAGCGTCACCACGCGGGACTACAACTACCGTGAAGCCACGGCGGAAATGACCACAGGCCAGCATGACGCCACCGGGGGCGATAAAACCACCTACGGCGAAGCCTATCACTATGCCGACAACTTCCTGCAAAAAGGCGATAAAGAGGTAGCGGAAAGCGGCGCGTTTTACGCCCGTATCCGTCACGAACGTTACCTGAATGAACAGGCCATTCTTAAAGGCCAGAGCACCAGTTCACTGCTGATGCCGGGGCTGGAAATCAGGGTTCAGGGCGACGACGCGCCTGCGGTGTTCCGCAAGGGCGTGCTGATTACCGGCGTGACGGCCAGCGCGGCGCGTGACCGCAGCTATGAACTGACGTTCACGGCGATACCGTACTCAGAGCGCTACGGCTACCGCCCGGCGCTTATCCCCCGCCCGGTGATGGCCGGCACGCTCCCGGCGCGGGTCACCAGCACGGTGAAGAACGACATCTACGCCCATATCGACAAGGACGGGCGCTACCGGGTCAACCTCGACTTTGACCGCGATACGTGGAAACCGGGCTATGAGAGCCTGTGGGTACGCCAGTCGAGGCCCTATGCCGGGGATACCTACGGCCTGCACCTGCCGCTGCTGGCAGGAACGGAAGTCAGCATCGCCTTTGAGGAAGGCAACCCGGACAGGCCGTATATCGCCGGGGTAAAGCACGACTCGGCGCACACCGACCATGTGACCATCCAGAACTACAAGCGCAACGTGCTGCGAACCCCGGCGAACAACAAAATCCGCCTCGACGATGAGCGCGGCAAAGAGCATATCAAGGTCAGTACCGAGTACGGCGGCAAGAGCCAGCTCAACCTCGGTCATCTGGTGGATGCCGGGAAACAGCAGCGCGGCGAAGGCTTTGAACTGCGTACCGATATGTGGGGGGCAGTACGGGCGAAGAAAGGGATTTTTATCAGCGCCGATACGCAGGACAAGGCGCAGGGTCAGGTGCGCGAAATGGCTCCGGCGATGGCAATACTGGATGGCGCACAGTCACAGATGAAGTCGCTGTCCACTGATGCGCAGACGGCGAATGCCGATCCGGCAGATCTGTCATCACAGATAGCGCTGTTGCAGCAAAGTGTAAAAGATCTGACTCAGGCGGCGATCCTGCTAAGCGCACCCAAAGGCGTGGCGATCGCCAGCGGAGAGCACCTGCAACTGGCGGCATCGAAAAACCTGATCGCGAACGCAGGAAATCACGCTGATATCGGTGTTGTGAAGAATATGTTTATCGGTGTGGGTCAGGCGCTGAGCGTGTTTGTGCGTAAAGCGGGCATCAAACTGTTTGCCAACAAGGGGGCGATCTCGGTACAGGCACAGAACGACCTGATGGAACTGTTGGCACAGAAATCGATAGTGATCACCAGTACGGAAGATGAGATCAAGATCACCGCGAAGAAGAAAATCACCCTTAACGGCGGTGGCAGCTACATCCGGCTGGATGCCTGCGGGATAGAAGCGGGAACGCCGGGAGAATATAACGTTAAGGCGGGATATTATGGGCGTAAGCCGAAGGCGAAGCTGACACCGGAGTTGATGGCGTTTCCAGTGATTGAGAGCGGGGAATTTAATGCTAAGTTCCTTTTTACTGATGATGATGGTCTACCTTATGCCAACACAAAATATATTGCATGTTTTTCTGATGGCACTCAAAAAGAAGGTATTACTGATGAGAATGGGTATACAGAAAATTTTAATACTGATTCCAAACAAACAATTGATGTCAGATTATTGAATCAAAATATAGACATGATATTGGGAGGCGTGCATGAGTAATGATAGAGGTAGTTCAAGTGGTGAAAATCAGAAAACTGAACAATGCATACAGGAATTTCAAGTTACGAATCAATTCAAGAAAATGATGAAGGAGTCTCTAGAGGAACAAAAAAAGGTAATTGATAAAAGGGTAAAAACATTAACGCACTGGAGTGATGAAGCAGAAGATGAATTCAGGAGAATATTTGGCGTGCCATCTGAAAAAATAATAACCATAAAATTTAAACTGAACGGAGAAGTAACAAAAGAAACAAAAAGTGCGCGAGCAGTTATTCAAGAAGCCGTGGACAGAATGAAATTTATATGTGATAAATTATCTGCTGATAAAGGGGAGTGCAAAGAAGTTACTTTTATAGATAAATATCTTGATAGCAATGATAATTACTATGATAAAGATGTTACTAAGTGGAAGTGTGGCAATTTTGTAAATTCTACGGACAATGATGCTTATACTGCTAACGTCACCCCTGATCATATTATAGGTGTTTCTCCAGACAAATATGTAGATGTAGTGACAATAAGAATAGGCCAGCGGTTTGTATGTAAACCAATGACAGGAAAGGATTCTAAAGTTTCATCACTTTGCCATGAATTAACACATTTAGTCAGATATGGCCCCAAAGGTATGTATGGCGGTATGCAATCAGAGGATATGCCTGTTGATAAAGAGCTCCAGAATGCGAAAGAGTATGACATCTTTGCTGATAAATTAATAAAAAATAAGGATATGACACTCTTTGAAAATGCATATAATATTGAACGTTATTTTGAAATAGATTAATTACTCATATCCATTTGCTAATCTTATCGTTTATTATATGTAATTATAAATTTATCGTTAAGCTTGACATAAGTGAGTGCATCTATGTTCTTAACAAATACATCGCGTTTTTTATTTTTATTTTTATTTTTATTTTTATTTCTTATTTACAAGAATAAATTATATGCATATGATAATTTCTCATTCAATGCGGATGTACATTATGGTTATGGTAAGCTATTATGGCATGATAAAAAACCAGTCATATACCCATTGGCATCCTTATCTGATTATACTTATTATAACGAATTCGACCCATTTGAAACGATTTATTATGTGGGGCAATACTATAAAATTAGCTTAAATGAGAGTAAGCGAATTCAAGAACAAAAGGACATTTACGCACACCTTCAATTAAAACATAATAAATCATTAATTACAGCAAATGTAACGTTACATAATAAAAGTAATAGTTCATATTATGTTCATCGGATGAATTTACCAGCAAACATCCATGAATCACCTTACTCTCCTTTGTGCAGTGGTTCTTTTTTAATCGTAACAAATAACATACGGTTAGATTATATAAGAAAAATTACATGCCGATTTGATTTGTGGATGAAAAAATCTGACTGGATAGAAATATCACCCGGAGAAAAACTCTCATACACAGTAAATTTAAATGACTATTATGCTTTTCTCCCTGCGAAGCATCAATATGATATAGGAACTGTAGAGTTCACATTGGTAAATAGTAATTGGTTCTTAGAGCAGCATATTTATGATCTTTTTTTTGCTATTGTGGATGAAAGACACTATAAGCAGTGTAAAAACACTTCTGGCATTGTTAGGAAGTATATCTATAAGTCGTGGCAGTTATGTGAGACTTATCGTGGGAGGTGGAGCCCTTTACAGGAACTCATGAATCGATTTCATTATGAAGGAGGGGGTGAAAATATATTTCAAATAAGAACAAATCAAGTAAATATAAACATTAATGGAGATAAAATTAAATCTCTTTATTCATCGATGCAGTGAGCTTAATTTTTTGTGGGTATATTTATTAAACACGTATGCACGGAATATAAAACACATTCCTCTCAAAAACATTAATAACAATACTGAAAGAATTTAAGAATTCACATGGTTTTAAATTAAGCTTTAAATGATATTTCTGTATAAAAAGCAAGATGTATTTTAATTAGTGCGTACCTAAGTTGGTAGTGAATTACTTACATAGTTTAAACATCCTGATATTCATTACATTTATATTTCAGAATAATGGATTATTACAATGCCTGTCCGACTTAACACTATTCCTGATGCTGAACCCTATCCCGCACCGCCAGCCCACATTAAATGGTTGTCAGCCTTATTACTGATGCTGTCTGTGGGCGTGCTCCTGACTTCATTATTCGCCAGCGATGAACTGGCAAAAAACGGCCCGCATTTCTGGGGGCTGGCCTGCGGTTTGCCTGCCTTTATCTGGTCGCTGGTTGCTTCAGTTCGCTGGCTGTTTTTTATCACGCAGTACATTCGGGCTGATGCCTGGAATAAGCGCCGGGAAGAGGTGATTTTGCATGAAACGCGACGGGGACGACGGGCGTTGCAGATACTTAGTTTTTCCGTACAAACCGCGCTGAATGGTGATTCCGTTGCAGAAACTACAACAGCATTTCTGGCGCGTCAGCAGGTGTTGAATACTTACGCTGATTTGCGCGGAGAAGATACCGTGCGTCGCAGTGTCATTCCTGTATTAACCAATAAACCGGTTACCGGGCGTTTATCCGAAATTATTTCCCGTCTTTTTATTGATATCAGACCGCAATTGTTTCTGCTGCCCCCTGATTTTCATATCAACGTACTACTGGAAATTGATGCGCCGCTTTCAGGGGCCTCCGTGAGAACTATCTGGCAGGACGAATGGCAAAAAGCCGGACTCCCGGAAGCCCGTCTGTTTTCTGCCCCGGAACCGGGGCTGGCCGCCGTGGACGACTGGCTGGACAACTTTGTTCAGGAAAAGGCCGTACTGCTGGTGATTTCCGTACGACTTGAACCGAAGAACCCGGAACGGACGGCAGAATCCGCCACCGCGCTGTTGCTGGCAAACCGACTGACGCAAACCGCGCTGACGCCGCTGGCCCTGCTGCATCGTCCTGAACGTATCACAGATACAGAGATGATGGCGTCAGGCATTGCACAGGCGCTGGACTGGATGCCGGTGCAGCCAGATGCCATATCCGGTATGTGGACTGCCGAACTGGACAGGGAACAGCGTGCCGCGTTGTTAAGCCTGAACCAGCCGTTTGCTCAGGAAGCCCTGATGTACGAGCTGGATGCCTTTCTGGGGCGCTCCGGACCGGCTGCGCCGTGGCTGTCCGTCGCTGTGGCAACGCTGGCGGCAATACAATCACAACACCCCCAACTGACGCTCAGCGGCGTTCAGGGCGGGCATTATTCATGGGCGACCGTGGTGTCGCCATTCGTTTCCCCTCAGGAGGCATCATAGTGGTTCCGGGATTAAACCGTCTCCGGCCCCGTTCGGTTTCAGGGCCTGCCATCGTCATGACCGTGGCTGTTGTGGTTGCGCTTTGCACGTTTATTCACCGTAAACCGGCATTGCTGGGCGTTGAACCGGGTAGCTCACAGCAAATGTACTGGATGGCTGGCGTGATTGCCGCAGGCGTGGTCTTTCTGATTATCATGGGGGTTTATCATCTGCTGAACCGCCACGCTGCCGTGCAGAACTTTGAACTCCGCAGACAGCTTGCCGCCGGAGATGACTATCGTGCGGTGACGACAAAGAAAGCCGACAGCCGTCATCCGGCAATGGTGGAACTCGCCGCCTTCCTGCGCGACCGCTACGGCCCATTCTGGCGGCGTAAAGTCCGCCTGCTGCTGGTGACCGGCGAGCCTGAAGAGGCAGAGGCCATCGCGCCGGGGCTGACCGGGCAACACTGGCTGGAGGGCGACCACACGGTGCTGATATACGGCGGCAGGCCATCAGCGGAGCCTGATGTCGCGCTACTGACCGCCTTAAAAAAACTGCGCCGCAGCCGTCCGCTGGACGGCATCATCTGGCCGCTGACAGAAGAACAGAGCCGCCAGACCGCACAACTCGACAAAGGCTGGCGCGGACTGATAAACGGCGGTAAGCGACTCGGTTTTCAGGCTCCACTCTATTTGTGGCAGGTCTGTGACGACGGTGATTATCAGACCGGACGCCCCCTGCAAAGCGTCGGCTGCCTGCTGCCGGAACGCTGTACCCCGGAACAACTGGCTGTAATGCTGGAAGCACAAACCCTGCCGCTGACGGAACAGGGCATGTCGCAACTGCTGACCAATAACCGCCATGATTTCCTGCTGCGTCTGGCCCATACCCTTGCAGAGCGGGGTATCGCTCACTGGCAAAGCGTTCTGAAACCGCTGCTGGCAGGCGGCGCATTTTCTTCCCTGCGCCTGCGTGGCCTGATGTTCAGCCCGCCGCTTGCCGCCGTGCCGGAGGCCGCACCTCATGCGTGGCTGCCGTCACCGGTCTGGGCGGGCGTGACGGGTGATAACGCGCGCGGGCGCACGGTGGGTTTTCCGTGGCTGCGTACCGCACTGATGTCCGCTGTCTGCGTGCTGGTGATATGGGGGGCCGGAATGACGACCTCGTTCTTCGCCAACCGCGCGCTTGTTCAGGAAACCAGCATCCAGACGGCGCGTGCGCTCGATACCCGCCTGCCGCTGGCAGAACAACTGGTGGCACTGCATACCCTGCAGGGCGAACTGGAGCGCCTGCAATACCGTATCCGTGAGGGTGCGCCGTGGTATCAGCGTTTTGGCCTTGAACGTAACCAGCAACTGCTCGCTGCCGCCTTTCCCGGCTATGCGCAGGCGGCAAACCGGCTGGTGCGCGACGTGGCCGTTGACCATCTGCAACAGCAACTGAACGCCTTTGTCGCGCTGCCGCCCAACAGTCCTCAGCGTACCGCCACCGGTGAACAACGCTATAAGCAGCTTAAGGCATTGCTGATGACTTCCCGCCCGGAAAAGGCCGACGCTGCCTTTTTCAGTACCACGCTGATGGCAGACGGCCTGCGCTACGAGAATATCCCGGAAGGCGTGCGGCAGAGCGTGTTGCCGTCGCTGCTGACCTTCTGGATGGCGAACCTGCCGGAACACCCGCAGTGGAAAACCGCGCCGCCGCCGGAACTGACCGGCGCGGTACGTAAAATCCTGCTGCGCCAGATTGGTGTGCGTAATGCCGAAAACACCCTCTACCAGAACGTGCTGCAACAGGTGTCCCGCAACTACGCCGATATGACGCTGGCGGACATGACCGGGGATACCCTCACCGAATCTCTTTTCAGTACAGAACAGACGGTGCCGGGGATGTTCACCCGTCAGGCGTGGGAAGGACAGGTCAGGGAAGCCATCGAGCAGGTGGTGACGGCGCGGCGCGAGGAAATCGACTGGGTACTCAGCGACCGCCAGCAGGATACCTCTGCGGATATCTCGCCGGATACGCTGCGTAACCGTCTCACCTCTCGCTACTTTACCGACTTCGCCGGAAGCTGGCTGGCGTTTCTCAACAGCATTCGCTGGAAAAAGGAAGACTCACTCTCCGGCATTCTCGACCAGCTGACACTGATGGCCGATGCCCGTCAGTCGCCGCTGATTGCGCTGACGGACACCCTCGCGTGGCAGGCGGCGGCAGGCAGGGAAAACCGTGGTCTGTCAGACTCGCTGGCGAAATCGGCACAGGAACTGTTTAACGGCAAGGAGAAAACGCCGCAGCAATCCCGTGAAGGTGACGACGTGCCTGTCGGGCCGCTGGATAAAACCTTCGCGCCGCTGCTGCGGTTGCTGGGCGATAAGGCCGGAGGCGGCGACAGCCAGCTGAGTCTACAGACCTACCTCACCCGCGTCACCCGCGTGCGTCTCAAACTGCAACAGGTGACCAACGCCCCCGACCCGCAGGAGATGACCCAACAGCTGGCGCAGACGGTCTTACAGGGTAAAACCGTTGACCTCACAGACACCCGCGACTACGGACGGTTAATCGCCGCCAGTCTGGGCGAGGAATGGAGTGGCTTCGGTCAGGCGCTGTTCGTTCGCCCGGTAGAGCAGTCGTGGCGGCAGGTGCTGACGCCTGCGGCGGACAGCCTGAACCGCCAGTGGCAGCGGGCGATTGTCAGACTCTGGGATCAGGACTTCGCCGGTCGCTACCCGTTCAAAGCCTCACAAAACGATGCATCCCTCCCCCTGCTGGCGCAGTACCTGCGCGATGACGGGCGCATCAACCAGTTTATTGCCAACAACCTTTCCGGCGTACTGAAACGTGAAGGCCGCTACTGGGTGGCTGACGCCATGAACACGCAGGGGCTGACGGTTAACCCGGACTTTATCCGCGCCCTGAACCGCCTGCGCGACGTGGCCGATACCGCCTTTGCCAGCGGCGATGCCGGAATACATTTTGAACTGCGGGCAAAACCGGCCCGTGACGTGATGAAAACACATCTGGTGATTGACGGGCAGGAACTGGAATATTTCAACCAGAAAGAACGCTGGCAGCGTTTTAACTGGCCGGACGAACAGTGGCAACCCGGCGTATCGCTGAGCTGGACCAGCACACAGGCGATGGAACGCATACTGGCGGATTACCGGGGAAGCTGGAGCCTTATTCGCCTGCTGGAACAGGCGCAGGTGACGCCGGTGGACAGCAGCACCTTTAAGGTGGTGTGGAAAGCGCAGGACGGCCTGCCGCTGAATTACCTGCTGCGGGTTGAACAGGGCAAAGGGCCGCTGGCGCTGCTGGAACTGAAAAACTTCCGCTTGCCGGGGCAGGTATTTCTGACCGGCAGGAGTATGACGGATGCGGAAGAATATGGGGAAGACGCCGATGAGTGAACTGTTGCAAAAGCTGACCCGTAGCTGTTTTGCCAACCGGGACGCACTGGATGTGGCGCGAACACAGGCGGCACTGTGGCAGACGTGGCTGCTGCCGGTGACGGCAGATACGCCGGTCGGGGAAGACCCCGGCTACCACGACGATTTCCTGCGTATCCGCGACGAAATGAACAAACTTTCCGGCGCGGATACCGGCCTCATCTGCCAGCTTGCCGAATCCCTGCTGCTGACGCAGGCAAAAGACGTGCGCATCGCCACTTACTACATCTGGGCGCGACTGCACCGCGACGGTGAGCGCGGACTGGCTGAGGGGCTGGCGCTGTTAGCCGGGCTGGTGGAACGCTTCGGTACGCAACTGCTGCCCTCGCGTCCGGCAAGCCGAAAAATGGCGCTGGAGTGGCTGGCAGGTGAAAAAATGCTCGACAGCCTTGCCCGCTACCCGGAAGTGGCAAAAGAGGATTTTGCGAACATTGTTGCCGCTCTTAATCAACTGACGGTTTCCTTCACTGCATGGCCCGAAGACCAGCATTCCCCCTCCCTGATGCCGCTGATTAACGCGCTGGAATCACGTCTGGCGCAGTCGGGTGGGATGAACGCGGTGGTGCCACAAAACAGCAGCAGCGTTCCTGCACCGTCTTCCCCGGTGGATGCGCCACAGGTACAGACCATCACTTCCGGGCGCGACCTGCTCGACCAGGCGAAAGTGCTGGCCCGTTATCTGAACGAACAGCCGCAGGGCTGGCTTTCAGCACACCGGCTGATGAAAACCCTGCGCTGGGACACTGTGCATGAACTGCCGCCGGATGTGGATGGCAAAACCCGGCTGGCCCCGCCGCGCACCGAATCACGCAACCAGCTTAAGCGGCTGTATGCCCAGCAGAACTGGACGGAACTGCTGGAGCAGGCCGACCTGATGTTCAGCACCGGTGTCAGCCATTTCTGGCTGGATATCCAGTGGTATCTGCATCAGGCGCTGGCGAAGGCGGGTGCTCCGTGGGACAGATGGACTGCGGTTATCCGTCAGGATCTGGCGCTGCTGCTGGAACGCCTGCCAGGGCTGGAAAATCTGGCATGGAACGACGGCACACCGTTCGCCGACGAGGTGACGCGCAACTGGATAGCGCAGCAGGTCATGATGCGGGAAGACGGCGCATGGCTTGCGGGGAAAGCTGCTGTGCCGACAGACGACGCCACAAACGACGTACTGGCGCTGGAGCCGGAAGCGCTGGAGATGGCAGACAGTCAGGGCGTGGAAGCGGCACTGGGCTGGATACAGACCCGTCCAGGCATCACCACGGCACGACAGCGCCTGTTATTGCGGCTGCTGATGGCACGGGTGGCGGAACAGTACGGTAAAAACGAGATGGCGCTCCTGCTGCTGGAAGAACTGGATACTGCCGCACAGGGAATAACGCTGACGCAGTGGGAGCCGGAACTGCTGTTTGAGGTAAAAGCCCGACAACTGAAACTGCTGCGTCTGCGGGCGCACCGCTATGCGGATAAAGCCCTGCTGAACCGAAAAATGGATGCCCTGCTGGGTACACTGGTGGCAATCAATCCGGTGCGGGCGGCGGTACTGTGTGATACGCAGCATAAGGAGTGATGACGATGGGAAGAGGTTATTTTCTGGTCAGGGGCGATAAGACCACCTGCGGCGGCAAAATTATTGAAGGGGCGGACGACCATACGATCATGGGTATCCCGCAGGCGCGGGATATGGACCGGGTCACCTGCGGCAGATATCCGGGAATGTTTATTATTGTGGGCGGCGTTCCTGAAACAGATATTCACGGCAGGCTGATGGCGGGGACGCTGGACAGTCAGAGCAGTTGCCCGTGTAAAGCACGGTTTATTGCGTCAATGATGGATGATACGTATGAGACGGATGACGGGGAAAGTGAAGCGGAACAACATGCGCAGTCGGCGAAAAAGGATCTGACTTCTGGTTCTGATTCATCCTCTGATGATGTAAAACTGGATTACAGAATTAAATTATCAGGTAATAAGATACTGACGCCACTGAATATACCTGATTATAAAGAAATGATTAGCTGTGGTAGTACGAAGAATACAGAAAAAATAGATTTTACCATCACAAATAAAGGCGATGAGGCTGAAGCGCTTTCTCTGGAAGTGCTTGATGGTAATGAAGTGATTTATAGTGAACGGCAGACCGGTAAATATTGTGATAAGGGAGAGCATGCCTGGCAATGGGATGGCTACAGTAATCAAGGCATACTGGATACAACTAAGCTAAAAAGCAAATCACTACTTGTAAGACTGATTGCTTTATGTGGTGATATGATGATAAAAGTTGATTATCCACTTCATAATTCACCAGAGGAACAAAAATGGGTCGATGTAAAGGTAGACAGAAAACAAAAAACAGTAGATATAATATGGCGACTGGCAGTTAGTGATGGAGGGATAAAAGGAAGTAATCCTAAGTTATCCCCAGTTCCTTATAACGACTTGGTTAACCTGACCAAAAATGGAGTTGAATTTTATTGGTCTCGAAATGGAAGTCGCGGCGGGGGGATTGGTGAAAATATTGTTACAGCGATTGGTGTTTTTAAAGTAAATGTAAAGGCTGAGATAAATATTACTCCATCCATGCGAACTTTTTCTTTGATATCATCATTAGATCCTGACTTTCAGGCATCCGTTAGTCTATCAGGATTTGAAAAAATATATTATAACTACGGTGATAGTTATAAGGATATTCAAGATGAATTACAGGCGCTTCTTGACGCTAATAACAGATATAAATGGGATAGTGCTCATGAAATGGGGCATAAAGTACTGGATGAATATGGAGAGGGTTCTAGCCCTGATTATTCGTGGACTCATAAAGGAACATCTACTCTTATGCAAAAAACAATACCAGGGAATGTTATGCCCGCTCAGGGAGAGATTGATGTGATGAAATATGGAAAATATCGTCCTGACATGTATACTCGATTGGTTGCAGCAGATGAAGATGTTCAGGGATTGATCTGGTTAAGCAGGATAAAATTTGATGACTAGAGTAGTTATTGCTTTAATATTTCTTGCCGGATGTACTTCGCAAATGAAGTATTCCAATGTCGTCAGGATTAGGAATGTATGTTCCTCAGATATTAATGTGTTTATTCCTGAGTATGTTTTTGGAGGTAATGTTATTAAGCAACATCATATTTACTTACCTGTTAATGGGATTGATGTTTTGTCTTATTTTTATACTGAAAACATCAATGATGGTTTCCAATATGAAGAAGCATTCACCGCAAATAAAGATAGCTCGGGTAATTTTGATTATCCGTTTGTTATCTTATCATCAGGACGTGAAAAAAAATTTGGGAAAAACGATCTAATTGAATTATCCAGGGACATTTCAACAAAAGACGATAAGAAGCATGGGGTTGTAAAGTACATGATAGATAGTCAGGATATTTGCCCATAGTATGATTCATATCATAATCAACTGAAAAATTGACATTATTAATCATTTGTGATTTTTTGATACTATCAAGTGAAATTTGATGATTAGATTAATATTCTCTTTTTTATTATGCACACTGTGTGCTGGATGTTTATCTCAACCATTCCATTCTTGTTCCATTGTCATGATAAATACATGCAAAGTATCTATTAGTATTTCGAAAGTTAATAATTCAACACATTATGATGGTAAAGTAAGAGAGAATTTCCATCTTGATGTCGGAGAGCGAAAGCCAATTGTATACTTTATTTACACAGGTAGAGAGTCAGATGTTTTTAATAAAAACCCTGTGAATATTGTGTCTGAACTTAGCATTTTGATATCTGATGGTAATAATTCTAAAACTTTATCTGGATATCATATCTCCTCTTTATTGAAGAAATCCTCATCTAGTATGGAGTCCGATTTTTCTTTTGAAATAAATGATCCATCTATATGTCCTTAGGATTCTTAAAATAAAAAATTCTAATCTCACTACTCGTTGGTATTAATTTCAATAAAAGGAAGATAAATCCTCCGATGGACGACCTGACCCAACGCTACTACGAAGCCGAAATGCGCTACCTGCGTGAAGCGGGGAAAGAATTTGCGCAGGCTTACCCCGACCGCGCCGCGATGCTCAATCTTGATAAACCCGGCGCACGCGATCCCTATGTGGAGCGCCTGTTCGAAGGCTTCGCTTTTTTAATGGGGCGACTGCGCGAAAAGCTGGACGACGACCTGCCCGAACTGACCGAGGGGCTGGTCAGCCTGCTGTGGCCGCACTACCTGCGCACCATTCCGTCGCTTTCCGTGGTCGAACTGACCACGGATCACCAGCAAATGAAGCAAAGTGATACGCTGAAAGAGTTTCAGGTGCTATCCCGTCCCATCGGCGAACGCAGAACACGCTGCGTCTACAGCGCCACGCGTGATATCACGCTGCATCCGCTGGCGTTGCCGGACGTGTCATTGCAATATGAACCGGACGGACGCTCGGTTATCCGTCTGCGCTTTGAATGCGGCCCGCTGGTTGGTGACTGGTCACAGATCGATTTATCCCGCCTGCCGCTCTATCTCAATGCCGACAGCCCGGTGGCCTGTGCGCTGCACCGGGCTTTAACGCTTGGCATCCAGCAGTTCTGGCTGCGTCTGCCGGGGCAGGAACGCCGTGTGCTGGACGCCCACTTTTCCCCGATGGGTTTTGATGACGATGACCGACTGTGGCCGAAAGGCGAGTCGGCGTTCAGCGGCTACCAGTTGTTGCTGGAATATTTCACCTTCCGTGAGAAGTTTATGTTTGTGGCGCTGAACGGGCTGGAGAACGTCATCTGGCCGGAAAGGATAACCGGCTTTGAGATTGACGTGGTGCTGGCGGAAAACTGGCCTCATGATTTGCCGTTTAATACCGACAATCTCCGCCTGCACTGCGTGCCGGTCATCAACCTGTTCCCGCTCGAAGCCGATCCGTTACACCTTTCGCCGCTGGAAAACGAATTTCTGCTGCGCCCGATGCGCATTCAGGACGGGCATACCGAGATTTATTCCGTCGACAACATTATTTCTTCGCGCCATACCGGCAGTCAGGCGTATGTCCCCTTCTCCAGCTTTCGTCACCGGGGCGGGATGCTGCGCCACGATGCGCCGGAACGCTATTACCACACGCGGGTAAAGCGCGGCCCTTCCGGCCTGCATGACACCTGGCTGATTCTGGGCGGCGATGCGTTTGATACTGACCGGATGCTGGAGGATGAAACGCTCTCTTTAAACCTGACCGGTACTAACGGGCAGCTTCCCCGTAAGGCTTTACAGAGCACGCTGCTCGATACGCCAGTTCATGCCTCACAGAACGTCCTGCGGGTGCGCAACCTGTGCGCTCCGACGCAGCCCTGCTATCCCCCTGCGCGTGACCGCTTCCACTGGCGGGTGCTCAGTCACCTTGGTTCTAACTTTTTATCGATGATGGATAACGCCGAAATTCTGCGCGGCACGCTGGCACTGTACGACTGGACCGAAAGCGAGATGAACCGCCGTCGTCTGGAGGCGATTGTCGACGTTCAGCACAGCCTGATACAGCGTTTTGAAAGAGGCTTTCTGCTGCGTGGCGTGGATATTCAGGTGACGCTGGACAGTAACGGCTTTGCCGGAGAAGGTGATATCACGCTGTTTGGTGAACTGCTGCACCGCTTTTTCGCACTGTATGCCGATATCCACTTATTCACTCAACTGACCTTAATTCTGCAACCCACAGGAAAGTGCCTGCAATGGACAGAGCATCACAGCCAGCGCGTACCGGGCTGACCGACCGGCTGGCCCCGGATATTGCGCGAATCAATTTTTACCGTTTTTGCCAGTTGCTGGAACAGAGCCAGCAGAACGCGCCGCTGGGCAGTACCGACAGCCCCGCCACCGATGCGGTGCGCTTTCGTCCTCATCCAGGTATGGGCTTTCCGGTCAGCGAGTTAAAAAACGTTGAACGTGACGTGGGCAATCCCGACGCGCCCCCCACGGTGCGCACCACTTTTCTCGGCCTGTACGGCGTGGATTCGCCGCTGCCAACCGCCTATCTGGACTACATTACCCAGCGTCATGACGGACATGACGCAGTGATGGCGTTTCTCGATATTTTTAACCATCGCTTTATTACTCAGTACTACCGCATCTGGCGCAAATATAACTACCCGGCGTCGTTTGAAGCAGGTGCCGTGGATGACATTTCCCGTTGTCTGCTGGGACTCATCGGGCTGGGTATTCCCGGCAGCGAGAACCATATCGCCACGCCGGTATCCCGTTTTCTGGCCCTGCTCAGCGTGATGCGCCTGCCGACGCGCACGGCGGAAGGCGTCACGGCACTGGTAGGGCTGCTTGCCCCGCTGACCAAAGCGACGGTGGTGCCTCACGATCCGCAGCCTGTAATTCTCCCGGCCCCTGCGGGTCTGTCAAAAAATTCACGCATCAGCCTGAAAACGCGAACGCTGCTGGGGCGTACCGGTACCGACGTCAACAGCCAGTTGCTGCTGAAACTGTATACCGAAGATGCCGCAGAAGCACGTGGCTGGCTGCCCGACGGGCAACTGCACAGCGATTTGCTGGTGCTGCTGCGCGTTTATCTGGGCTGGCGCTGTCAGGCCCGTCTGCAACTGACGCTGCCCGTCAGCCTGTTGCCTGCTGCCCGGCTGGGAAAACAGCGTGTACAGATTAGCCGTACCGGCATCCTTCGCGCCTCCTTTGCCGCGCCCGCGACCGGAACAGTGACGGTCAGTCTGGGGCGTTATCAGGGATTAATACCCGCTTTTTCCATTCGTAACAGGGAGAGTATGACTCATGTTTCCTATTCGTTTTAAACGTCCGGCGTTGCTCTGTATGGCGATGCTGACGGTTGTTCTGAGTGGCTGCGGGCTGATTCAGAAAGTGGTGGATGAATCGAAAAGCGTGGCCTCAGCCGTTTTCTACAAACAAATCAAAATACTGCATCTCGATTTCTTCTCCCGCAGCGCCCTGAATACGGATGCGGAAGATACGCCGCTTTCCACGATGGTGCATGTCTGGCAACTGAAAACCCGCGAAGATTTTGACAAGGCGGATTACGACACCCTGTTTATGCAGGAAGAGAAGACGCTGGAGAAGGACGTACTGGCAAAACACACCGTCTGGGTAAAACCGGAAGGCACGGCATCCCTGAATGTGCCGCTGGATAAAGAGACGCAGTTTGTCGCCATTATTGGGCAGTTTTATCACCCTGATGAAAAAAGCGACAGCTGGCGTCTGGTGATCAAAAGGGACGAACTGGAGGCCGACAAGCCGCGCTCGATTGAACTGATGAGAAGCGACCTGCGACTGCTGCCTCTCAAGGATAAATAACCGATGTCGACACCTTCCTTATATGAAATGCTGACGTTCAGTTTCAGCGGCGAGTTACCGCTGGAACAGATCAGCGAGCGGGATCAGCTTATCCTTTCCGTGATGGACAATATGCAACGCATTATCAACTGCCGGGCAGGCACGCTGGCGCATTTGCCGGATTACGGTCTGCCGGATCTCAGTCTGATCCATCAGGGGATGGCTGCGGGTATTCATGGCCTGATGCGTCAGATTGAAGAAACACTGCTGCGTTATGAACCACGCCTGAGTCAGATACAGGTGGAATTACTCCCCCAGCCCCGTCCGGGGCATCTTAATTACCTGATCCACGCGCAGCTTCCCGATACCGGCTGGATACGCTTTGATGGCGTATTTTCTCCGGAAGGACGAATTGTTCTGCGTCATCTCAAACAACAGGGGCGGGCGTACTGATGGCAAGTAACGCGAATTTTATCAGCCAGTTCGTCATGGGCGGCGATCCCTGTACTTATAAGGAATCCGGTGAACTGCAGGCTGAAATGAGTAAACTGACTCACCCGGCCCGACCGGATGTGGACTGGCGTCAGGTGGAAAAACTCTGCCTCGCGCTGTTCCGGCAAAATGGCGTGGAACTACAGACGCTGGTCTGTTACGTACTGGCGATAACCAGACGGCAGGGGCTGGCAGGGATGGCAGACGGACTCGGTTCACTGGATATACTGCTCCAGCGCTGGGCTGACTTCTGGCCGGTACAGGTACATTCCAGAATATCACTGCTCAGCTGGGTCACAGAAAAAATGCAGCAGGCACTGAGAACGCTGGATATTCAGTATCAGGATCTGCCGCAGATCTACCGTTGTGTACAGCATCTTTCCGCCATCGAAACCACGCTGCAACAGTGTGAACTGTGGCATATGACGAAACTGGATCTACTGGCCGGGCAGTTTCGCAATACCGCATTGCGTCTGGAACGGCTGGCGCCTCAGGGAGCGGAAACCACTATCACTCCCCCTGAATTACCCCGCCGGGAAATGAATCAACCGAAAAAGTCAGAGGAAAGTCCACAGCCGGTTTTTGCAACCAGATCCGTTCAGCAAAACGATAAGGATGCCAGTCCACCCGTTCCATCCCCTGAAATCTCCCGGCAGCGGACATGGCCGATATTTATGGCCGGAATGGTTGTGATGGCCGGTCTCGGCGGAACAGGATTATGGGGCTGGTCGCAGCTTAATCAGCCGGACGCGCTAATCCAGCGAATACAACTGTCTGTCATGCCGTTGCCGCTGTCGCTGTCGCTGGAGAGCGGCGAACTGGCAAAGCTGGATGTAAAGGATAAGGCGCTGCTGGCTCAGGACAGAACAATTGCGGCAAGTCAGATGCAACTGGAGCAGTTAAACAAATTGCCTGCCCGCTGGCCACTGGAGCAGGGATATCGCCAGCTACGCCAGCTTGATGCCCTGTGGCCGGATAATCCTCAGGTCAGGGCGCTGAACGCGCAGTGGCGCAAACAGCGGGAGCTGAGCGCCCTGTCTGCTGAGGCACTGAATGGCTATGCTCAGGCGCAGAGCCAGCTACAGCGCCTGTCGGCGCAGCTGGATGCACTGGATGAACGTAAGGGGAGATATCTGACCGGTTCGGAACTAAAAACGGCGGTGTACGGCATCCGGCAGTCGTTAAAGGAGCCGCCGCTGGAAGAACTGCTTCGGCAACTGGAAGAGCAAAAACAGACCGGAGAGGTTTCGCCAACGCTGTTGACGCAAATTGATACCCGGTTAAATCAGTTGTTGAATCGCTATGTCATTTTACTGGATACGAAGGTGGAACAAAGTCAGTAAACATCGGGGGATTTATGTACCAATAAGGGATATGTGACCTTGCCATTTTTTAAAGGAGTCTCTGTGTACAAAAAAAGAGAGGAACAGGCCATTCGATCTACTCGTTGATTCACATCAGATAATGAGTGTATATTTCGGTAGATAGCTTGGGTTCGGGAACAGTGAATACCTTAAGTTTCAAAAGATTGGATTAACCTCTTGACTGTGGCCCCCGCAACCAATTTATTAGAATGCTGACAAACCGCAATGTGTTCTACAAATTGCGGTTTTTTTGTATTTAAAATCTTTGTTCGCTGAACTCACAACACGTTTTTTATCTCCCTTCCTGCGAAGTAATCAATTATCGACTGGGCAACGTGTATCCCGGTTTGCTGGTATGACTCAACGGTGGCGGCCGCGATATGCGGCGTTGTAATGATATTTTTGGCATGTAGCAGTGGGCTAAATTGCGCCAACGGTTCAGAGCTAAACACATCCAGCGCCGCAAACACATTTCGTTCTTCAATCACCTGAAGTAAAGCGCCCTCATCCAGCAACTTTCCCCTTGCGGCATTGATGATCAGAGCACCATTGCGCATCATCGACAAATATTTATGACTAATGAAGTTCTCCAGCTCAGAAGAAAAAGGCAAAAGAACAATGATGACATGCGACTGCATAAAGATATCTTCAATTGATACAAACTGAACTCCAGCTTTGTCAGCAACCTGATAGTCGGGTTGTTTGTCAAAAGCTAAAAGCTCAACATCAAAACCGGATAACCTTTTCGCCAGAGTTTTACCTATATTACCGTAGCCAACCAGGCCAATCCGTTTCCCTTGTAATTCACAGCCATGCGACTCACCCCAGTAGCCATTTTGCATCGCATGATAGCTGCCAGGGATATTTCTCATGCTCGCGAAGATAAGTCCAATGATAAATTCCGCAACCGCATTTGAATTAATCCCAACCGCATTATTGACAACAATACCGGATTGCTGTGCCGCACGAAGATCAATATTGTCTATCCCCGTCCCGAATCTCGATATTATTCTCACACCAGGCAGCAATGATAGCGTGTCCGCCTGATAACCATCTTTTCCGGCGATGACCGCGCAAATAGATTCTCGTAATGCAGTGGATTCTGATTTAAGCAGATGCTCCACATTATTCTTAATAATAAGATTAAAATTATTCTCTCTTAGCAACTTGCTGGCGGAAACACAGCGTGCTGAAAAGCTGGGGACGGTGACCAGAACATTTTTCATAGCGGACACTCACTTCAAAGAACGCCACCCCAAAAGATGGCGTGACCGGTTACTGTATTTATATTTTGAAATTATGAATTTGCTTTAATGCCGAGTGCACCTCCTGGATGATATAAGCCGAAATCAGCACGAGTAAATTTTTTCAATTCAGAGAGTGCAAGCGCCACCGCATCACCAACAACCAGAACAACAGTCGACGAGCATGACGGTGCTAAACCTAAATTATCCGCCTCACTTTTGACGGGGATTTCAACAGATAAATCACAACTTATCGCAAGCGATGAGTGATGACTGCGGGTAAAAGAGATCAAATAATTACCCATTTTTTTCAGACTAGGCAGTGTCGCCAGGATTTCCGCCGTCTCACCACTGTTTGAAATAAGAATAACAACATCGTCTTTCGCCACCATTCCAAGGTCGCCGTGTACAGCTTCCGTACCGTGAACAAAAAACGAGGGAGTTCCGGTGCTGGCAAATGTTGCGGCGAGTTTCCTGGCAATAATACCGGACTTACCAACACCAATAAAAACAACTTTTCCCTGACAAGATTGTAATACTTTAATTAAATTTGCGACCTCCGAAAGAGGGGAATCAATAACTTCTTCAACTGCTTTATGTTCGTTACGCATAAAATGTTTAATGAGATGGATAAGATCCGTGTTATTCATTTTTATTCTCCCTGATTAATATTTTTAATTACACTCACAAGACGCGTAAGCCCCATATATAATTTTTCTCGACCGCAGGCCAGGTTCAGACGAAGGTAGCCCTCCCCCTCCGTTCCATAGACATGCCCCGCCATAATGCCCACTTTGCCTTCATGAATTAATCGACTGTAGAATTCATCAAAAGGATAACCAATAGCAGAACAATCTATCCAGGAAAAATAGCAACCATCAGCTGGCCTTACGATCAATTCTGGAATATTTTCATTCAGATACTGCTGGGTGAATTGAATGTTAGAGGCTATATGTGCCTTTAATGACTTTAACCATCCCTCACATTCGTTGTAGGCAATAATAGTTGCAATTATATTCAGTACTGATGGGGAGTTTACAAAATCGCGATACCTCGATATCGTTCTGAACTTATGATTAAAATTATCGTCAGTTGAAATCATATACGATCCTGTTAGTGCAGGAACATTAAATGTTTTCGATATCGAGTTAAATACTACTACTTTTTCTTTTTTTATTTTAAGCGCGGATGTAAAGCTACGATTAAAAACAAAATCACTATGGATTTCATCTGAACATAACCAGACATTATGCCTTGTACAGCTTGCAGCGATTTTATGCAGTTCTTCTTCCGACCAGACTGTTCCTGTCGGGTTATGAGGATTACATAATAACATCATCTTTGCGCTTTTAATCTTAAGATCAAAATCTTGCCAGTTGATAGCGTAGCCCCCCTCATTTTTTATAATCAAAGAGGCTGTCAGAATATTTCGCTCGCTATGTTTAATTACATCAAAAAATGAATTATAGACAGGTGTAAAAACGAGAATATTATCACCATGCGATGTCAATAACTCTATTGCTTTTGCAATAGAGTACATCACACTGGGGCTATAGGTTATCCATTCAGGTTTAATATCTGTTTGATATTGTTGATAATACCAGTTTACTATCGCATTCAGATATTCACCATGTTGCCAACGACTGTACCCTAAAATCGGGTGTTCCAGGCGTTTTTTTAATGCTCTGGTGATAGCGTCTGGTATCGGAAGATCCATATCTGAAATAGAGAATGGTAGTACATCTTTTACACCAAATCTGTCCTCGCAAAAGTCCCATTGGGTACAATATGTTCCTTTGCGGGAAACAGGAGTATTAAAAACATCCATCAGTATATCCCCATATAGTTATCCATATCCCGACGCAGGGCGATGACTTTAGTGCCGATAATGACTTGTAGGGTATTTTGATCAAGTTTAACAACCGCAATCCCGCCAGCTCTTTTTATTGCAGCCTCGTCAATCAATCCCATATCTGCGATTGTTAAACGTAAACGAGTTACGCAATTATCCAGTGACTTAATATTCTCTTTACCACCAAGTGCCTTAACCATCTGCTCCGCCGCTTGCAGCTCTGATTTATCAGGAGTTGGGATATCCGCTATAGCCGTATCTTCGTGAGCGTTCAGCGTGACAGGACTGGACTCTTCACGGCCTACGGTCATCAGGTTAAATTTAAGAATGGTCCAACGGAACACAAAGTAATAAATGAAGAAATAGGCCACTTCGACACATACCGCGATCGGCCAACCTGTTCTTGTGCCACGCAATACGCCAAAGCTAATAAATTGAATCAGATCACCAGTAAATCCCATCTTCACGCCCATATATGGCAGAACCATGTTAGCGAATCCATTCATAAAGGCATGGAAGACAAACAGCAGTGGACTGACAAATAAGAACAGAAACTCAATCGGTTCGCTGACGCCGCCAATAATCACCGTAAGCACCCCGGAAATAAGCAATGCTTTGATAGCCTTTCTGTTTTGAGCATGAGCAGTGCGATACATCGCCAGCGCGGCACCAGCCAGACCATACTGAATCATCAGTTTGCCCTGCTCCATTTTCCCCGCCAAATCCAGCGGAATGACCGCATTCTCTTTGACGTATGCCATAAACATGTTCAGGGTGCCGTAATATTCTTCACCGCCAATCACAGCCGAACCGCCGATTGGCGTAAAGCGGAACACTGACGTCACCAGATGGTTTAAGCCAAAAGGAATCGTCACACGTTCGGCAACTGCATAGAAGAAATAACCAACAGGACCGGAAGTTGATATCCAGTGGCCAATGAGCATGAAGAGATTGAAAAATGGCGGCCAGATAAAAGGAATGATCAGACCAAATCCACTCATCACAATCAGTGTAATGATAGGCACCAGACGTGGGCCGCTATAAAAACCTAATGATTCTGGAATGCGTAAATTAACGATCTTTTTATACATGCTGGCGACTAATAACCCAGCAACAATTCCCCCCAACACGCTGGTATTGTAGGACTGGATCCCCAGAATGATGGTTTGCCCATGTGTCGACATTTGGTCAGCAACGACCAATAAGTCGTGCTGTTTAAGATAAAAGTTCGTTCCCAGATGCATCGCCATAAAACCAATTAAGCCAGAAAAAGCACCATAGGCTTTATCCTCTTTATCTTTTAATAATCCTAAGGGAATCGCTATCGCAAACAATACAGGTAAATTAACAAAGGCAAACAAACCAAGACTAACAATGAAATCAAGTATGGTTTTAATTATTGGAATAGCCAGAAATGGAATTAACTTTGCCATATCATCACTGGCTAAACCACTTCCCAGCCCTAGCATCATGCCACATACACTTAGCAGAGCAATGGGATACATAAATGCCTTCCCCAGGCTCTGAAAAAAACTCCAGGCTTTCTTTTGTTTCATGTGGGTTATCTCATATAAATGTTATATATAATTAGTCCATTAATACTTTGGTACGAATAGAGAGATATAGTTTTTCTTCTAAAATTAATTCATATTTAAAAGTGGCATACAGATACCGTTCAATTTCATGAATTGCGCGCTGTAACAGGATGTCCTTTTCAAGAAACTGTTCATAGATATCACCAATATCTTTCTGTTTTATTTTTTCATTGCATAACACGCGACTTGAAAAATATTTAAGGTGCATCATAAATCTGGAATAGTTAAATGAACTTCTGTCCACCTTTCTGTTATAAACAACTTCAATAAGCCCCGTGATTATTTGCGACAACTCAATAATCCGTACTGATTCATAATCAACTGAATTTTCATAATTATTTAAAATATGCAATGCTATAAAACCAATCTCATCATCAGGAAGTTGAACGCTGAATTGCTCATTAATGATAGTTAATGCATCGCGACTTATCGCATACTCTGCTTTGTACAACGCTTTGATTTCATCAAGGAAAACATTATTAATTTGTATACCTGAAACGACTCGGGATATTGCATTCGAAATGTGATCCGCAAGAATCAATAGTAGCGATGGATTGAGATTTTTTTCGAGATTTTTCTCCGCATATTGCACTATTTTTTCGGCAACAAACACATACTCAATATCTACATGTTCAATCAATTTATAAAGTTTGTTTTTTTGTTCATTTCTGACATAAAAAATCCGGTTAGCCGGATGCTCAGGGACCGACATTCCATATTTTTTGTTGTAACCGACGCCAGGCCCAGAAATGATAACCTCCTGTCCATTCATCGATGCCTGTACACAATTATTGTTCATGACTTTTTCGATGATCATTCCATGGCTCCAAAAAAAAAGGCAAGGCACGTCAGAAGTAATAACTACTTCAAACATTGCCTTGCCTGATTTAACAGTTACAAGATGATTAACTAATGCGTATACATTACACGGAATTGTGCTTAATTAAAGAGATGGTCGGCTTATTTTTCAAGCCGACATTCAAATATCCGACATCAGTCACAAAACCAGCGTCTAATATTCAGGTAAATGTTATTTATTCAACGAAATATAAATTCATTGAATAAATAAAAACATTATCCCCTTCTCGCCAGCGTCGCCCCATCGGCAAAATACGCTTTAATTCCCGCAAGAATAGACTCCGCAACTTCCTGCTGGAAAGTCGCCGTTTTCAGTTTACGCTCTTCCTCAACGTTACTGATAAACGCCGTTTCGACCAGAATGGAGGGAATATCTGGTGCCTTTAGTACGGCAAACCCGGCCTGTTCAACTTGATGTTTATGCAGCTTGTTGATTTTACCGAGCTTATTCAGCACCGCTTTACCAAACTTAAGGCTGTCGGCAATGGTCAGCGACTGCACCATATCGAACATGGTATGGTCGACATAGCGGTCACCGCTTTTGCTTACGCCACCAATCAAGTCCGAGGCGTTCTGGGTTTGTGCCAGATATTTTGCCGCAGTACTGGTTGCGCCTTTGGTTGAGAGCGCAAACACCGAGGAACCGCTCGGCTGGCGACTGGTAAAGGCGTCGGCATGGATAGAAACAAACAAGTCAGCGCGCTGTTTCTGGGCTTTTGCTACGCGCACTTGCAACGGAATGAAGATGTCTTCATTGCGCGTCATGTACACCTTCATATTGCCCTCTTTCTCGATCAGAGAGCGCAGACGGCGAGCTATTTGCAATACCACGTCTTTTTCGCGCGTTTTGTATTTCCCCACCGCACCGGAGTCTTCGCCACCGTGGCCAGGGTCAAGCATAATGACAATCGGACGATCCCGCCCAGCTTTACCCGGTTGTGGACCACTTTGTGCTGGCGGCACCTGCTTTTCGAGGTCGCCTTTGTTGTAATCCTCCAGCAGCGCCAGCAGCGGGTCCTGCATATCCTGTGCATTGGCCGGATAGAGGTCCATCACCAGACGCTCTTTAAACCCGGCGACCGGCGCAAGGGCAAACAGCTGCGGTTTTACGTTTTGCTTTAATTCAAAAACCATACGTACGGTTTGCGGGTCAAATTGCCCGACGCGCGCCGACTTGATGAACGGGTCGTCAGCGCGGATTTGCGCAGCCATCCCCTTGAGCACCGAGTTCAGGTTTACATCTTCGATATCCACCACCACGCGTTCAGGATTACTCAACGCGAACTGCTTATATTTCAGCTGACGATTTGATTCTACCGTCACGCGGGTGTAGCTGGACGCAGGCCAGACGCGCACCGCCACGACCTGGCTGACCGCAGCCAGGCTGACCTGACTTACGCTCAATAGCCACATGGCACCCGCGCCTTGCAGTAAACGACGACGGCTGATTGCAGTGTTGGATCCTGACATGCCTCTCCCGAGCAAAAGAAATCTAAGCTGTGTAACAAGTAAACGACCAATTTGACCGGAAACTTTAGCGAAAGACGCATAATCTGTCATCTATAAAACGGTAAACATTCTTTTTATATTCACGGTATTACTGATAAAAAACTCGCTCCCGCATAAAATTTACACTTGCACCCTGCGAAAAAACAGAATAAAAATACAATAATTTCGAATAATCATGCAAAGAGGTGTACCGTGGTAAAGGAACGTAAAACCGAGCTGGTCGAGGGATTCCGCCATTCGGTTCCCTATATCAATACCCACCGGGGAAAAACGTTTGTCATCATGCTCGGCGGTGAAGCCATTGAGCATGAGAATTTCTCCAGTATCGTTAATGATATCGGGTTGTTGCACAGCCTCGGCATCCGTCTGGTGGTGGTCTATGGCGCACGTCCGCAGATCGACGCAAATCTGGCTGCACATCACCACGAACCGCTGTATCACAAGAATATACGTGTGACCGACGCCCAAACGCTGGAACTGGTGAAGCAGGCTGCGGGAACATTGCAACTGGATATTACTGCTCGCCTGTCGATGAGTCTCAATAACACACCGCTGCAGGGCGCGCATATCAACGTCGTCAGTGGTAATTTTATTATTGCCCAGCCGCTGGGCGTCGATGACGGCGTGGATTACTGTCATAGCGGGCGTATCCGGCGGATTGATGAAGACGCGATCCATCGTCAACTGGACAGCGGTGCAATAGTGCTAATGGGGCCGGTCGCTGTTTCGGTCACTGGCGAGAGCTTTAATCTGACCTCGGAAGAGATTGCCACTCAACTGGCCATCAAACTGAAAGCTGAAAAAATGATTGGTTTTTGCTCTTCCCAGGGCGTCACTAATGACGACGGTGATATTGTCTCCGAACTTTTCCCTAACGAAGCGCAAGCACGGGTAGAAGCCCAGGAAGAGAAAGGCGATTACAACTCCGGTACGGTGCGCTTTTTGCGTGGCGCAGTGAAAGCCTGCCGCAGCGGCGTGCGTCGCTGTCATTTAATCAGTTATCAGGAAGATGGCGCGCTGTTGCAAGAGTTGTTCTCACGCGACGGTATCGGTACGCAGATTGTGATGGAAAGCGCCGAGCAGATTCGTCGCGCAACAATCAACGATATTGGCGGTATTCTGGAGTTGATTCGCCCGCTGGAGCAACAAGGTATTCTGGTACGCCGTTCTCGCGAGCAGCTGGAGATGGAAATCGACAAATTCACCATTATTCAGCGCGATAACACGACTATTGCCTGCGCCGCGCTCTATCCGTTCCCGGAAGAGAAGATTGGGGAAATGGCCTGTGTGGCAGTTCACCCGGATTACCGCAGTTCATCACGGGGCGAGGTTCTGCTGGAACGCATTGCCGCTCAGGCGAAGCAGAGCGGCTTAAGCAAATTGTTTGTGCTGACCACGCGCAGTATTCACTGGTTCCAGGAACGTGGATTTACCCCAGTGGATATTGATTTACTGCCCGAGAGCAAAAAGCAGTTGTACAACTACCAGCGTAAATCCAAAGTGTTGATGGCGGATTTGGGTTAAGCGATGAAAATCGCCGGATGCGGCAGGCGTAACACTCGTGCGTCGCATCCGGCAATTACGTTTATTCCCGCGAACTAAACAACGCCGCCAGACCACTGCGCCGCTCGGTGCGCGTGGCAATTGCCGCACTTAAAATGCGCTCATCGGCATACAGCGACAGACGGCGACGCGCGCGGGTCACCGCGGTGTAAACCAGCTCTCGTGTTACTACCGGCGTGCGTTGGCTCGGTAAAATCAACGCCGCATGGTCGAACTCCGATCCCTGCGATTTATGTACCGTCATCGCCCACGTCGTTTCGTGCTCTGGCAGGCGACTCGGTTGCACAGACTTAATATTGCCGTCCGGCATCGCAAACCAGACGCGCGTCCCCTGCCCGCGATCCAGCGCAATACCAATATCGCCATTAAACAACCCAAGCGCGCTGTCATTACGGGCAATCATCACCGGTCGGCCTTCGTACCAACGAGAGTGCGGATGACGATGAATTTTGCGCTTCTGTTGCATAAACTGCTCAATTCGCTCATTCAGTCCAGCCACGCCAAACGGCCCTTCCCGCAGGGCGCACAAAAGCTGGTACTCATTGAACGCCTGAATGATTAAATTCGGCTCGGCACGCGCTTGCAGCAGATCCAGATAACGCCCGTAACCCGCAAGAGCTTCCTCAAGCATCGCAATATAATCTTCGCCGCTCTGTAAAAGTCGTTTTTCGATATCAGTAAAATCCTGCTGAAAAACGGTTTTCACTGCCGTTTTATCACCACGGTTAATCGCCGCAGCTAACTGACCAATGCCAGAATCGCTGCCGAAACGATAGCTTTTTTGCAGCAGGCAGAGGCTGTCGCGCAAAGATGCCGCTTCTGTGCCAGTTCCTGCTGGAACGTGGCTTCCCGTCAGGCGGCTCAACTGCCCGGCACGCTCGGGGGTAAAGCCCGCGTTGGCATAAGCGCAGATATCGCCCAGCACAGCCCCAGCCTCAACCGAGGCCAGTTGATCACGATCGCCGAGAAAGATCACTCGCGCATGATCGGGCAAGGCGTCGATCAGTCTCGACATCATAGGAAGATCGATCATTGACGCTTCATCTACCACCAGCACATCAAGATGCAGCGGGTTACCGGCATGATGACGTAAACGCTGGCTACCCGGCTGCGCACCCAGCAATCGGTGCAAAGTGCTGGCATCTTCCGGAATGCGTTTCTTTTGTTCATCGGTCAGCGGTAATTGTCGCAAAGCCTTGCCGAGAGATTCGGTTAAGCGCGCGGCAGCTTTACCCGTTGGTGCAGCCAGACGGATACGGCAGCGTTCGCCGTCGGCCATTTGAATTAACGCTGCCAGTAACTTCGCTACGGTGGTCGTTTTACCGGTGCCAGGACCACCGGAAATCACCGAGATCCGCCGTGTCAGCGCCACTGCCGCCGCAACTTTTTGCCAGTTAATTTCATCGCTTACTGGAAAAAGTTTGTCCAGGGTTTGCGCCAGTAGAGCTTCATCAACCTCAATGGCATGATTCACTTCGTTGAAAAAGCGTGCCACTGTGCGCTCGTTACACCACATGCGATTCAAATAAAGACGATCGCCACAGAGGATCATCGGCGTTGGTTCATCTCCCCGGCTGACCGCTTGTGAAGCCAGCAAGCATTCTTCCCAATTTTGTAGCTCACCGATTTCACTGACACAGGTCGCCAACAGCGGATGCGATGCCTCGTTATTTTCCAGTCGTGAAAGCGGCAAACAAACGTGTCCCTCTCCGGCATCATGACTTAATAGTGCCGCCGCGAGGGTGACGGCAGGATGTTCATCTCCCGCCACGGTCAGGGCAAACTGCACGTCCAGTGGGCGTAGCTGTTTGTGCTCCACAGCTTCCAGTAATTGCTTTTGCAATTTCATTACGCCTCCTCCAGGGTCATACCGGCAAACATCTCATCCATCAGGGCAATCAACCCGGCATTGGGTCGGGTTGTGTAAATCCCCTGTTGCGGATGTTCTTTATCAACACCACGCAGGAACAGATAAATAACGCCGCCAAAGTGGCGCTCATAGTCGTAATCAGCAATGCGATGGCGCAGATAACGGTGCAGCGCCAGGGTATAAAGCTGATATTGCAGATCATAGCGGTGCGCCTGCATTGCCGCTGCCATAGCCTGTTGGGTGTAAGCCGAACTGTCTTCACCCAGCCAGTTGGATTTATAGTCGAGCAGGTAATAACGCCCTTCGTGGCGGAATACCAGGTCGATAAAGCCTTTTAACATGCCGCGTACCTGCATGAACTCCAGCGGCGGGCAGCCAGCGGATAGCGGGTCAAACTGGCGAATTAGTGCATCAAGCTGGCTGGCGATAAGCGGTTCACTAATCGGCAGGTAAAACTCCACCTCCACCTGTTTATCGCGATCGGAAAGCTGATTCAGGCTAACACCCGTTTCATTGAGAGGTGCCTGGAGGACAGCCGTGATCCACTCGGTCAACACTGGTTCCCACTGCGATTCAAAGCCGCCGAGTTCCAGTTTTTCCTGTACCCAGTTCGGGTCAACCGGCTGGGTAAAATCGAGGTCTTCAAACAAACTGTGCAAGAATGTCCCTGGTGACGCACCGCGCGGGAACTGATGCGGTGTTAGCGTCGGTTCTTCAACGACGCTGACCACGCCTGCGGCATCAACATCCAGCCGTGGCATCAGATCCTGAGCGATACCGTGACCACGCTGCTGCAAACCGGAGTAGCTGGTGACACGCCAGTTATCGCCGGGCAATCGTTGTAGCGTCCTCGCATTCAGTTCTGCAGTTAAAACATCATTAACCTGCCAGGGCTGGTTATCACCAGTTTGTGCCGTTTGCCAGGCAATATCATCATCGCATAACGCTTCAATACAGGTGCGAAGCCCTGCCGCATCTTGTGGTTCCCCTTTTTGCAGCAAACGCCCAAGCGCACTTTGGTGGACGTCGGTGTCACTTTTTTTATCGCCACGACGGCGCACCAGCGGTGCAACGCCGAGACTGCAATGCCAAACCGAACGCGTCAGCGCCACGTAAAGCAAACGCAGATCTTCCGCCAGACGTTCGGCCTCCGCGAGGTCGACGCTTTCTGGCGCAGCATTAAGATCCAGAACGGCCTCAAACGAGTGGCGATCGTGATAAAACGCCTGATCCTGGACGCGGAAATTGGTAATAAATGGCAACCAGACCAGCGGATATTCCAGCCCTTTTGATTTGTGTATCGTGACAATCTGCACCAGATGTTTATCACTTTCGAGGCGCATTTGTTGGCTGGAGGCATTACTGTCTGGCTCGAGGATATGTTGCGATAACCAGCGTACCAGCGCATGTTCACTTTCCAGCTGCGTTCCGGCTTCTTGTAGCAGTTCGCTGATATGCAAGATATCGGTAAGACGCCGCTCACCGCCTGCCGTTGCCAGCAAGTTTTCTGCAATGTTACGCGCCGACATCAGCGCCCGCAGCATCGGCATAACGCCACGTTTGCGCCAGATTTGCCGATAACCATCGAACTCTTCGACGACCGCATCCCACGCATGTTCGTCATTATTCAGCGTTTCAATATCCAGCGCATTCAGCCCCATCATTGACGTTGCCAGCGCACTGCGCAGGGTGTTCTCACGTTCGGGCGTCATCACCGCCTGCAACAGCCAAAGCATCTCCTGTGCTTCCAGAGTTTCAAAAACACTGTCGCGGTTCGAAAGGTAAACGGAAGGGATTTCCAGCAGCGTTAAGGCATCGCGCACCTGAGCGGCCTCCTGGCGGCTGCGCACCAGCACACTGATGTCCGAAGCACGCACCGGACGCGCATCGTCGCCGTTCATCAGCAACGCTTCGCCGCGTTGCCCGGCTTGTAGCCAGTCGCGGATTTGCGCAGCACATACCTGCGCCATGGTACTTTGATAGTCGCCAACGCCGCAGCTTTCGCCTTCCATCAGCCACATTTTCATCGCAGGCTGCGTTTCACCTTTAAATACAAAACGTAACGCCTGATTTTTGCCGGCAGATTTCACAGGAATAAACGGTATTTCACGAAACATGAACGCGTCATCAGTCTGGCTGAAAAGTTTGTTAACGCTGTTCACCATTCCCGGTGCGGAACGCCAGTTGGTATCTAAGGTGTAGTGAGCATGAACTTCGCTACGCGCCTTCATATAAGTGAAGATATCCGCACCCCGGAATGCATAAATAGCCTGTTTCGGGTCGCCAATCAGCAACAATGCGGTTTCCGGCTGATGGTGCCAGATACGGCGAAAAATTCGGTACTGCTGGGGGTCGGTATCCTGAAATTCATCGATCATTGCCACCGGGAATCGCGTACGGATCGCCGCTGCCAATACCTCGCCGCTTTCACTACGCAGCGCGGAATCGAGCCGACTTAACATGTCATCAAAACCCAATTCGCCACGGCGGCGTTTTTCACGCGCTACTGTTTCGCGGATCTCAGCCAATGCGCGAGTGATCACCAGATCGCGGATCGACAATGGTTCTGCAAGCAGTTGTTCGATCGCCTCAAACAGTGGATGTCGCGGGGTTTCCCCCCCGGCTTTCGTGCGATCTTCTAAGAAACGCTGAGAGAATTTTTCCAGCGACTCCGGCAACTGATAGCTGTTGGTCTCTTCTTCTGCCCAGGCGCTGATCTTCTCGATCCATTTAGCCTGATTGCTACGGTTAAACTTGCGTCGATCAATACCAGAAGATTCGATCAGCGCATCCAGTTCACCCACTGCGTCGCGCCACTGCTGTTTTACGGCATCAATACGCGCCACAATTTGCGCGTGGCGGGAAGCCAGCGTTTCATCATCGGGGGGCGGTGCTTTGATAACCGGCGCTTCGCCTTGCAGATAACGATTAATATCGCGCAGCAACGCCTGCGGCCCTTTCCAGGTTTCAAAGACGACCTGGGCAATTTCACGCGGCAGCGGGTAGCAGTGGCGACGCCAGAAATCGGCGCAGGCCTGGTAGCGTAGCAGAGACTCATCTTCAATCAGCTGCTGCTCAAACAGCATGCCGGATTCAAAGGCATTCAGGTTGAGCATGCGCTGGCAAAAGCCGTGAATAGTAAAGACTGCCGCTTCATCCATCTGCCGCTCGGCTAACAACAACCACTGCGCGGCTTGCGCTTTATCGTCGATCTCTTCCAGCAGGCGTTTGTACAGTGGATTGTCGGTGGTTTCACGCAGACAGGCGATGCGCAACTCGTGGATATTGCTACGGATACGACCACGCAATTCTGCCGTGGCAGCCTCGGTAAAGGTCACCACCAGCAGTTCTTCAACGGTCAGCGGGCGGGGAAAGGCGGCAGAACCGCCTAGTCCAAGTAACAGGCGCAAATAGAGCGCCGCAATCGTAAAGGTTTTGCCTGTGCCGGCAGAGGCTTCAATCAGGCGCTCGCCCTGTAAGGGCAAGCGCAAAGGATCTAGTGTCTCGGCGACATCACTCATTCTTTTCACTCATCAGGGGCATTGTTTGCTGCAACGCGCTGACGTTCTCCCACACTTTCCAGCCTTCAGGATGCACATATTCGGCTTTCCCGTTCTGGCTGCCGGAAATCTGCGACAGAATAGCCATACCTTGCGGCTCGACCACCGCCTGATGGAAGAAATCAGCAAGTTTTTGCGGCGTCAGCAGTTTTATCTGGGCCACGATTTTATCACGCGAATCGAAGCGCATATTGCCGCGATCGAAATCTTTACTTAACTTCGATGCTTCTTCGCCGAGCGTTTGCGGTGCCTGCAGCATCTGAGTAATTACCGCCTGCTGGATTTGCGCAAACTCCTCTGGCTTCATCGCCCGCAATTTTGCCTCTGCGGTTGGGAAAAACGCCTTGTAACGCTCCCACAAGAATGAAGGCTGTTTATCATTGCTTTGCAAAAGGAAGCCCATGCCCCACTGACGCCCCACGCTCATTGGAAACGCAAACACGGCATAGCCCAACTGTTCTTCGGTACGCAACTGATTGTAGAACCACGGCTGTACGATCTGCCCCAACAGAGAACTATACGCTGAGCTGGTGTATTCATCGTAGCCAGTCGGTACAAATATCGCTGCCAGTGCGGAGTCGGTGCTGTTACCGGCTTTTTCAAAGATGACGGATTGTTTTTTATCGACCACGACATCTTTGTTACGACACCACTCTGAACCATCAGCGCCCAACTGTTTTTGCACATGGCGTGCCAGCGTTGTTGCCTGGGCTTCAGTCATGTTGCCGATAACCATAAACTCTGGTCTAGCCCCTGATTTTAAGGCGTCGCGATAGGCCAGCACCTCTTTCAACGTAATGGAGGGCAAAATTTTGCGCCGTTCATCTCGCGAGAAGTACGGCACTTGCGAGAGCATCTGCGCGGGCATAATCGCCTGCTCAAACGCTTTGCCCTTTTCTGCGGAATCCATCATCTGGTTATACCAGGACTTCGCCTGCTCAAGCTGATCTTCCGTAGCGGTATAGCTAAAGTAGCCCTCCAGCAGAGCCTGGAACAGCTGCGGCAGGCGCTGAGTGTAACCATTGGCATTAACCATAAGGCCGTTGTTAGCATTGGTGGAAAAACTTATGCCACCAACCGACGCCTGGTTGCTTAACTGATCAAGCGCCAGCCCTGCGAGATAATCATTGAGCGCAAACATCACCTGATTGCGGGCGCTGTCCATGGCTTTCGGATTACGCAAAATCAGGCTGACATCAGCTTTGGGCTCACTGGCAAAATAACGGCTTGGCGCATACACCACGCGCAGATTCGACTCATCAACAATCAACTCTGGATGGTCGTATTTCTTCTCTGACTTAATCAGCGAGAAATCGTCAGGAATATAGGGGTTAAGCTCCGGTAAGGAGAGCGCAATATTGGCGGCTTTTTTCTGCCAGTCCGCGAAAGTTTGTTCGCTGATTTTATCGACTTGATACGGCGCATCGACAAAATAAGCCGTTTTATTGTGCGGCTCTTTCGGGCTGATATACCAGATACGCGCATTCTGCGGCGTCATCATCGCCAGACGTTCTTTTACTGCTTTAGCATCGTACCGATCGGCAATATTGACTGCATCCAGTGTATGCTCAACAGGAACGCGAATCATGGTATCAGCCAGCCATTCGACGTAATCCATATCACGGGTGATTGACGGATAACGGAAGTCGATATCCAGCACATTCGCCAGTTCATCGAAGTATTGTTTATCGATCCCTTTTTCACGTAACAGATTGAGATAGCTAAAAATGGCCGCCACAACCTGATCGCGATTCGCCAGACCTTTATCGGTTAAAGACGCAGAGATCGCTAATACGCCGCTGTTGCCGTTGACGATAGGATCGGAATTGGCGCTAATACCCTCAACTAATCCCTGCTTTTGCAGCCAGTCAGAAAGTGTACCAGGGCTGCGATTACCAATCAGATAGGTAATCAATTCATCCGTTTTACTACGGAACTTCGCTGAATTGTTATCGATGCGAAACTCAACGCGCAGAACTTTACGCGGCAACGCCGGGACGTAATGAATGATAATGCCCTTTTGCGCGTCGGTGACTACCGGCACGGTGATTTCCGGTTTTTTGCTCTCTTTGTTCGGCACGCGACCAAAGGTGTCCGCCGCCATTTTCGCCAACTCCGGCAACGGTTTATTGCTGTAAATAACCGCCTTCATCAGATTGGCGGAATAGTACTTCTCGTGGAAATTTTTCAGCGCCTGCTGTACCGGATTACCTAGTTTGTCGCTTAAAGTTTCGAGGTTACCACCAGAAAACTTTGAACCGGGGTGTGCCGGGTTAATGGTTTCTGCGCTGACCTGTGCCATGCGCATCCCGTCACGCGTACGCGCCATGGTTAATTCGGCATTCACTGCATTACGTTCACGTTCGGCGTATTTCTTGTCGAGCAAGGGTTCTGCAATAGCGTCCGCCAGGCGGTCTACCGCACCGGGCAAGGCGTCGTTCTCAACTTCCAGATAGAAAGCCGTGCGATACGGTGCCGTGCTGGCATTGTGACTGCCGCCGTGCATTTTGAGATATTCGGCCAGACTGTCAGCCTGCGGATACTTTTTCGACCCCATCAGACTCATATGTTCAAGGTAATGTGCCAGCCCCTGGTACGCCTCAGGATCTTCCAGCGACCCAACGGGCACCACCAGCGCCGAGAGCGATTTAACTGCCTGCGGATCAGAAACCAGTAAGACCACCATACCGTTATCCAGACGTATAGCCTGATACTGGCGGTTATCTTTATCACTTTTACGGATGGTTTCCTGAATCGGCTGCCATCCCGTTTCTGCCTGACTTAAGGGTGCCCAGAGGGCAACAAACAACAATAATGCTTTGAACCAGATGCTGCGGGGCATTCACGGACCTCATAATCAACTTTATTTTCTGGCCAGATTCAACACGTTAACGCAAATCATCTGCCAGAATTTAATCTTGTGCTGCACGAGTCAGCCTATGTCTATATAACCATCAGTCCGTGACTGGTGCGCATCATAAAGTAAGCGGATAGATTGCGCAATTTTTATACAACACTCATGACTGATTAAAGCGAAACAGCGGTAACAGGAAACGTTGCGACTGTTCAACGATAGCCTCCATTGTCTCTGGTGTTAATTGCCGCCAGAGCCGTTGATACCAGATATCATCACCTTCGCCACGCACCATCATGTTGCCTTCGTAAGCCTGAAGGAATTTCGTACGGGCTTTTTGCAACGTGGAATCGTCATCCAGCATGGCATCGTTTTGCGCGTCATAACAGGTTTTTAGCCACGCGCCGCCACTTTCAGGTAACACCAGCAATGGCGCGGACATTCCTTCACGATACCCCTCAATCAGTTGTGAGAGGTAATGCAAAGCCTGTTCGGCTGCAAGCGGCGGAAAACGCCACTCGCCGTCTTTGCGTAGAAAAAGGCGACTTTCACCATTACCACCGCTGGCACAGTAGACAAGGTGTTCCAGCCAAAGTTGCATTCCCTGCGCCACACTTAATAAGGAGGGACGCCAGCGCAACAGGCCATCCGGCTGCACCTGCGGCAACCAGCCCGTTATTTGCACACCGTTGCAGGCGAGATCGATTTCCATACTCTGCCCCGGCTGGCGACAGGCAATGACTCTGTCGGCAAGCTGCTGCATCTCCTGACACTGCGTTTCCCAGAAAATTTCACCAAAGGCACCATACGGCAAATCACCTGCCGCCCGGAATCGGCGGAACAAGCGTTCGGCATCATTCTGCTCAACCAGTACATTTAATAACTGCTGGTTGATTTGATAACGACTAAGCCCTTCAAGAATAAAAGGTTCGGTGTCAGGAATTTCGCTGTCTTCGGTACGGAAGTGCACCTGCAAACGCATCTGGAAAAACGCCCGCACCGGATGTGCCCAGAATCGTTGTAGCGTTTCCAGCGGCACGGTTTCCGGTAAGGTAAATGGCAGCGGCTGAACAAATTCAGAATGTGCTTTACCAGCCTGGCTGGCCGCAGGTAGCCATTCACGAGCATAGCTTTGTCGTTCGCCTGGCTGGTAGTTTTGTGGATCAAACGGCATTCGGGTATGGAGGCAAGTAAGATGCGCTTTTACCCTTGCCTCGCTTTCATCACAGTTGAGCGCTTCATCGCCCGGTAGATAATGGCTTTGCCCGATGTAGTCAATCAGTTCCTGCACCAGTACCGACGGGAAACGTTCACTGTTATCCTGAATGGAACGCCCGATATAGCTGATATAGAGTTTTTGCTGCGCGGAAATTAACGCTTCCAGGAACAGATAGCGGTCGTCATCGCGACGGCTACGGTCGCCACGCTTCGGTTTCTGGCTCATCAGATCAAAGCCCAATGGCGCAAGCTGACGTGGATAAACGCCGTCGTTCATTCCCAGCAGGCAAACCACTTTGAACGGAATTGAACGCATTGGCATCAGAGTACAAATGTTAACCGGTCCGGCGAGAAAACGCTGGCTGATACGTTCTTGATCCAGGCGCAGTGCCAGTTCATCACGCAATAGTGACAGCGGCACCGCGTCGCCATACTGCGCGCCTAAACCTTCGGAGATAATCGCCTGCCATTGTTGTTCGATCAGCGTCATCGCCGCTTCGGTTTCCGCATCCGGCAGGAAAAAGGCGTTGAGCATATCGCGACAAACCGGCAACCACTCTTCCAGCGGACGCTCCTGCGCCAGCCCGCGACGCCAGATATTTAGCTGCATTAGCAGTGAAGCCAGATGCCCCACCAGTTCTGCAATTAAGCCGCTCGATTCATCATAAGGTAGAACCGATTGCCACTCGCCCTGCGCGCTCTCCATCGCGTAGCCCAGCAACATGCGCGTCAGGCCAAACCGCCAGGTGTGTTGACCGGTAGCGGGAAGTTCCAGCTCGCGAACGTTGTCGTCATCTATCCCCCAACGAATGCCGGATTCGTTGACCCACTGACGTAAATAACGCAGCCCTTCTTCGGTGATGTCAAACCGCGCTGCCAGCACCGGCACATCCAGTAATGCCAGCACGTCTTCCGACACAAAGCGGCTGTCTGGCAGCGATAACAGGCTGATAAACGCTTCAAGTACAGGATGCGACTGCCGCGCCCGACGGTCGGAAATGGCGTAAGGCAGGTAACGATCCGCAGGTGCACTACCAAACACAGCCTGAATAAACGGACTGTAGCTGTCGATATCAGCCACCATCACGATGATGTCGCGCGGAGTAAGTGTCGGGTCTTCCTCCAGCATCGCCAGCAGGCGATCGTGTAAAACTTCAACTTCACGCTGCGGGCTATGGCAAACGTGGAAGGTGATACTGCTATCCAGTGGATCAAGCGGGCGTTTGTTATCGCTACGGGAAAACTCTTCGATGTTCACACCAGCAACGGCGCGGTTTTCCAGTTCCAGAATGTCAGACTGAATATTATGCAGCAGGTTATCTGGCGTCACATCGACAAAAGCGTCCAGCTCCTGGCTGCTCTCCAGGTCAGAAAGGAGATAAATGTAGTCGCGCCCAAGCTTGCCCCATGAAGCCAGCAGCGGGTTGCCGACATCCTGTTCACCATCGCTGTTAAAGAGCTGCCCGGCATTTTCGCTGTCGCGAAATAGCGGTAATTCGCGATCTTCAAAACTGTGTCGGCGCTGGCGAGTCAGTAGTTTCGCCAGATAAGCGGGATCTTTAATGTCGCCCCAGTAATAACGGCAGGGGTTGGTAAACAGGAGATGGATTTCAATATGTTTACCCAGCGCCTGTAGCGCCTGGAGATAAACAGGCGGTAACGCGGAAATACCGCATATAAAGACGCGCGAAGGTAACCCCGGCGGGCAGGTCGTCGCGGACTCCAGCGTTTCGATAAAGCGCTGATAGAGATTGGCGCGGTGCCAGCGCGGTTGCCCAAGTTCGTCGGTATATTCCACCAACGCCTTCCACAACGGCGCTTGCCAGGCCTGTGCTTCTCCCAACCCTTCTACCAGATGTCCTGTTTCCCACTGTGCCAGCCAGTCCGGACGATAGACCAGATACTGGTCAAACAGGTCCGCCGCTTTTGAAGAAAGCTGGAACAGTTTTCGCTTGTCACTATCGTCAGTCAGATAATGCCGCAACAGGGTAAAGTCTTCGCGCTCCAACAGTTGCGGCAGCAGAGTCATCAGTTTCCAGCTCATGCTCTGTTTGTTAAAGGCGCTCTCTTTGGGGATCTCCGGTAACACCCGGACGAACATATCCCAGATAAAGCTCGCTGGCAGCGGAAAATCAATGTTTGCCGCAATACCAAACTTTTGCGACAGGGTCATTTGCAGCCACTGTGCCATACCGGTACTTTGCACCAGAATCATCTCTGGTTCGAAAGGATCGTCCAGCCGTTCGCGTTCGACAATAAACTCCATCAACGCTTCCAGCACGTCCAGACGATTGGAATGGTAGACCCTTAACATAGCGGCTCCTGACTACTGACGATTCGGGCAATGCAGGCGGGTCATCTCGCCTTCTCTGCCCCCGGGTGAAACTAGCGTAACGCTGATGCTGACACATCCCGCCTGCGATGTCTGCATTCGGTTGACCTGCCAGTTAGCAGGTGGCGAAATCGCGCGCAGTTGCGTTTGCTGCCAGCCATGCCGCCAGAGCTGTTGGTACTGGTTTCTGCTGGCAAGACTGTTCATTAATGTTCGCTGGAAACCCGATAACGCAGTGACAATCATCACCATCAACACCATCGCCAACATTACCTCCGGCAGACTAAAGCCTTGTTGATTCCTCAGGGAAGCTGACATAACGCCCTCTCTTTCAGCGGACAAAAATCGCTCCAGCCGCGTGGCGAAAAAACAATGTTTCCATCGATGACTTCGCCTGTTCGCCACAACGAAACGCCTTCATAACCGGCAATCAATAAGGCTTCATTATCTGCCAGTAAACGCAGACAAACCCGGGCACCGGTGACAGCATACAGTAAGCACTGAACTGCGGGCTGCATCTGCCAGGAGTGCATTTTTCCCCACTCCAGCGCCGACTGAACGATGGCCTGGCGGCGCAATGACTGACTTTCCATGCTCACGCGAGAAGCAAAACTGCGATCCTGCTGACTCATTCCTTGCAATAGCAAGCTACCCAAAATCAGCAGCATCAGGACCAGAGCCAGTGACGAAACACCCTTTTCGCGGTTCACAGGTTGGATCCTGTCACGCTATAGCTGGCATCCACCACGGTTTGCGGATCAGCCTTGCTGGCAGCGTGAATATTAACCGTCAACACCGGCGAGAAGCCGCTGACATCCTGACGTACGACCTGAAAAGTGTCGATAATGATGGCATCCGGATTAGTGACTTTATCCCAGCCCTTACCTTCACAGGATGTCGCACCGCGTAGCGTTTCCAGCACATGCTCCTTCAGACGAAATCCAATCTGGTCGGACTCTTTTACCGGTTCGCGATCCCAGATACCATTACTGTTCGCATCCCACTGCACAATGACACAGTCACCCTGTCCGACAATTTCCAGCCCTTCGCCCGTACAGCTGCCATGGCAATAACCCGCCCTCTGGAGATGCTTAGCGACGGTAAATACCCGCAGCCAGATTTCATCTTCCAGCGCCAGTTTACGGGTGCTCGTTAAACTTTCACGCTGTAACGCAGGCAGAAAGCGTGCAGCCCCCAGCAACAATACGCTACTGATCGCCATAGCAATCAACACTTCCAGCAGAGAAAAACCTTGCTCTTTTACAGGCATCCTTCTGTTTCTCCTTGCTGACAAAGCCGGAGTCTTCCCCACGGCGAAACCACTAGCCACCACTCGCCCGTTGAGTTTTTGAAGCGAATATGCCCGGCCCATGCGGTATTGCGCAGGCCAAAGAAAGCAAGCGAAGGTGTCAGGTCGCTCATTTCGACTTCGGGCCAGCGTGGCATAAAGACCAATGGTGAACTGCCATGACAGGTATTCGCCCCAGCAACGGAACTCACAAGGCACCATAACGTCCCCTCCCTGATAAGACTGATACTGTGGTCGCGGTTATGCCAGTTGGCATCTTCACGTAAATAGAGCAAATAGTCCCGCGCCTGGCTGGCGGTTTGCCAAAGCCGTTGCGACTGCTGCCAGTATTGCCAGCCATAGAGCCCACTTGCGCTTAGCATGACCAGAATCAGCATCGCGACCAGCGTTTCAATCAGCGTATAACCACGTTGTGTTTTCATGCCGGCAGTATGGAGCGAGGAGAAAAAAAGACGAGGGCCAGTTTCTATTTCTTCGGCGCATCTTCCGGACTATTTACGCCGTTGCAGGACGTTGCAAAATTTCGGGAAGGTGTCTCGAAGAATTTAACGGAGGGCAAAAAAAACCGACGCACACTGGCGTCGGCTCTGGCAGGATGTTTCGTAATTAGATAGCCACCGGCGCTTTAATGCCCGGATGTGGATCGTATCCTTCAATCTCAAAGTCTTCGAAACGGTAGTCGAAGATGGATTCGGGTTTACGTTTGATAATCAACTTCGGCAGCGGACGCGGTTCGCGGCTTAATTGCAGATGAGTTTGATCCATATGGTTGCTGTACAGATGCGTGTCGCCACCGGTCCAGACAAAATCACCCACTTCCAGATCGCACTGCTGCGCCATCATATGCACCAGTAACGCGTAGCTGGCAATGTTGAACGGCAGGCCGAGGAAGACGTCACAGGAGCGCTGATAAAGCTGGCAAGAGAGTTTGCCGTCTGCCACATAGAACTGGAAGAATGCATGGCACGGTGCCAGCGCCATTTTATCCAGTTCGCCTACGTTCCACGCTGAAACAATAATGCGGCGGGAATCCGGGTCGTTTTTCAGCTGGTTCAGTACCGTAGTGATCTGGTCAATATGACGACCATCCGGCGTTGGCCAGGCGCGCCACTGTTTACCATACACTGGCCCGAGGTCGCCGTTTTCATCGGCCCATTCGTCCCAGATGGTGACATTGTTTTCGTGTAGATAAGCAATGTTAGTGTCGCCCTGCAGGAACCACAGCAGTTCGTGGATGATGGAACGCAGGTGGCAACGTTTAGTTGTCACCAGCGGGAATCCATCCTGCAGGTTAAAACGCATCTGATGACCAAAAATGGAAAGCGTTCCGGTTCCGGTACGGTCGTTTTTCTGTGTGCCTTCGTCGAGCACTTTTTGCATCAGTTCTAAATACTGTTTCATGGTTCCTCAGGAAACGTGTTGCTGTGGGCTGCGACGATATGCCCAGACCATCATGATCACACCCGCGACAATCATCGGGATGGAAAGAATTTGCCCCATGCTGATGTACTGCACCCAGGCACCAGTAAACTGCGCGTCGGGCTGGCGGAAAAACTCAACAATGATGCGAAACGCGCCGTAACCAATCAGGAACAAGCCTGAGACAGCTCCCATTGGGCGCGGTTTACGAATATACAGGTTGAGGATAATAAACAGCACCACACCTTCCAGCAGCAGCTCGTAAAGCTGTGATGGGTGGCGCGGCAGCACACCGTAAGTGTCGAAAATGGATTGCCACTGCGGGTTGGTTTGCAGCAGCAAAATATCTTCTGTACGGGAGCCAGGGAACAGCATGGCAAACGGGAAGTTCGGGTCAACGCGGCCCCACAATTCACCGTTAATAAAGTTGCCCAGGCGCCCAGCACCAAGACCAAACGGAATGAGTGGGGCAATAAAATCAGAGACCTGGAAGAAGGAACGTTTAGTACGGCGGGCGAAGATAATCATCACCACGATAACGCCAATCAGGCCTCCGTGGAAGGACATGCCGCCGTCCCAGACACGGAAAAGATACAGCGGATCGGCCATAAACTGCGGGAAATTGTAGAACAGAACATAACCAATACGTCCACCGAGGAAGACGCCGAGGAAGCCCGCATAGAGTAAGTTTTCAACTTCATTTTTGGTCCAGCCACTGCCCGGACGATTCGCCCGTCGTGTTGCCAGCCACATTGCAAAAATGAAACCCACCAGATACATCAGGCCGTACCAGTGAAGCGCCACGGGTCCTATTGAGAAAATGACCGGATCAAACTCCGGAAAATGCAGATAGCTACTGGTCATCTGTCACCACAAGTTCTTGTTATTTCGCTGAAAGAGAACAGCGATTGAAATGCGCGCCGCAGGTTTCAGGCGCTCCAAAGGTGCGAATAATAGCACAAGGGGACCTGGCTGGTTGCCGGATACCGTTAAAAGATATGTATATGATCCGCGCTATAACCCCCCGCGAATCAGCCCGCCCATGCCGCGACGCTCCATAAAGGCTGCAACCTGATGGCGAACTTCGGTCGCCAGTTGCGCTTCCAGACTACGCTGCGCAAGATTTTCTGCTTCAGCAAAATCAATGCGCCGCAGCAGGTATTTTACGCGCGCTACAGAACGTCCGTTCATAGACAGATGGCGATACCCAAGCCCAATGAGGATTGCCACGCACATGGGATCGCCCGCCATTTCACCGCACAAACGGAGATCGATTCCATGTATTTCCGCTTCCCGGGCGATCATCGCCAGAGCTCGTAACATTGCAGGATGAAGACTGTCATAAATGTTCGCCACCCGGGTATTGTTGCGATCAACGGCCAGGATGTATTGAGTCAGATCGTTGGTGCCAACAGAGATGAAATCGACCCGCTTTGCCAGATGCGGCAGCATAAATACCATTGACGGCACTTCCAGCATGATGCCGATACGTGGTTTAGGAATTTCGTAACCGATCATCTCCTCGACTTCACGTCCGGCACGTTCAATCAGGCGGCGTGCTTCGTCAACTTCATCGAGGCTTGTGACCATCGGCAACAGAATATTCAGGTTGCCCGTAGCGGCATTAGCACGCAGCATCGCCCGCACCTGGATCAAGAAGATCTCCGGCTGATCGAGCGTAATGCGAATCCCACGCCAACCCAGGCATGGATTCTCTTCGCTGATCGGCATGTAAGGCAGCTGCTTATCTGCTCCGACATCCAGCGTACGCAAGGTGACGGGTTTATCATTAAACATTTGCAGCATCCCCTGATACTGCGCCACCTGTTCTTCTTCCGACGGAAAACCACTTTGCAGCATGAATGGGATTTCAGTGCGATAAAGTCCTATGCCATCAATACGGCTGCCCAGTTTTTCTTCATGTTCCGGGCTTAAACCGGCATTGAGCATGACTTTAATGCGTTCGCCGCTTTTTAACTGGGCGGGTAAATTGACGTCATCTTCCGCCAGACGGCTAAGCTCGATCTCTTCACTAATTAGCCGCTGATATTCTTGCAGCAGTACCGGTTCCGGATCGACCAGCAATTCACCGCGATAACCATCGACGATCAGCGTCCGACGATGCAGTACCGAAGGCTGAATATCCGCGCCCATCACGGTAGGTATCCCCAGCGCACGTACCATGATCGCAGCATGGGAGTTGGCAGCGCCATCGCGCACGACAACACCGACTAAGCGATCCTGGGGCAGCTCAGCAAGCGTTGTCGCTGACAGTTCATCTGCCACCAGAATGAAACGTTCCGGCCAGGCGTTCGGCCCTTGATTAGCGTCATCAAGATGAAACAGCAATCGCTGACCCAGCGCACGTAAATCGCCAGCCCGCTCTTTGAGATAGTTATCGCTTAGCGCGGCAAACTGTTCGGCAAATTTTTCAATGACCGTTTTTACCGCCCACTCTGCCACCGAGCCTTTATCAACCTCGGCAAACAATTCGCGACGCAGCCGGGTATCCGAAAGCAGGTGTGAGTAAAGATCGAAAATAGCCGCCGTTTCTTTTTGTGCACCGGCAGCAAAGCGTTTGCTATAGCGGCGAAACTCGTTAGCCGCCTCTTCCAACGCCCCGGTCAGTCGTTCGCGTTCCAGAGCCGGATCCAGCGTTGATGCCTGATACACCTGTTCCATTAAAGGTAACGTGGCATCCTGCCAGCCTTCGGCAATCGCCACACCAGGTGCTGCCGGTAATGCACGGATTCGCGTCTGGCGATATTGCCCAAACAAGGCAGTCAACTGCGACTGAGAAAGAATAGCTGCCATCTGGGTGGCAAGCGTCACCAGGAAGGATTCTTCACTTTCGTCATACTGGCGCAACTCTCGTTGCTGTACCACCAGTACACCAAGCAACTGGCGACGTTGAATAATTGGTACGCCTAAAAACGCGCGGAAACGTTCTTCTTTTACGGAGGGGATGTATTTGAAGCTGGGGTGCTTTTGCGCATCTGCAAGGTTTATCGGTTCCGCCAGCCTGCCAACCAGGCCGACGATCCCTTCATCAAACGCGAGCGTTACAGTGCGACCGCGTGGTTTTTTCAGTCCCCGGGTCGCCATCAGGTAGTAACAACGTCGATCATGATCGGCCAGGTAGACCGAACAGACCTCGGTATCCATCGCAAGACAGATGTCGGTAACCAGAATATTTAACGCCTCATTCAGGCGTGGTGCGCTGGCTACCTTTTCGACTATTTCGCGCAGGCGAGTGAGCATAATTGGCGTGACTTAACCTCTTTTACGTCGATAAGCAGATGCGTTTTGTGGTTTTGGCGTATTTTCCTGCAGTGACATCACCACACTCGCGAACTCTTTCATTACCCTACGGTAGACATCACGTTTAAATGACACCACCTGTCTGACTGGATACCAGTAACTTACCCATCGCCAGCCGTCAAACTCTGGTGTACTGCTGGTTTGCATATTGATTTCTGCATCGCCGCTCACCAGCTGCAAGAGAAACCATTTTTGTTTTTGGCCGATACAAACCGGCTTCGTGTCCCAACGCACCAAACGTTTCGGTAATTTGTAGCGCAACCAGTTACGCGTTGAAGCAAGGATTCGAACGTCTTTGCGGCTTAATCCTACTTCTTCAAACAATTCACGGTACATCGCCTGCTCTGCGGATTCTCCGGGGTTGATTCCGCCTTGCGGAAATTGCCAGGAGTGCTGACCAAATCGCCGGGCCCACATTACCTGCCCCTGGCGATTACAAATCACGATACCTACGTTTGGGCGGTAGCCATCGTCATCAATCACCGGACTACCTCAAAATAAAGCTTTATATACGAATGATTGTTTCATACTCCAGGAAGACGGTAAACCACTCTCTGCAGGGCATTACACACTAATAACAATTGAATAACTCACAGTTATGTGCAGAGTTATAAACAGAGGAAGGGGTGGATAGCCGTTTTTATTCACCTTTTCTGTGGATAGAGTTGTGAAGAACTACGGAATTACTGCGGGAAAACCCGGAGCATTCTGAATAAGACAGATATAGAGATTTTAAAATATTCATTATCAGTCAATGCATTACATGTGATTTGAGTAATAAAAAAGAGTAATTCGTGACCCAGGTCACACCTCTCATTTACGGGTTGGCGAAAGATCAACCAATGCCGTATTTATCCACAGAATGTGCCACTAAGTTAAGCACTGAACCACTAAAAACTGGAGTTTCGTCGCACGTCAAGGCTGTAAATGGAAACAGTAGTGGAGGTTTTTCACAGTTATCCCAGCTTTCTGTGGATAACATGGTGTAAGATCCTGTTTATTTTCAGTGACCAGATTTGGAAAACCCGTTGCAGTGTTGCGCAACTCGATTACCGGAAACCTAAAAAGCAATATAAATCAGAGAATTGAACAACGCATGTGGAAAAAGTTACACTGCGAATATTCGGCACATAATTGCTGTTTGTTTTTTAACCAAGGTATCATGACATGTCCCAACCTCGCCCACTGCTCTCTCCTCCCGAAACTGAAGAACAATTGTTAGCGCAAGCACAACAACTTTCTGGTTATACATTGGGAGAACTGGCGGCACTTGCCGGGCTGGTTACGCCGGAGAATTTAAAACGCGATAAGGGCTGGATTGGCGTGTTACTGGAGATCTGGCTAGGTGCCAGCGCAGGGAGTAAACCTGAGCAAGATTTTGCTGCTCTGGGCGTGGAACTTAAAACTATCCCTGTGGATAGTCTTGGTCGTCCGCTGGAAACAACATTCGTTTGTGTTGCCCCGTTAACGGGCAATAGCGGGGTGACCTGGGAAACCAGCCACGTGCGCCACAAGCTCAAACGCGTGCTGTGGATACCGGTTGAAGGCGAGCGCAGCATCCCGCTGGCAAAGCGTCGCGTAGGATCACCGTTGCTGTGGAGCCCGAATGAAGAGGAAGACCGGCAGTTACGCGAAGACTGGGAAGAATTAATGGATATGATTGTTCTCGGTCAGGTTGAGCGGATCACCGCTCGGCACGGGGAATATTTACAGATACGACCGAAAGCAGCGAATGCGAAAGCGCTGACCGAAGCTATTGGTGCCCGGGGCGAACGGATTCTGACGCTGCCGCGCGGATTTTATTTGAAGAAGAATTTCACCAGTGCGCTACTGGCCCGTCATTTTCTGATCCAGTAGCCATCGCTTTGACCTGCCGCTTTCCGGGCATATAATTACCGCTTCATTTTTTTGGCAGGGCTTTTTAGATGTTATTTGCATGGATAACCGATCCTAACGCCTGGCTTGCGCTCGGTACACTGACGCTGCTGGAGATCGTTCTTGGGATCGACAATATTATTTTCCTTTCTCTGGTGGTGGCAAAGCTTCCCACAGCACAACGTGCTCATGCGCGCCGTCTGGGGTTGGCGGGAGCCATGGTTATGCGTCTGGCGCTGCTGGCATCCATCGCCTGGGTTACGCGCCTGACGAATCCGCTTTTTACAATATTCAGTCAGGAAATTTCCGCCCGTGATTTGATTCTGCTTCTGGGTGGCTTGTTCCTTATCTGGAAAGCCAGCAAGGAAATCCACGAATCCATCGAAGGTGAAGAAGAAGGGCTGAAAACACGCGTTTCATCATTCCTCGGCGCTATCGTGCAGATTATGCTGCTGGATATTATCTTCAGCCTCGACTCGGTGATTACCGCTGTGGGTCTGTCAGATCACCTGTTTATTATGATGGCAGCCGTGGTAATTGCCGTAGGCGTGATGATGTTCGCTGCGCGTTCGATTGGTGATTTTGTCGAGCGCCATCCTTCGGTAAAAATGCTGGCGCTCTCTTTCCTGATTCTGGTGGGCTTTACCCTGATTCTGGAAAGTTTCGACATCCACGTACCGAAAGGTTACATCTACTTCGCGATGTTCTTCTCTATTGCGGTTGAAAGCCTCAACCTGATTCGCAACAAAAAGAATCCGCTCTGATACTCCGTACGCTCTCCTGCGGGAGGGCGTACTCACTCCTGTTACCCTCACAGTTTAAGATTTTCCTGCTTTCAAGATATATAACGTCGGTTTATAAACAGACTATTATCATAGGTGGGCCAAATGAGGATAACCGGATGAAAAAATGGGCAGTAATAATTTCTGCAGTCGGACTGGCGTTTGCTGTTTCCGGGTGTTCCAGTGATTACGTCATGGCGACCAAAGATGGCCGTATGATTTTGACCGATGGAAAACCTGAAATTGATGATGATACCGGGCTGGTGAGTTATCACGATCAGCAAGGTAACGCGATGCAAATTAACCGTGATGATGTTTCGCAAATTATTGAACGTTAACAAATAAGGTCAGCATCCGGCTGGCCTTAAGATTTTTCTCTTTCCCTTTTCCCTTCCCTCTGCCATTTTTATATTCCTTATGTCGTGATTATAAAAAGGAAACGGCTATGCAATATCACCGTATACCCCACAGTTCGCTGGAAGTCAGCACGCTGGGGCTTGGCACGATGACGTTTGGTGAACAGAACAGCGAAGCCGACGCCCACGCACAACTCGACTATGCCGTCGCTCAGGGCATTAACCTTATCGACGTTGCCGAAATGTACCCAGTACCTCCGCGCCCCGAAACTCAAGGGCTAACCGAAACCTACGTCGGCAACTGGCTGGCGAAACATGGCAGCCGCGAAAAGTTAATTATCGCCTCCAAAGTGAGCGGACCGTCGCGCAATAATGACAAAGGCATCCGCCCGGATCAGGCGCTGGATCGGAAGAATATCCGCGAAGCGCTGCATGACAGCCTCAAGCGTCTGCAGACTGATTACCTCGATCTCTATCAGGTGCACTGGCCGCAGCGCCCAACCAACTGCTTCGGCAAACTCGGTTATAGCTGGACAGATTCTGCGCCTGCGGTTTCGCTGCTGGATACGCTGGACGCACTGGCAGAGTACCAACGCGCGGGAAAAATTCGTTATATCGGCGTGTCGAACGAAACTGCATTTGGCGTAATGCGCTACCTGCATCTGGCGGACAAACACGATCTGCCGCGTATTGTCACCATTCAGAACCCCTACAGCCTGTTAAACCGCAGTTTTGAAGTAGGTCTGGCAGAAGTCAGCCAGTATGAAGGGGTCGAACTGCTGGCCTATTCGTGCCTGGGTTTCGGCACACTGACCGGGAAATATCTCAATGGTGCAAAACCCGCTGGCGCACGTAATACGCTCTTTAGTCGGTTCACCCGCTATAGCGGTGAGCAAACGCAAAAAGCCGTCGCGGCGTATGTTGATATCGCCAGACGTCATGGCCTGGCCCCTGCTCAGATGGCGCTCGCATTTGTACGCCGTCAACCGTTTGTTGCCAGCACTCTGCTGGGCGCAACCACGATGGAGCAGCTGAAAACTAACGTCGAAAGTTTGCATCTGGAGTTGAGCGAAGACGTATTAGCTGAAATTGAAGCGGTGCATCAGGTTTATACGTATCCTGCACCATAAGATTAACGCCGGTTAAAACCGGCGTTAAATATTAATGACGGCGCTGCCAGATCCACAGCGCCGTTATTGCCAGCGCAAACAGCGCACCGAAGCCAATGCCAATGGGCACGACCGGGATGCCTACCATTACCGCCAGCGAGTAAATGCCCAGCATCAACAACATGGCGCTGTTTTCGCCAAGGTTTTGTACTGCAATCGCATTCCCCGCCCCGACGCTTTTTTTACCCCGCTCCTGTAGCAACGCATTGAGCGGAACGACAAAAAAGCCCCCCAGCACGCCAATCAGCATCAACAAAGCATAGGCTGGCAGCAGCTCGTGTTGCAGGGAGAAAATCAGTACCACCACGCCAATCAAAATCCCGGCTGGCATACAGCGTGACACGGTTTCCAGCGTAACTAACTTCGCTGCCGCACCTGCACCAACCACGATACCAATCGCTACCATCGCGTTGAGATAGGTCGGCGTAGCGTTATCGGTAATACCCAGCGCCACCGGTACCCACAGCACCAACAGGAAACGCAGCGTGACACCCGCTCCCCAGAATAAACTGGTGCCCACCAGCGAAAAACGCGTTTCACCATTGCGCCATAGCGAGGTGCAGGCATTCAGGAAACTGCGGGTCATGCTGATGAGATTCCAGGACTGCCCCGGACGCGCCGCCGCCAGTTTGGGAATGTAGATATTGGCAACGACCGCGCCACCGTAGGCCAGTGCGCATGCGGCCAGGGCAACCAGAATATGCCAGTCAGCCAGAACACCACCAGCTACGGAACCGAGCAAAATCGCCGCTATGGTAGACGCTTCCATTAAACCGTTAGCTTTTACTAACTTACTACCCGTGGTTAATTCGCCGAGAATACCGTATTTCGCCGGTGAATAGGCTGCAGCACCAACACCCACCAACGTATAGCCGAGAAACGGATTGATACCAAAGCAGATACTGGCTGCGCCCAGTAGCTTCAGGCCGTTGGCAAACATCATCACCCGGCCTTTGGCGAAGCTATCCGCCACCTGCCCGACAAACGGCGCAAAAAGAATGTAAGCACCTACAAACACCATTTGCAGGATGGGCTGGCTCCACTCCGGATAGAACTGCGCTTTCAGTAACGCCAGAGTGGCAAACAGTAGCGCATTATCGCCAAACGCAGAGAGAAACTGCGCCACGATAACCGCTTTCATCCCCTTCGACCACAACGAAGTGTTAGTGTGCACTGACTCACTCATCGTGTTGTTCCGCTTCGTCTACCCAGCTTTTCAAAGTGACAAAGTCAGGTTTGCCGCTGCCAAGTAATGGCATCTGTTTCAGATAGCGAATATCGCGCGGTACAGCAAGCTCCGGCACGCCGTGCTCGCGGGCATACTGTTGTAACTTATCGCGCGTCAGTTCGTTATCTGTGGTGAAAAGCACCAGTGCCTCGCCTTTGCTGGCATCGCTCTTAATCGCAGTGGCATGGACTTTATCTGGCGAAACACCAAGTGCCAGTTGTTCCACCATTTCCAGCGACACCATTTCGCCTGCAATTTTGGCAAAGCGTTTTGCGCGGCCCTGAATCTGCACAAAGCCCTGCTCGTCAAAACGCACAATATCGCCAGTGTCATACCAGCCGCGCTCCATTTCGCCGCGAACATTCTCGGCGGTGGGCACTTCCAGTACACCTGGCTTCTCCACCCGCAGATAGCCGTTCATTATGTTCGGCCCTTTCAGTTGCAGGCGTCCGCCCTCTTCGATACCAGGAACCGACAACAGGCGCGCGTCCATACCTGGTAGAATACGCCCTACCGTACCGGGTTTCGCCGCCATCGGTACGTTGATAGAAACGACAGGCGCGCACTCGGTCACACCGTAGCCTTCAAGGATGCGCAGGCCAAATTTATCCTGCCAAAGCTGTTTGGTACTTTCTTGTAGTTTTTCTGCGCCTGCCACCACATAGCGTAGACGATAGAAGTCATACGGGTTGGCGAAACGCGCGTAGTGACCGAGGAAAGTCGAGGTACCGAACAACACGGTGCAACTGCGGTCATACACCAACTCCGGCACAATGCGGTAATGCAGCGGGCTTGGATAAAGGAACACTTCTGCACCTGTGAGCAGTGGCGTAAACAGGCCTACCGTCAGCCCAAAGGAGTGAAACAGCGGTAACGCCGACATAAAGCGATCGTTGGTGGTGAAGTCGGCAATCGTTTTAATCTGCTCGACGTTCGCCAGAATGCTTTTATGGCTATGGACGACGCCTTTCGGATGGCCTTCAGAACCGGAGGTAAAAAGGATCAGCGCCTCTTCTTCCGGCTGCTGTTTTACCTGTGCCAGACGCGGCATCAGCAAATGAGCGAAAATCCACACTTTGTCGGCAGTGGTGACATCTGCTTTTAAATCTTCCAGATAGACCCAGCGCACCTGAGTAAGTTGCTCCGGCAGATGCCAGAGTTTGCCTTTATCGAGAAACTGACGGGAAGTGAAGATGGTTTTGATTTCAGCCGCCGTAATAGCACTGGTCAGCCCTTTTACCCCGGCGGTGTAGTTCATCATTGCGGGAATGCGGCGACGGGCGATGGCCCCAAAAATCACTGCCGCACTGATGCCTGCATTGGGCAGCATTAAGCCGATGCGTTCGCCTTCAACACTGTATTTTTCAAGGATGCGTCCAACAAACAGCGTTTTCGTAAGCAATTTGCGATAGGAGTCTGGGGTAAAGTTGACGTCTTCGACACATTTCTTCCCGGCTCCGAAGCGGTACATTGCACTCAGTAAAGATTCGTACAGCGTTTCACGCGGGCGCACCGCCATACGCGCTTCCATCATTATTTGATGCAGCATTTCGCCAGCGATTTTGCGACGGTCACGGGCACGCGGCGCATCCGGCATCTCCACCTGCGTTGGTGGCAAAATATGCAGAGTAATTTGCGGGAACAAGCGACGTTTAACCAGACCTTTCAGGCGGCTGAAGTGCGTAAGTTCCGCCCCTTCAATACGCACAGGAATAACCGTTGCACCAGACTTCGCCGCGACAAATCCCGCGCCATCGTAGATTTTCATCAGCGAGCCAGTGGTGGTGATGCGTCCTTCAGGGAAAATCACCACTGGTCGTCCCTGTTCCACCAGACGTACCAGATGTTTAATCGCCATAGGTTGCGTCGGGTCGAGAGGAACAAAGTCGATAAATGATTTCAGCCAACGCATATACCACTGTTGGCTTATTGAGGTGTAAACGGCAAATACCGGACGTACGGGTAAAAACAATGCCAGCAGTATGCCATCAATAAAAGAGACGTGATTAGGCGTAATTAGAACGCGCTCGCCCTTCAGTGCCTTGGTGTCACCCGTAACGCGAACGCGATACAAAACACGGCACAAATTTCGAAAAAAGCTAAAAAGCATTCCAACTCCCTTTGCTCTGATTCAGTAAAAGCGAATGGAGGGAGATTACACGAGATAAAGAACGCGAGCGACAGTAAATTAGGTGCGAAAAAAAACCTGCGCATCCGCGCAGGTTGGTGCAAGAGACTGGGTACGAAGAGCGTACCGAATAATCTCACCAATCAATACCTCTGGGATCTTGATTGTGGTCTGCACAACGACTCTTCGCCAGCGAGAAAACGCAAAGGAATGAAGGGAAATGCAACGAGGTGTGTAAATTGTCGGTTACTGTTACAGATTGATGACCGACAAAAAAAAACCTGCGCATCTGCGCAGGCTGGTGTAATTCATGTGCTCAACCTGAAGTTGACTTCACCTATCAATACCTCTGGGATCACCACTTTAGCAACCTGAAGCCAAACGCCACCAGCGGTCAATCGCAACAGCGTTTCGCAAAGTGTAACCAAAGGTTTGCAATCTCTTTTTTTGTCTTACTTATTTGCGTTTGGCTCACATTCCCACAATGAAAACACGCCGCCCCTTGAACCAACGGGCGTTTTCCGTAACACTGAAATAATGTAAGCGTTTACCCACTAAGGTATTTTCATGGCGACCATAAAGGATGTAGCCCGACTGGCAGGCGTTTCAGTCGCCACCGTTTCCCGCGTCATTAATAATTCACCCAAAGCCAGCGAAGCTTCCCGGCTTGCTGTGCATAGTGCAATGGAGTCTCTTAGCTATCACCCGAACGCCAACGCCCGTGCGCTGGCGCAGCAGACCACTGAAACGATCGGTCTGGTCGTTGGTGATGTTTCCGATCCGTTTTTCGGCGCAATGGTGAAAGCGGTCGAACAGGTGGCTTATCACACTGGTAATTTTTTATTGATTGGCAACGGTTACCACAACGAACAAAAAGAGCGTCAGGCCATTGAGCAACTGATCCGCCATCGCTGTGCTGCGCTGGTTGTCCATGCCAAAATGATCCCGGATGCCGATTTAGCCTCGTTAATGAAACAAATGCCCGGTATGGTGCTGATCAACCGTATCCTGCCTGGCTTTGAAAACCGTTGTATTGCTCTGGACGATCGTTACGGTGCCTGGCTGGCAACGCGTCATTTAATTCAGCAAGGTCATACCCGCATTGGTTATCTGTGCTCTAACCACTCTATTTCTGACGCCGAAGATCGTCTGCAAGGGTATTACGATGCCCTTGCTGAAAGTGGTATTCCGGCCAATGACCGGCTGGTGACATTTGGCGAACCAGACGAAAGCGGCGGCGAACAGGCAATGACCGAGCTTTTGGGACGAGGCAGAAATTTCACTGCGGTAGCCTGTTATAACGATTCAATGGCGGCGGGCGCGATGGGCGTGCTCAATGATAATGGTATTGATGTACCGGGTGAGATTTCGTTAATTGGCTTTGATGATGTGCTGGTGTCACGCTATGTGCGTCCGCGCCTGACCACCGTGCGTTACCCAATCGTGACGATGGCGACGCAGGCTGCCGAACTGGCTTTGGCGCTGGCGGATAATCGCCCTCTCCCGGAAATCACTAATGTCTTTAGTCCGACGCTGGTACGTCGCCATTCAGTGTCAACTCCGTCGCTGGAGGCAAGTCATCATGCAACCAGCGACTAACCGCAGTTAAAGCAATTCCAGCGCCAGTAATTCTTCAATGGTCTGGCGACGGCGAATCAACCGCGCCTGACCATTATCAAACAGAACTTCTGGTAACAGCGGACGGCTGTTGTAGTTGGATGACATTGATGCGCCATATGCCCCCGTATCATGCAGTACCAGATAATCACCCGCCTTCACTTCCGGCAAGGCGCGGGTTTCGACATTTCCCCCTTCCTGCTGGGTAAAGACATCGCCCGATTCACATAACGGCCCGGCGACGACGGTTTCCACCGTTGGTGCGTGTTCCAGAGAACGACCATCAGCTGCCAGGGCACTGATATGGTGGTAACTACCGTACATTGCCGGGCGCATCAGATCGTTGAACCCGGCATCAACCAGCACAAAGTGGCGGCTACCCATTTGTTTGACGCTCCGCACTTGAGTAATTAATACGCCAGCCTGCGCTACCAGAAAGCGACCCGGTTCAATTTCCAGTTTCACAGGATGGCCCAAATGGCGGGCGATTTGCTCACGCGCGGCATTCCACAGACCATAATAATGTTCGGTATCAACCGCCTCTTCACCCTGTTGATAAGGAATAGAAAGCCCACCGCCCGCAGAAATAGCCTGTAAATCCTGACCGAACTCGAGGACCTGACGCACCATAGCACCACATACCTGTTCCAGATGGGCATAATCGACGCCAGAACCAATGTGCATGTGAATGCCGACCAGCTGTAGATGATGACGTTGTATCACGTCCAGTGCGGCGGGCAGATCGGTGTACCAGATACCGTGCTTGCTGTTTTCGCCACCGGTATTGGTTTTTTGGCTATGCCCGTGACCAAACCCCGGATTAACACGCAGCCATACCCGATGCCCTGGCGAAACCTGACCCAGTTGGTCGAGCATATCAACAGAACCCGCATTCACCGGAATTTGCAATTCACTGACTCGTTCAAGCGTCGCCTGATCGATAACATCTGCCGTAAAAACAATATCATCGGGGTGCGTTTGCGGATTGTAACCCGCCGCCAGTGCACGCTCTATTTCGCCTAACGAGACGGAATCCACTTTTACGCCCTGCTCACGCATTAAGCGCAAAATATGAATATTGGAACAGGCTTTCTGTGCAAAGCGCACCACATCAAACTGTTTCAGCGCTGCAATCTGCCGACGAATAATTTGCGCATCGTAGACCCACACCGGGCAGCCAAATTCTGCGGGCAAACGCAGCAGATTTTCGGCGGTGAGATCGGTATCAGTGCTGAACAGTGAATGTGGCATAACAAACTCCAGATAAGTGCTTTTTTATGATTACGCCACATCATAAAAAGAATAAAAAATATCGATTTATGTCGAGTCTATGCAAAAATGATATGGATTACCGGATTGCGAGAGAGCGCTAATGGCCGCCGTTAACTTACGTCATATTGAAATTTTTCATGCGGTAATGACCGCCGGAAGCCTGACTGAGGCGGCACACCTGCTACACACCTCACAGCCAACCGTCAGCCGCGAACTGGCGCGCTTTGAGAAGGTGATCGGGCTGAAATTGTTTGAGCGCATACGTGGACGATTACATCCTACCGTGCAAGGACTGCGTCTGTTTGAAGAAGTGCAACGATCCTGGTACGGACTGGATCGCATTGTCAGTGCCGCAGAAAGTCTGCGCGAGTTTCGCCAGGGAGAACTGTCTATTGCCTGCCTGCCGGTCTTTTCGCAATCTTTTTTACCGCAGCTCCTGCAACCCTTTCTGGCACGTTATCCCGATGTCAGCTTAAACATCGTGCCCCAGGAATCACCGCTACTTGAAGAGTGGCTCTCGGCCCAGCGTCATGATTTAGGACTCACTGAAACGCTCCATACGCCTGCGGGAACAGAACGTACCGAATTACTCTCTTTAGATGAAGTGTGTGTGTTACCTCCGGGCCATCCGCTGGCGGTAAAAAAGGTATTAACGCCGGATGATTTTCACGGTGAGAACTACATCAGCCTTTCCCGTACTGACAGCTATCGCCAGTTGCTGGATCAATTGTTTACTGAGAATCAGGTTAAACGACGCATGATCGTAGAAACCCACAGCGCCGCGTCAGTCTGCGCAATGGTACGGGCGGGGGTAGGCGTTTCGGTGGTTAACCCGCTCACCGCACTGGATTATGCGGCAAGCGGTTTAGTGGTGCGGCGGTTCAGCATTGCGGTTCCATTCACCGTCAGCCTGATCCGCCCCCTGCACCGCCCGTCATCAGCGCTGGTGCAGGCGTTTAGTGAGCATTTACAAGCGGGATTACCGAAACTGGTCACTTCTCTTGACGCTATTTTGTCGTCAGCTACGACAGCATAAAAGCGACAGCATCCTCGGCATGGATCGCCGCGGTATCAAACACAGGCAGAACACTGCGCTCTTCTGGCACCAGTAAACCAATTTCTGTGCAGCCAAAAATGACGCCCTGTGCGCCCTGTTCTGCAAGGCGAGCAATCACTTGCGCATAATAAGCGCGTGACGCTTCGGTAAATTGCCCCAGACACAGTTCTTCAAAAATAATCTGATTAATTTTTGCCCGCTCATCCGCTTCAGGAATAAGACAGTTGATGGAAAATTGTTCCGTCAGCCGCCCGCGATAAAAATCCTGTTCCATGGTGTAACGTGTACCCAGCAGCGCCACACGAGTCATTCCTGCCCCGGTAATTGCACGTCCAGTGGCATCCGCTATGTGTAAGAAAGGCAGAGAGCAACGAGACTCAATGGCATCCGCCACTTTGTGCATCGTATTGGTGCATAACACAATACCTTCTGCGCCCGCCCGCTGTAAGCCAAGCGCCGCCTCAGCCAGAATATCCCCGGTTTTGTCCCACTCACCGCGACGCTGGCACTCTTCTATTTCATGAAAATCGACGCTATGTAGCAGCACTTGCGCAGAGTGAAGCCCACCAAGCCGCTGTTTAATGCCTTCATTTATCAGACGATAGTAAGGAATAGTGGATTCCCAGCTCATTCCTCCCAGCAAACCAATTGTTTTCATTCCTCTCTCCTGATGTGTGTTACCGCAACAAGGCTGAATAAGGAACGAGACAAACGCCTCAACGGCCAGGTGCCCAATCTCTATTAACGAAAAAAGGGCCGGATGTACAGCACATCCGGCCCGTGAAATCAGACGCCGATATTTCTCAACTTTTCGCCTGCCATCAGTTTGCGCTCGATATGTTCCAGCGTGACATTTTTGGTTTCCGGAATGAGCCAGAAAGTGATGCCCACAAACGCAATGTTCAGCGCAGTGTAGAGCCAGAACGTACCGGCAGCGCCAATGCTATCAAGCAGTGTCAGGAAGGTCGCGCCGATAATCATATTCGACACCCAGTTTGTCGTCGTTGAGCAGGTGATGCCAAAATCGCGGCATTTCAGCGGCTGAATTTCAGAGCACAAGATCCACACCACTGGCGCGGCGCTCATCGCATAACCGGCAATACACATCATCGTCATGCCAACAGAGAGCCAGGACAAGCCACTGGAAGCCGTACCGTTATCAAACTGCATCAGGCAGTAACCCAGCACCAGAGTGCCTAACGCCATCACGCTGAAACCAATTTTCAGAGCCGGCTTACGCCCTGCTTTATCTACCGTAAAGACCGCAATGAAGGTAGCGAACATAAAGGTCAGCCCCACGACCAGAGTCGCAATCATCTGTTGTTCTGTGGTCGTAAAGCCCGCCATTTTGAAGATACGTGGCGCGTAGTACATGATGATGTTCATACCGGTAAACTGCTGCATCGCCTGCAACAACATACCGAGAAATACAGCACGACGGACGTTACGGTTGATCTTAAACAGTGCCCAACCGCCCTGTTTTAACTTCAGGCTTTCACGAATTTCGTTGAGTTCTTCTCGCGCTTTTTCCGACGTATCGCGCAGCATACGCAATACTTCTTCCGCCTCAATATGACGCCCCTTTTCCGCCAGCCAGCGCGGGCTATTTGGCAGGAAGACCACCAGAATAATCAGCAGAACTGCTGGTAAAGCAAGAACCCCCAACATTGCGCGCCAGTTACCGCTATAACTGAACGCTGTATCGGATAAAAACGCCAGCACGATGCCGAGAGTGACCATCAACTGGTACATGCTGATCATCTTACCGCGAACGTTTTCACTTGCCATTTCAGAAAGATATAGAGGAGCGGTGTAAGACGCGATCCCGACAGCAATGCCCAACACCACACGAGCGGCGATTAACATCTCTACGCTGGTCGCAAAAGCGGACCCTATCGAACCGAGTACAAACAGGATGGCCCCAGCCATCAGGCTGTATTTACGCCCCAGGCGGAACGACAGCCAACCATTAAACAGCGCACCAATTGCTGCGCCGAGCATCATGCTACTGACCACCCATTCCTGCAAACGACTGGTCAGCACAAAGTGATCGGTAATGAACGGCAACGCTCCGGCGATTACGCCGATATCAAGACCAAATAACAATCCTGCGACCGCAGCAGCTACCGAAACAAACATATTCATACGCCGTGTATCCCGCAGAGGACGTGGCGTTAAAGCAGATTCCGTATTGATAGTAACCATTTTTTCCTGCCAGCAGAGAGTAAGACATAGTGAAAAAATACGTGAACAATTCACACAGGTGTCAGGTCGGAAATAGCATAAATATGGATTAAATTGCTACGACATGTCGTTATGTGATGGATATTCCAATTTTCAAATTAAGTTGAATTATTGAGATTATTATTAACTAACTAATTTTAAAGCAGATAAAATTCATAAAGTTAATCAATTGATAATTGATATGGATTATTTCATAACCATGATATGGATTATGATGATCTACAGGTATAAAAAACCCTGCCATGCGACAGGGTCATAAAAGTAAGAGGAATGAATTAACGCGCCAGCCAACCGCCATCCACGGCAATGGTATAACCATTCACATAATCTGAAGCGCTGGAGGCAAGGAACACCACCGGCCCCATCAGGTCACTCGGCAGTCCCCAACGGCCAGCTGGAATGCGGTCGAGAATTTCCGCGCTACGTTGTTCATCTGCCCGCAGTTGTTGAGTATTGTTGGTCGCCATGTAACCCGGAGCTATCGCATTAACATTAATGTTGTGTTTAGCCCATTCGTTCGCCATCAATCGCGTCACGCCCATCACACCGCTTTTTGATGCGGTATAAGAAGGCACACGGATCCCGCCCTGGAAGGAGAGCATTGACGCGATATTGATAATCTTGCCGCCATTGCCTTGCGCGATAAAGTGTTTCGCCGCTGCCTGAGACATGAAGAATACGCTCTTGATATTCAGGTTCATGACATCGTCCCAGTCTTTTTCGCTGAATTCGAGAGCGTCTTCGCGGCGAATCAATCCGGCGTTATTCACCAGGATATCAATATGACCAAACTCAGCTACCGCGCGATCCAGCAGTGCTGGAATGCCATCAATCTTTCGCAGATCGGCGGTCAGGCTTAAAAAACGACGCCCCAGCGCCGTGACCTGCTTGATGGTTTCAGTCGGTTCAACGATGTTAATGCCAACAATGTCACAGCCCGCTTGCGCCAGCCCCAACGCCATCCCCTGGCCCAGCCCAGTATCACAACCAGTGACGACCGCAACTTTACCTTCGAGAGAAAATGCACTTAAAATCATAACAATACCTTATTCGTTTATGCCCACAACTAGCGCAAATCTTTAACGGCCACATGGTCCATATCATCAAAAACCTGGTTTTCACCGACCATGCCCCAGATAAAGGTATAAGCTTTGGTTCCGACGCCGGAATGGATCGACCAGCTCGGGGAGATCACCGCCTGCTCGTTATGCATCACAATGTGACGCGTTTCTTGCGGTTGCCCCATCATGTGGAAAACGCAGGCGTCATCATCCATATTGAAATAGAAATAAACTTCCATCCGGCGCTCGTGGGTGTGACACGGCATGGTGTTCCACAAGTTACCTGGAGCCAGCTCCGTCAGCCCCATACTCAATTGGCAGGTTTCCAGCACATCCGGGACAAAATATTTGTTAATCGTGCGACGGTTACTGGTGAGGTTATCGCCTAACGTGACTGGAGATACTTCGTCCGGTGTGACTTTTTTGGTGGGATACGTCGTATGCGCGGGTGCGCAATTGTAATAAAACTTCGCCGGAGTGGCGGTATCAATACTGGCAAAGACAACTTCTTTTGCACCTTTACCAACATACAGGGCGTCGCGGTGACCGATTTCATAGCATTGACCATCGACAGTAATCGTACCGGCACCGCCAATATTGATAACACCTAACTCGCGACGTTCAAGGAAATAGCTTACGCCGAGTTGTTTACCAACTTCCCCGCCAACGGAAACCGTTTTAGTTACCGGCATAATGCCGCCAACAATAATACGGTCAATGTGGCTGTAAACCATGGTGTACTCATCGGCGACAAATACCTTTTCAACCAAAAATTCATTGCGCAGCCCCTGGGTATCCAGCGTTTTTGCGTGCGCACTGTGGATGCTCTGTCTTACGTCCACATCAACCTCCGATAATCAGTGAAGCGTGAAAATAGAAAACAATAATAAAACACTGTTTCGTTTTCTCTATGAGGGGATGATATGCCCATGGGATAGGGTTTTCAATTAAAAATAAAACAATGTTTCATTTTCAAGTTAAGGATTAAAAAAAGTGCAGTGTCGATCACGAATATGTCATGAGAATGGAAAAATCAGGGAGCCCTGAAAAGGTATGTCGACTCACCAGCCATCATTATTCAACAGATTAATGACGGCAGATATTTATCGGTAAGGAGGAAATGCAGAGCTACTCGTCACGTTCAATGGTCAATGCCACACCCTGGCCTCCGCCGATACAAAGCGTTGCCAGTCCTTTGCGGGCATTACGTTTCACCATTTCATGAACAAGAGAAACCAGGATTCGGCAACCGGAAGCGCCTATCGGGTGACCGAGTGCGATCGCACCACCATTAACATTGACCCGACGCTCATCCCATTCAAGCATCTTGCCAACCGAAAGCGCCTGTGCAGCAAACGCTTCATTAGCCTCGATAAGATCGACATCAGCCAACTGCCAGCCAACACGCTCCAGGCAACGGCGGGTCGCATACACCGGCGCAATTCCCATCAATGCCGGATCCACACCAACGCTGGCAAATGCGCGGATGCGGGCCAGCACGGGTAAATTCAACGCTCGTGCTTTGGCTTCGCTCATCATCATTACTGCAGCTGCCCCATCGTTTATGGATGATGCATTACCCGCTGTCACAGAACCGAGACTATCAAATGAAGGATTTAAACGGGCTAAGCCTTCTGCGCTGGTGTCAGTGCGTGGCTGTTCATCGGTATCAACAACCAACGTCTGACCGTTACTTTGGGTTATTACCGGGACGATCTCATCTTTAAATCGTCCGGCGTCAATCGCCGCTCGCGCTTTTTGTTGCGAGCTAAGTGCGTAAGCATCCTGCAACTGACGGCTGATGCCATATTCGCGAGCCAGATTTTCGGCGGTGACACCAATATGATAATCATTGAAGGCATCCCACAACCCATCATGCACAAGACTATCAACCAACTGGCTATTGCCAAGCTGTGCGCCGGTGCGGCTATCAGTCAGAACATGTGGTGCGCGGCTCATGTTTTCCTGGCCACCGGCGATGACAATATCAGCCTCGCCACACTGTATCGCCTGAGTAGCCAGATGCAGTGCTTTAAGCCCGGAACCACAAACGTCATTAATAGTGATTGCAGAAACGCTATTAGGAAGACCACCTTTAATAGCCGATTGCCTTGCCGGATTCTGCCCTGCCCCTGCAGTCAACACCTGACCAAGAATCACTTCATCCACCGCATATGCAGGAACGCCGGTACGTTCTATTAACGCTTTGACGACCAGGCTGCCAAGTTCCACGGCGGAATGACCCGCTAACGCACCACGAAAGCAGCCGATAGGTGTCCGTAACGCCCCGACAATCACAACGTCTTTCATCACAACCTCGCACCAATTAACAGTGCAATAGTAAATGATTGTTAATTACAGTTATCTTAATTGTTTAAAAAAAAGTGACTATTATCACAAAGGAAATACGCCTGAGTAGTAGTCAGAGACATAACTGGCACGTAAGGTTTGCAACCACTAACTCACCAATAGAGAGGTAGATAGGGCGTTAATCTCCCATACTTAACCTGGTTTATGGTAAATTGCCCTCCATTTTGTTTAATTTGTAGATGATACGTTCAGATAATGTCTAATATTTGGTCAAAAGAAGAAACTCTGTGGAGTTTCGCGCTCTACGGCACAGCCGTTGGTGCAGGCACGCTCTTCCTTCCTATTCAGTTAGGTTCGGCGGGGGCTGTGGTCCTGTTTATTACTGCTCTGGTCGCCTGGCCTTTAACATATTGGCCACATAAAGCCTTATGCCAGTTCATCCTCTCATCGAAAACATCAGCAGGTGAAGGGATAACGGGCGCGGTAACACACTACTATGGCAAGAAGATTGGTAATCTGATTACCACGCTGTACTTCATCGCCTTTTTTGTCGTCGTGTTGATATATGCAGTGGCAATTACCAACTCACTTACGGAACAGCTGGCAAAGCATATGGTTATTGATCTTCGCATCCGTATGTTGGTGAGTCTGGGGGTTGTATTAATCCTGAATCTCATTTTTCTGATGGGACGCCATGCAACCATTCGGGTAATGGGATTTTTGGTATTCCCATTGATTGCCTATTTCTTATTTCTTTCTATTTACCTGGTCGGTAGTTGGCAACCTGATCTATTAACAACCCAGGTAGAGTTCAATCAGAATACCCTTCACCAGATATGGATATCGATTCCCGTGATGGTTTTCGCTTTTAGCCATACGCCCATTATTTCTACGTTTGCCATAGACAGACGTGAAAAATATGGCGAACATGCTATGGATAAATGCAAAAAAATTATGAAAGTCGCTTATCTCATCATCTGCATAAGTGTATTGTTCTTTGTCTTTAGCTGCCTGCTTTCTATTCCACCTTCGTATATTGAAGCGGCTAAAGAAGAAGGGGTTACCATTTTATCGGCGCTTTCTATGCTGCCGAACGCCCCAGCATGGTTGTCAATTTCCGGGATTATTGTCGCAGTAGTTGCGATGTCGAAATCATTCCTGGGTACGTACTTTGGCGTTATTGAAGGTGCCACAGAGGTCGTCAAAACAACATTACAGCAGGTTGGTGTAAAGAAAAGTCGTGCATTTAACCGCGCACTATCAATTATGTTGGTATCGCTGATTACCTTCATTGTTTGTTGCATTAACCCGAACGCGATTTCGATGATTTACGCGATCAGCGGCCCGCTCATTGCCATGATACTTTTCATCATGCCTACGCTGTCAACGTATCTCATCCCGGCGCTTAAACCCTGGCGTTCCATCGGAAATCTGATTACGCTGATCGTGGGTATCCTGTGCGTATCGGTAATGTTCTTTAGCTAATATCCGTTGTGGATGGTTCAAAATTGCTTCAATTTTGAACCATCCCAGTTTTCATAATGTTCATTTGTTATTATTCCGCTCTATCACTTCTCTCGTAATATTATATAATTATCAGCCAGTTAAACACACAAAGAGTTCTGAACATCTTAAATAAGACTATTTAAGATACATGACGATTGCATTGCGTAAACGCTTTTTGTTTACAAAAAAATGGGGAAGTATTACGGCGATTGCGAAAAGTCTGAAGCGCTTGAATTAAGATAATATAGAAAATCAGATACAACAAAAATGGCAGGTAGATGATGTGAAGATAAATTGGAGCGGGCGAAGGGAATCGAGGAAACCCATAATAACCTGCTGTAAAATAAAGATTTTGTGATCAATCATAGGTAACTGATTACGTGATAATAGAGGATCATTATCGTGTCGATCAAGAGCCAAGCATACTTATTTAAGAGAAAAGATGGGATCTGGATGTTTCAGATTTTTGTTCCTAAATACTTACGTCATCTTTACCCTTACAAGTTGTGGAGAAAAAGCACATCTACACGAGATCTGAATGAGGCGAGAAGATTCAGAAACCATCTATTATTAGAATGGGAGGAACTAAAGCGGAAACATAATCCTGATAACCCCGAAAGGAGGTTACAACAAGCTATTGAATCCTTACATTCAGAGGCAAGGGCCAATAAAAACACGCAAAGAGCCGTAAAACGCGGTTATGCATCGCCTTCCCTATGCTTAATACGTGACGAATACGCCGAATGCTACAGAGAGCGTCGTTCATACTCAACACTACAGAAATCAGCAAGGGCCGTTGAGCTATTTTTACAAAGCATTCAGAAAGATGATATTCATATTGAGAAAATAGGCAGACGGCTTGTAACAGTATTCTTAGATGACCAGAAGCAACGAGGAGCAGCCGATCAATCTCGTCAAAACTGGCTTACATGCTTAGGATCGCTCTATGAATTTGCTAAACGCCGTTATGACGGAATACCAGACAGTAACCCTTTTCACGGTCATAATCTCGAAGCACGTCGCACAATCGAGAGTTATCAACCGTTTATACCTGAACAAATGCAAAAGCTACTTGATGCAGCGGAGCCGGAGATCAGAAATATTATTTTAATGGGCTTGTTTTCAGGATGCAGATTAGACGAACTGGCAAGTCTGAAAAAGTCAGAGGTTGTAACTGTGGAAGGAATACGCTGTTTTTATATCAGCAAAAGTAAGACTAAAGCAGGGATCAGGCACGTTCCGATACATTCGAGACTATCGATTATTGTCGATGAATATTTAAATCATAATTATGGTGAATATTTGTTCCCTCACTCGAACAAAGTAAAAAGAATCGACGGTAAGAAAGGCCCGTTCTATTCTCAAGCGTTCTCACGTTTACGTCGTAGCGTCTTGCCAATCGCTACAAATAGACAATGCTTTCACAGCTTGCGCGGGATGTTTATCACTTGTCTTGATCGTGCCGGAGTGCCTGAACAGCGGATCGGTGCCATTACCGGACATACAGAGCAGAGAGCTAAAACAGAAGCCTTTCGCACCTACTCACAAGGGGCAAGCATTCCAGAATTAGCTGAATATGTAGAATTAGTAAGATATGAATTAAATATTGATTTTAAGGCTTAAAACAACGCCATAGGCGCAATAAAGAGGCTTCCTTGTAATGGGAGCCTCTTATATGCTTAATTCCTTATAAGAGTGTTTTAAATGGTGATTAAACATTCTCTTTATCATTAACTTGGTGCTTGCCCAGACAGAGCCGCCAACGTGAAACTACGTTCAAAATCTTGTTGGATACTTCCCACTTTGTAATCGAGGTATGATCCAAGCTGACTACCATCAGGAGCGATATTCACATCAACCTTACTTTCTGGCACGTTTACGACAATGCTTGGCGCATACGTCATAGATGGGGTAGTGTTCAGATCACGGCTAACGTTCTCTTTCAGGGATTGCACGTTATCGGACGGGCTTGAATAGTTCTGAATTGCAGTTCCGCCAGTCGTTGGCTTGTCTTCCGTGCCAGGGATAGGCGATAAGCCTAAAGCACTACGACCCCAATCAACCATGCCGCCTACAAACGAATCCTTATAATACATACCGGACGAATCAAGGTTTTCATGTTTGTTCTCTGGATTTATATTCTGGTATGCAGCAGTAAGCCACGATACAGCACCAGCAAAGGCGCTCATCATTTCAGCCGTTGAGCTTCCAAGTTCTTTAAACAGAGGATTGAGATCTTTCAACATTTGCGCCCACTCTTCACCAGCCTGAGCGTCGAACTCTTCACCGAATCCCGTCATGATAGCTTTCTTACTACCTTCCCAGGCCATATTCATATTAGCCTGTACAGCTTGCAGACGTTCAGCAGCGTCAAGATCCGCTTGCGCATAGGTGGCATTGGCTTTTTGCATCTTAACGATGGTTTTATTTAGCTCTTCACCGTTACGACTGAAAGCACCACGGAAATATTGTAAATCATTTCCAAGGTCTTCAAGGATGTGACCCTGCTCCTGATCAGAGAGTCCACGGCGTTCTCCTTCTTTCACTACAGCGCCCAGGAAACCTAATGGATCAGTCTGGAAACCTTTAATCTGTTCAGGACTCCAACCATATTTATTAAGGATGTTATCGACGGCACCATTACCGCCAGCCCAGCGACCTTTCTTAGCGTCCCATTTGGTATTCCCTACGGATTCACCTAAACGCTCTTGAACGTCTTTAAGGTTGTCTTGACGTTGGTCTACGGAACTATCGACACCGTGTTCTAAGCCGTACTGATTAAGTGCTAACAGGGCGTTAGTGTTTACGTTGACAGCCTTTGCCTTGCGGTTAGTGTCTGTGATCTTGCTTGCCTGATCGGTTACGGTATTGAATATCGCAGCACCGCCGAGAGTGGCAGCAGTGAGAGCGGCACCGCCCACCATTGCACCTACACCACCGCCTATATGACCGCCTTTAAGCTGTTTAGCCATATGTGGATATTTACCGCCATCAGCCGCCACCTGGCGAGCTTTTACAGCAGCCGCACGGCGTTCTAACGTGATACGATCACGGATCAGGTGATTCATCTTAGCCTGACTAATAGCGCCTTTCTCATACGCTGCCGTTTGTGCTTTGATGTATTGCAACGTTTTGTAGTATTGGGCGGAGTCCATACCGTCGCCCATACGCCCTTTCTTAATCCCTTCAAGCTGTCTGAAAGCTTGCTGGCGCTTAATCTCTGCTTTCTCTGCTATTGTCGCTTTAGCGCGGATCTGTTTATCGGCAGCTATAGCGGCTTTAGCCTTCGCTTTAGCTTCTGCCTTTGCCACCTTATCAGCGTTCTTCTTATCGGTTTGAGCTTGCTTGTCTGACGCTTTGGCATCAGTTTTAGCCTGTGCAGCTTTACGAGCCTTTACCAGATCATGAGCCTCGTCTATAGCTCGTTTAGCCTTCTTCCCTTTCAATGTTGGATTGGTTAGGTTTTCCATTTCTTTCTGAAATTTCTTCCCTGCGTCCCTTGCTTTCTGTAATGATGCAAAATCAACTTTAAATACAACCTTGTTTGTTAAGGTTGAGATGTTTAAATCCATAATATTTTCCTTTACCTTTTATTTGTTTTGTTTTGTTACGTAGTATTGCACTGCTTCCATAGCTGAGCAGCCAGTAGTGAAGATTCTTTGACGTACAGCAGTATTAGAGATCCCTAAAAACTTACACACTTGAGAGATATTCAGAATATCTTCCGGTAAGGTGGAAACAGCTTTCAGGATCTCAACTGGATTGTTGTTTTGTTCGCTCATGATTTTTCTCTCACAATATTTTAATAGACGGTATAAACGAAAAAAGGGCAAAAGAGATTGTTTACTGTATTTGCGCTACAGGTTTAATAATCCCTTTTGCCCTTATTGCCTGTTTTATTTCCAGTCGCACAGGAAACGACTATTAACGCTTTATTACGCTACTGTGATCTGTACAGTGAAGCCTACGCCGTGGTTTACAACCATCTGGCTATTCTCAGTAACTACGTTTACAGCGTCGTTACGTGCTGGGCTAAACGCATAGCTGTAATATTCAGCCGCGCCAGAATTCAGCAGGTCGAACGTTGAAGAAGGAGCGCCGAAAATGTTCTGATAGACGTTAGAGCCTTTAGCGAACTTCGGAACAGCAACCGCATCAGAAGTCATATGAGCCAGCAGCAGCGGATCAGTAACTTTAACGATATCGATGTTAGTCCCAGGAATAGTGAAGGTAGTCACACCTGGCAGCAGGGAGCGCACGCTATAAACGATGTTTGCGTCATCGGTAGGGCTTGCATACTGGAACGCGTTAACCATGCCAGCACTGTAACGGATAGCGTTGAAAGCAGCAGGTTTACAGAATACAACGATACGTTCTACAGCAGCCGCCTGGCTTTGTGCTTTAGTAATAACGTCTGTATGCATCTGATCGAATTGCTGGAACACCATAGAAGGCGTGGTGCTTGATGCGTCGATGGTTGCAGTCATCGGAACAACACTAAACAGATCGCCCCACTGGATCAGCACATCATCAGTTTTAGGGGTGTAAGTGCGACCAGAGAACAGGGAAGCAGCCAGCACGCTTTCTTTAGTACGCTGGAAAGCAATGTGGTGCTTAGCAACATATTCCGCGTAGATATCTGTCAGAGTTTCTTCAACGGTAGCGCCTGGTTTACGTTTGCCTTGCACGTCTTGCGGCTTAATCATATCTTCACGCAGGAAGTAGGGGATCTCTACTAAAAATTCTTTACCCTGTTCACGTTTAGTCACGTTATGTTCAGAAGAGAAACGAGAGGTTTCTTTGTTGAACAGAGATTCGTTAGTTTCCACCAGTTGGCTAACAGCCACTTTATGAGAACTCACACCTACCGGATCAGTAAAGTCGAGAGAAGTTAACAGGAAGTTGCGAGAGTCGTGCAGACTAAACAGCGGAGCCAGATCGACGGATTCATTACCAATAATCATTATTTTTATTCCTTTATATTAAGATGTGAATACAGTGTTAAAACCAGCCATCTGGAAACCTTTTGCAGCCAGGGCAGCAATAGCAGCTTCTTTCACAGCGCCTTCAACATTCAGAGCATCGGACTTGATGCAAACCAGTCCGGCATTGCTACGCAGCACGTTAACGGTTTTAGCGTCGCCAGCGGATACCGCATCAGACACAACTACAAGAACATCGCCGCCGCTTACATATTCAGCGCCGTCACTGGTAATCAGATCGCCGCATTCAACATCAACCGCCAGATCAACGGTAAAAGATTGCACACAACCGAACTCATCAGTTGCATATGAAACGATATCGGTAAATGATTTGCGAACTGGAAACAGATCGCTCATATTAATAATAGCCATAATTAATAGTTTCCTTTTTTGGATTGTTTGATTTGTTCTGCTTTTGCTTTAATCAGATCCTGCATAGTAGGTTTCTGTTCATCAGCAGACTTAAAAAGCTTATCACAATGTTTTTTCAATTCTGTGGGAGTGATCCCCAGCATATAAGCCGTAGCATTGAATGTTTCATCAGTGATAACCAATTCTTCGTTACCATTCTTTAGAATGAGATTTTGCATTATTGCTTTACCTTTATTCCTAACAGTCTTGTTTAGTGCTGATAAAAATAAAACCGGAAGGGGAAAGCTTCCGGCTTTATGAATACAACATTTGAAGGATGTTATAGAGTGTTACTAAATCGCAGTTTATATGAACTTAAAGAGGAGGACATATAAGAATAAGATTGCTTATTGTTATATACCCTTGAGGGGTGAATAACAGGCTTACAGGGAGTAGGCGCTTAGGAGGTCGCCCCCTTTGGAGAGGAATCTATAAACCTGTTATTCGTGCGACGGCTAATCGCTGTCTTTCACAATGTGGATGCATCGATCAGACTTTCAGGAATCACCTATTAACTTTCAAACCTTTTGGATTCTCATTTTAATAGGAGGCGGTGCCGAGATGATTTCGGGGATCATCCACGCTTTCGCGTTCTAAGATTGGCACCTTAATAAACACCAACAAACAAAAACATATTCAGCTTTAAGCTTAGTAGAAAACTGTTGTCAAGAAACAGATATACACCGTTATTTGTTTATACGGGGTTTATAGACACTGTAAACAGTGTTTTTAGAAAGTGTTTCATGCTTCGCAGTTGGTTAAAAAGATGAGGGGCCAAATCCGTAGCCCCTGCATTCTTAAGACACAATTTTGATAAAGCAATAAGGAAAATAAAATGAAACTATTAACGAGGGAAACAATTTCTAAAAAATCACTGTAAAGGGAAAGCGGGATAGGTTAGATAGGGCGCGACCCCTTGAGGTCTACCCCGCTTTCGTGTAGGATTAGAATAGGGAGAAGGATTAACGCCAGCTAACACCTATTTTCTATTCCAAACCCCACATTTATTATTCTAACATTTCTGTTAGTAAAAGTCAATAGATAAATGCAATTATTTTCAACTTTTTTCGGTTGTCAGTTCCCACTCACCAAATACGCAATTACCATCTAAAACGATTGTTTGATCGTTACCGTTATCATCGGTTACGTGCATCAGGCGGGTGTAAGTGTCGAGTAAGCCGGTATACACTTTACCTACTGTGAAACAATTACCCGCTTTCCCTTCTTCTGTGAGCGCCAGAAGGCGCACACGTTTAGTTTTTGTCATTAGTTGTTAGCCTTATCGATTAATTCATTAATGAGGGGTTGCAGATCTGCTACCGCTTCTTTCATGATTTCAGTGGTGTCATGAATGACGATGATCAGATTAGAAAGGTCATCAGCTTCAATCTGTGCACCTTCGCTCTCTTCGCACGCTGCAATAAGTAGTTGCAGTGCTTCCCGCGTCGATTCCAGATTAATAACCGCCTGTGTGATGGTTAGCTCGCTTGGAAAAGTCAGAGCCGCGTTTACTGCTTTCTGTAAATCAATAACCAGATCCATCATTTCAATAGTTACGTTGTGTACTTCGCTCATTATGCCACTTCCTCTGATTGTTCTAATTGTTGTTGTGCTTCACGAGCTTTCTTCATAGCAATAGTGAGCGGGATTTTATAAGTTGCAATGTTGTCTATAATATCATCGAGTAAACCGAGATCGTTTTCTTCCTGTGCACGTTCAATCAGGCTTATGAAGCATTCAGAAAGAAGTTTAAGATCGTGAAAAGTGGTTGTCTCTAAAATTGCTTTGTTAATCATTTTATTTTCCTTTTGTTAAGGGTTATATTCAGCAAACGCTGTTAATCGTCGATTTTTATTTTATCAAGCAGAAGTAATTCGGTTTCTCTCACCCCTGCATATTGCAGACTGTTAAGAGCCATATACCCCCTAAAGTGGTGCATATCCTGAAAACCCAAACACTGCCATCTTTTCAGAAGACTGGAATCTATAACCGTTGTTTTGCGTGGGCGCGGATTAAAGTAAACACCGTCCATACTTTGAATGAGTGATAATTCTTCGTCTGTTAATTCTGGGCTTGGTTCTTCAAGTATAAAGATCAATTCCTCGCCTGGTTGTGCATCATGCTCATAATTATATTTGCGAGGATTGTTTAACGCATACTGATCACATGCTTCGCCAATAGTTGTTATTACGTTTTTCTTGCCTTTTTTCTTGCTCATTGCTTCCCCTTCGTTTTGTTTTTCTTGTTGCAGTGTTAAAAAAGGAAGCGATCATAAATACTAAGAAAAATATTAAGCTTTCCATTGTTTCACCCTTCAAGATATTTGATAGTTGTTTGTTTTAAGCTACAGAGTCGATTCTGAATGCTTTCATATGAGTTTTGGTATACTGCAATAATCCTTGTTTACTTAGGCTATCGAGAAGAGCATATAAAAATTGCTCACCTACCACACCGGAAAACTCAGAATCAAACAGAATCATTCCCGTTCTTTCCCGTAAATATTGCAGAAAGGTTTCTTGTGAAAATTCGCTATCGAATATGGTCACAGCGCCACCCACAATTCGAAAGGGCTTATCTCAAGCAAACGGAACGTCTGACTATTCACAGCCTCATACTTAATTACCCCAAAATGGCTCAGGTGATTTAACCAGTGCTGTGTGTGTTCTTTACTATGAGGTAACTCCTGAAAGCTGATAATCGCGGGTAGCTCATAATTGCTATCAGCAAGCTGTTTTGCCAGTGTGTAGCCGCTTTCTGTAATTTCGAATGTTCGTTTGTTTAATGTCAGGTTGTATTTCATTTTTTATTCTCCTTAAAATGGTATTGAGTCATAGATTTCACTTTCTTTTCTCAGGGCTATCATCAGTGCATTAAAAGCATCATCTTCAAGAATTATCCTCTTCGAGGTCAGTGCACGTTTTATAAAATTTTCTGTTTCTTCTTGCATAGGCTTTTGGCTGTCTATGGAAATAAGCCATGTAAAAAGATCAGATTGTTCCGTGATTTCTGCCTGTGTTTCCTGCTCAATAGAGTGTGTCGCTTCTAACGGTTCCTGTGTTTCAGGTGCAGGCTGTTCTACGTTTACAGAGGTTTTTACGTCTTCCGGTGGTGTGATGTGTGCATCTGTAAAGGGTAATGCTTTATAGAGTGATGTTTGCCCGTCCCGTGCCTCTACAGAAAGAACACCCATATCAATAAACATATTTATAATATTACGCACCTGACGATCACTAACCATTCCAATATTAGCTAATGTTTTTTGATTGGCGTAACATTCTTGCCCTTGTTCATTGAACCCAGCTACGTAACTGTAGATTTCAACGGCTGGAAGTGTCGCGGTGTATTCCTTACCTGACGGTGAGAACCACTTTTTAAACATCTTCAGCCATTGTTCAACTACTACATATGTTTGTTTACTATCTTTCTTATTGAGGCATTGCGCTTTTGCTTCGGCAATTGTTTTGGTGTTTTGGTTCATTTAGTTCCTCCTTTGTAAGGACTGTAATTAGTAATTCATTAACAAGTTTTGGAATTGATTTCCCTTCTGCCTTTGCACGATTTAACAACGCGTTATAAGTTGCAGAATCAAAATTAATATTCATTTGGTTTTCTCCTTCTCCTGTTATTATTCTTTCTCTGCTTCTGCCTTACGCAGTTCATCAATAATTTTTAGTGCATCGTCAAAGCATTTTTCACGCTCTGGATAACCACAGCGCCGCGCTGTGTTCCTGTTCATCCTTACTTGATGTCGTGTTAGCTCACCTTTTTTAAATGCCTCTACGACGTGTTCCGGTGTATACCATTTCATAAAAAACTCCTTATTTAGATAAAAGAAAAACACACCTTGCAGCCTGACGGCTCAAAGTGCAGTGTTCTGTGATTTGATTATTTAGATGGAGAGAGATGTTTCTCCCCTCCCTACTTACAATACTACATAACGGCGGCTTTGTCAACCCTCTTTTATAAAAAACTTGATCATTTTCAATTTCTTATAATTTTTCTTAGCTTTTTGTGCTGCCTACTCTGGTACAATTCTTCCCTGTTGTCTAAAACGCTCTCAATCGCACTCTGACGGGGGTTTTGATAAAAACAATACATTCCCTTATGTAGAGGTTGTTTATCTCGTCAGAGGCTTATTTAAGGGGCTTATTTTTGATTTATCAGATGATGGAAAGATGGTGGATAGATAAACTCTGATTTCAGACATCTTATAATATACCTGTAAAGCTCCTCAGAAGCTCTATAACGAGCTAATCTATTACCGCTAAGTGTTTCCCTACCTTATATACGTTTAGCTCGCCTACGGCTTGATTTAAGCGGTAGAAACTTATTTAACCTTCAACTACTAAAACCATTCTTTCTTTTTTGTTTGTTGTTGGTTGTTGTCTGTGTCTATGTGCTAACATCGCTAACGCGTAGCACACAAGGTTATTGCACTCGTCAGAGTATTGCACAATAGATTTTCTCTTAAATAGATTGATGATCGTTAGATTGGCGTAAGCCTCATCAATGGAACTATTGAAGCGCACAGCGCATAGACACTAACAACCATTCGCTTACGCTCAGGTTATTGCACAAGTAAATTTCAATCGTTAGATGGTAGTTAGTTAATTATCGTTCTGCGCACAGCGCAAGACTATTAGCCATACGCAAGCCGTAGGCTATTTGCACATAGTAGATTACATATTCGTTGTGAGCGGAAAGCGAACATAGATCAGCTAACTACTAACAAAAAACAAAAAACAAAAACTATCTGTTATGACAAGCATCAGTCTAACTTGTGCAAGGTTCTGGCGAATGCCAATAGATTAAGGGATAGTCGAAGACTCCCTAACGGGTATCCCTATAATTATTCTTTAAAAGATAAAAGAATTTATAAAAGATAGTTTAATTGTAGTTTAATTATAGTATTGTAGGAACTCATTTCCTGGGTAGGTAGGAACTCATTTCCTGGGTAGGTAGGAACTCATTTCCTGGGTAGGTAGGAAACCCGCACTATACGGTAAAAAGTGCTTGCATGTCAACTTATATTATGTTAATTGCGGCTTTAGATCGTCTAAGTGATTGTTAAAAGTAACTTTTAAAGTTAACAATTGATCAATCAAACTTAAAAATTCCCGGCTTTAGAAAAGCATAAGTATTGTGCACACTGGTAAGTGTCTTGCACAGAAAAAGGTGTAAAAAATGTCTAAAGCCCCTTTAGATAAAAATTACACTTTTTTAGAGATGAAAAAGGTATCAAAAATGTCTAAAGCCCTTTAGATAAAAATGATACCTTTATACATGCGCTAATAGCGCGCATAACAATAACCTACTAACAACTAACTAAAAAGTAAGAAGATGTTGTTATGATTAGTGTATCGCTCAACGCTCACATCTATCTCTGATCTATAAATTGGTAACTGTCTAACAACAACAAACAACTATTACATGCAAAACAGCCTTACGGCTGCATAGAGATGATTGGCTAACCTTCGGTTGCTACGCATAGCCATATCTATGAGAAGATAAAAGAGATTTAAAGGTTAGTTTGTTGTTGATCTAACTAACATTCGCTATACGCTCATACAATCTACATTACACATTAACTATCAAACTACAATCTAACGATATATAGAATCTATATCCACTCATTATCATTCGTGCAATGATCACATTGATAGTTCGCTATACGCTCACCTCTATTATGTGCAATGGCTTTTCAGGCAACGCGTTAGCGTATTCTTGCGAATGCCTGATCTCCAAAGCCGGAATTAAACAGCAAGAATATCTCGTGTAAATCATAGAATATTCATAGTTTATCCCTATGTAATTCCATACTAAAAATTCAATGAAAAGTAGCTTAAAAGAGCAATGTTAGCTTTCTTCACTTTTACATTATCATCAGCAAAGCCTTATGTAATGCGGCATATAGCACATCACTGCAAAATTGTTGCTCAATAAACGTTCTATCATTTATTGAACAAGTTTCCTTTAATGCAACAAAAAATTATTTTTTCAAAATAAACACACTATTTAATAGCTTGCTAATTTTACCAAAATGTAACTACATGATTCTCATGCAAGACGTGTAGTGATAAAGCAGGCTAAATCACCACACTAAAAACCTTCGAATTTCGTAGTGAAAAAAGTCCTTTACACACCTAATCAACACGATCAATAATCACTACACACAAATCAACACAGAAGGAAAATGAAAATGGCTAATATTGGATACATTAGGGTATCGACTGTCCAACAAAACACAGACCGTCAATTAGCTGGAGTAACTCTTGATAAAGTCTTTGAAGATAAAGCGTCAGGCAAAAATACCCAGCGCCCACAGTTTGAGGCAATGATGAACTATGTGCGGGAAGGTGATGTTTTGCATGTTCACAGCATTGATCGACTTTGCCGTAATACAGCCGACCTACTGGCAACGGTTGAGCAATTAACAGAGCGCGGCGTGTCTGTGCATTTCCATAAAGAAGACTTTAAGACAGGGAAGAACTCTCCCGCAGGGAATATGATGCTCACAGTGCTTGCAGCAGTGGCACAAATGGAACGTGAAATGATGCTTGAGCGTCAACGTGAAGGGATCGCCGCAGCTAAGGCCGCTGGACGTATAGCAAAACGTGGTAATGGAAAAGCAATTGATCGAGCAGGAATTGCTGCCGCTCTCGCGAATGGTGGATCAATTCGGAGCGTAGCAAAAGATTTCAGTGTCAGCACACAGACGGTGCAACGTATCAAGAAAGAGCAGGAAGCGTAATGCCTCCTGATATTTCAGAGTTGTCGCCGCGTGGACCTGACGGCGCTGATCTTCTCGTTAAGCGATGATCACGTTTGCGCCGATTTCAGATAAAAAGACAGTAACTGAACTCACTATGAAGGCTAAACGTATCTTTACACTTGATGGAAACGTTCAAAAAACAACCTAACCCAAAAATCCAACAAATTGCAACATATTGTTTTTAAAAGAAAATTAAATCTACATCAAATATTGGTTGACGTAGATTGAGGTGAATAGTAGACTATTAGGATAAATTACCAGTATTGCACACAACAAATTTGCATGATTTAATCCCCCTCACATTCATTTAGGGGGCGTTATGCATTTATCTTCAAAACATCTTAGCACTATCCGCTTTCTCGTTATTGCTGCATTCGTTGTGGCTATTAGTTACCGACTTTTTGTTGCCTCCAATGACGAAATGAATCCTCTTGCTATTATTGCCCATTCAATAGCGACAATAGTTAGACGGTTTGAAAAACCGTAATACAATAAACATCCGAAATAATTTCGAAAGCAACTCATTTTTACTCTGCAAACAATCAGAAAAGACTTAATTTTGCTAAGTTAATGCATTAATCTAAAAACGCTTTAAATCAATACATAACCATTATCTCTTGGGATTATTTACATGCGCAAAAGTTTAATGCTGTTACTTGCTTCAACATTGATTATTTCTGGATGTGCAACAAAAAAACAACTCGTTCCAACTGGTGGAAGCAAATCAGACGGCACAGTTAGGATGAGTTATTCTTACGGTATGTTTGAAAGCCCTGTTGTAGATCCACAACAAGGCATGAATGCAGCCAAAGCGCGTTGTGCCGCTTGGGGATATTCAGGAGCCGAGCCTTTTGGTGGATTCACTTCTCAATGTTCACAACCTTCTTCATCTGGTTGTATGCAAACACTTGTGACTATCGAATATCAATGCACTGGCGATATTAAGAAGTAATAATTAGGGGCTTCCAGCCCCTTCTATAACCATTCATGGAACAGGGACAACCGAAATCACTTTAAACCCTGAAACAGCCGTTACTCCATTAGATGGAGAATTAAATCTCACAGTATCTTTTCTTACTGCATCATGAATTTCATCTTTTGTTGGTTCATGCTCTGAATGGAATAAAACCTCTTCCATTCTAATTTGATCACCGTCTCTATGCTCATAAGTAATCTTGTAGCTAACAGTCATATCAACCTCATGCAGGGGAATTGTGAGATTATTATAGACAATAGAAACCATAAAGCCCCGTTGGTGATACAGCAACAAGCGGGAGCGTAGCGACTTCATCAGATTGTCAGAAAGATCACACCTTATCAGGATAACCGTGTACCCGTTGGGAGCGTGGCTGAAACGCTGATAGAGCTTGCATATGGTTTGCAAGGACCAATATCACCATAAACCTGTTTACGCAGCCACAAGGCCGCACATCGGGCTTAAATGCGTGTGTTCAGTCTGTCGATGACATTACAATGCCAGGATGGGCTTTATCTTCACGTTGTGCTATCGCGGTGTGAGAGGTGCAACTGCCGCCAACGTTAGGTTATACTGTCATCTCACCGTGTAACTTAACGTGACAGTTACTAAGGGCGGATCACAATGGTAGAACTCCTAAGCAAATTAAATAGGTAACTGTTTAAGTTGCTGACAGAGAAGACTTTTTTAGTCTTCTCCACCTGGGGAGATTCTGGAGCGGGCGAAGGGAATCGAACCCTCGTATAGAGCTTGGGAAGCTCTCGTTCTACCATTGAACTACGCCCGCTTCGAGATGCGTAAGGCATTATAAACCTTACGCTCTCCTTAGCAAGTACCACGCTGCTGACTGCTGATTAATTCGCCATCAGCATTTTGGCTTGCTGCCCTGAGGCGGCAAGTAACGTAGCGGATCAATTGCCGTTGCACGGTAACGAATCTGGAAATGCAGGCGAACAGATGCCGCATCAGTGCTCCCCATGGTAGCGATTTTTTGCCCAGCCTTCACGCTTTGCCCATTATTTACCAGCATCGTGTCATTATGAGCGTAAGCCGTAATGTAATCTTCACTGTGTTTAATCATGATGAGATTACCGTAGCCACGCAGCTGGTTACCCACATACACCACCTTTCCTGCACCCGCGGCGTAAATAGGTGTACCTCGTGGAGCTGAGATATCAATCCCTTTATTGCCGCCATCTGCTGTCGAATACGGCATGATAACTTTCCCTGTCGTTGGCCATAACCAACAACGTTGCCCTACTGGCGGCCAGGAAGATTTCGGTACCGCTGATGACGGTGTAACCGATGCGGTTTTGGTCGTTGATTTGGCGGTTGATTTACGTGTACTACTGCTACTTTTCGCCCCACCCAGTTTTAGTTTCTGACCTACTTCAATGGTGTAAGGGGGGGAAATGCCGTTCAGTCGCGCCAGTTCTTTTACGCTGGTTCCCGTGGTGCGCGAAATACGATATAGCGTATCCCCCCGTTTCACGGTGTAAACGGAGCCGGAATACGTTCCTGTATCGGATGATTTGCTACCCGAACAGCCCGCCAAAAGCAGTCCAACCGATAACAACATCACGATACCCAGAGATTTTTTATTCAGGCGTCCCGCACTCAAAATCTTTCCTCGCTTAAAAAACAAGACGCCATATCATAGCAGCCAGCCTCTTGATACCCAATCTCTTGCTTCTGGAAAAACGATGTAATAGAGAAAGAGGTTAATTTCATTTGGCAAAGGGAAGTATCATCAGCAAAATATTTGCTGTAGTGGTATCGAAGTTCCTGACTTTTACCCTATTTCCCACCTTGATGCGTAATAATCCTAATTTATCACATTGATTTTATCGCCACTCATATTGATACGTATCACTGTCCCTATTCAGAGTCCTGTTTCGTATCATATCTGTGTTTTTTTAACGTCATCACACTTCCTTCCTCCCCTCACGCATATAGTCGTTTCTGGCGTAATTCTTGCCTGCTAAGACTAAATCTTTGCCATAAGAACCACATGTTCAAACCGAGGGGATTTCTATGGAAGCGCGGGAAGCAACCGCTACGGGTGAATCATGCATGCGCGTCGATGCCATTGCTAAGGTCACCGGGCGGGCACGATATACTGACGATTATATTATGGCGGGCATGTGTTACGCGAAATATGTACGTAGCCCTATCGCACATGGTTATGCTGTAAGTATTAATGATGAACAAGCCAGGAGTTTGCCGGGCGTCCTGGCGATTTTTACCTGGGAAGATGTGCCAGAAATCCCATTCGCCACGGCAGGGCATGCCTGGACACTTGACGAAAACAAGCGCGATACCGCCGATCGCGCACTGCTAACTCGCCATGTTCGTCATCATGGCGACGCCGTTGCCATCGTCGTGGCCCGCGATGAACTCACGGCAGAAAAAGCGGCGCAATTGGTCAGCATTGAGTGGCAAGAATTACCCGTTATCACCTCGCCAGAAGCGGCGCTGGCAGAAGACGCTGCACCAATCCATAACGGTGGCAATTTACTGAAACAAAGCACGATGTCGACGGGTAATGTCCAACAAACAATCGATGCCGCCGACTACCAGGTACAGGGGCACTATCAGACTCCCGTTATTCAACATTGTCATATGGAAAGCGTGACATCGCTGGCATGGATGGAGGATGACTCGCGAATTACCATCGTTTCCAGCACCCAGATCCCGCACATTGTTCGCCGCGTGGTTGGTCAGGCGCTGGATATTCCCTGGTCATGCGTACGAGTCATCAAACCGTTTATCGGTGGCGGTTTTGGTAATAAACAGGATGTACTGGAAGAGCCAATGGCGGCATTCCTGACCAGCAAACTTGGCGGCATTCCGGTGAAAGTTTCCCTTAGCCGTGAAGAGTGTTTCCTCGCAACCCGTACCCGCCACGCTTTTACTATTGACGGGCAAATGGGCGTGAACCGCGACGGAACATTGAAAGGTTATAGTCTGGATGTTCTGTCTAACACCGGCGCTTATGCATCTCACGGGCACTCCATTGCTTCTGCTGGGGGGAATAAAGTCGCTTACCTTTATCCTCGTTGTGCCTACGCTTACAGTTCAAAGACCTGCTATACCAACCTCCCCTCGGCTGGTGCGATGCGTGGTTATGGCGCGCCACAAGTCGTATTTGCCGTTGAGTCTATGCTTGATGATGCCGCGACAGCGTTAGGTATTGATCCTGTTGAAATTCGTTTACGCAACGCCGCCCGCGAAGGAGATGCTAATCCGCTCACGGGAAAACGTATTTACAGCGCAGGGTTGCCGGAGTGTCTTGAAAAAGGCCGGAAAATCTTTGAATGGGAAAAACGCCGTGCAGAGTGCCAGAACCAGCAAGGCAATTTACGTCGTGGCGTTGGCGTCGCCTGTTTTAGCTACACCTCTAACACCTGGCCTGTCGGCGTAGAAATAGCAGGCGCGCGCCTGTTGATGAATCAGGATGGAACCATCAACGTGCAAAGCGGCGCGACGGAAATCGGCCAGGGTGCCGACACCGTGTTCTCGCAAATGGTGGCAGAAACCGTGGGAGTTCCGGTCAGCGATGTCCGCGTAATTTCGACACAAGACACCGACGTTACACCATTCGACCCCGGCGCATTTGCCTCACGTCAGAGCTATGTTGCCGCGCCTGCGCTGCGCAGTGCGGCACTGTTATTAAAAGAGAAAATCATCGCTCACGCCGCAGTCATGCTACATCAGTCAGCGATGAATCTGACCCTGATAAAAGGCCATATCGTGCTGGTTGAACGACCGGAAGAGCCGTTAATGTCGTTAAAAGATTTGGCGATGGACGCTTTCTACCACCCTGAACGCGGCGGGCAGCTCTCTGCCGAAAGCTCCATCAAAACCACCACTAACCCACCGGCGTTTGGCTGTACCTTTGTTGATCTGACGGTCGATATTGCGCTGTGTAAAGTCACCATCAACCGCATCCTCAACGTTCATGATTCGGGCCATATTCTTAATCCGCTGCTGGCAGAAGGTCAGGTACACGGCGGAATGGGAATGGGCATTGGCTGGGCGCTATTTGAAGAGATGATCATCGATGCGAAAAGCGGCGTGGTCCGTAACCCCAATCTGCTGGATTACAAAATGCCGACCATGCCGGATCTGCCACAACTGGAAAGCGCGTTCGTCGAAATCAATGAGCCGCAATCCGCATACGGACATAAGTCACTGGGTGAGCCACCCATAATTCCTGTAGCCGCTGCTATTCGTAACGCGGTGAAGATGGCTACCGGTGTTGCAATCAATACACTGCCGCTAACGCCAAAACGATTATATGAAGAATTCCATCTGGCAGGATTGATTTGAGGATAACATCATGTTTGATTTTGCTTCTTACCATCGCGCAACCACCCTTGCCGATGCCATCACCCTGCTGGCTGACAATCCGCAGGCCAAATTGCTTGCCGGTGGCACTGACGTACTGATACAGCTTCACCATCACAATGACCGCTATCGCCATATTGTTGATATCCACAATCTGGCAGAGCTGCGGGGAATAACACAGGCGGAAGATGGCGCGCTGCGAATCGGCTCCGCGACAACATTTACTCAGCTCATTGAAGATCCCGTAATCCAACGCAATCTCCCGGCGTTATGTGCTGCGGCCTCATCCATTGCCGGACCGCAGATCCGTAACGTCGCTACCTACGGTGGAAATATTTGCAACGGTGCCACCAGCGCAGATTCTGCCACGCCAACGCTAATTTATGACGCGAAACTGGAGCTCCACTCCCCACGCGGTGTTCGTTTCGTCCCGATTAATGGCTTTCACACCGGGCCGGGCAAAGTGTCTCTTGAGCATGACGAAATCCTTGTCGCCTTTCATTTTCCGCCACAGCCGAAAGAACACGCGGGCAGCGCGCATTTTAAATATGCCATGCGCGACGCAATGGATATTTCAACAATTGGCTGCGCCGCACATTGCCGACTGGATAACGGCAATTTCAGCGAATTACGCCTGGCATTTGGTGTTGCCGCGCCAACGCCGATTCGCTGCCAACATGCCGAACAGACTGCACAAAATGCGCCATTAAACCTGCAAACGCTGGAAGCCATCAGCGAATCAGTCCTGCAAGATGTCGCCCCGCGTTCGTCATGGCGGGCCAGTAAAGAGTTTCGTCTGCATCTCATCCAGACGATGACCAAAAAAGTGATTAGCGAAGCCGTCGCCGCGGCGGGGGGGAAATTGCAATGAATCACAGCGAAACAATTACCATCGAATGCACCATTAACGGGATGCCTTTTCAGCTTCACGCCGCACCAGGCACGCCGCTCTCGGAATTACTCCGCGAACAAGGACTGCTAAGTGTCAAACAAGGGTGCTGCGTGGGTGAATGTGGTGCCTGTACGGTGCTGGTCGACGGCACTGCGATAGACAGTTGCTTATTCCTTGCGGCCTGGGCTGAAGGAAAAGAGATCCGCACGCTGGAAGGTGAAGCGAAAGGTGGAAAACTTTCTCATGTCCAACTGGCTTATGCGAAATCCGGCGCAGTGCAATGCGGGTTTTGTACGCCGGGCCTGATTATGGCTACCACGGCGATGCTGGCAAAACCACGCGAAAAACCATTAACCATTACGGAAATTCGTCGTGGACTGGCGGGAAATCTTTGTCGCTGCACGGGGTATCAGATGATTGTAAATACAGTTCTGGATTGCGAGAAAACGAAGTAAAAGGATATCCGGCCTGAATTCAGGCCGGATTCTCAGAGGTTATGTGTTTAACAACTCATATTTCTTAATCTTGCGATAGAGCGTAGCAATGCCGATGCCCAGTTCATCAGCAACTTCCTTCTTGCTGTTATGACGTGAAAGCGCCTCGCGGATCATTTGCTTTTCCATCTCCTCCAGCGCCGTGCCGCCCGCATCATCGAGTGACAGGTGCGCCTCACTGACCTCTGTTACATCACTTTGCTCCGTTGTGCCATTATTCAGCAGATTTGGCGGCAATAGCGTGCTGTCGATAACTTCACCTGAAGGAACAACGTTAACCAGATATTCCATCAAATTGCTTAACTCGCGCAGGTTTCCGGGCCAACGATGCTTACGCAATATTTCGACGACATCAGGAGCAATGCCAGGATAAACCGATCCCAGACGACGGGTATGCAGATGTAAAAAGTAATGCACCAGTAATTCAATATCTTCCTGACGTTCACGCAGCGGTGGAAGAGTTATCGGGATAACATTAAGTCGGTAGAAGAGATCTTCGCGGAATTTACCTTCGGCAATGAACTGGGCCAAATTCTGATTAGTTGCAGAAATGATGCGGATGTCGACTTGTATTGGGCTACTGGCACCAATCGGCAGAATTTCACGCGCCTCAATAGCGCGCAGTAATTTAGCCTGCAACATTAATGGCATATCACCAATTTCATCGAGAAACAGCGTGCCCGTATTCGCCGCCTGAATCAACCCTGTTTTACCGTTGGCAGAAGCGCCAGTAAATGCGCCTTTAACATAACCGAACAGTTCGCTCTCCAGAAGCTGTTCCGGAATCGCGGCACAGTTGATAGCAATAAAGGGTTTATTCCGTCTTCCGCTCAACTTATGGATTGCACGGGCGACGACTTCTTTACCCGTGCCGCTTTCACCAACCACCATAACGCTGGATGGGCTGGGTGCAATACGGCTAATGAGTCGTTTTAATTGCCGCATAACACGGCACTCGCCAACCAATTGTTCAATATGCGGTTCATCAGATGCATTTGCTACAGAAAAACTGGTATGCGATTGGTGAAACGCCATTAAAAATAGTTGTCGGCCCTGGATGTTATGCAACTGACCAATGATTAATTCACTTTTATCATCCCACGAAACAATATGTTGCATATGACCATGGGTAAAATTACTCTCAAATGTTAATGGTCTGAAACGAACAGGTTTTCCAATAATATTATTTTGTACAACACCGAGTGTTTTTAAAGCTGTCTGATTAACAAACTGAACACGATTATCAGCATCAACCACTAACACGCCCTGATCCATATTATCGATCATGGTCGCGAATATTTTACTGATGTTATCTCCTGGTCCCTGATCCTCCAGAAGTTTAGAAACAAAAATGGTGGATATATGGCGAACGTAATCGGAAAATTCGCGTAAATTATCACTGATATGTTCTTGTTGCTCGTGGGTAACGGCAATCAAACTTATCACCCCAACACAACGATCCTGTAAAATGACAGGCGTACCCAGAAATGCTTTTTCGCGGCAATTTTCTTTACTATCGCAACCTTCACAAAGGGGATCGAAGCGAGACTGTGTCACAACTTTTTCAGTTTTCGTTTCCAGGACGTGGCGGAGCAGGCGTGAGTTGCCGCTCAACTGGCGGCCAAGAAACTTCCCATACGCGCCCGTTCCGGCGACGCGACACAAGTTTTCATCAACGATCTCAACCTCAAGCTGCAAAACGCTGGCAAGCATTCTGGCAAAACGCTGAATTGTCGGTTGAATTTGCATCAATACTGACTGCGTAGTCGCAAGCTCCATAGCTTTACCTTCCAGACTTACTTAAAAGTCGATCATTGAAGACGTTGATGGTTCACAGATCATGATGATATTAACTCAGGCGAAATTGGCTTTGATAAAAACATAAGATTTTTATCACTTTCTAATAAAATTATGGAAGAGATATCACATTTCTATATCAATATGAGAATTACAGCGGCAAGTTTATCAAACTGAAGAGAGATAGCCTGCCTCTTTATCTTATTTCTGATACTTAGCAGCAAATAAATAACGTGATAAAAAAAGCCAAACGTTTTCGTATTTTACAAACAACCGGAAACTGGCATCAATATGTGATCAACCCCACACATTATCCGTCAAATTAGCCTTTCGCAGCCGCGTGGATAATTCTGGCACACTTATTGTTAGTCCCAGGTATAGCTGTGAAAACACCAATCACTTTGGCACGTCACAGTGAAATAAACCACTTTGCCTGTCATTCCACTATCGGGACTTTATGATGAAAACTGTTAATGAGCTGATTAAGGATATCAATTCGCTGACCTCTCACCTGCATGAAAAAGATTTTTTGTTAACGTGGGAACAGACGCCAGACGAACTGAAACAAGTACTGGACGTTGCCGCCGCGTTAAAAGCACTGCGTGCTGAAAACATCTCAACCAAAGTCTTTAATAGTGGATTAGGTATTTCCGTATTCCGCGACAACTCCACCCGTACCCGCTTCTCTTATGCTTCCGCGCTTAACCTGCTCGGCCTTGCACAACAAGATCTTGACGAAGGTAAATCACAAATCGCTCACGGCGAAACCGTGCGTGAAACCGCCAATATGATCTCCTTCTGCGCTGACGCTATCGGTATTCGCGACGATATGTATCTGGGCGCAGGCAACGCCTATATGCGTGAAGTTGGCGCTGCACTTGATGACGGCTACAAGCAGGGTGTGCTGCCGCAGCGTCCGGCTTTAGTGAACCTGCAATGCGATATTGACCACCCGACTCAGTCTATGGCTGATCTGGCATGGTTACGTGAACACTTTGGTTCACTGGAAAACCTGAAAGGTAAAAAAATCGCCATGACCTGGGCCTACTCCCCAAGCTATGGCAAACCGCTCTCTGTACCACAAGGCATCATCGGTCTGATGACCCGCTTCGGTATGGATGTCACCCTGGCCCATCCGGAAGGCTACGACCTGATCCCGGATGTCGTTGAAGTTGCTAAAAACAATGCTAAAGCCTCCGGTGGTAGCTTCCGTCAGGTCACCAGCATGGAAGAAGCCTTCAAAGACGCAGACATCGTTTATCCGAAGTCATGGGCACCTTACAAAGTGATGGAAGAGCGTACTGAATTGCTGCGTGCGAACGATCACGAAGGCTTAAAAGCACTGGAAAAACAGTGTCTGGCACAGAACGCGCAACACAAAGACTGGCATTGTACTGAAGAGATGATGGAACTGACCCGTGATGGCGAAGCCCTGTACATGCACTGCCTGCCAGCTGATATCAGCGGCGTATCCTGCAAAGAAGGTGAAGTGACTGAAGGCGTATTCGAAAAATACCGTATCGCTACCTACAAAGAAGCCAGCTGGAAGCCTTATATCATCGCCGCGATGATCCTGTCCCGTAAATACGCCAAACCAGGTGCACTGCTCGAGCAACTGCTGAAAGAAGCGCAAGAACGCGTGAAATAACCCCTCGGGCCGATCAGCTGGTCGGCCCTCTATTTCCAGAGGCCAAAAGGATAGGATATGTCCGTTTTCTCATTGAAGATTGATATCGCCGATAACAAATTTTTCAACGGCGAAACATCACCGCTTTTTTCGCAAAGCCAGGCAAAACTGGCACGCCAGTTCCACCAGAAAATTGCTGGTTATCACCCAACACCGCTTTGTGCGCTGGACGATCTCGCAAACCTGTTTGGTGTAAAGAAAATTCTCGTCAAAGACGAATCAAAACGATTCGGTCTGAACGCCTTCAAAATGCTCGGCGGTGCGTACGCCATCGCTCAATTATTGTGTGAAAAATATCATCTTGATATCGAAACGCTGTCATTTGAGCACTTGAAAAATGCCATCGGCGAAAAAATGACTTTCGCGACTACCACCGACGGCAACCACGGGCGCGGTGTGGCATGGGCAGCACAGCAACTCGGACAGAATGCGGTGATTTACATGCCGAAAGGTTCTGCTCAGGAACGCGTTGACGCCATTCTAAACCTCGGTGCCGAGTGCATCGTCACGGATATGAACTATGACGATACCGTTCGCCTGACCATGCAACACGCGCAGCAGCACGGCTGGGAAGTGGTACAGGACACGGCATGGGAAGGTTACACCAAAATCCCAACCTGGATCATGCAAGGCTACGCAACACTGGCGGATGAAGCCGTCGAGCAAATGCGTGAAATGGGCGTCACCCCGACACACGTTCTGCTGCAAGCCGGTGTCGGTGCAATGGCCGGTGGTGTGCTGGGTTATCTGGTCGACGTCTATAGCCCGCAAAATCTGCACAGCATTATTGTTGAACCTGACAAAGCTGACTGTATTTATCGCTCCGGCGTCAAAGGCGACATCGTCAACGTTGGCGGTGATATGGCCACCATCATGGCGGGCCTGGCCTGCGGCGAACCTAACCCGCTGGGCTGGGAAATCCTACGTAACTGCGCCACCCAATTCATCTCCTGCCAGGACAGCGTTGCCGCATTAGGTATGCGCGTGCTGGGTAATCCGTATGGCAACGACCCGCGCATCATCTCCGGTGAATCCGGCGCTGTCGGTTTGGGCGTTCTCGCAGCGGTTCATTATCACCCGCAACGTCAAAGCCTGATGGAAAAACTGGCGCTGAACAAAGATGCCGTGGTGCTGGTTATCAGCACTGAAGGCGACACCGACGTGAAGCACTACCGCGAAGTTGTCTGGGAAGGCAAACACGCTGTAGCACCTTAATCACCCTATTGGAACTGCTCCCTGCAAAACGGGGAGTAAAAAATCTGGAGAAAAATAATGGCTAAGAATATTCCATTCAAACTGATTCTTGAAAAAGCAAAAGATTACCAGGCAGACATGACTCGCTTCCTACGCGATATGGTTGCTATTCCCAGTGAAAGCTGCGACGAGAAACGCGTAGTACATCGTATTAAAGAAGAGATGGAAAAAGTCGGCTTCGATAAAGTTGAAATCGACCCAATGGGCAATGTTCTCGGTTATATCGGCCACGGCCCGCGTCTGGTGGCAATGGACGCTCATATCGATACAGTCGGCATTGGCAACATCAAAAACTGGGACTTCGATCCGTATGAAGGCATGGAAACCGACGAGCTGATCGGTGGTCGTGGTACTTCCGACCAGGAAGGCGGCATGGCGTCTATGGTATATGCCGGTAAAATCATTAAAGACCTCGGTCTGGAAGATGAATATACCCTGCTGGTTACCGGTACTGTGCAGGAAGAAGACTGCGACGGTCTGTGCTGGCAATACATTATTGAACAATCCGGCATTCGCCCGGAATTTGTAGTCAGTACCGAACCAACCGACTGCCAGGTATACCGTGGTCAACGCGGTCGTATGGAAATTCGCATTGATGTTCAGGGTGTTAGCTGCCACGGTTCGGCACCAGAACGTGGTGATAACGCCATTTTCAAAATGGGTCCAATTCTTGGCGAATTACAAGAACTCTCCCAACGTCTGGGTTATGACGAATTCCTCGGCAAAGGCACCCTCACCGTTTCTGAAATTTTCTTCACCTCCCCAAGCCGTTGCGCTGTCGCAGACAGCTGCGCAGTTTCAATCGACCGTCGTCTGACCTGGGGCGAAACCTGGGAAGGCGCGCTGGACGAGATCCGCGCTCTACCTGCAGTACAGAAAGCTAACGCGGTTGTTTCTATGTACAACTACGACCGCCCATCCTGGACTGGCCTGGTTTACCCAACCGAATGCTACTTCCCGACCTGGAAAGTGGAAGAAGATCACTTCACCGTTAAAGCACTGGTGAATGCTTATGAAGGGCTGTTTGGTAAAGCGCCTGTCGTTGATAAGTGGACCTTCTCGACTAATGGCGTATCCATCATGGGTCGCCACGGCATTCCGGTCATCGGTTTTGGCCCTGGTAAAGAACCTGAAGCGCACGCGCCAAACGAAAAAACCTGGAAATCTCACCTGGTAACTTGTGCCGCTATGTACGCTGCAATCCCATTAAGCTGGCTGGCAACCGAATAATTACTCTTCACTTATTCCCCCTCCGGTTTACCGGAGGGTTTTTGGAGTTTGCTATGCGCGTATTGATAAAAAACGGCATTGTTGTTAATGCAGATGGACAGGCGAAGCAGGATTTGCTGATTGAAAGCGGGATTGTTCGCCAGTTGGGTACCGATATTTCGCCGCAACTCCCTTGCGAAGAAATTGATGCCTCTGGCTGTTACGTTTTCCCTGGCGGCGTGGATGTCCATACGCATTTCAATATTGATGTCGGCATCGCGCGCAGTTGTGATGATTTTTTTACCGGTACCCGCGCTGCTGCGTGTGGCGGTACAACAACCATTATTGACCATATGGGATTTGGCCCAAATGGCTGCCGGTTACGCCATCAACTGGAAGTTTATCGCGGTTATGCCGCCCACAAAGCAGTCATCGACTACAGCTTTCACGGTGTCATTCAACATATTAATCACGCTATCCTCGACGAAATTCCGATGATGGTTGAGGAAGGACTGAGCAGTTTTAAACTCTATTTAACCTATCAATATAAACTCAACGATGATGAAGTGTTGCAGGCATTACGCCGCTTGCATGAGTCCGGCGCGCTGACCACCGTACACCCGGAAAATGACGCAGCTATCGCCAGCAAGCGGGCGGAGTTTATCGCCGCAGGGTTAACCGCGCCGCGTTATCATGCCTTGAGTCGACCTCTGGAATGCGAAGCGGAAGCCATCGCCCGCATGATTAACCTGGCACAAATTGCCGGTAACGCCCCGCTCTATATTGTGCACCTGTCTAACGGCTTAGGTCTGGATTATCTGCGTCTTGCCCGTGCGAATCACCAGCCAGTCTGGGTTGAAACCTGCCCACAATATCTCCTGTTGGACGAACGCAGTTACGATACAGAAGATGGTATGAAGTTCATTCTTAGCCCACCGCTGCGTAACGTACGCGAGCAGGACAAACTGTGGTGTGGCATCAGCGATGGTGCGATTGACGTGGTGGCAACCGATCACTGCACCTTCTCGATGGCTCAACGCCTGCAAATTTCTAAAGGCGATTTCAGCCGCTGCCCAAATGGCTTACCCGGTGTGGAGAACCGCATGCAACTGCTGTTCTCCAGTGGCGTGATGACGGGACGTATCTCACCGGAGCGTTTTGTTGAGTTAACCAGTGCAATGCCCGCCAGGCTGTTTGGCCTGTGGCCACAAAAAGGATTATTAGCGCCCGGTTCCGATGGCGACGTGGTGATTATAGACCCACGTCAGAGCCAACAAATTCAGCATCGCCATCTCCACGACAACGCCGACTACTCGCCCTGGGAGGGGTTTACCTGTCAGGGCGCGATTGTCAGAACATTATCCCGTGGTGAAACGATTTTCTGCGACGGCACCTTTACAGGCAAAGCCGGGCGAGGTCGTTTCCTGCGACGCAAACCGTTTGTCCCTCCCGTGCTCTAACCACTGCCAGGGATCTATACACAATCAAGAATGATGAGTGAGGAAAAATGAGTAAGAAAATTGTTCTCGCCCTGGGCGGGAATGCGCTGGGCGATGACCTGGCTGGGCAAATGAAAGCGGTAAAAATTACTTCTCAGGCAATTGTTGATTTAATTGCCCAGGGACATGAGGTCATCGTCACTCATGGCAACGGGCCACAGGTGGGCATGATTAACCAGGCCTTTGAAGCTGCAGCAAAAACTGAAGCGCACTCGCCAATGCTGCCGATGTCTGTCTGTGTTGCCTTAAGCCAGGGTTATATTGGTTACGATCTACAAAACGCCTTAAGAGAAGAACTGCTTTCTCGTGGCATTAATAAACCTGTAGCAACGCTGGTTACCCAGGTCGAAGTCGATGCTAACGATCCGGCATTCCTCAACCCGACCAAGCCGATTGGTTCGTTCTTTACCGAGCAAGAAGCAGAGCTACTGACAAAACAGGGTTACACTCTGAAAGAAGATGCGGGTCGCGGCTATCGTCGTGTCGTTGCTTCGCCAAAACCGGTTGATATCATTGAAAAAGAAACGGTTAAAGCTCTGGTAGATGCCGGACAGGTGGTGATCACCGTTGGCGGTGGTGGTATCCCTGTTATTCGTGAAGGTAACCATCTGCGTGGTGCCAGCGCGGTTATCGATAAAGACTGGGCCAGTGCCCGTTTAGCAGAAATGATCGATGCCGATATGCTGATCATTCTGACTGCGGTAGAAAAAGTGGCCATTAACTTCGGAAAAGAGAATGAACAGTGGCTCGATCGCCTGTCGTTAAGTGATGCTGAACGCTTTATCGAAGAAGGTCATTTTGCGAAAGGTTCTATGCTGCCTAAAGTGGAAGCTGCCGCCTCGTTTGCTCGCTCTCGCGCAGGTCGTGAAGCACTGATTACCGTATTGAGCAAAGCGAAAGAAGGGATTGAAGGCAAAACCGGAACGGTGATTTGTCAGTAATTTAAAGGCCGGATGGGTAATACCATCCGGCCATTTTCATTTAAGCCACTTCCAGCACTTCTTTTGTCGCTTTAACGCCCTGATGCATCAACATCATTAACGCCTCAAGTACGCCGCCGCCAATCGCCCGGGCTTTATCAGAAACGCTGGTGAAATCAGCCGTTTCACCACGAGGATCGATATCACCAATTTTAAAACCACCGACCACGGCCAGTCCGTCGTTCAACAAGCCACGCACCATCCCCGTCAACGGTGCTTTAATTTCATGCTCACCAATCCAGGCAATGACATCGCCCTCTTTCACCAGATCGCCTAATTTCACGTTGGATCGCATAATGCCTGCAGCAGGAGCGCGGATCACTCGTCGGGTGGTATGCCCCATAATATTGCCGGGAACACCGGTATTCTCCTGCGCACAACCTGAGTAAATCACCTGACCGAGCCAGTGCCCGCGATTTGTTTCAATTACCGCATGACAATCCTTCCCTGCAGTAAAGCCCGGCCCAAGCGCGATTGTTACTGGTGCCATATCTGCCCGCGTTCCCAAATTCTGTTTCGCCAGAATAGCGTCCACCACGCAAAGCGGTTTCAGTTCATCAAGCAATGAACAGGTGGGATCTACCATCACAGGGATGAATCCGCGTTCGGTAAGTTTCATCGCTTCCGCAGAGCTGGTTGCCAGGCGGGCGGTGACGCCTTCGACCGTCATTTCGCCATCGAACACGGCCTGGGCAAACGCCACGGTACAACGAATCACTGTCGGTTTTTCCACTTCCAACATGATCACTTTAAAACCCGCATGATACAGACGTAGCGCTACACCACTGGCGATATCCCCCGCACCGCGAATCACCACCAGCTGGTGTCCGGAAGGATGAGAAGGCTTCATCATCAGCCCACCCGGCGCGTTATTTTTCACCTGTAATATTTCTGCCAGCACGCTGATGGCGATCTCCTGCGGCGTTTCCGCACCTATGTTGTAACCAACGGGCGCATGTAAACGGGCAATATGTTCTTCAGCCACGCCTTTCTCACGCAATTGGCGCAGGAAAAGCTGAACCTTGCGGCGACTTGCCAGCAACCCCAGCCATGCAATGGGTTGTTCAATGAGTTTGTCGAGGGCTTCACGATCCTGATTATTCGTGGCAATCAGGACAAAATTATCAGGGCGAATATCCAGTGCTTCCACTGCCGCACCAAACGACTCAGCATGGAGAAGCGTGGTTGATGGTGGGAATAGTTCAGGATTGAGGCTTTCGCGATAAATATCAGCAACGGCGATATCAAATCCTAATAGCGCCGCACTCTGGGCTATCGCCCGGTTGACATGCCCCGCACCAATCAACACCAGACGTGGACGCATACCATGGACGCTGATAAATACTGACATTGCACCTCCACAATCTGACCCGACAGCATCCGCACCGTTACGAGCCATACGTCCATGGAATAATCGCGGCTTACGTTCCTGCAATGCCTGAAGCGACTCTTCAATCACCTTCCGCTCAACCATTCCGCCACCAATTGTACCGACGATAGAACCATCGGCGCGCACTAACATTTGTGCAGAATGGCGGGGGGTTGAGCCTCGGCTATCAACAATTTGCGCCATCGCAAACGGACAATTTTGCTCTTCGAGTTTTGCAGCCTCTGTGAAAATATTCATACCAACCTCAATGGATATCCTTTCAGTAACCCGGAATACCCGGGCCGCTAATTCACAAATCTGCGCGCGATTGCAGGATGTTCTTGTATATCGCCCAGCCAGATTGCCTCTACGTTGTGTTGTTGCAGCGGTTGAAGGAGCTCGCTTTGCGCAATCGCATTCTCACATTGAGAAAAACGGTTAATGAACCAGACTCGCCGACAACCTTGTGGTACGTTTTTAAACGCTCCCTGAGGGTGGCGAACCAGCGCAACGAGATCGCTCAGTTGCAAGGGTGCATCAGGTGTTAACCCCGTAATATCAGCAAACTGCGACCAGCGATGGACATTTTCTGTGCTCACTTTCTCACCCAAAATATGTCCTCCCATCACAGCAATCACGCAGCAACTGCTTTTAGGTATGCAAGGTTCGTGCTCATCAGGCGCTTTTAACGGCATTCCACGCGAGCCATCTGCCTCAATGAGAATTACGTCACACTCTGGTCGTTGTACCAGTGCATCAATCGCTTCTGGCGTAAATCCCTGCACTTTTCCCTGGTTCGCTTTCCAGCTGTGAAAACAAAATGAAATGGGGGATATAAAAGACGCATGAGGAAGCATGGCGGGATCACGACAGAAAACCACGGGCCAGTGAGATGTTGGCATAAACATATGTGTCGTCGTAGTGATTAATACACGCCTGCCGCTCGCCTGGAACAGTTCTGCCAGCCAAAAAAGCAAGCTGGTTTTCCCCCCAGCACCAACAATAGAAATCACAGTGGGACGTTTCTGCGCGCCTAAATCAATGAATAATGCCGATGGGTCAATTATACTTTTCACGCGTCTTTATGGACCTCTCTGGGATAAATTACCCTCAACGTAATCCATCAGGAAGTAACGCAATTATCAGGCGTTATTAGCTCCTGTAAATAATGGAATCACTATGTCAGCCATCGACTGTATAATTACCGCCGCAGGATTATCATCAAGAATGGGGCAATGGAAAATGATGTTACCCTGGCAACAGGGAACAATTCTTGATACAAGTATCAAAAATGCGTTGCAGTTTTGTAGCCGAATTATTTTAGTCACCGGCTATCGTGGTAATGAACTGCACGAACGTTATGCGAACCAGAGCAATATCACTATTATCCACAACCCAGATTATGCGCAGGGTTTACTGACATCAGTAAAGGCCGCAGTACCCGCGGTGCAAACAGAACATTGTTTTCTCACCCACGGAGATATGCCAACCCTCACCATCGATATTTTTAGAAAAATCTGGTCGTTACGAAATGATGGCGCAATACTGCCACTCCATAATGGCATCCCCGGCCATCCGATTTTAGTGTCAAAACCATGCCTGATGCAGGCAATCCAGCGACCCAATGTCACCAATATGCGTCAGGCACTCCTTATGGGAGAACATTATTCCGTCGAAATAGAAAATGCAGAAATAATTTTAGATATTGATACTCCGGACGACTTTATTACAGCGAAGAAAAGGTATACTGAAATTTAGAAAACGTAGTTAAACGATTGCGTTCAAATATCTAATCCCTCCAGCACTCTTTATCATAATGATAAGGAATCACTGATTTTGAGAAAAGAGAAAAAGTGATAAATGGGCTGGCAATAATAATTTTCAGGAGTGATTTTAATTCTCATTTGGCACCTGTGAGTTCATTCACAAAAAGCCATTAAGTTTCGAGCCGCCTCACATTTTTTTATATTTCCCGCCAAACCTGGCAAGAGTGGTGCGATTGTTGCTCTATCCCCCTAAACCACCGGATTTCTCAACACCGGTCACTCAATGATATCTGTATAAGCTAAGGAGAGGGTTATGGGGGATATTATGCGTCCCATTCCGTTTGAGGAACTTTTGACGCGCATATTTGATGAATACCAACAACAACGCTCAATCTTTGGTATTCCCGAGCAACAGTTTTACTCACCCGTAAAAGGTAAAACTGTTAGCGTCTTCGGTGAAACCTGTGCCACTCCCGTCGGCCCTGCCGCTGGCCCGCACACGCAACTTGCGCAAAACATCGTCACCTCCTGGCTGACTGGCGGACGCTTCATCGAACTAAAAACCGTCCAAATTCTTGACCGCCTGGAGCTGGAAAAGCCCTGTATCGATGCCGAAGACGAGTGCTTTAACACCGAATGGTCTACCGAATTTACCCTGCTTAAAGCCTGGGATGAATACCTCAAAGCCTGGTTTGCCCTGCACCTTCTCGAAGCGATGTTCCAGCCTTCTGATTCCGGTAAATCGTTCATCTTTAATATGAGCGTCGGTTACAACCTCGAAGGTATTAAGCAACCGCCGATGCAGCAGTTCATCGACAATATGATGGACGCATCTGACCATCCGAAATTCGCTCAATACCGCGATGCACTTAATAAGCTACTCCAGAATGAGGCATTTTTAGCCCGCCACGGATTGCAGGAAAAACGCGAAAGCTTGCAAGCCTTACCCGCTCGCATCCCCACCAGCATGGTACAAGGGGTTACCCTCTCCACCATGCACGGCTGTCCTCCGCATGAAATCGAAGCCATTTGCCGCTACATGCTGGAAGAAAAAGGGCTCAACACCTTTGTGAAACTCAACCCGACCTTACTGGGGTACGCGCGTGTTCGTGAGATCCTCGATGTCTGCGGTTTCGGTTACATCGGCTTAAAAGAAGAGTCATTTGATCACGACCTCAAGCTGACGCAAGCACTGGAAATGCTGGAACGCCTGATGGCACTGGCAAAAGAAAAATCACTCGGCTTTGGCGTAAAACTGACTAACACTCTCGGCACCATCAACAATAAAGGCGCATTGCCCGGTGAAGAGATGTATATGTCAGGCCGTGCGCTGTTCCCGCTCTCCATCAACGTTGCAGCAGTTCTCTCTCGCGCCTTTGACGGCAAACTGCCCATTTCTTATTCCGGTGGTGCCAGTCAGCTGACTATCCGCGATATTTTTGATACTGGTATTCGCCCTATTACTATGGCAACCGACCTGCTGAAACCTGGCGGCTATCTGCGCTTAAGTGCCTGCATGCGCGAGCTGGAAGGCTCAGATGCCTGGGAGCTTAACCACGTTGACGTCGAACGACTGAACAGACTGGCAGCAGACGCGTTAACCATGGAATACACCCAGAAACACTGGAAGCCAGAAGAGCGTATTGAAGTGGCTGAAGACCTGCCGCTGACCGATTGCTACGTTGCCCCCTGTGTTACTGCCTGCGCTATCAAGCAAGATATTCCGGAATACATCCGTCTGCTTGGCGAACACCGCTATGCCGACGCGCTGGAACTCATCTATCAACGCAACGCCCTGCCCGCCATTACCGGTCATATTTGCGATCACCAGTGCCAATACAACTGTACCCGCCTGGATTACGACAGTGCGCTGAATATCCGCGAACTGAAAAAAGTCGCGCTGGAAAAAGGTTGGGATGAATATAAGCAACGCTGGCACAAACCAGCCGGTTCTGGTTCACGCCATCCGGTTGCCGTGATTGGTGCAGGTCCGGCGGGTCTGGCAGCAGGTTACTTCCTTGCCAGAGCGGGCCATCCGGTTACGCTGTTTGAACGCGAAGCCAATGCGGGCGGCGTGGTGAAAAATATCATTCCTCAGTTCCGTATTCCTGCAGAGTTAATTCAGCACGATATCGATTTTGTTGCCGCTCACGGCGTAAAATTTGAGTATGGCTGCTCACCCGATTTGACCGTTGAACAGTTAAAAAATCAGGGCTTCCACTATGTTCTGATTGCCACCGGCACTGATAAAAATAGCGGTGTGAAACTGGCGGGCGACAACCAAAATGTCTGGAAATCACTCCCCTTCCTGCGTGAATACAACAAGGGCACAGCGCTCAAGCTGGGCAAACATGTGGTCGTTGTCGGGGCGGGTAACACGGCAATGGACTGCGCTCGTGCGGCGTTACGCGTTCCAGGCGTAGAAAAAGCAACGGTCGTTTACCGTCGTTCACTGCAAGAGATGCCAGCATGGCGCGAAGAGTATGAAGAAGCGTTGCACGACGGCGTGGAGTTCCGTTTCCTGAATAATCCGGAACGTTTCGATGCTGATGGCACCTTAACCTTGCGCGTTATGTCGCTTGGCGAACCTGATGAGAAAGGTCGTCGCCGTCCGGTTGAAACCAACGAAACAGTAACACTGCATGTAGACAGCCTGATCACCGCCATTGGTGAACAGCAGGATACTGAAGCCCTGAATGCGATGGGCGTGCCGCTGGACAAAAACGGCTGGCCAGACGTCGACCATAATGGCGAAACGCGTCTGAGTGACGTCTTTATGATCGGCGACGTACAGCGCGGACCATCCTCCATTGTCGCTGCTGTCGGAACCGCGCGTCGGGCGACCGATGCCATCCTGAGTCGGGAAAATATCCGTTCCCACCAGAACGATAAATACTGGAATAACGTCAATCCGGCGGAAATCTATCAACGTAAAGGCGATATCTCTGTCACTCTGGTGAACAGTGACGATCGTGATGCGTTTGTCGCGCAGGAAGCCGCTCGCTGCCTTGAATGTAACTACGTTTGCAGCAAGTGTGTGGATGTCTGCCCGAACCGCGCCAACGTATCCATTGCGGTCCCAGGCTTCCAGAACCGTTTCCAGACGCTGCACCTCGACGCTTACTGTAACGAATGTGGCAACTGCGCCCAATTCTGCCCGTGGAACGGTAAACCGTACAAAGACAAAATCACCGTCTTCAGCCTGTCGCAAGACTTTGATAACAGCAGCAACCCAGGCTTCCTTGTGGAAGATTGCCGGGTACGCGTACGTCTGAATAACCAAAGCTGGGTGTTAAACATCGACAGCGAAGGTCAGTTCAACAACGTACCACCGGAGCTGAACGATATGTGCCGCATCATTAGCCATGTCCACCAGCATCATCATTATCTGCTGGGCCGCGTGGAGGTGTAATCATGTTGATTCTGAAGAATGTCACCGCAGTGCAGTTACACCCGGCGAAAGTGCAGGAAGGCGTTGATATCGCCATCGAAAATGATGTGATTGTCGCTATCGACGATGCCCTGACGCAACGCTATCCCGATGCCAGCTACAAAGAGATGCATGGTCGGATTGTGATGCCGGGAATTGTCTGCTCGCACAACCATTTTTACTCGGGGCTGTCCCGCGGAATTATGGCAAACATCGCCCCCTGCCCGGATTTCATCTCAACGCTGAAAAATCTCTGGTGGCGACTCGATCGCGCCCTTGATGAAGAGTCGCTCTATTACAGCGGACTGATTTGTTCCCTGGAAGCAATTAAGAGCGGATGTACATCGGTTATCGATCACCATGCCTCCCCAGCCTATATCGGCGGGTCGCTCTCCACATTGCGCGACGCATTTTTAAAAGTTGGCCTGCGCGCGATGACCTGTTTTGAAACTACTGACCGTAACAGCGGCATCAAAGAGTTGCAGGAAGGTGTAGAAGAAAACATCCGCTTCGCCCGTCAGATTGATGAGGCGAAGAAAGCAGCAACCGAGCCGTATCTGGTGGAAGCACATATCGGCGCTCACGCGCCGTTTACCGTACCGGATGCCGGTCTGGAGATGCTGCGTGAAGCCGTGAAAAGCACAGGTCGTGGTTTGCATATTCACGCTGCGGAAGACCTTTACGACGTTTCCTACAGTCACCATTGGTACGGCAAAGACCTGCTGGCACGACTGGCGCAATTCGATCTCATCGACAGCAAAACGCTGGTCGCTCATGGGCTGTACTTGTCGAAAGATGACATCGCCCTACTCAATCAGCGCGATGCGTTCCTGGTGCATAACGCCCGTTCAAACATGAACAACCATGTCGGCTACAACCATCACCTTAGCGACATCCGCAATCTGGCGTTGGGAACGGACGGCATTGGTTCGGACATGTTTGAAGAGATGAAATTTGCCTTCTTTAAACATCGCGATGCGGGTGGCCCGCTGTGGCCTGACAGTTTTGCCAAAGCACTGGCTAACGGCAACGAACTGATGAGCCGCAACTTTGGCGCGAAATTTGGGCTTCTGGAAGCCGGTTACAAAGCCGATTTAACCATTTGCGATTACAACTCGCCAACGCCGCTGCTGGCAGACAATATCGCCGGGCATATCGCTTTCGGTATGGGCTCAGGCAGCGTTCACAGCGTGATGGTCAATGGTGTGATGGTCTATGAAGACCGTCAGTTTAACTTCGATTGCGATTCCATTTATGCGCAAGCCAGAAAAGCCGCTGCCAGTATGTGGCGTCGGATGGATGCGCTGGCATAAATAACAGCTCCCCTCTTCTTTCAGAGAAGAGGGGAAATTAAGGAAAGACGATGATTGAACAATTTTTCAGACCCGACTCTGTCGAACAAGCGCTGGAACTGAAGCGCCGCTACCAGGATGAAGCCGTCTGGTTCGCCGGGGGCAGCAAACTCAACGCTACACCAACCCGTACCGATAAAAAGATTGCCATTTCCTTGCAGGATCTGGAGCTGGACTGGATTGACTGGGATAACGGTGCACTACGAATTGGCGCAATGTCTCGCTTGCAGCCACTGCGTGATGCGCGATTTATTCCTGCAGCACTGTGTGAAGCCCTCGGTTTTGTTTACTCACGCCATGTTCGTAATCAGTCGACCATTGGTGGTGAAATCGCCGCCCGGCAGGAAGAGTCGGTGCTGCTTCCCGTCCTGCTGGCACTGGATGCTGAACTGGTTTTTGGCAACGGCGAAACGCTGTCAATCGAGGACTACCTGGCCTGCCCATGCGATCGCCTGTTAACCGAAATTATCATTAAAGATCCGTATCGCACCTGTGCGACTCGCAAAATTAGCCGTTCTCAGGCAGGTTTAACCGTCGTGACGGCAGCCGTTGCAATAACAGACCACGACGGTATGCGAATTGCGCTGGATGGCGTAGCCAGTAAAGCACTGCGTCTGCATGATGTTGAAACTCAAAATCTGGAAGGCAATGCACTTGAACAGGCTGTCGCCAACGCCATTTTCCCGCAGGAAGATTTGCGGGGCAGCGTGGCCTATAAACGCTATATCACGGGAGTTCTGGTAGCCGACCTGTATGCCGACTGCCAACAGGCTGGGGAGGAAGCCGTATGATCATCCACTTTACTTTAAATGGCGCGCCTCAGGAGCTAACCGTTAATCCAGGCGAAAACGTGCAAAAGCTGTTGTTTAACATGGGAATGCACTCTGTACGCAACAGTGATGATGGTTTTGGGTTTGCCGGTTCTGACGCAATTATCTTTAACGGTAATATCGTTAACGCGTCCTTGCTTATCGCCGCACAGTTAGAGAAGGCAGATATTCGTACCGCAGAATCTCTGGGCAAATGGAATGAGTTAAGTCTGGTTCAACAGGCCATGGTTGATGTTGGCGTGGTGCAGTCTGGTTATAACGATCCAGCTGCGGCTCTGATTATCACCGATCTTCTCGATCGCATCGACGCACCTACCCGCGAAGAGATCGACGACGCACTCTCAGGTCTGTTTAGCCGCGATGCTGGCTGGCAGCAATACTATCAGGTCATTGAACTGGCGGTTGCACGTAAAAATAATCCGCAGGCCACCATTGATATCGCTCCGACTTTCCGTGACGACCTTGAAGTCATTGGCAAGCATTATCCTAAAACTGATGCCGCGAAAATGGTGCAGGCGAAACCCTGCTATGTTGAAGATCGAGTAACGGCTGACGCCTGCGTCATTAAAATGTTACGTAGCCCACACGCTCACGCACTGATTACTCATCTGGATGTCAGCAAAGCTGAAGCCTTACCGGGCGTCGTTCACGTTATTACTCACCTGAATTGCCCGGATATTTACTATACCCCGGGTGGTCAGAGCGCACCGGAACCGTCACCGCTTGACCGCCGAATGTTCGGCAAGAAAATGCGTCACGTCGGCGATCGCGTTGCTGCGGTAGTAGCCGAAAATGAAGACATTGCGCTCGAAGCACTGAAGCTCATCGACGTTGAATATGAAGTGCTTAAGCCGGTAATGTCGATTGACGAGGCAATGGCGGAAGATGCGCCTGTCGTGCACGATGAACCGGTGGTGTATGTTGCTGGTGCGCCAGATACTCTGGAAGATGATAACAGCCATGCAGCCCAGCGCGGCGAGCATATGATCATCAACTTCCCGATCGGTTCTCGCCCACGCAAAAATATCGCTGCCAGTATTCATGGTCATATTGGCGATATGGACAAAGGCTTTGCCGATGCCGATGTGATCATTGAGCGAACCTATAACTCAACGCAGGCGCAGCAGTGCCCGACTGAAACACATATCTGCTTTACCCGTATGGACGGCGATCGTCTGGTGATCCACGCCTCCACCCAGGTACCATGGCACTTACGCCGCCAGGTCGCGCGCCTCGTGGGCATGAAACAACATAAAGTTCATGTCATTAAAGAACGTGTAGGCGGCGGTTTTGGTTCCAAACAGGACATCCTGCTGGAAGAAGTGTGCGCCTGGGCAACCTGCGTGACCGGGCGTCCGGTACTGTTCCGCTACACCCGTGAAGAAGAGTTTATTGCTAACACCTCTCGTCACGTCGCGAAAGTCACCGTCAAACTGGGCGCGAAAAAAGATGGTCGCCTGACGGCAGTGAAGATGGATTTCCGCGCCAACACGGGTCCTTACGGTAACCACTCACTCACCGTACCGTGTAACGGACCGGCGCTGTCGCTGCCGTTATATCCATGCGATAACGTCGATTTTCAGGTCACCACCTACTACAGCAACATTTGCCCAAATGGTGCTTATCAGGGTTATGGCGCACCGAAAGGTAACTTCGCTATCACCATGGCATTAGCGGAACTGGCTGAACAGTTACAGATCGACCAACTGGAAATTATCGAACGTAACCGGGTACACGAAGGGCAAGAGCTGAAAATTCTCGGTGCAATCGGTGAAGGTAAAGCGCCGACCTCCGTTCCTTCCGCCGCCAGCTGCGCACTGGAAGAGATCCTGCGTCAGGGTCGCGAGATGATCCAATGGTCTTCACCAAAACCGCAAAATGGTGACTGGCACATCGGTCGCGGCGTCGCCATTATCATGCAGAAATCGGGTATCCCGGATATCGATCAGGCTAACTGCATGATCAAACTGGAATCGGATGGCACCTTTATCGTTCATTCCGGTGGTGCGGATATTGGTACTGGTCTGGATACTGTGGTGACCAAACTGGCAGCAGAAGTGCTGCACTGCCCACCGCAGGACGTGCATGTTATCTCCGGTGATACCGATCATGCACTGTTTGATAAAGGCGCATATGCCTCGTCCGGTACTTGCTTCTCGGGTAACGCTGCGCGTTTGGCAGCGGAAAATCTGCGGGAGAAAATCCTGTTCCACGGCGCGCAAATATTGGGTGAGCCAGTGGCAGATGTTCAACTAGCAACGCCGGGCGTCGTTCGCGGCAAGAAAGGCGAAGTTAGTTTCGGAGAGATAGCCCATAAAGGCGAAACCGGCACCGGCTTTGGTTCACTGGTGGGAACTGGCAGTTATATCACACCTGATTTCGCCTTCCCGTATGGCGCAAACTTCGCTGAAGTTGCCGTCAACACGCGTACGGGTGAAATCCGCCTGGATAAATTCTACGCCTTGCTGGACTGCGGTACACCGGTCAATCCAGAGTTAGCGTTGGGACAAATCTACGGTGCCACTCTGCGAGCTATCGGCCACAGTATGAGCGAAGAGATCATTTATGACGCCGAAGGTCACCCGTTAACGCGTGATTTACGCAGTTACGGCGCACCGAAAATTGGTGACATTCCGCGTGATTTCCGCGCTGTGCTGGTGCCGAGCGACGATAAAGTCGGCCCATTCGGGGCGAAATCGATCTCGGAAATCGGTGTAAATGGCGCAGCTCCGGCGATTGCTACCGCAATTCACGATGCCTGCGGCATCTGGTTACGCGAATGGCATTTCACACCGGAGAAAATACTCACCGCGCTGGAAAAAATATAAGTAATAAATGGCCGCTTCGGCGGCCTGTTTCTCTGTTTGAACGATGACTAAATAGTGACTGCGAAAATGAGATAAGCCGTTCTCAAGGCGTCCTGCGCCCCAAATTCGTGGGAATTTATTTTACTAATTCAGATGATCAAATTTACTTTAAAAGGAGTGAAGGGATGTCTGATATAAACCATGCAGGTTCTGACCTTATATTTGAACTGGAGGATCGCCCTCCCTTTCATCAGGCTCTCGTAGGTGCCATTACCCATCTGTTGGCAATTTTCGTTCCGATGGTAACCCCCGCGTTAATCGTGGGTGCGGCCTTACAGCTTTCCGCTGAAACAACTGCCTATCTTGTTTCTATGGCGATGATCGCCTCTGGTATTGGTACCTGGTTACAAGTAAACCGCTACGGCATCGTCGGTTCTGGTTTACTTTCAATTCAGTCAGTCAATTTTTCATTTGTTACGGTCATGATTGCGCTGGGCAGCAGCATGAAAAGCGACGGTTTTCACGAAGAGTTAATCATGTCGTCGCTCCTCGGCGTCTCCTTCGTTGGCGCATTTCTGGTTGTCGGCTCTTCTTTTATCCTGCCCTATTTACGTCGGGTTATTACGCCTACCGTCAGCGGCATTGTGGTGCTGATGATCGGCTTAAGCCTGATTAAAGTCGGCATTATTGATTTTGGTGGAGGATTTGCAGCCAAAAGCAGCGGTACGTTCGGCAATTACGAACATCTCGGCGTTGGTTTATTGGTTTTGATTGTGGTGATCGGCTTTAACTGCTGTCGCAGTCCGTTGCTACGCATGGGAGGGATCGCCATTGGGCTATGTGTCGGCTATATCGCATCGTTATGCCTGGGCATGGTGGATTTCAGCAGTATGCACAATTTGCCGTTAATCACCATCCCGCATCCGTTCAAATACGGCTTTAGTTTTAGCTTCCATCAGTTCCTGGTGGTTGGCACGATTTATCTGCTTAGCGTGCTGGAAGCTGTCGGCGATATCACCGCCACAGCAATGGTTTCCCGCCGCCCCATTCAGGGGGAAGAGTATCAGTCCCGACTGAAAGGCGGCGTGCTGGCAGATGGTCTGGTTTCTGTTATCGCCTCCGCTGTCGGTTCATTACCATTAACCACGTTTGCGCAAAATAATGGGGTTATTCAGATGACTGGCGTCGCTTCACGTTATGTCGGGCGAACCATCGCGGTAATGCTGGTTATCCTCGGCTTATTTCCGATGATTGGCGGCTTCTTCACGACCATTCCCTCAGCAGTTCTGGGAGGCGCAATGACGTTGATGTTTTCCATGATTGCCATCGCAGGGATTCGCATCATCATCACCAACGGTTTAAAGCGCCGTGAAACGCTTATTGTTGCCACTTCTTTAGGTTTAGGGCTTGGTGTCTCCTACGATCCCGAAATTTTTAAAATATTGCCAGCCTCTATTTATGTATTAGTTGAAAACCCTATTTGTGCTGGCGGGTTAACTGCGATTTTATTAAATATTATCCTCCCTGGTGGCTACCGACAGGAAAACGTTCTGCCTGGTATTACCTCAGCGGAAGAGATGGATTAACAGTAAAGGAGTCAATGATGTCAGGAGAACACACGTTAAAAGCGGTACGAGGCAGTTTTATTGATGTCACCCGTACGGTCGATAACCCGGAAGAAATTGCCTCTGCGCTGCGGTTTATTGAGGATGGTTTATTGCTCATTAAACAGGGAAAAGTGGAATGGTTTGGCGAATGGGAAGACGGAAAGCATCAAATTCCTGACACCATTCGCGTGCGCGACTATCGCGGCAAACTGATAGTACCGGGCTTTGTCGATACACATATCCATTATCCGCAAAGTGAAATGGTGGGGGCCTATGGTGAACAATTGCTGGAGTGGTTGAATAAACACACCTTCCCTACTGAACGTCGTTATGAGGATTTAGAGTACGCCCGCGAGATGTCGGCGTTCTTCATCAAGCAGCTTTTACGTAACGGAACCACCACGGCGCTGGTGTTTGGCACTGTTCATCCACAATCCGTTGATGCGCTGTTTGAAGCCGCCAGTCATATCAATATGCGTATGATTGCCGGTAAAGTTATGATGGACCGAAACGCACCGGATTATCTGCTCGACACTGCCGAAAGCAGCTATCACCAAAGCAAAGAACTGATTGAACGCTGGCACAAAAATGGTCGTCTGTTGTATGCGATTACGCCACGCTTCGCCCCTACCTCATCTCCTGAACAGATGGCGATGGCGCAACGCCTGAAAGAAGAATATCCGGATACATGGGTACATACCCATCTCTGTGAAAACAAAGATGAAATTGCCTGGGTGAAATCGCTTTATCCTGACCATGATGGTTATCTTGATGTTTACCATCAGTACGGCCTGACCGGTAAAAATTGTGTCTTTGCTCACTGCGTCCATCTCGAAGAAAAAGAGTGGGATCGTCTCAGCGAAACCAAATCCAGCATTGCTTTCTGTCCGACCTCCAACCTTTACCTCGGCAGCGGCTTATTCAACTTGAAAAAAGCATGGCAGAAGAAAGTCAAAGTGGGCATGGGAACAGATATCGGTGCCGGAACAACTTTTAACATGCTGCAAACGCTGAACGAAGCCTACAAGGTATTGCAATTACAAGGCTATCGCCTCTCGGCATATGAAGCGTTTTACCTGGCCACGCTCGGCGGAGCGAAATCTCTGGGCCTTGACGATTTGATTGGCAACTTTTTACCTGGCAAAGAGGCTGATTTCGTGGTGATGGAACCCACTGCCACTCCGCTACAGCAGCTGCGCTATGACAACTCTGTTTCTTTAGTCGACAAATTGTTCGTGATGATGACGTTGGGCGATGACCGTTCGATCTACCGCACCTACGTTGATGGTCGTCTGGTGTACGAACGCAACTAATAATAAAACTTTAACATCCTCGTGAGGACATCATTATGTCTGGAGACATCCTACAAACACCGGACGCACCAAAGCCACAGGGCGCGCTGGATAATTATTTTAAAATTACCGCTCGTGGCAGTACCGTTCGTCAGGAAGTACTGGCTGGCTTAACGACCTTTCTGGCCATGGTTTATTCCGTTATCGTCGTTCCGGGAATGCTGGGCAAAGCAGGTTTTCCTCCCGCAGCTGTGTTTGTTGCCACCTGTCTGGTCGCGGGCTTCGGCTCGTTGCTGATGGGGTTATGGGCCAATTTGCCAATGGCGATTGGTTGCGCTATTTCCTTGACGGCGTTTACCGCATTCAGTCTGGTACTCGGGCAACAAATTAGCGTTCCTGTCGCACTGGGCGCAGTCTTTCTGATGGGCGTCATCTTCACCGCTATTTCCGTAACCGGTGTGCGTACCTGGATCTTACGTAATTTGCCGATGGGGATCGCTCACGGTACAGGTATCGGTATCGGCCTGTTTCTGCTGCTGATTGCTGCTAACGGTGTGGGAATGGTTATCAAAAACCCGATTGAAGGCTTGCCAGTGGCGCTCGGTGCCTTTACCTCCTTCCCGGTGATGATGAGCTTACTGGGGCTGGCGGTCATCTTCGGTCTGGAAAAGTGCCGCGTACCCGGCGGGATCTTGTTGGTGATTATTGCAATTTCGATCATCGGCTTAATCTTTGACCCAGCGGTGAAGTACCACGGTCTGGTGGCGATGCCAAGCCTGACTGGCGAAGATGGTAAGTCTCTGATTTTCAGCCTCGATATTATGGGCGCACTCCAGCCAACTGTACTTCCGAGTGTACTGGCATTGGTGATGACCGCAGTGTTCGACGCCACTGGCACCATCCGTGCCGTCGCCGGTCAGGCGAATTTGTTGGATAAAGACAACCAGATCATCAACGGCGGCAAAGCCCTGACCAGTGACTCAGTAAGTTCAATATTCTCCGGCCTGGTGGGCGCAGCGCCCGCGGCGGTTTATATCGAATCAGCGGCAGGAACCGCCGCCGGGGGGAAAACCGGTTTAACCGCAACCGTGGTTGGTGCGTTGTTCCTGATGATTCTGTTTTTATCACCGTTATCGTTTCTGATCCCCGGTTATGCCACAGCTCCCGCACTGATGTACGTGGGTTTGCTGATGTTAAGCAACGTCTCGAAGCTGGATTTCAACGATTTTATTGACGCAATGGCTGGCCTGGTGTGTGCCGTGTTCATCGTTCTGACTTGTAATATCGTTACCGGTATTATGCTGGGTTTTGTAACACTGGTAGTGGGCCGCGTCTTTGCACGCGAATGGCAAAAGCTGAATATTGGTACGGTGATCATTACTGCCGCACTGGTCGCGTTTTACGCGGGTGGTTGGGCTATCTAATAGATTCTCCGCGCCTTTCAACGCGGAGATTTCTTTCAGAGAGGATTCTCACTGCTGGCAACAATACGCTGCTGGCGGACTCGCCTGAGTTCTCTTTCAGTCAGCAACTGCAGCGCCTGTGTCGGGCAAGATTCAACGCAGGCTGGCCCCTCTTCCCGCTGTTCACAGAGATCGCATTTCACGATTTGTTGCCGGGTATCCCCCGGCAATGACTGAATGGTGATCATTCCAAACGGGCACGCACTGACGCAACTCTGACAGCCAATACAACGGGCAGAATTTGCCTGCACCACCTGCTCTCCCATCGTCAGCGCCCCCACGGGACAAGCGCCAACACAAGGGGCGTTTTCACACTGATGGCACATCACCGGCGCACTGATGCTATCCAGCCGTTGTACCTTCAGCCGGGGTAAAAAGATATCGGCATTCAACTCCTGTTCTGAAGGGTGAGCGACCACACAGGCCACTTCACAAGTACGGCAGCCAATACAGTCAGCCGGATTAACGATAATTAACGATTTCATCACGATGCCTTCGTATCAAACAGAGTTAACATATCGCGCGCCGCCTGCCTTCCTGCGGCCATTGCAGTGACAACCAGATCCGCGCCATGAACTGCATCACCACCAGCAAAGACTTTTTTCAGATGCGTCTGGGTAGGTAAATACCCGACGTCGCCGGTTTGAATCAGGCCCCATTTATCGAGTTTAATTCCGCTGCCCTGCAACCACGGCATGGTATGTGCCTGGAAACCAAAGGCCATAATGAGAACATCGGCGGGCAATTCAAACTCTGAACCCGCAACCGGACGAGGACGACGGCGACCATCCGGCCCCGGCTCACCCATAGCGGTACGAATCAGGCCCACCGCAGTTAAGCGTCCATCTTCATCACAAGCGATATATTGCGGCTGAACATTGAACTGAAACTCAACACCTTCCTCGCGGGCATTGACCACCTCTTTGCGCGAGCCCGGCATACTGACTTCATCACGACGATACGCACAGGTCACGCTGGCGGCATTAAGGCGGATGGAAGTCCGCAAACAATCCATTGTCGTATCGCCACCGCCCAATACCACAACTCGCTTACCTTCCACATCCGTCAGCGGATACTCTGCAGACTCCGGCAATCCCATGAGCTGGCGGGTATGGGCGGTCAGGAACGGTAACGCCTGAATGACACCAGGCGCATCTTCATGCGGCAGATCTGCTCGCATCATCCCGTAAGTCCCCACGCCGAGGAAAACAGCATCATATTCCGCCGTTAATTCGTTGAAAGAGATATCGCGGCCAATTTCACAGTTGAGATGGAAATCGATTCCCATTGCGATGAATATCTCTCGCCGCTGGCTTAATACCGTTTTATCGAGTTTGAAAGGAGGAATGCCAAAAGTCAGCATACCGCCAATTTCTGGATGGCGATCAAAGACATCAACCTGAACTCCCGCGCGCGCCAGAATATCAGCACACCCTAATCCTGCAGGTCCAGCGCCAATCACCGCCACTTTTTCGCTACGGGGAACAACTTTGCTGACATCGGGACGCCAGCCCATCGCCAGCGCAGTATCGGTGATGTAGCGTTCCAGATTACCGATAGAGACTGCGCCAGAGTGATCTTTCAAAGTACATGCACCTTCACAAAGACGGTCCTGTGGACATACCCTGCCGCAGATTTCGGGTAAGGAACTGGTCTGGTGGCAAAGTTCTGCCGCTTCAATAATCTTTCCTTCCTGTACCAGACGGATGTAATCCGGAATAGCGTTATGCAGCGGACAATGCCAGTTGCAGTTAGCTTTTTCGGCACAATAAACACAGCGGTCACTCTCATAAGTCGCTTGTTGTGGATCCAGCCCGCAATAGATTTCGCCAAAGTGGGTTTTCCGTTCACTCGCTGAAATTTTATCTGCGCCTTTACGCGAGTTAACGGGGAGCAACGCTGCACTGCGAGATGGCTGAGCGTCTGATGACGCTTTTCCTGCTGCCGTTTTGCGCTGGCGGGCCACCTTTATCTGCTGCAACCCTTTATCGTCCATCAGCCGTAACGCCTGTGTTGGGCAGACGTCAATACAGGCTTGCGTGCCGGAACTGCGCTGGTTACAAAGGTCGCATTTCTGTGCAATCGTATCGACCATCTCAACGACGCCAAAGGGGCAAGCGATTGCGCATCTTTTACAACCAATACATTTTTGCTCGTCCAGTTGTACGCTATCGGACTGGAAAGTCAGAGCATTAACCGGACAAGCCGTAACGCAAGGGGCATTGTTGCAGTGATGGCAGGCCACCGGATTCGCAGCCTGGCCTTTCCCTACAACGTGGATACGCGGTCGAAAGTCACTGTGACTCAGCGGCCAGTTTTCTTGATTATGTGCCACCGCACAGGCAATTTCACAAGCATGGCAGCCTATACATTCCGCAGCTTCAGCAGCGATAAACTTATTCATTTGCATCCCTTTCATTTAATGAGTTATGTCTTCTCAAATTTCGCGATGCAATAAACGGGCATATATTAGGTAGCATGACCGTTTTAATTATAATTTTGCAACTGAGTTCAAATTATTGCCCCTCAATCTATGCCGCTTTCATTATTTCAACATTGCCGATCAAAAGAATGCTATCCAGATAAAAACGATTAAATGCGAGAGTGCGACATGCCAGAATGATTAATGAAATATCAATATGAGAAAATTACAGATAATTCCATTGTCAGGTTCTCTTCTCATAATCGTGGTTTAACCACGATTATGTGATTGCCTCCGCAATTCCTGTCTCTAACTCCCCTTCCTCGCAAAAACTGGCACTCCACGAGCATGTGTTTAGACAGTTTCATGAACATAAACGGTTGCTTTTTACTCTGGCGGGCGAAAGGAGAAACACTGATGAGCGCCATAGATTCCCAACTTCCCTCATCTTCTGGGCAAGACCGCCCAACTGATGAGGTTGACCGCATATTATCACCAGGAAAGCTGATCATACTCGGTCTGCAACACGTCCTTGTCATGTACGCAGGTGCAGTCGCTGTTCCTCTTATGATTGGTGACCGACTCGGCCTATCAAAAGAAGCTATTGCGATGCTCATTAGCTCGGATCTCTTTTGCTGCGGGATCGTCACATTATTGCAATGTATCGGTATCGGCCGCTTTATGGGGATCCGCCTGCCGGTGATTATGTCGGTGACCTTCGCCGCTGTAACACCAATGATAGCCATTGGTATGAACCCGGATATCGGCCTGCTGGGGATATTCGGTGCCACTATCGCCGCGGGTTTTATCACCACATTATTAGCGCCACTTATCGGTCGCTTGATGCCTTTATTCCCGCCACTGGTTACCGGTGTGGTTATTACTTCTATCGGGCTTAGCATCATTCAGGTGGGTATTGACTGGGCCGCCGGAGGTAAAGGGAATCCGCAATATGGTAATCCCGTTTATTTAGGTATCTCCTTTGCCGTCTTAATTTTTATCTTGCTCATTACTCGCTATGCGAAAGGATTTATGTCCAACGTCGCCGTATTACTGGGGATTGTATTTGGTTTTTTACTTTCGTGGATGATGAATGAAGTCAATTTATCCGGGCTACATGATGCTTCATGGTTTGCGATTGTCACGCCGATGTCATTTGGTATGCCGATTTTCGATCCCGTTTCCATTCTGACCATGACTGCCGTGTTAATCATCGTGTTTATCGAGTCGATGGGGATGTTCCTGGCACTGGGTGAAATAGTCGGTCGTAAACTCTCTTCACACGATATTATTCGCGGGCTGCGTGTCGATGGTGTAGGGACAATGATAGGCGGAACGTTTAACAGCTTCCCCCACACGTCATTTTCTCAAAACGTTGGCCTGGTTAGCGTGACGCGCGTTCATAGCCGCTGGGTGTGCATTGCTTCCGGTATCATTTTGATCCTGTTCGGCATGGTGCCCAAAATGGCGGTGCTGGTGGCCTCGATTCCGCAATTTGTGCTGGGCGGCGCGGGGCTGGTGATGTTCGGCATGGTACTGGCGACAGGGATTCGAATTCTGTCGCGCTGTAACTACACCACTAACCGTTACAACCTCTATATTGTGGCGATCAGTCTCGGTGTTGGCATGACGCCAACGCTCTCTCACGATTTCTTTTCTAAGTTACCGGCCGTACTGCAACCGTTGCTGCATAGCGGCATTATGCTCGCAACCCTTAGCGCCGTTGTGCTGAACGTCTTCTTTAATGGCTACCAGCATCATGCTGACCTGGTGAAGGAATCCGTCTCTGATAAAGATTTAAAAGTCAGGACAGTACGTATGTGGCTTCTGATGCGCAAGCTGAAGAAAAATGAGCATGGAGAATAATATGAATCTTTTAATGCGCGCTATATTCAGTCTGCTGTTGCTTTTTACTCTCTCTATTCCTGTCATTTCTGATTGTGTTGCAATGGCCATTGAAAGTCGCTTCAAATATATGATGCTGCTTTTTTAAATGGTTTTTACCTGTCGACATCCGCTCAAAATGGGCGGTTGTCGATAAACGCTCACTTGGTTAATCATTTCACTCTTCTATTATCTATAATGATGAGTGATCAGAATTACATGTGAGATATTATGCAAACGGAACACGTCATTTTATTGAATGCACAGGGAGTTCCCACGGGTACGCTGGAAAAGTATGCCGCACACACGGCAGACACCCTCTTACATCTCGCGTTTTCCAGTTGGCTGTTTAATGCCAAAGGGCAATTATTAGTTACCCGCCGCGCCCTTAGCAAAAAAGCATGGCCTGGCGTGTGGACTAACTCGGTTTGTGGGCACCCACAACTGGGAGAAAGCAACGAAGAGGCGGTGATCCGCCGTTGCCATTATGAGCTTGGCGTAGAAATTACGCCTCCTGAATCTATCTATCCTGACTTTCGCTACCGCGCCACCGATCCGAATGGCATTGTGGAAAATGAAGTGTGTCCGGTATTTGCCGCACGCACGACCAGTGCGTTACAGATCAACGATGATGAAGTGATGGATTATCAATGGTGTGATTTAGCAGCGGTTTTACGCGGTATTGATGCTACGCCGTGGGCGTTCAGTCCGTGGATGGTGATGCAGGCGACAAATCGCGAAGCCAGAAAACGATTATCTGCATTTACCCAGCTTAAATAAAAAACCCCGACGGTTGCCGGGGTTGTGAGCATAACGTAATGCTTATTTTACCGGACGCATCGCCGGGAACAGAATAACGTCGCGGATGGTATGGCTGTTGGTGAACAGCATTACCATACGGTCGATACCAATTCCCAGACCTGCTGTCGGCGGTAAGCCATGTTCCAGTGCGGTGACATAATCTTCGTCGTAGAACATCGCTTCGTCGTCACCTGCATCTTTCGCGGCAACCTGATCCAGGAAGCGCTGCGCCTGATCTTCCGCGTCATTCAGCTCGCTAAAGCCGTTACCGATTTCACGCCCACCAATGAAGAACTCAAAGCGGTCTGTGATTTCCGGGTTAACGTCGTTACGACGCGCCAGAGGAGAAACTTCTGCCGGATATTCAGTAATGAAGGTCGGCTGGATCAGATGTGCTTCTGCCACTTCTTCGAAGATCTCGGTAACGATACGGCCCAGACCCCAGCTTTTCTCAACGTGGATGCCGATAGATTCAGCAATCGCTTTCGCAGAGTCGAAGTTGTCCAGATCCGCCATGTCAGTTTCCGGGCGATATTTCTTGATCGCTTCACGCATGGTCAGTTTTTCGAACGGTTTACCGAAGTCCAGCGTTACGTCGCCGTAGGTCACTTCCGTCTTACCGAGAATATCCTGTGCCAGAGTACGGAACAGCGATTCGGTCAGCTCGATCAGATCTTTGTAATCTGCGTAAGCCATATAGAGTTCCATCATGGTGAACTCTGGGTTATGACGTACGGAAATACCTTCGTTACGGAAGTTACGGTTGATTTCGAATACACGCTCGAAGCCACCGACCACCAGACGCTTGAGGTACAGTTCCGGCGCGATACGCAGGTACATGTCGAGATCCAGCGCGTTATGGTGGGTGATGAACGGACGCGCAGCGGCACCGCCAGGGATCACCTGCATCATCGGCGTTTCAACTTCCATAAAGCCGCGGTTCACCATGAACTGGCGAATACCAGAGAGGATCTGCGAGCGCACTTTAAAGGTGTTACGGGATTCATCGTTAGAGATGAGATCCAAATAACGCTGACGATAGCGCGCTTCCTGATCCTGCAAGCCGTGGAATTTATCCGGCAGCGGACGCAGTGCTTTGGTCAGTAGACGCAGCTCGGTACAGTGGATAGACAGTTCGCCGGTTTTGGTTTTGAACAGTTTACCTTTCGCGCCGAGGATGTCGCCGAGGTCCCATTTTTTGAACTGCTCGTTGTAAACGCCTTCCGGCAGATCGTCACGGGCAACGTACAGCTGAATGCGGCCCCCCACGTCCTGCAGGGTAACGAAAGACGCTTTACCCATAATACGACGGGTCATCATGCGGCCGGCAACGGCGACTTCGATGTTCAGCGCTTCCAGTTCTTCGTTCTCTTTACCGTCGAATTCTGCGTGCAATTGGTCAGAGGTATGATCGCGACGGAAATCGTTCGGGAAGGCAATCCCCTGCTCGCGCAGGTTCGCCAGCTTCTCACGACGCGTTTTCAGTTCATTGTTAAGATCGACTACCGCGTCAGCGCCCTGTGCGTGTTGTTCAGACATGTTGGTTCCTCATAACCCTGCTTTCAAACTTGCTTCGATAAATTGATCCAGGCTGCCGTCCAGCACGGCCTGCGTGTTGCGGGTTTCTACCCCGGTACGCAGATCTTTAATGCGGGAGTCATCAAGGACATAAGAACGAATCTGGCTACCCCAGCCGATGTCGGATTTATTGTCTTCCATCGCCTGTTTCTCGGCATTTTTCTTCTGCATCTCCAGTTCATAAAGCTTCGCTTTCATCTGCTTCATGGCCTGGTCTTTGTTCTTGTGCTGGGAACGGTCGTTCTGGCATTGGGTCACGATCCCGGTTGGGATGTGAGTAATACGCACCGCAGATTCGGTACGGTTAACGTGCTGACCGCCCGCGCCAGATGCGCGATAAACGTCGATGCGCAGATCCGCCGGATTGATTTCGATATCGATATCATCATCAACTTCCGGGTAAACAAACGCGGAGCTGAACGACGTGTGGCGACGACCGCCGGAGTCAAACGGGCTCTTACGCACCAGGCGGTGAACGCCGGTTTCTGTACGCAGCCAGCCATAAGCGTAATCGCCGGAGATTTTGATCGTCACGGATTTAATACCCGCCACTTCACCTTCCGACTCTTCGATGATTTCAGTTTTGAAACCACGCGATTCAGCCCAGCGCAGATACATACGCTCAAGCATGCTCGCCCAGTCCTGTGCTTCCGTACCGCCAGACCCCGCCTGAATATCGAGGTAGCAGTCGGCGCTGTCATATTCGCCAGAGAACATACGGCGGAACTCAAGCTGCGCCAGTTTTTCTTCCAGGGCGTCGAGTTCAGCAACGGCTTCGTTAAAGGTTTCTTCGTCGTCAGCTTCTACAGCCAGTTCCAGCAGACCAGAAACATCTTCCAGCCCCTGTTTCATTTGGTCGAGGGTGTCGACAACGGCTTCGAGGGAGGAACGCTCTTTACCCAGCGCCTGTGCGCGTTCGGGTTCGTTCCAGACATCCGGCTGTTCCAGCTCGGCGTTTACTTCTTCCAGACGCTCTTTCTTGGCGTCATAGTCAAAGATACCCCCTAAGAACGTCGGAGCGTTCCGTGAGGTCCTGAATGCGATTATTTACCGGATTAATTTCAAACATGGTCTGATTTCTTTTATTGAGCTAGTCAAAATGCGGTGATAAGAGCGGGATTGTACCCAATCCACGCTCTTTTTTATAGAGAAGATGACGCTAAATTGGCCAGATATTGTCGATGATAATTTGCAGGCTGCGGTTGCCGCGAAACTCGTTGATATCGAGCTTGTAAGCCAGTTGCACTTCGCGCACACCGTTATCCGGCCAGAGGGCGGTATCGACATTAAAAGCAATCCCGTCCAGCAGTGGACCGCCGCCGACCGGTTCGACCATCACCTTCAAATGACGTTCGCCCACCAGCCGCTGTTGCAGCAGACGAAAATGACCGTCAAACAGCGGCTCCGGGAACATCTGCCCCCACGGGCCAGCATCGCGCAACAGCTGCGCCACTTCCATGGTCATTTCGGCCGGACTTAACGGACCGTCCGACACCACTTCGCCTTGCAATAGCGAAGGGTCCAACCACTCCGTAACCAGTTCGCCAAACCGTTGTTGAAAGAGTTCGAATTTATCCTCTTCCAGCGACAAACCCGCCGCCATCGCATGACCGCCAAACTTGAGCATCATGCCGGGGTAGAGTGTGTCTAATCGCTCCAGCGCATCACGCATATGCAGCCCCTGAATGGAGCGACCGGAACCTTTCAGCGTACCATCACCAGCTGGCGCAAAGGCGATAACCGGACGGTGAAAACGCTCTTTGATACGCGATGCCAGAATGCCAACAACGCCCTGATGCCATTCGGGGTGATACATTGCCAGCCCACCTGGCAGCGTGTCGCGGCTACGTTCCAGCTTCTCGCACAGAGTGAGCGCTTCAACCTGCATTCCCTGTTCGATCTCTTTACGTGTTTGGTTTAGTGCATCGAGTTCATTCGCCAGCACACGCGCTTCGCCAATGTTGTCACACAACAACAGCGCCACGCCAACGGACATATCGTCCAGTCGTCCGGCAGCATTGAGACGTGGCCCCAGCGCAAAACCTAAATCGCTGGCGGCGAGTTTTTGTGGATCGCGATTGGCCACTTCCAGCAGCGCTTTAATCCCCGGACGGCACTTTCCGGCACGGATGCGACTCATCCCCTGCCAGGTCAGAATGCGATTATTAGCGTCCAGCGGCACGACGTCCGCCACTGTCCCCAACGCTACCAGATCCAGCAGTTCTGCCAGATTAGGAATTGCGATGCCGCGCTCATCAAACCAGCCCTGATCGCGCAAAAAGGTGCGCAGCGCCAGCATCAGATAAAACGCCACACCCACGCCTGCCAGTGATTTCGACGGGAAATTACAGTCGCGCAAGTTAGGGTTAATGATCGCTTCCGCTGCGGGTAATGTGTCGCCTGGCAAATGGTGATCGGTAACAATAACCGGAATGCCCAACGAACGAGCGTGTTCAACCCCCGCATGGGAGGAAATACCGTTATCCACCGTGACAATTAACTGCGCGCCACGGGCATGAGCCTGATCGACTACTTCCGGGCTTAAGCCGTAACCGTCTTCGAAACGGTTTGGAACCAGGTAGTCGATATTGCTGCAACCAAGCGAGCGCATCGCCAGCACGCTTAGAGCCGTGCTGGTGGCACCGTCGGCGTCGAAATCACCGACCACAATAATCCGCGTGCCTTCGCGAAAAGCGTTGTAAAGGATCTCAACGGCCTTTTCGACGCCGCTCAGTTGCTGCCAGGGCAGCATGCCTTTAACACTGCGTTCCAGTTCCTGCGCGCTACGCACACCCCGGCTGGCATATAAACGGCGCAGCAAGGGAGGCAATTCAGCGGGCAAGTCGGCCGTTTCATCGACTTCACGGCGACGAAGTTGTATCTGTTGTTTCACGCGAATTATTTACCGCTGGTCATTTTTTGGTGTTCGTCGAGGAATTCTTTCATGTCTTTCGGCGGCTGGTAACCCGGAACAAGTGTGCCATTGCTCAGCACAACTGCCGGAGTACCGCTAACGCCAAGCTGGACGCCAAGTGCGTAATGGTCGGCAATATCCACGTCGCAGCTGGCTGGTGCGACGCTTTTACCTGCCATCACATCATCAAACGCTTTGTTTTTATCTTTCGCACACCAGATAGCTTTCATTTCTTTCTCTGCATCGCTGTCCAGCCCCTGGCGCGGGAAAGCAAGATAACGCACGGTGATCCCCAGCGCGTTATAGTCTGCCATTTGTTCATGCAGTTTGTGGCAGTAACCACAGGTAATATCAGTAAACACGGTGATGACGTGTTTTTCCTGCGGCGCTTTATAAACGATCATCTCTTTTTCAAGCGCATTCAACTGCTTTAACAGCATCTTATTGGTGACATTGACCGGAGCCGTGCCACTAACGTCATACATTGGCCCCTGAATGATATGTTTACCATCATCGGTGATGTACAACACACCGCTGTTAGTCAGAACTGTCTTCATGCCAGCTACGGGCGCGGGCTGAATATCGCTGCTTTTGATGCCCATTTTGGCTAACGTTTGTTGAATTGCCGCGTCATCAGCCTGAACAAAGCCTGAAAACGCTGCCAACAAGGTAAATAACATAAAACCTTTCTTCATAAATTTTCCTGTTCTTTTCAGACATCACGCCCGCGGGTGATGCTGTTGATGAAGTTGTCGCAGACGCTCGGTAGCGACATGCGTATAAATTTGCGTGGTGGAGAGATCGCTGTGGCCCAGTAGCATCTGCACCACGCGTAAATCCGCACCATGATTTAATAAGTGAGTGGCAAAAGCGTGACGCAACACATGCGGTGACAGCTTTTCGCTGTCGATACCCGCCAGCACGGCATAATGTTTAATGCGGTGCCAGAAGGTCTGTCGCGTCATCTGCTGCGCACGCTGGCTGGGAAACAACACGTCAATTGACACACCATTCAACAGCCACGGACGCCCATGTTCCAGATAGGTTTCCAGCCAGTAAACCGCCTCTTCACCTAACGGCACCAGGCGCTCTTTGTTGCCTTTACCAATGACCCGCACCACGCCCTGACGCAGGCTGATATCACTCATTGTCAGCCCGACCAGTTCAGAGACACGCAGTCCGGTAGCATACAACACTTCAAGCATGGCTTTATCGCGTAGCTCCAGTGGCTGATCAATTAATGGTGCCTGTAATAAACGTTCGACCTGCGCTTCGCTTAAATCTTTTGGCAAACGCTGGGGCAATTTCGGTGAAGCGAGATGCGCACTGGGATCATCTTCACGAAACTTTTCGCGATAAAGATACTGGAACAATCGGCGCACTGCACTCAGCAAACGCGCTGAGCTGGTGGCTTTATACCCGCCCTCCAGCCGTTCTGCCAGTAATGCCTGCAAATCGTCACTTTGCGCCGTCGCCAGCGTCAACCCGCGGTGATGCAACCACTCCACCATCATTGACAGATCGCGACGGTAAGCGTTCAACGTATTTTCAGCCAGATTTTTTTCCAGCCACAGAGCATCAAGAAACTGCTCGATGCGTGCCAGATCCTGTTTCACTTGCGCCCCTTATGGTCACTCATTTGATCCATTATGCCTTATTGTGCCGTGACTAAAGCGATTCTGATACACTAGCCGCAAAAGCCACAGCAGAATCGAGAAGCTTACGTTATGAATATGGGTCTTTTTTACGGTTCCAGCACCTGTTACACCGAAATGGCGGCAGAAAAAATCCGCGATATTATCGGCCCAGAACTGGTGACCTTACATAACCTCAAGGACGACTCCCCGAAATTAATGGAGCAGTACGATGTGCTCATTCTGGGTATCCCGACCTGGGATTTTGGCGAAATCCAGGAAGACTGGGAAGCCGTCTGGGATCAGCTCGACGACCTGAACCTCGAAGGTAAAATTGTTGCGCTGTATGGGCTTGGCGATCAACTGGGATACGGCGAGTGGTTCCTCGATGCGCTCGGTATGCTGCATGACAAACTCTCGACCAAAGGCGTGAAGTTCGTCGGCTACTGGCCAACGGAAGGATATGAATTTACCAGCCCGAAACCGGTGATTGCTGACGGGCAACTGTTCGTGGGTCTGGCGCTGGATGAAACTAACCAGTATGACCTTAGCGACGAGCGTATTCAGAGCTGGTGCGAGCAAATCCTCAACGAAATGGCAGAGCATTACGCCTGATGTCACTGACGGCTTAGCACATATGCTTTGCCGTCATCTTTATCTTTGCGTCTCTTGTTGTAACAATATCCGCCGTAAATCCCGCCATTCGGCTTCGTCCATGCTGTCAGCTGCCAGCCATAAATGTTGCCGTTTTCCGCTGTCAGAACGTAAACGCAGCATCATGCCGCTCTTAATCATCCACGGCGCTTTGACGATGCTCCACTCCTGCCCTTGCCAACGCAAACGCCCGTCCATCAACAAGCGAATTTCCCCCTGGCGAGCATTAATGCGCCGCTGGCTGCGAACGCAATCAAACACCACCAGCGAAAGTAACACCATCCATAACGGGGTGTAACTGAGCGGCCAGGGCATGAGTAAAATAACAGCGGCAACCAGCCCATGAATCAGCAAGGAAAGCCACTGTGCGCGCCAGGAGACGCGCAAATCAGATTGCCACAGGACCACGTTCCCGGTTCCGTGTCTGAATGAGTCGGACCATCATTTCCAGTTCTGCATCGGCCGGTTTACCGTGATTCATCAGCCAGTTAAACAGGTCCGGATCGTCACATTCCAGCAGACGAATAAAGATGCGTTTTTCGTCATCGCTTAAGCTGTCGTACTCATGTTCGAAAAACGGCATGATTGAAATATCGAGTTCGCGCATACCACGGCGGCATGCCCAATGAATGCGGGCTTTGTTGTTAATGTCCATCTTCTTCCTGTCTCACGAAAATCCAGTACCCGGCTATTGTAACGTGTTTTTCGACTTCTTTTACGGGAATATCAGTAAACACAATCGCGATCGCGAAATTAATTCACAACAATTCAAGGGCTTCATTTTTTTGGAAGTCGCCTCGCAGAAGGCACAGATCGCGTAGTGAAAGCACTTGCATTGCCTCATAGCTCTTTTACCATTAGTTATTAATACGCCGTTAAGCAACTCAGGACTCTATTATGGCTTTTACACCTTTTCCTCCCCGTCAGCCTACGGCTTCTGCCCGTTTGCCACTGACGCTGATGACGCTTGATGACTGGGCGCTTGCCACTATTACTGGCGCGGACAGCGAAAAATATATGCAAGGCCAGGTGACAGCAGATGTCAGCCAGATGACTGAAGATCAGCACCTGCTCGCCGCCCATTGCGACGCCAAAGGTAAAATGTGGAGCAATTTACGTCTGTTCCGCGACGGCGATGGCTTTGCATGGATTGAACGGCGCAGCGTGCGTGAACCGCAGCTGACTGAACTGAAAAAATATGCGGTGTTCTCTAAAGTGACCATCGCGCCAGACGACGAGCGTGTGCTGCTTGGTGTTGCCGGTTTTCAGGCGCGCGCCGCGTTGGCAAATCTCTTTAGTGAACTACCTTCGAGAGAAAAACAGGTAGTCAAAGAAGGCGCGACCACGTTGCTATGGTTTGAACACCCGGCAGAACGTTTCCTGATCGTAACCGATGAAGCTACTGCCAATATGCTGACCGATAAACTGCGCGGTGAAGCGGAACTGAACAATAGCCAACAGTGGCTGGCATTAAACATTGAAGCGGGTTTTCCGGTGATTGATGCCGCCAACAGCGGGCAGTTTATCCCCCAGGCGACCAACCTCCAGGCGCTGGGCGGTATCAGCTTTAAGAAAGGCTGCTATACCGGACAAGAGATGGTGGCGCGAGCAAAATTCCGTGGTGCCAACAAACGCGCGCTCTGGTTGCTGAAGGGTAGCGCCAGCCGACTGCCGGAAGCTGGTGAAGACTTAGAGCTGAAAATGGGCGAGAACTGGCGTCGTACCGGTACGGTGCTGGCTGCGGTCAAACTGGAAGATGGTCAGGTTGTGGTGCAGGTTGTCATGAATAACGATATGGAACCGGACAGCATCTTCCGCGTGCGTGACGATGCGAATACATTGCGTATCGAGCCACTGCCATATTCGCTGGAAGAGTAAATCTCTGTATCGCATCAGGCATTTATCGCCTGATGCGACACTGGTGTGTCTTTTCAGGCCTACAAAGGCACGCCAATTACGCCTGCCCAATATACAAATAGATCGCCAGAAAGTGGCACACACTACCGCCGAGCACAAAGCCGTGCCAGATGGCATGATTGTATGGAATGCGCTTGCAGACGTAGAAAATCACCCCGAGCGAATAAACCACACCGCCTACCGCCAGTAAGGTAACGCTGCCCGCCGCGAGCTTAACTGCCATTTCATAAATTACCACCAGCGACAGCCAGCCCATCGCCAGATAGGTCACCAGAGATAAAATTTTGAATCGGTGCGCGATGGTCAGTTTAAACAGAATACCCAGCAATGCCAGGCTCCAGATAACAATCATCAACCCGCGCGCTAACGGAGAATCCAGCCCCACCAGCAAAAACGGCGTGTAGGTTCCGGCAATCAACAGATAAATGGCACAGTGGTCAAATTTCTTCAGCCACATTTTTGCCCGTTGATGGGGAATGGCGTGATAGAGCGTCGAAGCGAGGAACAGCAGGATCATACTGCCGCCATAGAGGCTGTAACTGGTTATCGCCGTGGCGCTGGCATTGAGATCCACCGCCTGAACCAGTAGCAACACCAGCCCAACGATACCAAACACCAGCCCAATGCCGTGACTGACGCTGTTGGCAATTTCCTCTGCCAGCGAATATCCCTGCTTAATGAGGGGCTTCTGAACCATAACTTACTCCGGAAAAACGTACACGCACATGTATACCTCTCCAGCGTAACTGAGAATAGTTCCAGTGAACACCTGTTAGCTAAAATAAATTCTGATTTGAGATTAATCTCCGAAAAATCATGAAATTAAATGCGAAATTTCAACTAACAGGCGTGAGTTCAATTTAAAGGCATTTAAATTCAATCACATAAAACTGTGTCTGGTCGGGATAGATGTCGGCAATGACCTTTTTCAGTTCAGTCAGGGTCATATTTTCCTGCTTTGCATGTTTTTCCGTCAGCGTATCCAGCGTTACGGTTGAGGTTGCGGTGACTTCAATCGTGCAAAAATAACCGTCATCTTCAAACCGTCCGACACGAAGCACATCACCCGTTTTGAAGTGCGATTCAGACTCGTCGCGGATGGTGATGGTTTTACGCCCAGCCAGAATGTCATCCTGGAAACGTTGAAAAAAAGTGATGTCGTTTGGCTGCATGGTAATATTTCCTGTAAGAATTGACTCATCTGGAGCCTATGATAGTGAAAAAACTCACCTTACCGAAAGATTTCTTATGGGGCGGCGCAGTTGCCGCTCATCAGGTCGAAGGCGGCTGGAACAAAGGCGGCAAAGGGCCGAGCATTTGTGACGTTTTGACCGGTGGCGCACACGGCGTGCCGCGCGAAATCACCAAAGAAGTTGTGCCTGGCAAATACTATCCAAACCATGAAGCCGTTGATTTTTATGGTCACTACAAGGAGGACATCAAGCTATTTGCCGAAATGGGCTTCAAATGTTTTCGTACTTCCATCGCCTGGACGCGCATTTTTCCAAAAGGCGATGAAGCTCAGCCAAACGAAGAAGGGCTGAAGTTCTACGATGATATGATCGATGAACTGCTGAAATACAACATCGAACCGGTGATCACCCTCTCCCACTTTGAAATGCCGCTGCATCTGGTGCAGCAATATGGTAGCTGGACCAACCGTAAAGTGGTTGATTTCTTTGTCCGTTTCGCGGAAGTGGTATTTGAACGCTATAAGCATAAAGTCAAATACTGGATGACCTTCAACGAAATTAACAACCAGCGTAACTGGCGTGCACCGCTGTTCGGTTACTGCTGCTCCGGCGTGGTGTATACCGAGCATGAAAACCCGGAAGAGACGATGTATCAGGTGCTGCATCACCAGTTTGTCGCCAGCGCCCTGGCGGTGAAAGCCGCGCATCGCATCAACCCGGAGATGAAAGTCGGTTGTATGCTGGCGATGGTGCCGCTCTATCCTTACTCCTGTAACCCGGACGATGTGATGTTTGCCCAGGAGTCGATGCGCGAACGTTACGTCTTTACCGATGTGCAGTTGCGTGGCTATTACCCGTCCTATGTGTTGAACGAGTGGGAACGCCGCGGATTTAACATCAAAATGGAAGACGGCGATCTGGATGTACTGCGCGAAGGCACCTGCGATTATCTCGGCTTCAGCTATTACATGACCAACGCGGTGAAGGCCGAAGGCGGCACCGGCGATGCGATCTCTGGTTTTGAAGGCAGCGTACCGAACCCGTATGTTAAAGCGTCTGACTGGGGCTGGCAGATTGATCCGGTTGGTCTGCGTTACGCGCTTTGCGAGCTGTATGAGCGTTACCAGAAGCCGCTGTTTATTGTCGAAAACGGTTTTGGCGCTTACGACAAAGTGGAAGATGATGGCAGCATCAATGACGATTACCGCATTGACTACCTGCGCGCCCATATTGAAGAGATGAAAAAAGCGGTGACTTACGATGGCGTGGACCTGATGGGCTACACGCCGTGGGGCTGCATCGACTGTGTGTCGTTCACCACCGGGCAGTACAGCAAACGCTACGGCTTTATCTATGTGAATAAACATGACGACGGTACTGGCGATATGTCGCGTTCACGTAAGAAGAGCTTTAACTGGTACAAAGAGGTGATTGCCAGCAACGGCGAGAATCTGTAATTAGCCGATGTGCCTGATGTGCTCCGCTCATCAGGCCTGGCACTCTTTTAATATATTGAGCTCGCAATATTTTATATTACGCCTCAGCCGAAACACACAAAGCGCACTTTATTAACAAGCGAAAAAGGCGCCGAAGCGCCTTTATAAGATAGTTGAATCAGTAAATTACTGGTATTCGCTAATCGGTACGCAGGAGCAGAACAGGTTACGGTCGCCGTAAACATCATCCAGACGTTTCACGGTCGGCCAGTATTTGTCTGCCACACCTGCCGGGAATACTGCAACTTCACGGCTGTACGGATGCGCCCACTCGGCGACCAGTTCGCTTTGAATGTGCGGCGCATTCACCAGCGGGTTATCTTCCAGCGGCCAGACACCGGCTTTCACCTGATCAATTTCTGCGCGGATAGCCAGCATCGCATCGATAAAGCGATCCAGTTCCACTTTGCTTTCAGATTCAGTCGGTTCAACCATCAGCGTACCCGCCACCGGGAACGACATGGTCGGCGCGTGGAAACCGTAGTCGATCAGGCGCTTGGCAATATCCAGCTCGCTGATGCCGGTTTCTTCTTTCAGCGGGCGAATATCGAGAATACATTCGTGCGCCACGCGACCGTCGCGACCGGTATACAGCACCGGGAAGGCATCCTGCAGACGGCTGGCAATATAGTTGGCGTTAAGAATTGCCACCTGGCTTGCTTTTTTCAGCCCTTCTGCGCCCATCATGCGGATGTACATCCAGCTGATTGGCAGGATAGAGGCACTACCGAACGGTGCCGCAGAAACCGCGCCCTGACGGGTTAACATGCCTTCGATTTGCACCACGCTATGACCCGGTACAAACGGAGCCAGATGCGCTTTCACACCGATCGGTCCCATACCCGGACCACCACCGCCATGCGGAATGCAGAAAGTTTTATGCAGGTTAAGGTGGGAAACGTCCGCACCAATAAAGCCCGGCGAGGTGATGCCAACCTGAGCGTTCATGTTCGCGCCATCAAGGTAAACCTGACCGCCGAACTGATGCACGACTTCACACACTTCACGGATCGTTTCTTCATACACGCCGTGGGTAGAAGGATAGGTCACCATGATACAGGAGAGGTTATCGCCCGCCTGTTCCGCTTTCGCGCGCAGATCAGTCAGATCGATGTTGCCGTTTTTATCACACGCCACAACCACCACCTGCATTCCTGCCATATGCGCGGAAGCCGGGTTAGTGCCGTGCGCAGAAGCCGGGATCAGGCAGATATCGCGATGCCCTTCGTTGCGGCTTTCATGATAATGACGAATCGCCAGCAGGCCCGCGTATTCGCCCTGTGCGCCAGAGTTCGGCTGCATACAAACGGCGTCGTAACCGGTCAGTTTCACCAGCCAGTCAGCCAGCTGCGCGATCATCTGCTGATAACCTTCAGCCTGTTCTGGCGGGCAGAACGGGTGCAGTTCGGCAAATTCCGGCCAGGTGATCGGGATCATCTCGGCGGCGGCGTTCAGTTTCATGGTGCAGGAACCCAGCGGGATCATCGCCTGATTCAGCGCCAGATCTTTACGCTCCAGCGAGTGCATATAGCGCATCATTTCGGTTTCGCTGTGGTAGCGATTAAACACCGGATGGGTGAGGATTTCGTCGTCGCGCAGCATCGCAGCCTGAATAGAGCGACTGTCGTGAGCCACGTCTTTGTCCAGTGTGTCGATGTCCAGCCCGTGGTTATCGCCCAACAGCACGCTGAAAAGCTGCATCACGTTTTCGCGCGTGGTTGTTTCATCAAGGGTGATCCCAACCGCGTTCAGAATATCGCTACGCAGGTTGATTTCAGCTGCTTCGGCACGCGCCAGCACGCCCGCTTTGTCGACCACTTCCACACACAAAGTATCGAAATAGTGCGCATGGCGCAGCTTCAGACCTTTTTGTTGCAGGCCCGCCGCCAGGATATCGGTCAGACGGTGGATGCGGTTAGCGATACGTTTCAGGCCAACCGGGCCGTGATAAACGGCATACAGGCTGGCGATGTTTGCCAGCAGTACCTGGGAAGTACAAATGTTGGAGTTCGCTTTCTCACGACGAATATGTTGCTCGCGAGTCTGCATCGCCATGCGCAGAGCGGTGTTGCCAGCTGCATCTTTCGATACACCGATAATACGGCCCGGCATTGAGCGTTTGTATTCGTCTTTCGCCGCAAAGAATGCCGCGTGTGGGCCACCGTAGCCCATCGGTACGCCAAAGCGTTGCGCCGAACCAAAAACAATATCCGCGCCCTGTTTACCTGGCGCAGTTAACAGCACCAGCGCCATAATATCGGCGGCAACGCTGACCACAATTTTGCGTGATTTCAGTTCGCTAATAAGCGCGGTGTAGTCGTGAATTTCACCAGTAGTGCCGACCTGCTGTAACAGCACGCCGAAAACGTCCTGATGGTCGAGCACTTTTTGCGCGTCATCGACAATCACTTCAAAACCAAAGGTTTCGGCACGAGTACGGACCACATCCAGCGTTTGCGGATGAACGTCAGAAGCAACAAAGAAGCGGTTGGCATTTTTCAGTTTGCTGACGCGTTTCGCCATCGCCATTGCTTCGGCGGCAGCGGTGGCTTCGTCAAGAAGAGAAGCAGAGGCCATATCCAGCCCGGTTAAATCCAGCGTTACCTGCTGGAAGTTGAGCAGTGCTTCAAGGCGGCCCTGGGAGACTTCAGGTTGATACGGAGTATACGCGGTATACCAGCCCGGATTTTCCAGCATGTTACGCAGGATAACCGGCGGTAGCTGCACGGCGGTGTAACCCATGCCGATGTAAGACGTGAAGCGTTTATTGCGACTGGCAATAGCCTTGAGTTCTGCCAGTGCGGCGTATTCGGTCGCCGGTGCGCCAACCTGCGGCGGAGTCGCAAGCTGAATATCTTTCGGCACAATCTGGCCGGTCAGCGCGTTTAACGATTGTGCGCCAACGGCATTCAGCATTTCTTGCTGTTGCGCGGCGTCCGGTCCGATATGGCGTTCAATAAAAGCGCCGCTGTTTTCAAGCTGGCTTAACGTCTGTGTCATGAGCGATGGTTCCTGAAACGTGCAGTGAATTGTGAACCTCTCTCCTTGCGAAGAGAGTGAGGGTGAGGCGTAAATTTCCTCACCCTGATCCTCTCCCGCAGAAGAGGAATAAAGCCGTTACTCGTCTTCTAACAATGCTTCGTATGCGGTTGCATCCAGCAGTGATTCCAGTTCGCTTTCATCGCTGGCTTTGATTTTGAAAATCCAGCCGCCTGCATACGGTTCGCTGTTCACCAGTTCCGGGGAATCGCTCAGTGCATCGTTTACCGCCACGATTTCACCGCTTACTGGCGCATAAATGTCTGACGCCGCTTTTACCGATTCGGCAACCGCGCAGTCATCGCCCGCGCTAACCGTTGCGCCCACTTCCGGTAGGTCAACAAACACCATATCGCCTAACAGCTCCTGAGCGTGTTCGGTGATGCCAACGGTGTAAGTGCCGTCGGCTTCTTTACGCAACCATTCGTGTTCTTTGCTGTATTTCAGTTCTGCTGGTATGTTGCTCATCAATCAATCTCCAAAAAAGTAAATCACGCGACGGCTTTGCCGTTACGCACAAAAACAGGTTTCGTCACTTTAACCGGCATTTCACGGTTGCGAATTTGCACAATCGCCGTTTCACCAATACCTTCCGGCACGCGCGCCAGCGCAATGCTATAACCCAGCGTTGGGGAGAAAGTACCGCTGGTGATAATGCCTTCATGCTGGTTGCCCTGCGCATCAGTAAAACGTACCGGCAGTTCATTACGCAGCACGCCTTTTTCGGTCATCACCAGACCAACCAGTTTTTCTGTGCCATGTTCACGCTGCGCTTCCAGAGCTTCACGACCGATAAAGTCACGATCTGCCGGTTCCCAGGCGATAGTCCAGCCCATATTGGCGGCTAAAGGAGAAATAGTTTCGTCCATCTCCTGGCTATACAAATTCATGCCCGCTTCCAGACGCAGCGTGTCACGCGCGCCCAGGCCACATGGCTTAACGCCAGCTTCCACCAGCGCGCGCCAGAAATCGGCCGCTTTTTCATTGGGCAGCGCAATTTCGTAGCCCGCTTCACCGGTGTAACCGGTGGTGGCAATAAACAGATCGCCCGCCTGCACGCCAAAGAACGGTTTCATCCCTTCCACCGCCTGACGCTGGGCGTCATTAAACAGTGTGGCAGCTTTTGCCTGCGCATTCGGCCCTTGTACGGCGATCATGGAAAGGTCATCACGAACAGTAATTTCGATGCCGAAAGGTTCAGCGTGTTGGGTAATCCAGGAGAGATCTTTTTCGCGGGTGGCGGAGTTAACAACGAGGCGGAAGAAATCTTCAGTAAAGTAGTAGACGATGAGATCATCTATCACTCCGCCAGAGGCATTCAACATCCCCGAGTAAAGGGCTTTGCCGCTTTTGGTGAGCTTCGCCACATCGTTCGCCAGCAGATAACGTAGAAACTCCCGGGTGCGGCTGCCGCGAAGATCGACGATGGTCATATGTGACACATCAAACATTCCGGCATCGGTACGTACCGCATGATGTTCGTCGATTTGCGAACCGTAATGCAGCGGCATCATCCAGCCGTGGAAATCCACCATGCGAGCGCCGCAAAGCGTGTGTTGTTCGTACAAAGGAGTCTGTTGTGCCATCTTGTCCTCATTGAATAAGCGGGGCTGACAACTTTTCCATGGCGAAATTATCACCACGAAACCCAGCATCGGAGCCACTCCCGGTCCCCAACGCAATCGTTCTCTTTTGCCTGAACTTACCACCGAAACAGACTGTTAACCATAAGGTAAAATTGATCATCACATTAGCTTATGGTTAAAAAATGCCAAAATCGCAACAGAATAAAAAACCAAAAAACACATCAGTTTCTATACAAAGATGATGTGATGAGAAATTTAATTTGAATAAGACAATATTAAGCGCTAAAAAAATGTCAAAAAACACTAAATCAAAAATCCATAACATTAGAAAATATAATGCGAAAACGGAGGTTAAATTAGTTTATTTCAAATGAGGAAAATCTCCCGGCGAAAAAACCGGGAGATGAAAGTGTGATGGGTATCAAATAAACAGCAGAAGAGAAATTTTTAACGCAGCCATTCAGGCAAATCGTTTAATCCCATTGCCTGGCGGATAAGTTGCGGCTTAACGCCTGGAAGCGTGTCGGCCAGTTTCAGACCAATATCACGCAGCAGTTTTTTCGCCGGATTGGTACCGGAAAACAGATCGCGGAATCCCTGCATACCAGCCAGCATCAGCGCCGCACTGTGCTTACGGCTACGCTCATAGCGACGCAGGTAAATGTACTGCCCGATGTCTTTACCCTGACGATGCAACCGTTTCAGTTCAGCAATCAGCTCTGCAGCATCCATAAAGCCGAGATTTACCCCCTGCCCCGCCAGCGGGTGAATAGTATGCGCGGCGTCGCCCACCAGCGCCAGACGGTGTGCGGCAAACTGGCGCGCATAACGCCCCGTTAGCGGGAACACCAGGCGCTCACTTTCAACCTTGCATAAGCCCAGGCGATTATCAAAAGCGATATTTAACGCGCGATTAAATTCGTCTTCGCCTGCCTGCTGCATCCGCTGCGCTTCCTCTGGCGACAGTGACCAGACAATCGAGCAAAGATGCGGATCGCTAAGCGGTAAAAAGGCCAGAATGCCTTCGCCATGGAAAACCTGCCGCGCCACCGCATCATGCGGTTCTTCCGTGCGAATGGTCGCCACCAGCGCGTGATGCTGATAATCCCAGAAAGTCAGCGGAATATCGGCTTTGTTGCGCAACCAGGAATTAGCGCCGTCCGCGCCAATCACCAGACGCGCCGTTAACATGCTGCCATCTTTCAACGTCAGGAAGGTTTCATTTTCTCCCCAGGCGACCTGCTGTAATTCTGCGGGGGCCAACAGAGTGATATCTGACGACTGCTGCGCTTTGTTCCACAGCGCGTAGTGAATCACTGAATTTTCAACGATATGCCCAAGATGGCTATAGCCCATGCTTTGATCGTCAAACGAGATGTGACCAAAACTGTCTTTATCCCACACTTCCATACCGTGATAGCAACAGGCCCTACGAGAGAGAATGTCCTGCCAGACGCCAAGACGGGTGAGTAATTTTTCGCTGGCGGCATTGATAGCCGAAACGCGCAGTTGTGGTGGTGCATCCGCCGCCAGAGGTTCCGGTACGCGCTGCTCCAGTACGGCAACGCGTAAGCCGCTACCCTGTAAGCCGCAGGCAACCGCCAGCCCGACCATGCCGCCGCCAACAATGGCTACATCAACACTTTGCATTGTTTATTCCTTAGAACCGCCTTCAACGCGCCACCCAACCAAGAGTGCGCTGCGCCAGCACATCGCGTGCCGGGGTAAATAATTCCATCGTCATCAGCCCGATGTTGCGCCCGACAACCAGCGGCGTCCAACGGTTGGCAAAAAGATGTACAAGGCTGTCCGTGACGCCGATGGTTGCTTCGCGATCGCTCTGTCGACGCTGCTGATAACGGCACAATACGCCGTAATCACCCATGTCTTCTCCGCGCTCCTGCGCCTGAGTCAGGGTTTCTGCAAGGCTCATGACATCACGCATACCGAGGTTAAATCCTTGCCCGGCGATGGGGTGCAGAGTTTGCGCCGCATTCCCCACCAGCACGGTACGATGGGTAATAGGTCTGGCGGTACGGGTTAACGTCAGCGGATAAGCACTACGTTTTCCGGCGTGAGTAATTTTCCCAAGTCGCCAGCCAAAGGCCGACTGGAGTTCACGGCAAAACTTCTCGTCGCTCCACGACAGCACCTCTTCGCGCCGTTCCAGTGGATGACACCAGACCAGCGAACAGCGTCCGTCAGACATCGGCAACATCGCCAGCGGGCCATGTTTCGTAAAGCGTTCAAAAGCGCGGCCTTCGTGCGCAACGGAAGTCGCAACGTTCGCAATCACTGCCAGTTGCTCGTAAGGCTCTTGCTGCCAGTCAACACCGCACGCAGTGGCTAACGCTGAATGGGTGCCATCAGCGGCTACCAGCACGCGGCCCGTCAGCGTCCCGCCACTCTCCAGCGTCACTTCAACGTGACTCTGAGTACGGGAAACGTTAGCCACGCGATCAGGGCAATGCAGCGTGACGCCTGGTGCTTTACGCAACAGCGCAAACAGCCGTTGCCCAACATTGTGCAATTCGACAACCTGCCCTAGCGCCGCCAGTTGGTAATCTTCTGCGGCAAGAGTGACGAATCCGGCATGGCCGCGATCGCTGACATGAACGGTGGTGATGGCGGTTGCGCAATCGGCCAGAGATTGCCAGACACCGATGCGCGCCAGTTGCTGACAAGTGCCTGCTGCCAGCGCAATCGCTCGTCCATCAAAGCCCGGATGAGCATGTGACTCTGGCGCGGTCGCTTCAATCAAATGTACCGGCAGCGCCCCGTGACTTAACCGGGAAATAGCCAGCGCCAGCGTCGCGCCCGCCATGCCGCCACCGACGATGATTACGCTCATTGCTTTCTCGCAGCTGCCATCAACGCTTCGATTTCTTCCGGCTTTTTCACCACGCTGGCGGTGAGGTTTTCATTACCGGTTTCGGTAATCACAATATCGTCTTCAATACGAATGCCGATACCGCGATACTGTTCTGGCACTTCTGCATCCGGCGCAATATACAGCCCTGGTTCTACGGTCAGAACCATACCCGGTTCCAGAATACGCGAGCGATCCTGACCATAAACACCAACGTCATGAACATCCAGTCCTAACCAGTGGCTAAGGCCATGCATAAAGAAAGGACGATGGGCGTTCTGAGCGATCAGTTCATCAACATCACCTTTCAGGATACCGAGTTTTACCAGACCGCTAACCATGATGCGCACCACTTCACCAGTGACTTCCTGAATGGAAGTTCCCGGACGATACAGACGCAGGCTGGTTTCAAGAGACTCCAGCACAATGTCATAGATTTCACGCTGAGCCTGAGTGAATTTGCCGTTGACCGGGAAGGTGCGGGTAATGTCGCCAGCGTAACCTTTGTATTCACAACCCGCGTCAATCAACACCAGGTCACCGTCACGCAGTTCACACTCGTTTTCGGTGTAGTGCAAAATGCAGCCGTTTTCACCGCTGCCAACAATGGTGTTATAGGAAGGGTAACGCGCACCGTGGCGGTTAAATTCGTGGTGAATTTCGCCTTCCAGATGGTACTCGAACATCCCCGGACGGCATTTTTCCATCGCCCGTGTATGCGCCAGTGCGGTGATTTCACCCGCGCGGCGAAGTACGGCAATCTCTTCTGGTGATTTGAACAGGCGCATTTCATGAACAACAGGACGCCAGTCGATCATCGTTGCCGGTGCGGTGAGATTTTGCCGCGAACCTTTACGCAGTTTCTCAAGCGCGCTGTTCACGATTTCATCAGCATATGCATATTCGCCCTGGGCGTGGTAAACCACATCCAGACCATTAAGTAGTTGATAAAGTTGCTGATTGATTTCGCTGAATGCCAGTGCGCGGTCAACGCCCAGTTTCTCTGGCGCGGCATCCTGGCCTAAGCGACGACCAAACCAGATCTCTGCCGTCAGGTCGCGAACGCGGTTAAACAAAACGCTGTGGTTATGAGTGTCATCGCTTTTAATCAGCACCAGCACCGCTTCCGGTTCGTTAAAGCCGGTGAAGTACCAGAAGTCACTGTTCTGACGATAGGGGTATTCGCTGTCGGCGCTACGTGTTACTTCTGGTGCAGCAAAAATCAGCGCGGCGCTGCCGGGTTGCATTTGCTCTACCAGGGCCTGACGGCGACGCTGAAACTCTTGCCGGGATATATCACTCATAACACTCTCCTTACATTTTTTGTTTTTAGTGTAGAGTCGGTTTTTGTACTTCTGGCGCGGTCGGTTGCGGATGAGTAAAGGTGTCGTGGCATAACAGCGCGGCAACACGGACGTACTCGATGATCTCTTCAAGCGACATTTCAAGCTCTTCCTGATCTTCGTCTTCGTCGTAACCCAACTGCGCGATGTTACGCAGATCGTCGATGGCTTCACCGGTTTCGCCGGTCACTTTGTCCAGCTTCGGTTGCGTAACGCCAAGACCAAGCAGGAAGTGATTGACCCAACCAGCCAGCGCATCAGCCCGATCGAAAACGCTGACATCATCGCCATCAGGCAGATAAAGCTGAAAAAGGAAGCCGTCATCCTGCAGGGCATCGCTGGTGGCAGAGTGCATTTTGCGCAGTGCCTGTGCCAGCTCATGACCGAAAGCCATGCCTTCGTTCGTCAGGTCGTGAAGTAGCGGCAGCCATGAACTGTCATCGTTACCGCCACATATCATCCCACTGATTAAACCATGCATCTCAGCAGGGGTCAGACCCGTCCCTTGTTGGTTCAGATACTGGTTCATTTCGTTGTAACCAGGCATTTCGTTCTGTATAGACATAAGCATTCGTCGTCAAAGGGAGGAATATTCATGATATGCTACCACTTTGGGCCCTGGTGGACCAGAAAAGGGCTTGTCTCTTCTCATCAGGGTAGCTATAGTGTCGCCCCTTCGCAGACCATGGGTCTAAAGACGAAGGCAGCGCAGTCAATCAGCAGGAAGGTGGCATGTCTGCACAACCCGTCGATATCCAAATTTTTGGCCGTTCACTGCGTGTGAACTGCCCGCCTGACCAAAGGGATGCGTTGAATCAGGCAGCGGACGATCTGAACCAACGGTTGCAAGATCTGAAAGAACGCACTAGAGTCACAAATACTGAACAGTTGGTCTTCATTGCCGCATTGAATATCAGCTATGAGTTAGCGCAAGAAAAAGCGAAGACTCGTGACTACGCGGCAAGTATGGAACAGCGTATTCGGATGCTGCAGCAGACCATAGAACAAGCGTTACTTGAACAAGGTCGCATCACCGAAAAAACTAACCAAAACTTTGAATGACACTTTTCGGTTTACTGTGGTAGAGTAACCGTGAAGACAAAATTTCTCTGAGATGTTCGCAAGCGGGCCAGTCCCCTGAGCCGATATTTCATACCACAAGAATGTGGCGCTCCGCGGTTGGTGAGCATGCTCGGTCCGTCCGAGAAGCCTTAAAACTACGACGACACATTCACCTTGAACCAAGGGTTCAAGGGTTACAGCCTGCGGCGGCATCTCGGAGATTCCCTTCTTATCTGGCACCAGCCATGACGCAACTACCAGAACTTCCACTGACATTATCCCGACAAGAAATCCGCAAAATGATTCGGCAACGTCGTCGTGCGTTAACGCCGGAACAACAGCAGGAAATGGGTCAACAAGCCGCTACCCGGATGATGACGTATCCCCCAGTGGTGATGGCGCATACGGTCGCTGTATTCCTCTCTTTTGATGGCGAACTCGACACCCAGCCACTCATAGAACAACTCTGGCGCGCCGGTAAGCGCGTATATCTTCCAGTTTTGCATCCCTTTAGTGCCGGTAACTTGCTGTTCCTGAATTACCATCCGCAAAGCGAACTGGTGATGAACAGGTTGAAGATCCACGAGCCAAAACTGGACGTGCGCGATGTGCTTCCCCTTTCCCGGTTAGATGTATTGATCACGCCGCTGGTGGCTTTTGATGAATACGGTCAACGCTTGGGAATGGGCGGTGGTTTTTATGATCGGACCTTACAAAACTGGCAGCACTATAAAATGCAACCGGTGGGTTATGCGCATGATTGCCAGTTAGTAGAAAAACTCCCAGTGGAGAAATGGGATATTCCACTGCCTGCGGTGGTTACACCGTCGAAAGTCTGGGAATGGTAAGGGCGATACATCCCGCATCGCCCTGATTGACATCGTTGATTCTTTGACCTAATTTAGTGAGTAAGGGTAAGGGAGGATTGTTCCTCCCCTGTGACTGACTGTTAATAAGCTGGGAAACTTATGAGTAACAGTACAATCAGTATGATGACAAGTCGCATCATAACCCTTCTCCTTCAAGCCCTCGCTTCGGTGAGGGCTTTACCGTTACAGCCCCATGCTGCTCTGCCATCGTAAATCCCCATTAAATAAACACAACGCATTGATCTGACTTTGATTTATTTTCTGGAGCAGACTCGCAAAGTAGAATGCGCAACGCGGCAACGGTGTGGAGAAGGGATAAAAAAACGGGCAAGTCAGTGACCTGCCCGTTAATTTTCAGAGAAGGGGAATTAGTACAGCAGACGGGCGCGAATGGTACCCGGAATAGCTTTCATTGCCTGCAGCGCTTTTTCGGCAACGTCTTCGTCGGCTTCAATATCAATAACTACATAACCCATCTGGGCGGAAGTTTGTAGATATTGCGCGGCGATGTTGACGCCCTGCTCGGCAAAAATTTTGTTGAGCGCAGTTAGCACGCCCGGACGGTTTTCGTGGATGTGCATCAGACGACGCCCACCGTGCAGTGGCAGCGAGACTTCCGGGAAGTTCACCGCAGAGAGCGTTGAGCCATTATCAGAATACTTGATCAATTTACCCGCAACTTCCAGACCGATATTCTCCTGCGCTTCCTGAGTCGAACCACCAATGTGTGGCGTCAGAAGGACATTGTCGAATTCACACAGCGGAGAGGTAAATGGATCGCTATTGGTCGCCGGTTCCGTCGGGAATACGTCGATTGCCGCCCCTGCCAGATGTTTGCTCGCCAGCGCGTCACACAGCGCTGGAATATCCACCACAGTACCGCGCGAAGCATTAATCAGCAGCGAGCCGGGTTTCATTAGCGAAATCTCTTTCGCGCCCATCATATTTTTGGTGGACGGATTCTCTGGTACATGCAGACTCACCACATCGCTCATATTCAGCAGGTCAGAAAGATGCTGTACCTGAGTGGCGTTGCCCAGCGGCAGTTTGTTTTCAATATCATAAAAGTAAACATACATTCCCAGCGATTCAGCCAGAATGCCCAATTGCGTACCAATATGACCGTAGCCGATGATACCCAGCTTTTTGCCGCGCGCTTCAAAAGAACCCGCCGCCAGTTTGTTCCACACGCCACGATGCGCTTTAGCATTGGCTTCCGGCACGCCGCGCAATAGCAGCAGCAGTTCGCCAATCACCAGCTCCGCAACAGAGCGCGTATTTGAGAACGGTGCGTTAAATACCGGGATCCCGCGCTTTGCCGCCGCATCCAGATCAACCTGGTTTGTTCCTATACAGAAACAGCCAATAGCGACCAGTTTTTCTGCGGCGTTGATCACGTCTTCAGTCAGATGGGTACGGGATCGCAGGCCGATGAAGTGGGCATCGCGGATGGATTCTTTTAATTGTTCATCATCCAGCGCGCCTTTGTGAAATTCGATGTTGGTGTAACCAGCTGCACGAAGGCTTTCCAGCGCCTTTTGGTGCACGCCTTCTACCAGCAGAAACTTAATCTTGTCTTTCTCCAGCGATACCTTTGCCATTTACCCAATCCTGTCTTTTGAAATGTTGTGTGCGGATTTGCATCCGCCTTTCAACATATCAAAAAATAATATTGCGGCAATATGAACGTTTGCGTCGCGATGTTGAGGAAATATCACGCAAAAGTATTTCTTGGATGAATATGCTGGTTTAGAAGATTTATTTAGAGCAATCGACAATTGCCAGGTAAAAACGTGACACATGTCACCAAATTTAATGAAGAGAATTTTTTTAACGGGGGAGGTTCCCCCGTCAGATCATTTCACAATAGTTTTGACACCGTCAGGTGTGCCAATCAGCGCAACGTCCGCGCCACGGTTAGCAAACAAACCAACAGTCACCACACCAGGAATCGCATTTATGGCGTTTTCCATCGCTATCGGGTCAAGGATTTCCATGCCGTGGACGTCGAGGATCACGTTGCCGTTATCGGTCACTACGCCCTGACGGTATTCCGGACGACCGCCCAGTTTCACCAGCTGGCGCGCCACTGCACTACGTGCCATCGGGATAACTTCTACTGGCAGCGGGAATTTGCCCAGAATATCAACCTGCTTGGAAGCGTCTGCAATACAGATAAATTTTTCCGCAACCGAAGCAATGATTTTTTCACGGGTCAGCGCCGCGCCGCCGCCTTTGATCATTTGCATGTGGCCGTTGATTTCATCTGCGCCATCAACGTAGATGCCAAGGCTGTCGACTTCGTTGAGATCAAAAACGTGAATGCCGAGGCTTTTCAGTTTTTCAGTGGAAGCATCTGAACTGGAAACGGCCCCTTCAATCTGGCCTTTCATTGTACCGAGTGCGTCAATAAAGTGTGCGGCGGTGGAACCTGTACCTACACCAACAATGGTGCCGGGCTGAACATACTGAAGTGCCGCCCATCCTACTGCTTTTTTCAATTCATCCTGCGTCATGATCGTTTCGCCTGTGGTATGAAATTTCACACGCATTATATACAAAAAAAGTGATTCAGACCCCGTTGGCAAGCCGCGTGGTTAACTCATCCATAAAATATCGCGCAATGGCGGGCATCCCCTTTCGCCCCGCAAATAAAGCATACAACGGTCTGGGGATGCCGCTCCACGGTGCAAACAGGCGCACCAGTTCCCCGTTCGCAAGCCCCTGTTTACAGGCAAACTGAGGCAATAACGCCACGCCATTCAACACAACCAGGGCGCGAACTCGCTGAGCGAAATGCATTAGCGCAAATCCCTGATCTTTTAAGCTGCGCGTTAACCACTGATACAAATGTTACCCGCCAACGGCTTCGGTATATGCAACCCGACACAAAATTGTGTCATAGTGCAGGAAAAAGCATTTACCAGGAGCAGACAACAGCAATGAAACGCCCGGACTACAGAACATTACAGGCACTGGATGCGGTGATACGTGAACGAGGATTTGAGCGCGCGGCACAAAAGCTGTGCATTACACAATCAGCCGTCTCACAGCGCATTAAGCAACTGGAAAATATGTTCGGGCAGCCGTTGTTAGTGCGTACCGTACCGCCGCGCCCGACGGAACAAGGGCAAAAACTGTTGGCGCTACTACGCCAGGTGGAGCTGCTGGAAGAAGAGTGGCTGGGCGATGAACAAACCGGTTCGACTCCGCTGCTGCTTTCACTGGCGGTCAACGCCGACAGTCTGGCGACGTGGTTGCTTCCGGCACTGGCTCCTGTGTTGGCTGATTCGCCCATCCGCCTCAACTTGCAGGTAGAAGATGAAACCCGCACTCAGGAACGTTTGCGTCGCGGCGAAGTGGTCGGCGCAGTGAGTATTCAACATCAGGCGCTGCCGAGTTGTCTTGTCGATAAACTCGGTGCGCTCGACTATCTGTTCGTCAGCTCAAAACCGTTTGCCGAAAAATATTTCCCTAACGGCGTAACGCGTTCGGCATTACTGAAAGCGCCAGTGGTCGCGTTTGACCATCTTGACGATATGCACCAGGCCTTTTTGCAGCAAAATTTCGATCTGCCTCCTGGCAGCGTACCCTGCCATATCGTTAATTCTTCGGAAGCGTTCGTGCAACTTGCTCGTCAGGGCACCACCTGCTGTATGATCCCGCACCTGCAAATCGAGAAAGAGCTGGCCAGCGGCGAACTGATTGACTTAACGCCAGGGCTATTTCAACGCCGGATGCTCTACTGGCACCGCTTTGCTCCTGAAAGCCGCATGATGCGTAAAGTCACTGATGCGTTGCTCGATTATGGTCACAAAGTTCTTCGTCAGGATTAATCCATCAAATAACGCCTGATAGCACATATCAGGCGTTATCCTCACTTCTTTTTGTATTCCTTGAATCACATCACAAAATAGACAAATCTCAGGCGGCAAAAAACGACGTCTGAATGCATTTTTTTGCTGGCGACAAACCCACGTAAAAAGCTCACCGTAAGCGCAAATACCCTCATTTTGATTGCGTTTTACGGAGCAAATAATGTCTAACGTGCAGGAGTGGCAACAGCTTGCCAACAAGGAATTGAGCCGTCGGGAGAAAACTGTCGACTCGCTGGTTCAGCAAACCGCGGAAGGGATCGCTATCAAGCCGCTGTATACCGAAGCCGATCTCGATAATCTGGAGGTGACGGGTACTCTTCCTGGTTTGCCACCCTACGTTCGTGGCCCGCGTGCCACTATGTATACCGCCCAACCGTGGACCATCCGTCAGTATGCTGGTTTCTCGACAGCAAAAGAGTCCAACGCTTTTTATCGCCGTAACCTGGCCGCCGGGCAAAAAGGTCTTTCCGTTGCGTTTGACCTGGCCGCCCACCGAGGCTACGACTCCGATAACCCACGCGTGGCGGGCGACGTCGGCAAAGCGGGCGTCGCTATCGACACCGGGGAAGATATGAAAGTCCTGTTCGACCAGATCCCGCTGGATAAAATGTCGGTTTCGATGACCATGAATGGCGCAGTGCTACCAGTACTGGCGTTTTATATCGTCGCCGCAGAAGAGCAAGGTGTTACATCCGATAAACTGACCGGCACCATTCAGAACGATATCCTCAAAGAGTACCTCTGCCGCAATACCTATATTTACCCGCCAAAACCGTCAATGCGTATTATCGCAGACATCATCGCCTGGTGTTCCGGCAACATGCCGCGATTTAATACCATCAGTATCAGCAGTTACCACATGGGTGAAGCGGGTGCCAACTGCGTGCAGCAGGTAGCATTTACGCTCGCCGATAGGATTGAGTACATCAAAGCAGCAATCTCCGCCGGGCTGAAAATTGATGGCTTCGTCCCTCGCCTGTCGTTTTTCTTCGGCATTGGCATGGATCTGTTTATGAACGCCGCCATGTTGCGTGCGGCACGTTATTTATGGAGCGAAGCGGTCAGTGGATTTGGCGCACAGGATCCGTATAACAACGTTATCCGCACCACCATTGATCATTGTGCACATCCTATGTGTCGGGATTATCTGCATCGCTATCTGGAAAATGCGTCCGGCGGACATATTCACCACGATCTTAGCCACGTCTTCGACTTACACCGTAATTTAATTGCAACCGGATCGATGCTGGGTTAATGGTTTGTCCCGTCACGATCTTCAGCAATATGCTGAAGCATCGTGGCGGTATAACGATGATTTCTGATTGAATAAAGATATTCCTGCATATACATCGGCCTGTGCGGCGCATCAAAATATTTCAGCGTTGCCGGATTCACCAGTCGCCAGGCAAAATGCGGGATCACCGTCAGAAAATGTCCCCGCTCCACGTCGCTGATTTTGGCCATAAAACTATAGGGACGATAAATAATGGTGGGATTGATCCCACAAGGACGCATATTCGCATCAATCATTGCTTCGAAGTTAGCCCAGTTTTGAAAGCGCATTTGTAGCCAGGGCAGCTCCTGAAGCAGCTCTTGCTCTTGTCGCTCTTCATAACGGCGAGAAACGAGAAAGCCCAATCGCAGCGGCGGTAGTTCACTGATAGTCAGGTTTTCCAGTTCCTGAACTCGTGCAGATACATGCTGTGGGGAGATTATAAAATCTAACTGACGGTCAAAAAGATTATCGATAACGCCATTTGCGCTGAACTCAACTGGCTGGGCGGTCACGCCTTCGTACTTATCTCCGAGACTAATCAACTGATCAAAAATAATGGTCGGATAAGTATTATCTATGCCTATCACAATGTCTCGTGAACGACGTCCTGAGTTATGGATTTCATTATCAATCGCAGAAAGTCGTTGATAAACCGGGAACAGTTTTTGATACAGTTCCTGTCCGGCTTTATTGAGGCTGATATTATTATCTTTGCGGGTAAATAGCGTATAGCCAATTTGTTCTTCCAGCGCGGCAATGCTTTTGCCAAATCGCGAAGCCGTCATATGGATTTTTTCTGCCGCCCGGGCAATATTATTGGTTTGCGCTAATAAAATGAAATTGCGCATCTTTTTCGAAATAAAAATGTCCATCCCCCCTCTCCCGCATCCTTGTCCGCTTAACCGTTTCAGTCAGCCTATCCTTGATGAAACCGCGAGCAAAGATAGGTGATTACGTCATGGTTTTACAGAAAAAGGAGGCAATATCGGGTAAAGGCATTAGCCCGACGAATACGTCGGGCTACAAGTATTAATGTGCAGCAGGTGTTTTAGCGGGTGGTTGATCCACAGGTTCTAACTGGAAGATTACATCGACCTGATCATCAAACTGAATAGCGGCCTGCTCGTAAGTTTCCTGGGCGGACACCGGCGCGGCATCGGCTTTCATCATCCGCACCATTGGGCTGGGCTGATAGTTGGAAACATGGTAGCGTACGCTATATACCGGCCCCAGTTTACGATGAAAGCCGTTCGCCAGTTCCTGCGCCTGATGAATCGCGTTATCAATCGCTGCCTTACGCGCTTTGTCTTTATAGGCATCCGGCTGCGCCACGCCCAGCGACACAGAACGAATTTCGTTAAGACCCGCCTTTAGCGCGCCGTCCAGCAAGGAATTCAGTTTGTCTAACTGACGGAGCGTGACTTCCACCGTTCTCACTGCGCGGTAGCCTTTCAGGATACTTTTACCATCCTGATAATCATAATCTGGCTGAGTGCGTAAGTTCGCTGAGCTGATATCTTTTTTCGCGATCTGATTGAGCTCAAGGAAGGAAATGTATTGTGCGACGCGCTCATCTGCCTGTTTCTTGGCAGTAGCGGCATCCTTCGCGGCCACGTTAACTTCAATCGCAAGAGTGGCAATGTCTGGCACCGCATCCACGCTTGCCGTACCGGAGGTGACAATATGCGGTCCATCCGGCAATTCGTTAGCCTGCGCTGCCATCCCGCTAATACCCATTAATGCCGCCAGGGCGATAACTTTGAACTTCACGTTAGTCTCTCCGTGTTAATTGACTTGCCCAAAATTCAGGACCTCTGGAGGCAAGCTTAGCGCCTCTGTTTTATTTTTCCATCAGATAGCGCCTAACTGAACAAGGCTTGTGCATGAGCAATACCGTCTCTCGCCAGCTGCAAGGCAATAAACCACATAACACATCCCACTACCAGATTGATAATGCGCTGTGATTTTGCCGTGCGCAGGCGCGGTGCCAGCCAGGCTGCGAGAATAGCCAGACCAAAGAACCACAGGAAAGAGGCGCTAATTGTTCCGAGCGCAAACCAACGTTTTGGTTCCACATCAAGTTGCCCGCCAAGGCTGCCCAGCACAACAAAAGTATCCAGGTAAACATGCGGATTCAGCCAGGTCACTGCCAACATGGTGGCGATAATTTTCCATCTGCCTTGTTTCAGGACTTCGGCACTGGCTAACTCAATGTTACTGCTCATTGCTGTTTTAAAAGCGCCAAAACCATACCACAGCAAGAAGGCTACGCCGCCCCAGGTGACCAGCGCCAGCAACCACGGCGACTGCATCAATAACGCGCTGCCACCAAAAATCCCCGCACAAATCAGGACCAAATCGCTGATAGCACAAAGTAAGGCAATCATAATGTGGTACTGACGACGAATGCCCTGATTCATCACAAAAGCATTTTGTGGACCGAGCGGTAGGATCATAGCCGCCCCAAGTGCAAGACCTTGAAAGTAATAAGAAAACACGTTGGATATTCCGAATTAAGTATCTGATGCAGAGACTATATCGCGGGATTGTTATTAGCGGAAATTGATAATATTAATTGGCAATCAGAAAAACTAATAAGAGAGAGGCCAGAGAGTATTATCTGGCCTCAGCGTTGATTACGCAGCTTTGTCTTCTTTCACCCGCTTAAAGTTCACATCCATTTGCGGGTACGGGAAGCTGATACCGGCGGCATCAAATTCACGTTTAATACGCTCCAGCACATCCCAGTACACGTTTTGCAGATCGCCGCTGTTGCTCCAGACGCGGACCACGAAATTAATCGACGATGCGCCAAGTTCGTTCAGACGCACAGTCATTTCGCGATCTTTCAAAATGCGATCTTCAGACTGGATAATATCGGTCAGGATCTGCTTAACCTGATCGATATCGGAATCATACGCCACGCCAATAATAAATTCGTTACGGCGAGCTGGCTCGCGGGAGAAGTTAATAATATTCCCGGCAATAATTTTACCGTTCGGAATAACGATAATTTTACCGTCTGCAGTACGCATGGTGGTGGAGAAAATCTGCACACTCAGCACAGTACCGGCTACGCCGCCGAGGTCAACATATTCTCCGGCACGGAACGGGCGGAACATGACAAGTAACACGCCAGCGGCCAGGTTAGACAGTGACCCCTGCAAAGCCAGACCAACAGCTAAGCCTGCGGCACCGAGTACAGCAATGACTGACGCTGTTTGTACGCCCACGCGCCCCAGTGCAGCGATTAGCGTAAAGGCGATAATTCCGTAACGGACTAATGCAGAAAGAAAATCAGCAACAGTGGCATCGATTTTACGGGAGATCATCAGGCGATTCACCGCGTTGGAAATCATCCGCGCGATAATCAAACCAACGATGATGATCGCGAGTGCCGCCACGATGTTTACTGCATAACTTAGCAGCAGCGCCTGGTTAGCCACCAGCCAGCTTCCCGCGCCGTTTATGCTATCGACAACATTCAAATCTTCCATTCAATATTCCTTTTCAACTGACTCAAAATGGAGAAATACACTCCGCCGCCTTATGACGGGCAGTCTGACAAGGGTAAACAATAAAGCATAATTTTGCCAAATAGATCACAGATTTCTCATCTGTATCACCTTGCTTTTGGCGAAAAAAAGACCCGCAGAGCGGGCCTTGAGATAAGCAGAAAGGAATATCTTACAGAACGTCGATCGCGTTCAGTTCCTGGAATGCTTTTTCCAGACGAGCGATCATCGAAGTCTGACCGGCACGCAGCCATACGCGCGGATCGTAGTATTTCTTGTTCGGCTGATCTTCGCCTTTCGGGTTGCCCAGCTGGCCTTGCAGGTAAGCTTCGTTTTCTTTGTAGTAGTTCAGAACACCTTCCCAGGTTGCCCATTGGGTATCGGTATCGATGTTCATTTTCACTACGCCGTAGCTTACGGAATCTTTGATTTCCTGAGCAGTAGAACCGGAACCACCGTGGAAGACGAAGTTCAGGCTGTTGTGCGGCAGGTTGTGTTTCTTAGAAACATATTCCTGAGAGTCGCGCAGGATGGTCGGAGTCAGAACCACGTTACCCGGCTTGTAAACACCGTGTACGTTACCGAAGGACGCAGCGATGGTGAAACGCGGGCTGATTTTGCTCAGCTCGGTGTATGCGTAATCAACGTCTTCCGGCTGGGTGTACAGTGCAGAAGCGTCCATGTGGCTGTTGTCCACGCCGTCTTCTTCACCACCGGTGCAACCCAGTTCGATTTCCAGAGTCATGCCGATTTTGGACATGCGCTCTAGGTATTTAGAGCAGATTTCAATGTTCTCTTGCAGAGATTCTTCAGACAGGTCAATCATGTGAGAAGAGAACAGCGGCTTACCGGTAGCAGCGAAGTGTTTTTCACCCGCGTCCAGCAGACCGTCGATCCACGGCAGCAGTTTTTTCGCGCAGTGGTCGGTGTGCAGGATCACCGGAACACCGTAGTGTTCAGCCATCTGGTGAACGTGATGCGCACCAGAGATCGCACCCAGGATAGCAGCGCCCTGCGGAACGTCAGATTTCACGCCTTTACCAGCGATAAAAGAAGCACCACCGTTGGAGAACTGAACGATAACCGGCGCTTTAACTTTAGCTGCGGTTTCCAGTACGGCGTTGATGGAGTCAGTACCGACGCAGTTTACTGCTGGCAGTGCGAAGTTGTTTTCTTTTGCTACCTGGAAAACTTTCTGTACGTCATCACCAGTGATTACGCCAGGTTTTACGAAATCAAAAATCTTAGACATGTCTCTTGTCCTGTATCGTCGGGCCTTATACTCGTCATACTTCAAGTTGCATGTGCTGCGTCTACGTTCGCTCACCCCAATCACTTACTTATGTAAGCTCCTGGGGATTCACTCTCTTGTCGCCTTCCTGCAACTCGAATTATTTAGAGTATGAAAAAGTGCGTGCTCTAAAAGCGCGCTGAAACAAGGGCAGGTTTCCCTGCCCTGTGATTTTTTACTTCTTAGCGCGCTCTTCGAGCATCGCTACTGCAGGCAGTACTTTACCTTCTACGAATTCGAGGAATGCGCCGCCGCCAGTGGAGATGTAGGAGATTTTGTCAGCAATGCCGAACAGGTCGATTGCTGCCAGAGTGTCGCCGCCGCCAGCGATGGAGAACGCTTCGCTGTCTGCGATAGCGTTAGCCACGATTTCAGTACCTTTGCGGAAGTTCGGGAATTCGAACACGCCAACCGGACCGTTCCACAGAATGGTTTTCGCATTCTTCAGGATTTCAGCCAGTTCCTGAGCGGAAGCATCACCGATATCCAGGATCTGCTCGTCAGCTTTCACATCGTTAACAGATTTCAGGGTAGCCGGTGCAGTTTCAGAGAACTCGGTTGCTACGCGAACATCAGACGGAACCGGGATGTTGCAGGTGGTCAGCAGACGTTTAGCTTCGTCAACCAGGTCAGCTTCGTACAGGGATTTACCCACATCGTGGCCTTGTGCCGCGATAAAGGTGTTAGCGATACCACCGCCAACGATCAGCTGGTCAGCGATTTTAGACAGGGAGTCCAGAACGGTCAGTTTGGTAGATACTTTAGAACCACCAACGATAGCCACCATCGGGCGAGCAGGTTCTTTCAGTGCTTTACCCAGCGCGTCCAGTTCAGCTGCCAGCAGCGGGCCTGCGCACGCAACGTCAGCGAATTTACCGATACCGTGAGTAGAAGCCTGCGCGCGGTGAGCAGTACCGAATGCGTCCATTACGAACACGTCACACAGTGCAGCGTATTTTTTGGACAGAGTTTCGTCATCTTTCTTCTCGCCTTTGTTGAAGCGAACGTTTTCCAGAACAACCAGTTCACCTTCAGCAACGTCAACGCCGTCGAGGTAATCTTTAACCAGACGAACCGGGTTAGACAGTTTGTCTTTCAGGTAGTTAACAACCGGCAGCAGAGAGAATTCTTCGTTGTACTCGCCTTCGGTAGGACGACCCAGGTGGGAAGTTACCATCACTTTTGCGCCTTGTTTCAGGGCCAGTTCGATGGTCGGCAGAGAAGCACGGATACGCGCGTCGCTGGTTACTTTCCCGTCTTTTACTGGTACGTTCAGATCCGCACGGATAAATACACGTTTCCCAGCAAGATCCAGATCGGTCATCTTAATTACAGACATGGTGAATCCTCTCGTTGATTCTAAAAGTTTTGCAGACGCTGCTTGCGTCTTACCTGAAAGCAACAGTAGCCATAGCTAACGTCGTGTCGAGCATTCGGTTAGCAAAGCCCCATTCGTTATCGCACCAGACCAACGTTTTGATCAGGTGTGCGCCACTGACCCGGGTTTGAGTGCCATCGACAATGGCACTGTGCGGATCGTGGTTAAAATCTACAGAGACCAACGGCAATTCCGTATAGTCAACTATACCATGAAATGCACCTTGTGCTGCTTTTTGCAGCAACAGGTTGACTTCATTGGCTTTTACAGGTTTCTTCACCGTCACGCTTAAATCGATTGCCGTCACATTTATGGTTGGCACACGTACCGCAATCGCCTCAAAGCGATCGTTAAATTGCGGAAAAAATCGTGTGATACCGGCGGCCAGTTTAGTATCGACCGGAATGATCGACTGACTGGCTGCCCGAGTGCGACGCAGGTCAGGATGGTATGCATCAATAACCTGTTGATCGTGCATGGCGGAGTGAATTGTGGTCACAGTGCCGGACTCAATACCGTACGCATCATCTAACAATTTGATGACGGGAATTATGCAATTCGTGGTACAGGAAGCGTTAGAAACGATGCGGTGTTCCGCACGAAGTTGATCCTGATTGACGCCATAAACAACGGTCGCGTCGAGATCGTTACTGCCAGGATGTGAAAAGAGCACTTTTTTAGCCCCGGCGGCAATGTGTGCTTCACCATGCTCGCGGGAGCCATATACGCCGGTGCAGTCGAGGACTACATCAACGCCAAGTTCACGCCAGGGGAGCGATTGCAGTGAACGTTCATGCAATACACGGATGGCGTCATCACCAACAAAAAGTTGATCGCGTTCCTGTCGTACTTCCCATGCAAAACGGCCATGGCTGGTGTCATATTTCAACAAATGCGCCATACCCGCAGCATCCGCCAGTTCGTTGATTGCCACCACGGTAATTTCCGCACGGCGTCCGGATTCATACAAAGCACGAACCACATTACGCCCGATGCGACCGAAGCCATTTATCGCTACGCGTACGGTCATAGATCTCCTGCAAGGTTTTCCCTGAGCAAATTTGCCAGACAGAGTAATCCAGCAAATCGTTCGGGGAAACCTTACCTGTCGCAAACTGCGACTGATTGGTTAATTGTCGAACATTTAATCGACTGAAACGCTTCAGCTAGGATAAGCGAAACGTGGAATAAAAGGAATGATTGTCCAGTCAAAGAAGACAATTATCTGACTTACGTCACGTTTTCAGCCCCGCCCCTGTGGAATTTATTCCACTTTGCAGAATCACGAATAAGCGTAGCAAAATCTTTTCGTTGTGCCGTCACAAACCCTGACTTATATCAGAATATGACTGATGCAGCGTCGATATTATCCGCAATACGTCCGAGTTTCGGAGTACTCCAATGATGACATTGCCCTACCCATATTCTTCCTCCGCACGTTTTTACGCGCTGCGCCTGCTCCCCGGGCAGGAAGTTCTCTCCCAATTACGCGCCTTCGCGCAGCAACAACAACTCCACGCCGCGTGGATTGCAGGTTGTACCGGCAGTCTGACTGACGTCGCCTTACGCTATGCCGGGCAAGAAAACACTGCCCTGCTAAGCGGTAAGTTCGAAGTCATCGCATTGAACGGCACGCTGGAACAGAGTGGTGAACATCTTCATCTCTGCGTTTCCGATCCACACGGCACGATGCTTGGCGGTCATATGATGCCCGGCTGTACCGTGCGGACCACGCTTGAACTGGTGATCGGCTGCCTGGAGGAACTGGCGTTTAGCCGCCAGCTTTGCGCGCTTTCTGGTTACGACGAGTTGCATATTTCCCCCGTTAAATAACTATTTTCAGAGAGGTTTTCTTATGGCGCGTCGCCACTTTTCCAGTCAGGCACTGGTGTTGATCGTTATCTCTATCGCCATCAATATGATCGGCGGACAACTGGCCAGCATGGTTAAATTACCTATTTTTCTCGACTCCATCGGCACACTTATTAGCGCGGTACTGCTTGGTCCGGTGATCGGGATGCTGACCGGTTTACTGACCAATTTACTCTGGGGATTGCTGACCGACCCGATCGCCGCCGCATTTGCGCCCGTCGCGATGGTCATCGGCCTGGTCGCCGGTTGGCTGGCGCGAGCGGGTTGGTTTCGCACCCTGCCAAAAGTCGTTGTTAGCGGCGTGATTATTACGCTTGCGGTAACGGTCGTCGCTGTACCGCTGCGTACTGCGCTGTTCGGCGGCGTGACAGGAAGCGGAGCCGATTTGTTCGTTGCCTGGATGCACTCGATGGGGCAAAACCTGGTGGAGTCGGTGGCGATTACGGTGATAGGCGCGAACCTGGTCGATAAAATTCTCACAGCGGTGATTGTCTGGCTTTTACTGCGTCAGCTGCCGATTCGCACCACGCGCCATTTTCCGGCAATGGCTGCCGTGCGCTAAATGCATCCGTTTACATCCTTAACGCTGTGGGCGCTGGCGGCCTGCACCACGCTTATCCTGCCCACACAGACAATATTGCCAGTCTATAGCGCGGCGACCTTTTTCTGCCTTATTGCGCTAAAGGCCACGCGGCGGCGGGCAAAATATGTCGTCTGGCTGATGTTCTCGCTGGGGGCTGGATTGTGGCTGGTGCACGGTGGCTGGCTGACAGAATGGCTAAGCGGCACGCCACGCTCTCCAGAACGGTGGGCGCATGCTATTACGCTCTGGTTGCGGATTCTGGCGATTGTTTCAACCTCACAGTTGTGGATGCAGTACGTCCCCGTGCAACGTTTTATCCGCGCTTTGTTTGCTTCTCGCCTGCCGCCGGGCGTCGCTTATCTGTTTGCCGGGCCGTTATTGGTCGTTGAGCAGTTAAAACGGCAATTGGCGATTATTCATGAAGCGCAGCGCGCCCGCGGCGTGCCGCTGGATGAGGGCTGGTATCAGCGTTTACGTGCGATGCCCGCGTTAATTATTCCGCTAACACACAATGCGCTAAACGATCTTGCTGTCCGTGGTGCGGCGCTGGATATGCGGGCATTTCGAATCAACAATAGGCGCACTACGTTATGGGCACCAGCCGATAGCACCCTACAACGCGTAGCACGTTACGCCATGATATTGCTAATGCTGGCTGAATTCGGAGCGTGGATATGGTTACGTTAGAACAGTTTCGCTATTGCCCGACACACTCAACGCATCCTCCGTTCTGTTATGACTTTCACTATGTCAAACCGGGGATGGTCGCCATCTTTGGTGACAACGGCAGTGGCAAAAGTACGCTGGCGCAGCTGATGGCGGGCTGGTATCCGGACTTTCTACCAGGAGAGATAACCGGCACGGGGACGCTTCTCGGTACGCCCATTGGGCGTCTCCCGCTTAATGAACAATCCGCCACCATCCAGCTCGTCCAGCAATCGCCCTATTTGCAGCTCTCCGGCTGTACCTTTAGCGTGGAAGAAGAAGTTGCCTTTGGGCCAGAAAATCTGTGTCTTGCTGAAAAAGAGATTATGGCGCGGATTGACGCCGCCCTGGCCCTGACCGAGTGCCAGCCGTTGCGCCATCGTCACCCGGCAACACTCTCCGGTGGAGAGACACAGCGTGTGGTCATCGCCTGCGCCATCGCGATGCAGCCAAAGCTCTTAATTCTTGATGAAGCCTTTAGCCGCCTGACGCCGCAGGCCCGCGAAATGCTGTTGCAGCGCTTACAACACTGGGCGCTTGAACGTGGTTCGCTGATTATTCTTTTTGAACGTCATCACACACCTTTCCTGAACCACTGCCAGCAAGCGTGGCAATTGCAAAACGGAGCGCTCCAGCCACTATGTTAACGTTAAATCAGATATCTTATCGCTGGCCTGGCGCGGCAACGGATTGTCTTTGCGACATTTCTCTGCAACTCAAACAAGGTGAATGGTTGGCGCTGACCGGCGACAATGGCGCGGGAAAATCGACGCTGTTACGAGTAATGGCAGGTCTTCTTACGCCCACAGCCGGTACGGTTATGCTGCAACAACAAGCGATGAAAAACCTGAAAAACCGCCAGCGCGCGGCAAAGATTGGCGTACTGTTTCAGGACGCGGAAAACCAGCTTTTTCACAGCACTGTTGCTGACGAGATCGCATTTGGTTTGAAACTGCAAAAATGCCCGGCGGATGAAATCACTCAACGTACCAATGCTGCCCTGCAATGCTGCCAGTTAGCAGACACTGCCAGCGCGCATCCGTTAGATCTGCATAGTGCGCAGCGACGGATGGTCGCCGTCGCCAGCCTGGAAGCACTCTCTCCACCCCTATTGCTACTGGACGAGCCGAGTCGGGATTTTGACGAAAATTGGTTGAGCGTGTTTGAAAGCTGGCTGGAAAAGTGCCGCCAGCGAGGCACGAGCGTCGTAGCAATCAGTCATGACGCCGCATTTACCCGGCGTCATTTCTCTCGTGTGGTGCGACTGGAAGATGGTGTAATCAGGAACGTTAATCCATCAGACGATATTCACCCGTAGCGGTCATCATTAAGGTCAAATTTGCAGGCAGACTCTCTTCCAGCACCCGGCGAACATTCGGCCCGTCGGTACGGTCATAAAAGGCTTCTGCGTCTGCCAGCGATAACCCTCCCGCCAGCTTGCGCCCCACCAGACGCTCCCGCAACGCAGATGCGGGAGCTTTGATAAAGATCGAGAAATCACAAAATTGCGCAAGCTGGCACCACTTCTCGTCGTCCAGCAACAACCAGTTTCCTTCGACGATGACGAGTGGTGCGGTAACGTGCAGCGCATCTTCAACAGGATCATGCTTTTGTCGATCGTACTGCGGCCACGTACAATCCCCTTCCACAACCCGGCACAGATTTTCCGCCAGTTTCGCAACGTTGAATGTCTCTGGTGCGCCTTTGAAGGGGCGCAATTGATGCGCATCCAGCCAGCTATTGTAATGGTGAAAACCATCCATCGGCAGTGTCTGAATAGCGGGCAGTTCCGGGTCTTGTTGTGCGAGATATTCCCAGAAGGTGGTTAGGGTAGATTTACCCGTCCCCGGCGGAGCGCAAAGAAAAACCACCGTACGCCGCTGCGGATTTACTGTCTGTAAGGCCGCCAGCATACGCAGCAACGGTTTATGTACATTTTCAATCTCTTCGTTCTGGTACTGTGCCTGTATCTTCAGCCCATTCACCGTTAATTCAATTTTCACGGCGTTAATTCCTTTAAGGTTGTCGTTACTGCCAGCGTCAGCGCCGTTTTGACCATCCCGCTAAAACGCGCCTCTGACCAGACGGCGAAATCGGCGAACTTCATCGCTTTCAACGCGTCATAGAGCGTCGCATTGCGGGTTATGCTATTGACGTTGCTGATAAAATCCCAGGCCATGTCATCGGCAAATCCGGGCATTTCATTCTGTTCGTTCAGGTAATGCCAAAACTGGGAAAAATGCGTGATATCGGCGTACAGCCATTTATCCATTTTCCCCAGCGCATAAATCAAACGCAGCGCAACATCAATATCGTCAAGCGGGCCGCTTTGGGCGAGTAACGGCTTCACTGCATATTCGACGATCTCTTCATCGTTATCGACAAACAGCGACGGCAGAAACTGGCGTATCCCCTGGAGCAAAATAGAATGCGCAGTTTTCATAAATGAAAATAAATTGTCCTGTGCATTCAGTTGCTCAAGCACATCATCTTCTGTCAGCGTCGCCATTGGTCTTCCGATAGATCACCATCAATGCAGGGAGTCTATTATATTACACGTTTGGTCCGCGCCGCCGATCAGTAATGTCTGCGTCCGCACCCCATTCGCCGTCTGTTGGATACCGTTCACCAACTCGCCGCCCGTCACGCCCGTAGCGCTAAAGAGGATATCGTTCCCCCTCGCCGATAACCACTCGCCCACGAAAAGCAACGTCGTTTAATGCCTGGCGCATCGCGGTGACCGCAAGGCCATCAATTTTATTTTTGTCGCCGCAGCCGGTTTGCGGCCAGGCAGCCAACGCTGCCTGTTCCGTAACGCGAAATAATGGCCACGCCAGGGACATCATTGCGCGGCCTCCCCAATATAAACGCCAAATTGTGCCAGCAGATATTTCTCGGCCTGTTCATTCCAGATACCGTGCGTTTTCTCAACCAGCCACGCCAGCTCTTTAAACAGCGGATCGGTTTTGCCTTTTTCGGCAAAATCGGCAATGGCGGTCAGCGGCATGGTCACGCCGTTATAAATGAGTTTTTTACCGCCAGGGATATCCGGCAGATTGAGCACGGTTTCTGGCACCGCATCCAGGCCACCGATATGGGTCACCATAAACGACGGCTGTAACTGCCCCGTGGCGCTAAGGGCAATCGCCTCTTTCATGTCGTCCGTGGAACCGCCGGACGTGCCGACAATGTGCGTACTGTTGTAATGGACGTTGTAGAAATTAAACGGCACTTTGAAGTTTTTATCCGTCGGCCCGGCAAAGAAGTTCAGGCAGCCATCTTCCGCCAGTAATTCATCAGCCATCTCGACGACTGAAGGCACCGCTGCATAGACAAATACGTCATCAAATCCGGCATCATCCGTCAGCGCCCGCAGCGTCTGGACCGGATCGCTCATCCCTTTGGTATTCATATACACCAGCTCAATGCCTTTACTGGCCGCCAGTTCCACCGGCAGCAGCTTTTGTACCTGCGTCAGGCGTTTGTCGTCGATATCGACTACCACCACCCGCGCCGGTTGTATGCCGCCGTTAATGGCGTAATCAATAGCGCCAATTCCCATCGGGCCTGCACACGCCAGTAGCGCAATATTGCCACCAGGTTTGACGCCCATGCGATGCTCATAAACATATTGCGTGGTGTGATAATTGGCATGATAAGCGCCAATAATGCAGCACATCGGTTCCGCCAGCGAGGCCGCAGCAAAATAAGAGCCGTGATACGGTAATACGCAGCCCAGGTTAATGGCGATTTCGGGAATAATCATATAGGTGGCGTTACCGCCAAAATATTCGTAGCTGTAGCCCGCTGAATATCCGCCTGGTAACCCCATCGCCGGTTGCAATACAAAACGCTGGCCTTTTTTATATTTGCCAGTGAGATTTTTACCCACTTCGACAATAACCCCGGCACATTCATGCCCGGTAATGACCGGATGATTTTCTAAATCGTCGGGGACGCGTTTATGTTCACTACCGAGTAACGCCGCTTTCCAGGTGGATAAACAAACGCTGTCAGAAATTACATTCACTAACAGTTCATTATCGGTAATTTCTGGCAGCTCAAATTCGCGCAGACGGACATCCCGCTTGCCATAAATAGCAGCAAGTTTGGTTTTCATTTTTACCTCTGTAATCAGTGTTTATGTTCAGCGGTTAATTGATTAAATAAAGTGTCGAGTTTTGGATCGCCAATATAGTTATTAATCAATATCAGTGGTTTATCCGTCACACGTTTCACGCGCCCTTCCAGACTGGCGTGAGTAACGACGATATCCGCATCCGCAGGCACGTTTTCTATGGCGTAATGTTTTACTTCTATTGCCAGCCCCGCTTTTTCCAGGCGTTTACGGAAGGTGGTTGCGCCCATCGCACTGGAGCCCATCCCTGCATCGCAAACAAAGGCAATACGCTTAACACGGCTTAACGAGAATGCACCTTCTTGTTTCATCGCCTTAACCGCATTGGCTGACTGAGCAAACTCATCTTCGCTCTTCGTTTCCACCGTTTTTTCCATCTTCAGTATCAGCGAAGTAATAGCAAAGGACACCAGGGTACCTACCGTAACACCGGCAATTGTCGCCAGGAACGAGCCTTTCGGCGTCAGTGCCAGGTAAGCAAAGATAGACCCCGGACTTGGGCCAGCCACCAGACCACCGTCCAGTAAGTTAAACATCCAGGTGCCAGACATACCGCCCGCAATCATGGCAATAATGGTCAGCGGCTTCATCAGCACATACGGGAAATACAGTTCGTGGATCCCACCGAGGAAGTGAATAATCATCGCCCCGGGCGCAGAACGTTTACTCATCCCTTTACCAAACAAGGTAAACGCCAGCAGCAGCCCCAGACCAGGACCTGGATTGGAGGCCACCATGAAGAAGATGGATTTACCGTTAACCGAAGCCTGTTGCATTCCCAGCGGATAATAGACGCCCTGATCGATCGCATTATTAAGGAAAAGCACTTTCGCCGGTTCATTGATGACTGACAGCAAAGGTAGATAACCCGCATGTACCAGCGCCTCAATACACTCTTTGACGAAAGTATTAGCAATTAACACCGCCGGGCCGATAACTTCAAAACCCAGCAGACAAAGGAGCATCCCCGCGATACCTAATGAGAAGTTATTGATAACCATCTCAAAACCGGCAGGTATGCGTTTTTCCAGTGCCTTATCGACATATTTTATGACCAGCCCACCTAACGGTCCCATGATCATTGAGCCAAGGAACATCGGGATCTCTGCGCCGACGATCACACCAATAGTACCTATTCCGCCCATGACCGCCCCGCGTTTACCGCCGACCAGATGACCACCGGTAGAACCAATCATCACGGGCAATAAATAGGTAATCATCGGACCAACAATTTTGGCGAAATGTTCATTCGGCAGCCAGCCGGTGGGAATAAATAATGCCGTTATAAATCCCCAGGCAATAAAAGCACCGATATTGGGGATGACCATTGCAGTCAAAAATCCCCCAAAAGCCTGGACCTTTGCACGAGCAGACTTGTTTTCCATAATATTATCCTGTAGAGGAGAGAGTAATTATCCGCGGCTGATAATGTCCGCTAATTGTTTTTCTGATGATGCGGTTAAGAGTTGTTCGAGTATTTCTTCTTCGCACAGTAATTCACTTAACGCCTGAATAGCACCAATGTGCGAATCGGCATCGGCAGCAGAAAGTCCGATGAGTAATTTAATCGGTTCGTCATTCCCCGGAAAATAAACGCCTTGTTTAAGTAACGTCAAAGACATCCCGGTTTTAAGCGCTCCACATTCCGGTCGCGCATGAGGCATTGCCACGCCTGGTGCGAGAATATAATAAGGACCATTGCTGATGGTGGAATCTTTAATAGCCTGAATGTAATTCTCGCTGATATAGTTTTTTGCTAACAGTGATGCCATCGAGAAATTGATAGCTTCCTGCCAGTCTTTTGTTGAATGTATAACTGAGATTGATAATTCTGGAAAATAATCAATAAGCCGCATAAATTATCCTTATTTATTTTTAGGGTACCGTCCGGCGGTAAAAATAAAATACGCGTGCGGTTTAATGAAAGCAATTGGGTACGCGAGAAGAAAAACCCCATGAACAAAAATAATAAAACCTTAAATAACAACAACATGAAATTGATATTTTTAAAGTCAACTTTGTATTTGTTACGTTTATCACAAAATCAACATTTTGATTGTTGTTGTATTTGTGATGCATATCGCCATTTATTTATTGAATGTCCGAAAACATACTTTTTTAATGCAACGTTTTTTCGCTATACCCCTTTATAGATTCTGAATTCTCACCTGTCGGCTATTTTCTCCTTACCTCATGTGACATATTCCCCACTTTACTCAAGGAAGATTCATATGAAAGCACCTGTTTCATTAACCTCATTTCGCCCACAAAAATCTCTTGCTATCGCCATTGGCGTGCTTGCCGTGGTTGTGCTGCCATTTCTCTCGTATTACACCGTTAATGAAGGTGAACGCGGCATTTTGCTGCGCTACGGAAAAATCGTAAAAGTTGCCGAGCCGGGGCTGGGTTTTAAGATCCCTTTTATGGAAAGCGTAGAGAAAATTTCCACGCGTAATCAGGCTGTGGTCTATCAGGGATTACAGGCCTACAGCCGCGACCAGCAACCGGCACAAATGACAGTATCAGTCAGCTTCCACATTAAACCTTCAGAAGCAGGCGCGGTTTATACCACCTACAACACCATTGAAGCATTAAAAGATCGTTTGATTGTCCGTCAGTTGCCAACTCAACTGGAGAACGTTTTCGGACAATATACCGCCATCAGCGCCGTACAGGATCGTACAAAACTGGTTCAGGATCTGCAAAATGCCATGCGCAAAGCCGTTGTTGGGCCAGTGGTAATTGACGGGGTCCAGATTGAAAATATTGATTTTTCTGACGCTTATGAAAAGTCGATTGAAGACCGAATGAAAGCAGAAGTCGCCATTGCCACGCGTAAGCAAAATCTGGAAACGGAGAAAATCCAGGCGCAAATAGCGGTAACTCAGGCCCAGGCGGAAGCAGACAGTAAACTAGCGGCAGCCAAAGCAGAAGCGGAAACTATTCGCGTAAGAGGCGCGGCAGAGGCTGAAACTATTCGTTTAAAAAGTGCGGCTGAAGCAGAAGCTATCCGCCTGCGCGGTGAAGCTCTGCGGGAGAATCCCGGACTTGTTGCCCTCACCACTGCTGAGCGTTGGGACGGTAAACTGCCCGATACCATGATCCCCGGCAGCACAGTTCCGTTTATCTCTACTAAGTAAAAAAAGGGCCGCTTTCGCGGCCCTTGAGATTGATAGCAAAGACAAAACTGCCTGATGCGCTACGCTTATCAGGCCTACATACTTCCTGCAATATGTTGAATTTGCAAAATCTTGTAGGACGGATAAGGCGTTCACGCCGCATCCGGCATAAACAACGCGCACTTTGCCAACAATCTGAAGGGCCGCATTTGCGGCCCTTCTCACAAAGCATCTTACCGATTACAGCAGCGCTTTTGCTTTCGCAACAACGTTGTCAACGGTGAAGCCGAACTCTTCAAACAGCTGCTCTGCCGGAGCAGATTCACCGAAGGTGGTCATGCCGACGATAGCGCCGTTCAGGCCAACATACTTGTACCAGTAGTCAGCAATGCCAGCTTCCACCGCAACACGAGCGGTAACCGCTTTCGGCAGTACGGATTCACGGTAAGCCGCGTCCTGCTTGTCGAATGCGTCGGTAGACGGCATGGAAACCACGCGCGCTTTCACGCCTTCGGCAGTCAGTTTTTCGTAGGCGGCAACAGCCAGTTCAACTTCAGAACCGGTCGCGATGAAGATCAGTTCCGGCTGACCAGCACAGTCTTTCAGCACATAACCACCGCGCGCGATGTTTGCCAGCTGCTCTTCAGTACGTTCCTGCTGCGCCAGGTTCTGACGGGAGAGGATAAGCGCAGTCGGGCCGTCCTGACGCTCAACGCCGTATTTCCACGCTACTGCGGATTCAACCTGGTCACACGGACGCCATGTAGACATGTTCGGGGTCACGCGCAGAGAAGCGATCTGTTCTACCGGCTGGTGAGTCGGGCCATCTTCGCCCAGACCGATGGAGTCGTGGGTGTAAACCATCACCTGACGCTGTTTCATCAGCGCAGCCATACGTACGGCATTACGTGCGTATTCCACGAACATCAGGAAGGTTGAGGTATACGGCAGGAAACCACCATGCAGGGAGATACCGTTGGCAATCGCAGTCATACCGAATTCACGTACACCGTAGTGGATGTAGTTACCCGCAGCATCTTCGTTGATTGCTTTAGAACCAGACCACAGGGTCAGGTTAGACGGCGCCAGGTCTGCAGAACCGCCGAGGAATTCCGGCAACAGCGGCCCGAACGCTTCGATAGCATTCTGAGACGCTTTACGGCTGGCGATCTTCGCCGGATTAGCCTGAAGTTTAGCGATGAACTCTTTCGCTTTGGCGTCGAAGTCAGACGGCATTTCGCCTTTCATACGGCGGGTAAATTCAGCGGCTTCCTGCGGATAAGCTTTCGCGTAAGCAGCGAATTTCTCGTTCCATGCGGACTCTTTCGCCTGGCCTGCTTCTTTCGCATCCCACTGAGCATAGATTTCAGACGGGATTTCGAACGGCGCGTATTTCCAGCCCAGCTGTTCGCGGGTCAGGGCAATTTCAGCGTCGCCCAGCGGCGCACCGTGGGAGTCGTGGGTACCGGCTTTGTTCGGGGAACCGAAACCGATGATGGTTTTGCACATCAGCAGGGACGGTTTGTCAGTCACTGCGCGTGCTTCTTCTACTGCGCGTTTGATGGATGCCGCGTCATGACCGTCGATGTCGCGAATAACGTGCCAGCCGTAAGCTTCGAAACGCATTGCGGTGTCGTCGGTAAACCAGCCTTCAACGTGACCATCGATAGAAATACCGTTGTCATCGTAGAACGCAATCAGTTTACCCAGCTTCAGCGTACCCGCCAGAGAGCAAACTTCGTGGGAGATGCCTTCCATCATGCAGCCGTCGCCCATGAAAGCGTAGGTGTAGTGGTCGACGATGTCGTGGCCCGGACGGTTAAACTGCGCCGCCAGCGTTTTTTCTGCAATCGCCATACCGACTGCGTTGGCAATACCCTGACCCAGCGGACCGGTGGTGGTTTCTACACCTGCGGTGTAACCCACTTCCGGGTGACCCGGAGTTTTAGAGTGCAGCTGACGGAAGTTTTTCAGTTCTTCCATCGGCAGATCGTAACCGGTGAGGTGCAGCAGGCTGTAGATCAGCATGGAGCCGTGGCCGTTGGACAGCACGAAGCGGTCACGGTCAGCCCAGGACGGATTCTGCGGGTTGTGTTTCAGGAAATCACGCCACAGGACTTCGGCAATGTCAGCCATACCCATAGGGGCACCCGGGTGACCGGATTTGGCTTTCTGTACTGCGTCCATGCTCAGCGCACGAATAGCATTGGCAAGCTCTTTACGTGAGGACATTTTGACTCCAGATCGGATGATGAAGGGCACGCCCTTAACGACTTGACGACAGCGCGTTTTGGGCTACGCCGGAAAATTTGCCAACAATTTACCGCAAGCCGCGCGTCATGTACATGGAACATCCTTTTGCCGCTTCAGAAATCTCTGGATCATGCTCGCATGTTGCGCAATCCACTCGCCCGTCCGCTGCGCTTTTCCTTATACTGAGACTGAGCGTCGATTCACCTGCAAACGGCGCATTTTTAGAATAATCCTGACCTTGTGCGGAAGAGAAAACATGAAAATTCGCGCCTTATTGGTAGCAATGAGCGTGGCTACGGTGCTAACCGGTTGCCAGAATATGGACTCCAGTGGACTGCTCTCATCAGGAGCGGAAGCTTTTCAGGCTTACAGTTTGAGTGATGCGCAGGTGAAAAAACTGAGCGATCAGGCATGCCAGGAGATGGACAGCAAGGCGACGATTGCGCCAGCCAATAGCGAATATGCTAGACGTCTGACGACAATTTCTCGCGCGTTAGGCGATAACATCAACGGTCAGCCGGTGAATTACAAAGTGTATATGGCGAAGGATGTGAACGCCTTTGCAATGGCTAACGGCTGTATCCGCGTCTATAGCGGGCTGATGGATATGATGACGGATAACGAAGTCGAAGCGGTGCTCGGTCACGAAATGGGGCACGTGGCATTAGGCCATGTGAAGAAAGGAATGCAGGTAGCACTTGGTACAAACGCAATTCGCGTTGCGGCGGCCTCTGCAGGCGGAATTGTCGGCAGTTTGTCACAATCACAACTGGGAGACCTGGGCGAAAAGCTAGTCAATTCGCAATTTACCCAACGTCAGGAATCAGAGGCCGATGATTACTCCTACGATTTGCTGCGCCAACGCGGTATCAGCCCGGCAGGTCTTGCCACCAGCTTTGAAAAACTGGCGAAACTGGAAGAAGGCCGCCAAAGCTCAATGTTTGACGACCATCCTGCATCCGCCGAACGCGCCCAGCATATTCGCGATCGTATGAGCGCGGATGGAGTTAAGTAAAGCCAGGTAGTGCCGAACGTAGGTCGGATAAGGCGTTCACGCCGCATCTGACAAGAATGGCACATTTGTTACTCCGTGCGCATTGCCGGATGCGATGCTGGCGTATCTTATCCGGCCTACGGGTGCCGAGTGTAGGTCGGATAAGGCGTTCACGCCGCATCCGACATTAATGACACATCACCCGTGCGCCTCTTATCTGGCGCTTACTCGCCCTTTTTCGCCGCCTGAATATACAGCATCTCCAGCGCCAGCGTCGCCGCAGCCAGAGCGGTGATTTCCGACTGATCGTATGCCGGAGCCACTTCCACTACGTCCATCCCAACGATGTTGAGATCTTTCAAGCCGCGTACCAGTTTAATGGCGCAATCGGAGGTCAGGCCGCCAATTACCGGCGTACCGGTTCCCGGCGCGAAAGCAGGATCCAGGCAGTCGATATCAAAGGTCAGGTAAACCGGCATATCACCCACAATCTGTTTCACCTGGGCGATAATGTCATCCACGCTGCGATCGTTCACCTGGCAGGCGTCCAGCACGGTAAAGCCGTTGTCTTTATCAAACTCGGTACGAATACCAATCTGCACGGAATGATTCGGGTCGATCAGACCTTCTTTCGGCGCGGTATAGAACATGGTGCCGTGGTCAAATTCACAACCGTTCGCATAGGTATCGGTGTGGGCATCAAAGTGTACCAGTGCCATTTTGCCGAAATGCTTCGCATGAGCGCGCAGCAGTGGCAGCGTCACAAAGTGGTCACCACCGAAGGAGAGCATACGCTTACCGGCAGCCAGCAGCTTCTCGGCGTGCGCCTGCAGCTTCTCGCTCATCTCACGGGCATCTCCGAAGGCATATACCAGATCGCCGCAGTCCACGACGTTCAGGCGCTCACGCATGTCGAAATTCCACGGGAAGCGATTGTGTTCCCAGGCCAGATTCGTCGAAACCTGACGGATCGCTGCCGGACCGTGGCGCCCCCCCGCACGGCCAGAAGTGGCCATATCGAACGGCACGCCAGTAATCACCCAGTCAGCATCGCTGTCATACGGCTGGAAGTTCATCGGCAGGCGTAAAAAACCAAAGGCGTTGGAAACCAGTGAGTTATCGTATTGATGACCTAAGGTGCTCATGGATGGACTCCTATTACAAAGTCGATATAAAAAAACCCTTCCGCGTCGTTAGGCCCGACGAGGAAGGGTTGGATTTGCGAAACACAAGTTTGTGCTAATTATCGCCTTAAATGGGCGAGGCATCAAGCGAGGTTGCTATTTCCGACACGGTGGCGGCGCATAGCCATTGTTATCTGCCGGAAAGGCTTGTCCAGAGCACGGCGGCAGCGCGTTTTTCGCCGGGCCTTGTAATTCAAAGGCGGCAAAGCCGATTACACCGGTATTACGCACATCGCCTTGCGCCGAATTGGCTGCGTAGGAATCAGCAACGTTGGCGAACTGAAAAGCCGCTTCGGTATGTTTATCTTTGCGGAATCCTTTAATCGCTAACGAATCTCCGGCATTCACAATATAACCGTTGTTATTCAGCGAACCTTGCTTGCCGTTCAGCACATCCAGGCCATCAACCGTAGCAACGATCTCGTAGTTGGTGTTACGACTGTAATTACGGACATATAATTGATAATTCATTCCGACTCTGGCATGGACAATATAGCGTGGTTCATTATTGGATGAATCATAAACCCGCGTAATTGGTAGAGATTTAAAATTACCATCGCGAATAGCATATTCCAGTTCGTTAATACGAATGCTATAAACGCGGTCGTAGCCGGAAGGAACATTAGTCGAATAACTAATAATGATCATCTCTGCCGGATCGCGCCAGGCTCGTTCAGCAGATACGCCCTGAACCGTTGAGTGCACATCCCCACCCCAGGCGGTGCCGACATTACCCGATGCACTGCTATTATACTGCGCATTACTGGAACAACCGGCCAGCAGCACGATTAATGCCACCAACGCGCTACGTACTTTCCATTTTTTCATAACCGTTCCCTCTGCATTTAATTAATGCAGCGATTGTAGGGAGATTATTTAATAAGAAAAGCAGCTAAATTATTTTTAAGAATATATAAAAAGAAAGCGGGCCGATTTACGTAAATAAATCGCCCCGCCAGCGGAATAATCTTAATTATTCATCTTCAAGATAGGTATAACCGTACAAACCTGCCTCGAACTCTTCAAGGAACTGTTGTTGCAGTTCAGCATCAAGATCGGTTTTCTTCACCTGATCGCGGAACTGGGTTAACAGCGTTTTCGGATCGAGCTGCACATATTGCAGCATGTCCGCCACGGTATCGCCTTCGTCAGACAGTTCCACTTCTACGCTGCCGTCAGGGAAGACGAACACGTCAACCGCTTCGGTATCACCGAACAGGTTGTGCATGTTGCCGAGGATCTCCTGATATGCGCCGACCATAAAGAAACCGAGCATCGGCGGATTCTCCGGATCGTACTCCGGCATAGGCATTGTCGTGGCAATACCGTCACCATCAATATAGTGGTCGATAGCACCGTCTGAGTCACAGGTAATATCCAGCAGCACAGCGCGGCGTTCCGGCACTTGATCCAGCCCTTCCAGCGGCAGAACCGGGAACAACTGGTCGATCCCCCACGCATCCGGCATCGACTGGAACAGCGAGAAGTTGACGTACATTTTGTCCGCCATACGTTCCTGCAGCTCGTCGATAATCGGACGATGAGCACGGTTTTGCGGATCCAGCTGCTTTTGCACTTCATGGCACATGCTCAAATAAAGCTGCTCAGCCCATGCGCGTTCTTGCAGGCTAAAGGTGCCGGAAGAGTAGCCGATATGAATGTCGTGCAGATCCATCTGGCTGTCGTGTAACCATTCACGCAGAGAACGGCGAGTTCCCGGTTCGTGCATTTCCTGCCAGGTTTCCCACATGCTTTGCAGGGCGCGCGGTGCGTCTTCTGCAGGCGCGGTCGGCACCGTGTATTCGTTACGTTCCACGCCGATGATATTCGACACCAACACGGTGTGATGCGCAGTCACCGCACGACCCGATTCGGTGATTACCGTCGGATGTGGCAGACCATTTTCTTCACACGCATCACCAATCGCCCAGATGATGTTGTTGGCGTATTCATTGAGGCCGTAGTTTACGGAGCAGTCAGACTGCGAACGGGTGCCTTCATAGTCCACGCCCAGACCGCCGCCGACGTCGAAGCACTGAATATTGACGCCCAGCTTGTGCAGTTCCACATAGAAACGCGCGGATTCACGAACGCCTGTCGCGATATCGCGAATATTCGCCATCTGCGAACCGAGGTGGAAGTGCAGCAGTTGCAGGCTGTCGAGACGCCCGGCTTCACGCAGCGTTTCAACCAGTTGCAGTACTTGAGTCGCCGCCAGGCCAAACTTCGATTTTTCCCCGCCGGAGGACTGCCATTTACCCGAGCCTTGCGACGCCAGACGTGCACGCACGCCCAGACGAGGAACGACATTCAGACGTTCTGCTTCATCCAGCACAATGGCAATTTCTGACATCTTCTCAATGACCAGATAGACCTTGTGGCCCATCTTCTCGCCAATTAATGCCAGGCGGATATATTCGCGGTCCTTATAACCGTTGCAGACGATGACGCTACGGGTCATGCCAGCATGTGCCAGCACCGCCATCAACTCGGCTTTGGAACCGGCTTCCAGGCCCAGCGGTTCGCCCGAATGAATCAGGGACTCAATCACCCGGCGGTGCTGGTTAACTTTGATCGGATAAACGAGGAAGTAATCGCCGTTATAGCCGTAGGATTCCCGCGCTCGTTTGAACGCGGCGTTAATGGAACGCAAACGGTGCTGCAGGATCTGTGGGAAACAGAACAGTGCAGGCAGACGCTGACCCTGTGCTTCGCGAGTTTTCACTAACTGCGCGAGATCGACGCGAGCTTCCGGGACGTCCGGGTCTGGGCACACGCTGATGTGGCCCAGCTCGTTAACGTCATAGTAGTTATTGCCCCACCAGGCAATATTGTAAGTACGCAGCATCTTGCTGGCTTCCTGGGAGCTCATTGCAACCTCCTGCATGGAGCGTAGTACACCGTGTTCGCCCGCTGACGAAGGCAAACCCATAGACATGTCGTCAGACATAGCGAACCTCAAATTATTTTATTAAGTGTAAAACAGTTAACGACTATCGCAGCCTGGAACTGCGATAACAACCCATAAGCACATGGATTTTCCAGCAGTGAATGCTGACGCTCCAACTGCGCAACCGGTTTCTTTTTCATAACATTATTAAGCACATAACCGAACGTAAGTGTGACAGTTCGGCGAAACCACGAGAAAACTCTTGTTTTTACAAGAGCGCCCTTGTTCAGTCCTCAGTAGCTGTAACCAGCTCTTGAATCCTGAGAAGCGCCGAGATGGGTATAACATCGGCAGGTATGCAAAGCAGAGATGCAGAGTGCGGGGAACGAATCTTCACCAGAACGGTGAGACAGGTTAAGCAGCAGACAACGGTTCATTATTTCGTATCACCTCCACGGCCGCCTGTTAAGACGAACCCACAAGCCAAAACTCTGTTTTCAACCCGGCTGGAAGTGGCAACACGAAAGAAACGTCGTGTGCTTTTTATTTAAGCCGCGCGCCGCGTTTTATACCCCACAATGGCAGAAAATTGCAAAAGATAAATACGCAGAATGCCAGCATTGTCAGGAAAAATTTCCAGCCACGTTTTTAACAGAATGAGACACGATTCAAAAAAAAGTGGAAATTGGGTGAAGAACTGACCTAAAATAGCCATCCAGATGTTAATCCATCCATACCGATTAACACTCAGACTGCCAGTGTTTTTAACCTGCAGAGTCGTGGTAGGATCCGCTACCATAGAAAATCCACACAACAGTTTGAGCTAACCAAATTCTCTTTAGGTGATATTAAATATGGCAAAACACCTTTTTACGTCCGAGTCCGTCTCTGAAGGGCATCCTGACAAAATTGCTGACCAAATCTCTGATGCCGTTTTAGACGCGATCCTCGAACAGGATCCGAAAGCACGCGTTGCTTGCGAAACCTACGTAAAAACCGGCATGGTTTTAGTTGGCGGCGAAATCACCACCAGCGCCTGGGTAGACATCGAAGAGATCACCCGTAACACCGTTCGCGAAATTGGCTATGTACATTCCGACATGGGCTTTGACGCTAACTCCTGTGCGGTTCTGAGCGCCATCGGTAAACAGTCTCCTGACATCAACCAGGGCGTTGACCGTGCCGATCCGCTGGAACAGGGCGCAGGTGACCAGGGTCTGATGTTTGGCTACGCAACTAATGAAACCGACGTGCTGATGCCAGCACCTATCACTTATGCACACCGTCTGGTACAGCGTCAGGCTGAAGTGCGTAAAAACGGCACTCTGCCGTGGCTGCGCCCGGACGCGAAAAGCCAGGTGACTTTCCAGTATGACGACGGCAAAATCGTTGGCATTGATGCTGTCGTGCTTTCCACTCAGCACTCTGAAGAGATCGACCAGAAATCGCTGCAAGAAGCGGTAATGGAAGAGATCATCAAGCCGATTCTGCCCGCTGAATGGCTGACTTCTGCCACCAAATTCTTCATCAACCCGACCGGTCGTTTCGTTATCGGTGGCCCGATGGGTGACTGCGGTCTGACTGGTCGTAAAATCATCGTTGATACCTACGGCGGCATGGCGCGTCATGGTGGCGGTGCGTTCTCCGGTAAAGATCCATCAAAAGTGGACCGTTCCGCAGCCTACGCAGCACGTTATGTCGCGAAAAACATTGTTGCTGCTGGCCTGGCCGATCGTTGTGAAATTCAGGTTTCCTACGCAATCGGCGTGGCTGAACCGACTTCCATCATGGTAGAAACTTTCGGTACTGAGAAAGTGCCTTCTGAACAACTGACTCTGCTGGTACGTGAATTCTTCGACCTGCGCCCATACGGTCTGATTCAGATGCTGGATCTGCTGCACCCGATCTACAAAGAAACCGCAGCATACGGTCACTTTGGTCGTGAACATTTCCCGTGGGAAAAAACCGACAAAGCGCAGCTGCTGCGTGATGCTGCCGGTCTGAAGTAATCTTTCTTCACCTGCTTTCAAAGGCCAGCCTCGCGCTGGCCTTTTTCTTTTACCTCACCGCGGTGGACAGGCATTCACGCCGCATCCGGCAAAAAAACCGCCCGCACAATAACATCATTCTTCCTCAACACGTTTTACCGCAAATTATCATCACTACTGAAACCGATTACACCAACCACGCCAGCCAAATATTTGTAATATTTTCATATTATTATTCAGCCTTCACAGTTGTTACATTTTTTTTCAGTAAAGTCTTAATTGCAGATAACAACCTTTAATCTATGATGATATAACTCAATTATTTTCATGCACTTAAATCATAACCAAGATAAATGTTAGTGTAAGCGATTACACTGATGTGATTTGCTTCACATCTTTTTACGTCGTACTCACCTATCTTAATTCACAATAAAAAATAACCATATTGGAGGGCATCATGCCTGACGCTAAAAAACAGGGGCGGTCAAACAAGGCAATGACGTTTTTCGTCTGCTTCCTTGCCGCTCTGGCGGGATTACTCTTTGGCCTGGATATCGGTGTAATTGCTGGCGCACTGCCGTTTATTGCAGATGAATTCCAGATTACTTCGCACACGCAAGAATGGGTCGTAAGCTCCATGATGTTCGGTGCGGCAGTCGGTGCGGTGGGCAGCGGCTGGCTCTCCTTTAAACTCGGGCGCAAAAAGAGCCTGATGATCGGCGCAATCCTGTTTGTTGCCGGTTCACTGTTCTCTGCGGCTGCGCCAAACGTTGAAGTACTGATTCTTTCCCGCGTTCTGCTGGGGCTGGCGGTGGGTGTGGCCTCTTATACCGCACCACTGTACCTGTCAGAAATTGCGCCGGAAAAAATTCGCGGCAGTATGATCTCGATGTATCAGTTGATGATCACTATCGGGATCCTCGGCGCTTATCTTTCTGATACCGCCTTCAGCTACACCGGTGCATGGCGCTGGATGCTGGGTGTGATTATCATCCCGGCAATTTTGCTGCTGATTGGTGTCTTCTTCCTGCCAGACAGCCCACGTTGGTTTGCCGCCAAACGCCGTTTTGTTGATGCCGAACGCGTGCTGCTACGCCTGCGTGACACCAGCGCGGAAGCGAAACGCGAACTGGATGAAATCCGTGAAAGTTTGCAGGTTAAACAGAGTGGCTGGGCGCTGTTTAAAGAGAATAGCAACTTCCGCCGCGCGGTGTTCCTTGGCGTACTATTGCAGGTAATGCAGCAATTCACCGGGATGAACGTCATCATGTATTATGCGCCGAAAATCTTCGAACTGGCGGGTTATACCAACACCACCGAGCAAATGTGGGGGACAGTGATTGTCGGCCTGACCAACGTACTTGCCACCTTTATCGCAATCGGCCTTGTTGACCGCTGGGGACGTAAACCAACGCTAACGCTGGGCTTCCTGGTGATGGCTGCTGGTATGGGCGTACTCGGTACAATGATGCATATCGGTATCCACTCTCCGTCGGCGCAGTATTTCGCCATCGCCATGCTGCTGATGTTTATTGTCGGTTTTGCCATGAGTGCCGGTCCGCTGATTTGGGTACTGTGCTCCGAAATTCAGCCGCTGAAAGGCCGCGATTTTGGCATCACCTGCTCCACTGCCACCAACTGGATTGCCAACATGATCGTTGGCGCAACGTTCCTGACCATGCTCAACACGCTGGGTAACGCCAACACCTTCTGGGTGTATGCTGCTCTGAACGTACTGTTTATCCTGCTGACATTGTGGCTGGTACCGGAAACCAAACACGTTTCGCTGGAACATATTGAACGTAATCTGATGAAAGGTCGTAAACTGCGCGAAATCGGCGCTCACGATTAATCTCCTCAGGCTTCCTCCCATCATGGAGGAAGCCACCTCTTGCAGTCATCTTTTCTTCGCTCTATCCTCTGCCGCTATGAAAACATCCCGTCTCCCTATCGCCATCCAACAGGCCGTTATGCGTCGCCTGCGGGAAAAACTCGCCCAGGCCAACCTGAAGCTAGGGCGTAACTACCCGGAGCCAAAACTCTCTTACACCCAGCGCGGAACCTCTGCCGGAACAGCCTGGCTGGAAAGCTATGAAATTCGCCTCAATCCCGTTTTGCTGTTGGAAAACAGTGAAGCCTTTATTGAAGAGGTAGTGCCACACGAACTGGCACATTTGCTGGTATGGAAACATTTCGGGCGCGTAGCGCCACATGGCAAAGAGTGGAAGTGGATGATGGAAAGCGTGCTGGGCGTTCCCGCCCGTCGTACGCATCAGTTCGAACTGCAATCCGTGCGCCGCAACACCTTCCCCTACCGCTGCAAGTGCCAGGAGCATCAGCTTACCGTACGCCGTCATAATCGCGTAGTTCGTGGCGAAGCCGTCTATCGCTGTGTTCACTGCGGCGAACAGCTGGTTGCGAAATAACCACCTGAACTATCAGGAACTTTCCTGATCTGGCTGATTGCATACCAAAACAACTTTCGCTACGTTGCTGGCTCGTTTTAACACGGAGTAAGTGATGTACCGTTATTTGTCTATTGCTGCGGTGGTACTGAGCACAGCATTTTCCGGCCCGGCATTGGCCGAAGGTATCAATAGTTTTTCTCAAGCGAAAGCCGCGGCGGTAAAAGTCCACGCTGACGCGCCCGGTACGTTTTATTGCGGATGTAAAATTAACTGGCAGGGCAAAAAAGGCGTTGTTGATCTGCAATCGTGCGGCTATCAGGTGCGAAAAAATGAAAACCGTGCCAGCCGCGTAGAGTGGGAACACGTCGTTCCTGCCTGGCAATTCGGTCACCAGCGCCAGTGCTGGCAGGACGGTGGACGTAAAAATTGCGCCAAAGATCCGGTCTATCGCAAGATGGAAAGCGATATGCATAACCTGCAGCCGTCAGTCGGTGAGGTGAATGGCGATCGCGGCAACTTTATGTACAGCCAGTGGAATGGCGGTGAAGGCCAGTACGGTCAATGCGCCATGAAGGTCGATTTCAAAGAAAAAGTTGCCGAACCACCAGCGCGTGCACGCGGTGCCATTGCGCGCACCTACTTCTATATGCGTGACCAATACAACCTGACACTCTCTCGTCAGCAAACGCAGCTGTTCAACGCATGGGACAAGATGTATCCAGTTACCGACTGGGAGTGCGAGCGTGATGAACGCATCGCGAAGGTGCAGGGCAATCATAACCCGTATGTGCAACGCGCTTGCCAGGCGCGAAAGAGCTAACCTACACTAGCGGGATTCTTTTTGTTAACCCCTACCCCACGCGTACAACCGCGTGGGGAGACGACGCGGATTTTTAACTATGCGTATCCCCCGCATTTATCATCCTGAACCACTGACCAGCCATTCTCACATCGCGCTTTGCGAAGATGCCGCCAACCATATCGGGCGCGTACTGCGTATGGGGTCGGGACAGGCGCTGCAATTGTTTGACGGCAGCAACCAGGTCTTTGACGCCGAAATTACCAGCGCCAGCAAAAAAAGCGTGGAAGTGAAGGTGCTGGAAGGCCAGATCGACGATCGCGAATCTCCGCTGCATATTCACCTCGGTCAGGTGATGTCGCGTGGTGAAAAAATGGAATTTACTATCCAGAAATCGATCGAACTCGGTGTAACCCTCATTACGCCACTTTTTTCTGAGCGCTGCGGCGTTAAACTGGATAGTGAACGTCTGAACAAGAAGCTCCAGCAGTGGCAGAAGATTGCAATTGCTGCCTGTGAGCAGTGTGGCCGTAACCGGGTGCCGGAAATCCGTCCAGCGATGGATCTGGAAGCCTGGTGTGCAGAGCAGGATGAAGGACTGAAACTGAATCTTCACCCGCGCGCCAGTAACAGCATCAATACGTTGCCGTTACCGGTCGAACGCGTCCGCCTGCTGATTGGCCCGGAAGGCGGTTTATCGGCAGATGAAATTGCCATGACTGCCCGCTATCAATTTACTGATATCCTGTTGGGACCTCGCGTTTTGCGTACTGAGACAACTGCGCTCACCGCCATTACCGCGCTACAAGTGCGTTTTGGCGATTTGGGCTAACGGAGAAGAATAATGATCAAGCTCGGCATCGTGATGGACCCCATCGCAAACATCAACATCAAGAAAGATTCCAGTTTCGCTATGTTGCTGGAAGCACAGCGTCGTGGTTACGAACTTCACTATATGGAGATGGCCGATCTCTATTTGATCAATGGTGAGGCTCGCGCTCGTACCCGTACTTTGAGCGTCGAACAGAACTACGATAAATGGTACGAGTTCACGGGTGAGCAGGATCTGCCGCTGGCCGATCTCGATGTGATCCTGATGCGTAAAGACCCGCCGTTTGATACCGAGTTTATCTACGCGACCTATATTCTGGAACGTGCCGAAGATAAAGGGACGCTGATCGTTAACAAGCCGCAGAGCCTGCGCGATTGTAACGAAAAACTGTTCACTGCCTGGTTCTCTGACTTAACACCAGAAACGCTGGTCACACGCAATAAAGCGCAGCTAAAAGCTTTCTGGGAAAAACACAGCGACATCATTCTTAAGCCGCTGGACGGTATGGGCGGCGCGTCGATTTTCCGCGTGAAAGAAGGCGATCCAAACCTCGGCGTGATTGCCGAAACCCTGACTGAGCATGGCACTCGCTACTGCATGGCGCAAAATTACCTGCCAGCCATTAAAGATGGCGACAAACGCGTGCTGGTAGTGGATGGCGAGCCGG